>Ga0265798_10000029_pt1 | contig 337353 bp, 304 predicted proteins | sample P3T30metagenome_FD_192430 | JGI IMG/M metagenome (GOLD analysis project Ga0265798, IMG submission 192430) | Plant litter microbial communities from East Loma Ridge, Irvine, California - P3 T30 | ecosystem: Environmental > Terrestrial > Plant litter > Unclassified | place: USA: California...
CGCGTCTTTCAATACTAATTCCATTGCTATCCCCTTACGCCTTCACAGCTGGTTTAACGATCAGGTCGCTACCGGTAGCACCGGGAACTGCACCTTTAACCAGCAGCAGGTTGCGCTCAGCGTCAACGCGTACTACGTCCAGGCTCTGAACGGTTACGCGCTCATTACCCAGCTGGCCTGCCATTTTCTTGCCTTTGAACACTTTGCCCGGAGTCTGGTTCTGACCGATAGAACCCGGAACGCGGTGAGACAAGGAGTTACCGTGAGTAGCATCCTGAGTACGGAAGTTCCAGCGCTTAACAGTACCGGCAAAACCTTTACCTTTAGATGTACCAGTCACGTCAACTTTTTTCACGTCAGCGAAAATATCAACGTTAATGCTCTGACCTACAGTGAACTCTGCGCCTTCAGCGGTACGGAATTCCCACAGACCACGGCCAGCTTCAACGCCAGCTTTAGCAAAATGGCCTGCTTCAGGCTTAGTTACACGGTTAGCTTTTTTAGCACCGGCAGTTACCTGGATAGCAGTGTAGCCGTCGTTTTCCAGGCTCTTAACCTGAGTTACGCGGTTTGCTTCAATTTCAATCACGGTTACTGGGATAGAAACGCCATCTTCTGTGAAGATACGAGTCATGCCCACTTTTTTACCGACTAAACCAATCATTGTTTCAACCTCTCAATCGCTCAATGACCTGATTAACCCAGGCTGATCTGCACGTCTACACCTGCAGCCAGATCCAGACGCATCAGAGCATCAACCGTTTTTTCAGTTGGCTCAACGATGTCAACCAGACGCTTGTGAGTACGAATTTCGTACTGATCGCGCGCATCTTTATTGACGTGCGGAGAGATCAGAACGGTAAAACGCTCTTTGCGGGTCGGCAGCGGGATGGGACCACGTACCTGCGCACCAGTGCGCTTGGCAGTCTCAACGATTTCCGCAGTTGATTGATCAATCAGACGATGATCAAACGCTTTAAGACGGATACGGATTCTTTGGTTCTGCATGAGACCAGAGCTCCAATTATTTATAAACGAAAAGATTACTACTCATACCCATTACGATTGATGGGAGAGTGTAATCGTCTGCACATAACTCCCCTATTGGGAGTATTGTCAGGTGAGCGGATTGCTCGCCTGCGGTTCAGATTGAACCGGGCCGTCATTTCTGACAAGCCCGCGAATTATACGTGCCTGAGCACATAAAGCAACCTGTTTATTGGGATGAGTGAATAAGGCGGGCGAGGATGAGAAAGTATCAGTCGGGTTCAGAAACAGTAACGCCGCTGAAAGCTCTGCTTCAGCGGCGTAAATTTATGCAACACCATCTTTCTGTCCCGGACTACTGTTCTACCTGAATTTGTGACTGAAGATAATTCTGGATGCCAATTTTGCTTATCAGGTCGAGTTCTGTTTCCAGAAAATCGATATGATGCTCTTCATCTTCCAGAATGGTAATCATCATATCCCGGCTGACATAGTCATGAACCTTGTCTGCGTAGGCAATCGCTTCCCGAAGATCTCTTGCTCCTTCCAGTTCAAGCTGCAAATCTGACTTCAGCATCTCTTCCACATCTTCCCCGATACGCAATCTGCCAAGATCCTGTAGATTGGGAATGCCTTCCAGAAAAAGTATGCGTTCTATGTACTTGTCCGCATGCTTCATCTCATCGATAGACTCATGGTATTCGATATCGTTTAAGCGCATCAGTCCCCAGTTTTTGAACATCCGCGCGTGCAGGAAATACTGATTAACAGCAACTAACTCATTTCCAAGCAATTTGTTGAGATGACTTATGATTTTTATATCGCCCTTCATGTTGTTTCCTCCGCTTCCAGTTCATTAGATCGTAGATGCGGATTGAAGGAAGTCAAAAAAGCATGACAAATTGCAGGGAGATTATCAGGCAATCTCTTTGTATTGCGGAACGTGCTGTAGCTCCTGGTCCATAATTTCACGCGCGGCACGGATGCATTTGCCACACTGCTTGCCAACCGGAACCAGTTGACGAAGTTGCTGTATCGATTTGGGCTGGTAACGGCGAACCACTGCACGGATAGTTTTATCACTGACGGCATTACACAAACAGACGTACATTTTGCTACTCCAGTCTATTTTCTCTCCTTAGTGTAAATGCGAATAGTTTTTATTACAATGCTGACTGCTGCCTGCCGGCTAAATTGCAGGCATAAAAAAAGAGCACCGAAGTGCTCTTTTTATTTGCTATGGCGGAGGCGCGCCCCGCCATTTCAAATTATCAGCGATTAAGCGATAACTTTAGCAACAACGCCCGCACCAACAGTACGGCCGCCTTCACGGATTGCGAAACGCAGACCGTCATCCATCGCGATTGGGTGGATCAGGGTAACAACCATTTTGATGTTGTCACCAGGCATTACCATTTCAACGCCTTCTGGCAGTTCGATGGTACCGGTCACGTCAGTTGTACGGAAGTAGAACTGAGGACGGTAGCCTTTGAAGAACGGAGTATGACGGCCGCCTTCGTCTTTAGACAGAATATAAACTTCTGACTCGAACTTGGTGTGTGGCTTGATTGAGCCTGGCTTAGCCAGAACCTGGCCACGCTGGATCTCTTCGCGCTTGATACCACGCAGCAGAACACCACAGTTCTCGCCTGCACGACCTTCGTCCAGCAGCTTACGGAACATTTCAACGCCGGTACAGGTTGATTTCACGGTATCTTTGATACCAACGATCTCAACTTCTTCACCAACTTTAACGATACCGCGCTCTACACGACCGGTAACAACTGTACCACGGCCGGAGATAGAGAAGACGTCTTCGATAGGCAGCAGGAATGGCTTGTCGATTGCGCGCTCTGGTTCCGGGATGTAGTTATCCAGGTGGCCAGCCAGCTCAATGATTTTAGCTTCCCACTCAGCGTCGCCTTCCAGCGCTTTCAGAGCAGAACCGTGAACGATTGGCGTGTCGTCGCCTGGGAAGTCGTACTGTGACAGCAGGTCACGTACTTCCATTTCTACCAGTTCCAGCAGCTCTTCATCATCAACCATGTCGCACTTGTTCAGGAACACGATGATGTAAGGAACGCCAACCTGGCGACCCAGCAGGATGTGCTCACGGGTCTGAGGCATTGGGCCGTCAGTTGCAGCAACAACCAGAATTGCACCGTCCATCTGCGCAGCACCGGTGATCATGTTTTTCACATAGTCGGCGTGGCCTGGGCAGTCAACGTGCGCATAGTGGCGAGACGGGGTGTCATATTCAACGTGTGAAGTGTTGATGGTGATACCACGTGCTTTTTCTTCTGGTGCGTTATCGATCTGGTCGAATGCACGAGCAGAACCGCCGTAGGTTTTAGCCAGAACGGTGGTGATAGCAGCAGTCAGGGTAGTTTTACCGTGGTCAACGTGTCCGATGGTACCAACGTTGACGTGCGGTTTGTTACGTTCAAATTTCTCTTTAGCCACGACGATATTCCTTACTTTAATGCTCTCACCCTTTGGTGAGAGCATAGGATCAATATTTTAAAACTGTAGCTTATTTGCTACGAGCTTCAATAACGGCCTGAGCGACGTTATTCGGCGCATCATCATACTTCAGGAACTCCATGGAGTATGAAGCACGGCCTTTAGTCAGAGAACGCAACTGAGTCGCGTATCCGAACATTTCAGACAGCGGAACTTCAGCGTGAATCTGAACGCCAGTAGCGTTAGATTCCTGTCCTTTGAGCATACCACGACGACGGCTAAGGTCACCGATAACGTCACCGGTATTCTCTTCAGGAGTCTCTACTTCAACCTTCATGATTGGCTCAAGCAGAACCGGGCTCGCTTTCTTAAAGCCGTCTTTGAACGCGATAGAAGCCGCCAGTTTAAACGCCAGCTCAGAGGAGTCAACGTCATGGTATGAACCGAAGTGCAGACGAACGCCCAGATCAACCACTGGATAACCAGCCAGAGGACCTGATTTCAGCTGCTCCTGGATACCTTTGTCCACCGCAGGGATGTATTCACCAGGAATCACACCACCTTTGATGTCGTTGACAAACTCGTAACCTTTAGGGTTAACGCCCGGCTCCAGTGGGTACATGTCGATAACAACATGACCGTACTGACCACGACCACCAGACTGCTTGGCGTGTTTACCTTCGATATCGGTAACTTTCGCGCGAATCGCTTCACGGTAAGCAACCTGAGGTTTACCGACGTTCGCTTCAACGTTGAATTCACGCTTCATGCGGTCAACGATGATGTCGAGGTGCAGCTCACCCATACCGGCGATAATGGTCTGGTTAGTTTCTTCATCAGTCCATACGCGGAATGATGGATCTTCTTTCGCCAGACGACCCAGAGCGAGACCCATTTTTTCCTGGTCAGCTTTGGTTTTTGGTTCAACAGCGATCGAGATTACCGGCTCAGGGAACTCCATGCGCTCCAGAATGATAACGTTTTCTGGGTCACACAGGGTGTCACCAGTAGTCACGTCTTTCAGACCGATAGCCGCAGCGATGTCGCCTGCGCGAACTTCTTTAATTTCTTCACGTTTGTTGGCGTGCATCTGAACGATACGGCCCAGACGCTCACGTGCAGACTTAACCGGGTTGTACACGGTATCACCTGAGTTCACGACGCCAGAGTAAACGCGGAAGAAGGTCAGGTTACCTACAAACGGGTCGGTAGCGATTTTGAATGCCAGCGCAGCAAACGGCTCTTTGTCGTCTGAGTGACGAACAGCCGGAGTGTCTTTACCGTCGTCTAACATACCGTTGATCGCGGTAACGTCAGTCGGAGCTGGAAGATACTCAACAACCGCATCCAGCATCGCCTGAACACCTTTGTTCTTGAATGCAGAACCACAGGTAACCAGGATGATTTCGCTGTTCAGAACGCGCTTACGCAGTGACGTTTTGATCTCTTCTTCAGTCAGCTCTTCGCCGCCAAAGAATTTCTCCATCAGCTCGTCAGAACCTTCAGCTGCGGCTTCAACCAGCTTGCCGCGCCATTCTTCGGCCAGTTCCTGCATATCAGCTGGGATCTCTTCGTAAACGAAGGTCACGCCCTGATCGGCATCGTTCCAGTTGATAGCTTTCATTTTCACCAGGTCAACAACACCGGTGAATTTCTCTTCTGCGCCGATAGCCAGCTGCAATGGCACCGGGTTTGCACCCAGACGCTTTTCCATCTGGTCAACAACTTTCAGGAAGTTAGCACCCATGCGGTCCATTTTGTTAACGAACGCGATGCGTGGAACTTTATATTTGTTAGCCTGACGCCATACGGTCTCAGACTGTGGCTGAACACCGCCAACTGCACAGTAAACCATTACTGCGCCATCAAGCACACGCATAGAACGCTCAACTTCAATGGTGAAGTCAACGTGTCCTGGGGTGTCGATGATATTTACGTGGTGTGGCTCAAACTGCTTAGCCATACCAGACCAGTAACAGGTGGTCGCAGCGGAAGTGATGGTGATACCACGTTCCTGTTCCTGCTCCATCCAGTCCATGGTGGCCGCGCCATCATGAACTTCACCGATTTTGTGGTTTACACCGGTGTAAAACAGAACGCGCTCGGTAGTAGTGGTCTTACCGGCGTCGATGTGTGCGCTGATACCAATGTTACGGTAGCGCTCAATGGGTGTTTTACGAGCCATTTGATTCCTCTGATTCTTAGACGTTCTAAGTTAAAAAAGCCCAGCAGGTGAGTCACTGGGACGCCCGCTGGGTTTATAACAACTACAGAGCTGTTACCAGCGGTAGTGAGCGAACGCCTTGTTGGCTTCGGCCATACGGTGAACGTCTTCACGTTTCTTAACTGCAGTACCTTTGTTCTCTGCAGCATCAGAAAGTTCGTTCGCCAGGCGCAGAGCCATAGATTTATCACCGCGTTTACGAGCAGCTTCAACGATCCAACGCATTGCCAGAGCATTACGACGAACCGGACGGACTTCAACTGGTACCTGATAAGTAGAGCCACCAACGCGACGGGATTTAACTTCCACGGTTGGGCGGACGTTGTCCAGGGCTACTTCGAATGCTTCCAGTTCGTTTTTACCTGAACGCTGAGCCAGGGTCTCAAGCGCGGTATAGACGATTGATTCAGCAGTAGATTTTTTACCATCTACCATCAGGATATTTACAAATTTAGCCAGCAGCTCTGATCCGAACTTAGGATCCGGCAGAATTTTACGCTGGCCAATTACGCGACGACGTGGCATGGAAATACTCCGTTGTTAATTCAGGATTGTCCAAAACTCTAGGAGTTTATTATGACATTTAAGATAAAACGTTTGGCCTTACTTAACGGAGAACCATTAAGCCTTTGGCTTCTTCACGCCGTACTTGGAGCGTGACTGCTTACGGTCTTTAACACCTGAGCAGTCCAGCGCGCCACGAACGGTGTGGTAACGCACACCTGGCAAGTCTTTAACACGACCGCCACGGATCAGGATCACGGAGTGTTCCTGTAGGTTATGACCTTCACCGCCGATATAGGAGGTAACTTCAAAACCGTTGGTTAAACGAACACGACATACTTTACGCAGTGCGGAGTTCGGTTTTTTAGGAGTAGTAGTATATACGCGAGTACATACACCACGTTTCTGCGGGCAGGCTTCCAGCGCAGGCACGTTGCTCTTTGCAACTTTGCGTGCGCGTGGTTTGCGAACCAGCTGGTTAACTGTTGCCATTAAATAGCTCCTGGGATTTGCTTTTGCTTCGTAAACACGTGATAAATCGCCTCGTGGTATAACGAGGACGCGGAATTTTAGGGCTGAGCAGAAAAGGTGTCAAGAAATAACCAGGATATCGTGCATCACCAGGTCATTTGTTGCGGATTTTTTACCGTCAGCGCGACGAAATCAGTATAGCTTACTGTGGTCGCGCTGGTTGAAATTTGAGCAGAAAGCCCGCGCGCGACAATATCTTCCTGTAACACATACAGTGATATAGGGGCAGATAACAGAATTTCAAGGGGGCGGCTGCCTGTAAGGGCCGCAATAACGCCATCCTGTAAAAGCAGCAGATCGTCACCGGCAGAAAAAAATCTCACCATCGCGTTAAAATCACAGCGATAAGGGGAATTTACCAGGGTATGCAGCATAGCGTCCTCAAAACGTAATGATCCGATCGTACTTTTCCAGCGCTGCGCGAAGTGCTTCAGGGGCTAAAACTTCAACGGGCAGCACGGCTACCCGATCGGCGCTTATTCCCCTTTCGGCAAGCGAAGCTGAACAGACGTAAAAATGTTCAAGGTCATACAGGGGCAGCACGCCAAAGGTAGCGATGTAATTTCTCGCCAGAATCTGTTCAGGCTCCTGCCCCTTCAGCAGCTGGAAGACACCGTCGCTCACGAAAAACAGCGCCACCTCTTCGCTTAATGCCGACATAGCCATTACCGCATCCAGCCCTTCCCTTCCGGCACTGCTCCCGTGCGGCGGCTGGGTAAATATAAAGGCGACGCGGTTCATCAGAACTGCACCAGACGTTCACAGGTTAATGCGGCTTCAGCCAGAGCGCCTAACCCGGCCAGCTGAAATCCTTCTGCCAGATTGGCTCCCGGCAGATTCAGATTATCGGCTTCCTGCCTGTCGGTAATCCCTCTGCGCAATGCCGCCGCGACACAGATATTGAGTTTGATGCCCTGCTCCCGATGTAACTGTTGCCACGCCTGGCTTAAATCAAACTCATCGCTGGCAGGGGAGATCAGCTCGCTGGCATTCAGCACCCCTTCCCGATAGAAAAATACGCTTTCCAGCTCATGCCCTGCCGCCAGCAGTGCCTGAGCAAAAAGGTAAGCGCTGCTGGCATGCTGCGTACCATAGGCCGGCCCGGTGACCAGCAAAGCGTAACGCATCAGCGCTCCTGCCCCTGGAAATCACCACTTTTGAACTGACGGATATAGAGATAAACGGTGTGCTTAGAGATATTAAGCCGTTCAGCTACCTGGTTAATGGCATCTTTGATATCAAAGATCCCCTTTTCATACAGGTTAAGCACAATCTGCCGGTTTTTAGCATTGTTAGAGACATTGCGATCGCCGCTCACCTCTTCAATGGTGAACTCCAGCGTTTGCATCACCAGGTCGTCAACCGAGCTGGCGAAGTTTACCGAGGAGGCCGCATCCTGCGTTTCCGGCGGCATAAACGTGGCCATAATCTGCGAGAAAGGCACATCCAGATTCATGTTGATGCAGAGCAGACCAATCACGCGCTGCTCACCGTTACGGATGGCAATCGTCACCGACTTCATCAGCACGCCACTTTTCGCACGGGTAAAATAGGCTTTGGAGACGTTGCTGTCTGCATCGGTCATATCATGCAGCATCCGCAGTGCCAGATCGGTAATGGGGGAGCCAATTTTTCGACCCGTGTGCTCACCATTGGCAATTCTGACCGCCGAGCACTTTAAATCTTCCAGCGAGTGCAGCACGATTTCACAGTGTGAACCGATCAGCATCGCCAGCCCGTCGACCACGGCTTCGTAGGATTTAAGGATATCAAAGTCAGTTTGCGCGAAGGGATGCTGTTCCAGTAATTCCAGATCGGCCACATCACCGGTAAAAATTGAACCAGACATTAAGACACCACCCTTTTAAAGAGCCTGTCGCACGGCACAAGGGCAGACTCGTTCTGATGAAAATGCATGAGGGACAGTCTATCAAATATCAGAAACGCCTGTCCTGACCTTTGTCATGAAATGCAGGAGAGCGCATAAACTGGAAAAGCAGCAGCAGAAAAGCAAACCGCCACACGGGATGTGGCGGTTAAGAGATTATTTAGCCTGCGTTGCCGCTGGGGCTTCTGCCGGTGCTGGCGCATTCGCGTCGGCTTTAGCAGCTGGCTTAATGTCGAGCAGCTCAACATCAAAGACCAGGGTGGAGTTAGCCGGAATACCCGGAACGCCGTTTTTACCGTAAGCCAACTGTGGTGGAATAACCAGTTTGATCTTACCGCCTTTCTTCACATGCTTGAGGCCCTCGGTCCAGCCTGGGATCACACCGTCCAGACGGAAAGAGAGCGGTTCACCGCGCGTGTAGGAATTATCGAACTCGGTGCCGTCAATCAGCGTGCCTTTGTAGTTCACTACAACGGTATCGCTGTCTTTTGGCGCATCACCAGTTCCTTCTTTCTCAACCTGATAAAGCAGGCCAGACTCGGTTTTCTTCACGCCTTTTTCTTTAGCGAATTTAGCGGTAAAGGCTTCACCCTTTTCGGTGTTCTCTTTCGCGTCTTTTTCCATCTTCGCCTGCGCAGCGCCTTTCACACGGGCTTCAAAGGATTGCAGAGTCTGTTCGATTTCCTGATCAGAGAGTTTGCTCTTGCCAGCAAAAGCGTCCTGAACACCGGAGATCAGCTGATCTTTATCCAGCTTGATACCCAGCTTCTCTTGCTCTTTCAACGAGTTTTCCATGTAACGGCCCAGTGAGGCACCCAGCGCATAGGCGGACTGCTGGTCATCATTTTTGAAGGCTGCGTTCTTCGGAGCTTGCTGTGGTGCCTGCTGAGCCGCAGCGGCCGGCGTGGTTTCGGCGGACATTGCCAGTGGCGCATTCAGCGCAACGGCCATGGTGGTGGCTAACAGTGTGACTTTAAACAGTGATTTCATCCATTTCTCCAAAACCGAAGCCTCACACCTCGGAAATCGTTTACAGGCAGAGCCTGTACTATAACTGTGCGCGAGAAAATTCCCGCAATGAAAACTAAGTTAACTTCCGACCTCGTTCCTTCGCGAAAGTTTCAACACAGAGATGCAGGCACCGAAGCGCTTTTTCAACTGCCAGGCCAAAATTTACCTGAATTCTCTATTTCAGCCTGCGCTTTCCCGTTAGAATCAGCGCATCCGGCCAGCATAACGGCCAGCGCAGTAACAAGAGGAAAGCGTATGCAACAGTCATTGTTTGAAGAGCGAATGGAGATGCTGGAAAGCCGGCTGGCTTTTCAGGAACATACCCTTGAGGAGCTTAACCAAACTGTGATTCATCATGAGCTGGAGATGGCCCGTCTGCGCGAGCAGATGCGCCTGCTGACCGATAAGCTTAAATCTGCGGCCCCGTCGATGATCGCCTCGCAATCTGAAGAGACGCCCCCGCCTCATTACTAAAGCCTGAGCGGGCTGGCGGCAAAAAGCAAAAAGGCCACCCGAAGGTGGCCTTTTACGTCAGGGCAGACGCTTAGTGACTGCAACCGCAGCCGCCAGTACCGCAACCGCCTTTACCATGATCATGGTCGTGATCGTGGTCATGGTCGTGATGATGACCGTCTTCACCGTGAACATGGCCATGGGCCAGTTCTTCCGCCGTCGCTTCACGTACAGCAACCACTTCAACGTTGAAGTTCAGATCCTGTCCCGCCAGCATGTGGTTACCATCAACCACAACGTGCTCATCTTCCACTTCGGTGATTTCGACCGGCACCGGGCCTTGATCGGTTTCTGCCAGGAAGCGCATGCCAACCTGCAACTCATCAACACCCATAAAAACATCTTTCGGAACGCGCTGTACCAGATTGTCGTCATACTGACCGTATGCGTCATTGGCAGCGATGTGAACTTCAAACTTGTCACCCGCTTCATGGTCTTCCAGGGCTTTTTCCAGGCCTGTGATCAGGGAACCATGACCGTGCAGGTAGTCCAGCGGTGCGCTCACCGGAGACTCATCGACCAACACGCCGTCTTCTGTACGTACCTGGTATGCCAGGCTGACCACCAGGTCTTTAGCTACTTTCATGATTACTCCTAACCGTTGAGAACGTTGAGTCCTGAGTTTGTTGACCTGTTTGCCAACGCATAAAACTCTTGATTGCGCCGATTGTAACGAATTTCAACGCCGCTGTGTGGTACAGCTTAAAAAAAGCTGAGCGATAACGCTACTCAGGATGAAAAATACCGATCACCTGCTCATTGGTTCTGACCTGCTCGCGCGCCTGTTTATCGGCCTCGCGCATCTGATGACCACATTTGACGCATTCAACAACATCGATATTATTTTCCTGCCACAGCGCCAGCGTATCCTGAGCTTTACAGCTCGGGCAGGTGGCACCGGCAATAAATCTTTTACGCATAAAGCCTCCTATTCATATTCGTCCCAGCCGTCGAACTGACGTTTTTCGTGCTGCATCTCCGCCTGAAAAATATCTTCCAGCTCGCGTCTTGCCTCTTTCACGCGGGAGATTTGCTGACTGTCGGTATGATTTGGCATCAGTTCACGCAGCATACGCATATCCAGACGGCGGAAATGCTGCTGGGCGCGGAACGCCTGATGCGGATGCATGCCCAGTGTCATCAGCGCTTTACGCCCCAGCTCAAGCGCACTGGAGAAGGTTTCGCGTGAGAACTGATTAACGCCCGCCTGCAACAGCTCGTGAGCCTCTACACGACCTCTTGCCCGCGCAAGGATCTGGAGGTGTGGGAAATGGTGCTGACAGAGATGCACAATTTCCATGGAGTCTTCCGGGCCGTTACAGGTGATGACAATGGATTGTGCTGTCTCCGCACCTGCTGCTCGCAGCAGCTCCAGCTCTTTCGCATCACCATAGTATACTTTGTAACCATATTTTCGCATCAGGCTTACGGCGCTGATATCGCGTTCCAAAACCGTAATGCGCTTTTCATTGGCCATCAGCAAACGGGCAACCACCTGACCGAAGCGGCCAAACCCAACCACGATAACCTGTGGCTTATCATCTTCAACAAAGGGCTTCTCTTCGTTTTCATCCACCTCGTTAAAGCGCCGCTCAAGGATTTTATCGACCCCCTGCATCAGCAACGGCGTGGTCATCATCGACAGCGTCACGGTGACCAGCAGCAGCGGCATCTGGTCACCACTGAAGAGTTTAGCGGAAGAGGCCGCAGAGAAGAGAACAAAGGCGAACTCCCCACCCTGACTCAGTACGCCAGAGAACTGTAGCCGTTCGGAGCTGCGCAGACCAAAAATGCGTGACAGCAGATAAAGCACGCCAGCTTTGATCGACACCAGCGCCACCACACCCACCAGAATTTCGACAATGTGGGTGTAAAGCACGCCCAGATTCAACGCCATGCCTACCGAGATAAAGAACAGTCCCAGCAGCAACCCTTTAAAGGGATCGATAGCGATTTCCAGTTCATGACGGTATTCGCTTTCTGCCAGCAGAATACCGGCGATAAAGGTGCCCAGCGCCATAGAGAGACCCAGCGCATCCATAAACAGCGCAGAGCCGAGCACCAGTAACAGCGCCGCCGCAGTAAAGACTTCCCGCACGCCCGAAGCGGCAATAAAGCGGAAGATAGGCCGCAGCAGATAACGACCGCCCACTAACATGCCAGCAAACGCCAGCACCTTCATGCCCACTTTTATCCAGTCGGTGTGGCCGCTGTCGCCACCGGCAAGCAGAGGTACCAGCGCCAGCGCAGGGATCACGGCGAGATCCTGGAACAGCAGCACAGAGAAGCCAAGCTGTCCGGACTCGTTACGGTTCATGCCCTTGTCGCGCATTAACTGCAACGCCATCGCGGTAGAGGACATCGCCAGCCCGATGCCGCCGATAATTGCCGCCTGCCAGGAAAAATCAGTGAGCCACAGTAACCCGCCCAAAATGGCCGCGCTGAAGATCACCTGAGCGGCACCCACGCCAAAAATCGAGCGCCGCAGTTCCCAAAGCTTTGAGGGCTTGAGTTCCAGGCCGATGATAAACATCAGGAATACGACGCCCAGCTCGGAGAAGTGCAGGATCTCTTCAACGTCGCTGATAAAGCCCAGCCCCCAAGGGCCGATGGCAATACCGGCCAGCAGATAGCCCAGTACAGCACCGATCCCCAGACGCGCAGCAATCGGCACGGCGATCACCGCCGCAAATAAATAGACCACGCCCGCCGTCAGGAGAGATTGTCCTTCCATTCAAATACCTCCATAGGGCAAAGGGGAAGCGAGCCAGTCACCGTAGGCACGCGAATAGTTCTTCATCACCTCAGGGGTCTGACGTCTGGCCCAGTAAACAATCATCGGCGTCAGCCAGTGCATACGGCACATCTGCGCCGTCAGCTCGAACGGACGCATGATATCGGACATGGGATAACGATTAAGGCCTTCCTGATGGTAAGCCGCTTCAGGTTCACCGGTGGTGATCACGCTGCGCCAGTATTTTCCTTCGAGCATATTACCGCCGGGTCCGCTGGCAAAGCCGCGGGAAAGCACCCGGTCCAGCCACTCTTTCAGCAGCGCCGGGCAGCTGTAGGTATAGAGGGGATGTTGGAAAACAATGACGTCGTGCTCGCGCAGCAGCTGCTGTTCGTAATGGATATCGATAAAGAAATCAGGATAGTGCGCGTAAAGATCGTGCACCTTCACATGTGGTAAATCCCCGGCGGCCTTGAGCAGAATCCGATTAGCCACCGAGTCCTGTGATTCCGGGTGTGCGTAAAGCAGCAAAACTTTAGGCGGCTGCGACATCATTCCCCTCCAAATCATCGTCACGGCGGGGAAATTCCGCTACCATGCTCGACGCAACGGAATTTGCGATTCCGAAATCAAATTGATGGTTTAATTTAACATATTCTCACTATTACGGCGCTTATGATTGTCTTCTCTTCGTTACAAATTCGACGCGGTGTCCGCGTACTGCTGGACAATGCCACAGCCACCATCAACCCAGGCCAGAAAGTCGGCCTGGTAGGGAAAAATGGCTGCGGTAAATCCACGCTGCTGTCGCTGCTTAAGAACGAGATAAGCGCCGATGCAGGCAGCTTCAGCTATCCCGGCAACTGGTCGCTGGCATGGGTTAACCAGGAAACGCCAGCGCTTGCCAAACCCGCTATAGAGTATGTGATCGATGGCGACCGCGAGTTCCGCCAGCTGGAAGCCGAACTGGCCCATGCTAATGAGATTAACGACGGTCACGCCATCGCCACGCTGCACGGCAAGCTGGATGCTATTCAGGCCTGGACCATACAGCCCCGCGCCGCCAGCCTGCTTAACGGCCTGGGCTTTTCTCAGGAGCAGTTGCAGTATCCGGTCAGCGACTTTTCCGGTGGCTGGCGGATGCGTCTTAACCTGGCGCAGGCGCTTATCTGCCGTTCCGATCTTCTCCTGCTGGATGAACCCACTAACCACCTGGATCTTGATGCCGTCATCTGGCTTGAACGCTGGCTTAACAGCTATCAGGGCACGCTGATCCTGATCTCTCACGACCGGGATTTCCTCGATCCGGTGGTGGATAAAATTCTGCACATTGAACAACAGTCGATGTTTGAGTACACCGGCAACTACAGCTCGTTCGAGATCCAGCGCGCCACCAAGCTGGCTCAGCAGCAGTCGATGTTTGAGAACCAGCAGCAAAAAGTGGCGCACCTGCAAAGCTTTATTGACCGCTTCAAGGCAAAAGCCAGCAAGGCCAAGCAGGCGCAAAGCCGGATCAAAATGCTGGAGCGTATGGAGCTGATTGCCCCTGCGCACGTGGATAACCCCTTCACTTTCAGCTTCCGCGAGCCGGAAAGCTTGCCAAATCCTCTGCTGAAGATGGAAAAAGTCAGCGCGGGATATGGCGATAAAATTATCCTTAACTCCATCAAGCTGAACCTGGTTCCGGGTTCGCGCATTGGTTTGCTGGGCCGTAACGGCGCGGGCAAATCCACGCTGATAAAGATGCTGGCGGGCGATCTCGCGCCGCTGAAAGGGGATATCGGCCTGGCGAAAGGCATCAAGCTTGGCTACTTCGCCCAGCATCAGCTGGAATTCTTACAGGCTGATGAATCCCCTCTGCAACACATGGTTCGTCTGGCGCCAAAGGTGCTGGAACAGCAGCTGCGTGACTATCTGGGCGGCTTTGGCTTCCAGGGCGATAAGGTGACGGAAATCACCCAGCGTTTTTCCGGCGGCGAAAAGGCACGTCTGGTGCTGGCGCTGATTGTCTGGCAACGCCCTAACCTGCTGCTGCTGGATGAACCAACCAACCACCTGGATCTGGATATGCGCCAGGCGCTGACCGAGGCGCTGATTGATTTTGAGGGCGCGCTGGTGGTGGTATCGCACGACCGCCACCTGCTGCGCTCTACCACCGATGACCTCTATCTGGTGCATGATGGTCAGGTTGAACCTTTTGATGGCGACCTGGAAGATTATCAGCAGTGGCTGAGCGATCTGCAAAAGCAGAGCAGCGTGAGCGAACCCAGGCAGGATACCGCTAACAGTGCGCAGGCCCGCAAGGATCAAAAACGCCGCGAAGCGGAGCTGCGAACGCAAACGCAGCCGTTGCGTAAGCAGATTGAGAAGCTGGAAAAGCAGATGGAAAAGCTGAATGCGCAGCTGGCAGAGGCGGAGTCAAAGCTGGCTGACTCGGCACTCTACGATCAGAGTCGCAAAGCCGACCTCACGCTGGCGCTGCAACAGCAGGCGACGGCAAAATCGGCGCTTGAAGAGTGCGAGATGGCCTGGCTGGATGCGCAGGAACAGCTTGAGACGATGCTGGCCTCCTGACCAGTAAGCGGCTGAGCACCCGCTCAGCCGCGCCAGAAAGGCTTATCCCCCAGAATGGTGGCCCGGTGCATGATCCGCCGCTGCGGCATGTAGTCTGCATTGGCATAATGCTGCGTCACCCGGTTATCCCAGATCGCAATATCGTTCTCCTGCCAGCGCCAGCGCACCTGAAACTCCGGCTTGGTGATATGGGCAAACAGGAAGCCCAGCAACGCTTCGCTCTCTTTTTGTGGAATATCCACAATGCGCGTGGTGAACCCTTCGTTTACAAACAGCGCCTGTTTGCCGCTCACCGGATGGGTACGAATAACCGGGTGCAGCAGCGGCGGGTTTTTCTCTACCGCCAGCTTCCAGCGCGCATGCTCTTCCTCACTGCCGCGGTGTTTGAACTCCTGAAATGATTTAGTGAAATCATGTTCCGCCTGTAGGCCGCTCAGCAACGTTTTGAACGAGTCGGACAAGGCGTCATAAGCGGCGATCCCGCTGGCCCAAAGTGTATCGCCACCCGTCTCCGGCAGACTTTTAGCCGCCAGAATAGCTCCTGCTGGCGGCGTGGCAATGAATGTCACGTCGGTGTGCCAGTTATCATTGTCCGGCGGATTGTTATCGTGGGTGTCCAGCACAATAATCTCTTCCACTCCCGGTGCGTGAGGATAAACAGGATGGATATGCAGGTCGCCAAACTGCGCAGCCAGCGCCCGCTGCTGCTGCGGGGTGACCGGCTGATTGCGGAAAAATAACACCTGATGGCGGATCAGCGCGTGATAGAGCTGCTCAAACTGCGCATCGCTCAGCGGACGGCTCAGGGTAAGGTCAGAAACCTCGGCACCGATATATGGCCCCAGCGCTTTAATAGTCAGACGTTCGTTCATACATGTTCTCCATGCCAGGGGGTTAAACGGCGTTGCAGGGCGCGCAGCCCCACCTCAAGAGTGAAAGCGATCAGGGCGATGACGGCGATGCCTGCAAGCACCACGTCGGTGGCGAGAAACTCTCCGGCGGACTGCACCATAAAGCCCAGCCCGCGCGTGGCGGCAATCAGCTCTGCGGCCACCAGCGTGGACCAGCCGACGCCTAACCCGATGCGCACTCCGGTTAAAATCTCCGGCAGTGCACCGGGTAAAATCACATACCAGAGCACCTGCCAGCGGTTGCCGCCCAGCGCCTGAGCCGCCCGGATGCGAACCTGCTGGGCGCTTTTAACGCCAGCCAGCGCAGAGAGCGCAACGGGCGCAAAGATAGCCAGATAAATCAGCAGGATCTTGGAAGTTTCGCCAATGCCGAACCAGATAACCATCAGCGGCAGATAGGCCAGCGGCGGCACCGGGCGATAAAGCTCAATAAGCGGGTCGAGAATGCCGCGCGCTGTCTCATTCAGCCCCATCAGAATGCCAACCGGCACGCCGATGATCACCGCTGCCAGCAGGGCGATCACTATACGGGTCAGGCTGGCTGCCAGATGCTGCCAAAGCGTTGCGTCCATAAACCCTTGTGCGCTGGCGATGGTCAGCAGCTGATGGAACACCTGATAAGGCGCAGGTAAAAACAGCGGCGCAATCAGCTTCAGCGCGGTCACCGCCCACCAGATCGCCAGCAGCACCAGCAGTGTCGCTGCGCTAAGCGTGATCTGGCGACTGAAGGGCCAGCTCAACCGCACGCGGCGAGTGAGTGATTTTTCGGTGGATAATAAACTCATGAGAAGACCTCGCGCTGCTGGAAGACCTGGCTCAGAACATATTCACGTTTTTCGATAAAAGCGGGGTCGGACTTGATGCTGCGGCAGGATTCACCCGCAGCGTAGCGTCGGCCAAAATCCAGCGCCAGGCGTTCAGTCACCCGACCCGGCCCTGGTGAAAGCAAGATTAGCTCGCTGGCGAGGAACACCGCTTCTTCAATATCGTGCGTAATCAGCAACACCTGCTTGCCGCTTTCACGCCACAGATTCAGCAACAGTTCCTGCATTTGCTCACGGGTAAATGCATCCAGTGCGCCAAAGGGTTCATCCAGCAGCAGCAGTTGAGGGTTGGCTGCCAGCGCTCTGGCGATACCCACACGCTGACGCATACCGCCAGAAAGCTGCCAGATAAAGCGTTTTTCCGCGCCTTCCAGGCCAACTTTCTTCAACATCTGGCGGGCAATATCACGGCGCTGCGGCTTCGCCATCCCGCCAAGCTGTAAGCCCAGCGCCACGTTATCCAGCACGTTGCGCCACGGCAGCAGCCCTTCATGCTGGAACACCACCCCGCGTTCTGCACCAGGCCCCGTCACCACTTTGCCATCCAAAGTGATGCGGCCCGACTCGGCGGGCAAAAACCCGGCAATAAGATTTAACAGGGTGGTTTTGCCGCAGCCTGACGGTCCCAGCACCACCACCAGCTCGCCTGGCTCAATGGTCAGGTTGATCTCCTGTAAGGCGAGTTGACCGCCGTAGCGAGCCGTAAGGTTGGATACCGTCAGCATAGAGACTCCCTTTACTCGGCAAGAGGTTTGACGAAGCGGTCGGTGACATAGTCGCTGTAATCACTGGCGGCCTGCGGTACCTTGCCCTGCTCTTTAAGGAATTTTGCGGTATCGATAATGGCCCGATCCACCGGCTTGCCAAGCTGTTCAACCTGCTGCCGCGCGGTAAGGTAGGTATTCCCCTTCACCAGACCAGGGATCTGCTGTTCAGGCACGCCGCTTAAACGCGAGAGCTTGCTGAGATTGCCGCTCTCTTTCAGCCACTGTTCAGGATTATCGAGATAACCTTTCTGCGCGCTCAGCGCACTGCGGGCGAAGGCAGTCACCACCTCAGGATGTTTTTCGGCAAAATCTTTTCGTACCACCCAGACGTCCAGCGTTGGAGAACCCCATTTACCTACCTGCGCCGAGTCGGTCAGCACAGTGCCCTCTTTCTCCAGCTCATTCACTGCTGGCGCCCAGACGTAGGCGCCGTCAATATCGCCCCGTTGCCAGGCAGCAATAATGGCAGGCGGTTGCAGATTAATGATTTGCAGCTGATCGGGACGGATACCCCAGTGCTTCAGTGCGGAAAGAAGGCTGTAGTGGGTTGTGGAGATGAAAGGCACGGCGATGCGCTTACCAATCAGATCTTTCGGGCTGCGGATGCTTTTTTTCACCACCAGCGCTTCAGAGTTACCCAGTTGGGAGGCAAGCAGGAAGACTTCAATGGGCACCTGCTGGCTGGCAGCCACCGCCAGCGGGCTGGAGCCGATATTACCTATCTGCACGTCACCGGAGGCCATGGCTCTGACCACGCTTGAGCCGCTGTCGAATTTGCGCCACTCCACTTTCGCCCCGCTCTCGCTGGCGAAGGTATTATCGGCTTGCGCTATTTTGGCCGGCTCTGCTGAGGTCTGGTAAGCAACAGTGACATCCACGGCCTGTGCGCTAAGCGTGGAAAGCGAAAGTGCTGCTGCAATAAGTGTAAGAGTGAATTTTCCCGCCATGCCCTGCTCCGGTGTTCGTTATCGTTTGAATAACGCCTTTGTAACCGAGAGCAACCATCGCGATAAAGTAATTAGAAATTATCTTTTATAACTATTTGTCCTTAGATCAAATAGTGGATAATTAAGTGAAAGAGTGGGTAAGCGCCATAAAAAAACCACCGCAGTGCGGTGGCTTCTCAGAGACAGAGGCTGTTAATGCCAGATAAGCAGTACGCAGGCGGCGGTCAGCAGACCCATCGCAACGTTAAAAATAGTCCAGGCACGTCGGCTGCGCAGGACACGGCCAATCACCGCGCCAAAGCCCAGCCAGATAATGCCTGACACCAGATTGACCAGCGCCATGCCAATGCTGATGGCCACCACCGAACTCTGGTAGGCTTCCCCGGCCAGGCTGAAGCTGGCCACGGCCCCCAGTGCCATCAACCAGGCTTTAGGGTTAATCAGCTGTAGCAGGCCACCCTGCCAGAACGGCATTGGCGTGTTGGGTGCATTATCCGTTTCCAGCTTCTCATACTCAGCCGTGCCGATTTTCCATGCCAGCCAGAGAAGATAGAGGCTTCCGCCAATTTTCAGCACCAGGTGCAGAGAGGGATAAAGCAGAATCAGCCCACCGATGCCAAACGCGACCATCAGCAGCATTACCTGCATGCCAATCATGATGCCGATCAGCAGCCATAACGAGCGAAGAAAACCAAAATTGGCGCCGGAGGCGGTGAGTAACATATTATTAGGTCCCGGCGTGATAGCCGCCACCCATAAAAAGCCCAACATTGATAAAAACAGACTCAGTTCCATATGAAACGGGTGCTCCTCACCCCCTGACCAGAAACGAACCTCACGAAGCTAGCAATGTGACGGAGATCGTACAAGCATTTTGAACATGAATTTTAATCACCCTGCGTCCATGCCGTTTGAGCCGCTTGCCGGCATGAGTAATGCCCATCTGCAAACCATTCTGCCACGGCTGGTTCGCCGCCGCATGTTGCTTACGCCTCACTGGCAGAGACTGACTTTGCCGGACACGGATTTTGTCGATCTCGCCTGGAGCGAAGATCCGGCCCGCGCCCGGCATAAACCGCGAGTGGTACTGTTTCATGGTCTGGAAGGCAGCGTTCACAGTCCCTATGCGCACGGGCTGCTTCAGGTCTGCAAAGAACGAGGCTGGCTGGGCGTCGTGATGCATTTTCGCGGTTGTAGCGGCGTACCCAACCGCCTGCGGCGCATCTATCACTCCGGAGAAACCGGCGATGCCAGCTATTTTCTCACCTGGCTGCGTGAGGAGTGGGGGCAAGTCCCCACTGCTGCCGTCGGCTTCTCGCTCGGCGGCAACATGCTGGCCTGCCTGATGGGCGAACAGGGAACCGCCTGCGCGCTGGACGCGGGCGTGGTGGTCTCTGCCCCGTTAATGCTGGAACCTTGCAGCCTGAAGCTGGAGCAGGGAGTTTCCCGCTTCTATCAGCGCTATCTGCTCTCTCTTCTTAAGCAGAATGCAGAGCGCAAGCTGCTCGCCTGGCCGGGCACATTGCCCATTGAGCTGAAAGGACTCAGGGCGCTGAAAAAGTTGCGCGATTTTGATGATGCGATCACCGCTCGTGCCCACGGTTTTCTGGACGCCACCGACTATTATCGCCGCTGTAGCGCAATGCCTTTACTGCCCAGAGTGGAGAAACCGTTACTGATCATCCATGCTAAAGACGATCCCTTTATGACCCATGAGGTGATCCCCGCCGCCCATTTGCTGCCTTCCGCTGTCACCTACCAGCTGACAGACTATGGCGGGCACGTGGGGTTTGTCGGTGGCACCCTGCGCAAGCCCCAGATGTGGCTTGAACAACGCATTCCGCAATGGCTTTCAACCTGGCTGGACAACTAACGTGATAATTCCCTGGAAAGACTTAGACAGTGAGACCCTGGACAACCTGATTGAATCTTTTGTCCTGCGAGAAGGTACCGACTACGGCGAACAGGAACGCTCGCTGGAACAGAAGGTTGAGGATGTTCGCCGCCAGTTAACCAGCGGCGAAGCGGTGCTGGTCTGGTCTGAGCTGCACGAGACGGTCAATATTATGCCGCGCGGTCAGGTGACAGGTTAACAGGCAGAGATGACACCCATGCCTGAAACATGGTACCAATGCGAAGCGACTTTTCTCAGGGAGGTATATGCATGTCAGCCAAACATCCGGTGATTGCCGTAACGGGATCCAGCGGGGCGGGAACCACCACCACCAGCCTGGCCTTCAGAAAGATTTTTCAGCAGCTTGGCCTGCATGCCGCCGAAGTGGAAGGGGACAGCTTTCACCGCTATACCCGCCCTGAAATGGATATGGCGATCCGCAAGGCGCGCGATATGGGCCGCCATATCAGCTATTTTGGCCCGGAAGCCAACGACTTTGCGCTGCTGGAACAAACTTTTACCGAGTATGGCCGCACCGGCAGCGGTAAATCCCGCAAGTATCTGCATACCTATGATGAAGCGGTGCCGTGGAATCAGGTGCCGGGCACCTTTACACCCTGGCAGCCGCTGCCCGAACCTACCGACGTGCTGTTTTATGAAGGGTTACACGGTGGCGTGGTGACTCCACAGAATAACGTGGCTGCCCATGTCGATCTGCTGGTAGGCGTGGTGCCTATCGTTAACCTGGAGTGGATCCAGAAGCTGGTGCGTGACACCAGCGAACGCGGCCATTCGCGTGAAGCGGTAATGGACTCAGTGGTGCGCTCAATGGAGGATTACATTAACTTCATTACGCCGCAGTTTTCGCGCACGCACATTAACTTCCAGCGTGTGCCGACGGTGGATACCTCCAATCCCTTTGCAGCCAGGGCTATCCCTTCGCTGGATGAAAGCTTTGTGGTGATCCACTTCCAGGCGCTGGAAGATATTGACTTCCCCTACCTGTTGTCGATGCTACAGGGATCCTTTATCTCGCATATCAATACGCTGGTGGTGCCGGGCGGGAAAATGGGGCTGGCAATGGAGCTGATTATGGGGCCGTTGGTTAAACGTCTGATTCAGGGCAAGAAAATTGAGTAACGCCCCGGTAAAAAGACGTTACTCCCCTGCTCAGCGAACTACTTTTCCTGTAATTCGATCACTTCATAGCTGTGGGTCATATTAACCCCTTTACCCAGCATCAGCGCCACAGAGCAATACTTCTCTGCCGAGAGATCGACAGCGCGCGAGACGGCTTTGTCACTCAGCCCGACGCCGCTGATAATAAAGTGCAGATTAATATGGGTGAAGAGGCGGGGAGCCTCTTCGCGCCGCTCTGAGGTGAGCTTCACCTCGCAATCCTTTACGTTATGACGGCCCTTTTGCAGAATAGAGACCACGTCGATGGCGCTGCATCCACCCGCAGCCATCAGCACCATTTCCATAGGACTTGGCGCTTTATCCCCGGCGTTTCCATCCATCAATACCTGGTGTCCCGATGAGGATTCTCCCAAAAACGTTAACCCTTCAACCCACTTGACCCGAGCCTGCATAACAAGTTCCTCTAATTCATTTAGTTAACATCAGATTACGCTTTAGCCTGAAAAACGGCAATGTGGCAGTTTTCACACTATGCTGAAGCGAGACAACAGAAGACACTCACTGAAAGCTGTGCTACAAACAAAGCTGTAATATTTTCGTCAGTACTCTACAGGCACGACGAAACAAGACAACATAACGAGCCAGGCTTTTCACAGAGGCCCGAATACATTTCCTGATGGGAAACGCTTGATTATTTCAACGCCTGACAGGGAACTCTGCCCCTGTATTTAGGCACGATGACAACAGAGGATAACAGCGAATGGTTCTCGGCAAACCGCAAACAGACCCGACACTTGAATGGTTCCTGTCACATTGCCATATTCATAAGTATCCATCCAAGAGCACGCTGATTCATCAGGGTGAAAAGGCAGAAACCCTCTACTACATCGTCAAAGGCGCAGTAGCGGTGCTTATCAAGGATGAAGAAGGCAAAGAGATGATCCTCTCTTACCTCAACCAGGGTGACTTCATTGGCGAACTTGGCCTGTTTGAAGAAGGTCAGGAGCGTAGCGCGTGGGTACGTGCGAAAACAGCCTGTGAAGTGGCTGAAATCTCTTATAAAAAATTCCGTCAGCTTATTCAGGTTAATCCTGACATTCTGATGCGCCTCTCGGCACAGATGGCGAGTCGACTTCAGGTTACCTCAGAGAAAGTGGGCAATTTAGCTTTCCTTGATGTCACAGGTCGCATTGCGCAGACCCTGCTCAACCTGGCGAAGCAACCCGACGCCATGACCCACCCGGACGGGATGCAGATCAAAATCACCCGTCAGGAGATTGGGCAGATTGTTGGCTGCTCACGCGAAACCGTAGGCCGTATTCTGAAAATGCTGGAAGATCAGAACCTGATCTCAGCACATGGTAAAACCATCGTTGTCTACGGCACACGCTGATCGGCTCTGATCCACGGCGCAACAGCTCTTGTTGCGCCTTTTTATTTGGTACGGAGTGATGTGGCGTCGACTGATCTATCACCCTGAAGTGAACTACGCGCTGCGCCAGACGCTGGTGCTCTGCTTACCGGTGGCTGTCGGCTGGCTGCTGGGTGACCTGCAACGGGGCCTGCTTTTCTCTTTAGTGCCTGCCTGTTGCAACATCGCTGGTCTTGATACTCCTCACAAACGCTTCTTCAAACGCCTGATCATCGGCGGAAGCCTGTTCGCCTTCAGCAGCTTCCTGATCCAGTATCTGGGCGGACATGCGGTGCCTTTACCCGCTATTCTCTTCACCATGACGATGCTGCTGGGCATAACCGGTGAGATCAGCCCGCTGCATGGCCGACTGCTGCCCGGCTCGCTGATTGCCGCTATTTTCACCCTCAGCCTGGCTGGCCGGATGCCCATATGGGAACCGCCAATGCTCTACGTGCTGGGCACCATCTGGTATGGCCTTTTTAACTGGTTCTGGTTCTGGCTGTGGAAAGAGCAGCCGATGCGGGAGACGCTCAGCCTGCTCTACCGCGAGCTGGCGGGCTACTGCGAAGCCAAATATTCCCTGCTGACCCAGCTGACAGATCCTGAAAAGGCGCTGCCACCACTGCTGGCCCGGCAGCAGAAAGCTGTCGATCTGATCACTACCTGCTACCAGCAGATGCATATGCTCTCTGCCACCCGCTATAACCATCACAAACGCCTGACCAGAGCGTTCCAGGTGGCGCTGGATTTGCAGGAACATATTTCGGTCAGCCTGCATCAGCCCGAAGAGGTTCAGAAGCTGGTAGAGCAGAGCCATGCTGAAGCGGTGATCCGCTGGAATGCGCAAACCATCGCCGCCCGGCTTCGCGTACTGGCTGACGATATTCTTTATCACAAGCTGCCTGAACGCTTCACGATGGATAAGCAGCTACAGGCGCTGGAGAAGATCTCCCGCCAGCACCCGGACAATCCGGTGGGCACCTTTTGTTATTATCATTTCAGCCGTATCGCCAGGGTTTTACGTACCCAGCGGCCTCTGTATCAGCGGGATTTGATGGCTGACCGCCAGCGTCGTCTGCCCTTGTTACCCGCTATCAGAAGCTATCTGTCGCTGAAATCAGCCGCACTGCGCACTGCCTCCCGCTTTGCCGTGATGCTGACTTTTGCCAGCTCGCTGGCGCTGTTCTTTAATTTGCCGAAGCCTTACTGGATCCTGATGACGGTGATGTTTGTCAGCCAGAACGGCTACAGCGCAACCCGCGTGCGGATCCAGCACCGTGCGCTGGGCACCCTGGCGGGACTGATTATCGCCGCCATCACGCTGCGCCTTCATGCGCCAGAATCGGTGGTGCTGCTGGTGATGCTGGCGATTACGCTTATCAGCTATCTGTTTATCCGCAAATTCTACGGCTTCGCGATGATTGGCTTCACGGTGACCGCGGTCTGGTCCCTTCAGCTGCTGTCACTTAATGGCGCGGACTTCCTGCTGCCTCGCCTGCTCGATACGCTGATGGGCTGCCTGATCGCTTTCGGCGGCATGATCTGGCTCTGGCCGCAGTGGCAAAGCGGCCTGCTGCGGCAGAATGCGCACGATGCGCTTGGTACCTATCAGGATGCATTACAGTTGCTGCTGGGCAACGAGCAGTCACCTGAGAAGCTTGCCTGGCAACGTATGCGGGTGAATCAGGCGCATAACGCCCTGTTTAACTCGCTGAATCAGGCGATGCAGGAGCCAGGGTTCGATTCTCGCTATCTTTCTGATATGAAGCTTTGGGTGACGCACAGCCAGTTTATCGTGGAGCATATCAACGCCATGACCATTCTGGCGCGTGAGCATACGATGCTGACCGCTTCGCTGGCAGAACGCTATTTACAGGATTGTGAAGTGGCGTTGCAGCGCTGCCAGCAGCGCCTGGAATATGACGGGCCAGGCTCGGAAACCAATGTGATGGATTCGCAGACCGGGGTAAGTCAGGGGCCGACCACTATTCTGGAAAGACACGTAAAGCGTATTCTGGGGCACCTGAGCGTGATGCACACCATCTCCTCGCTGGCATGGAGCGCACGACCCCATCATGGACGCTGGCTGACACGCAAGCTGAAAAGATTATCCTGATAACGTGTGTTGAAAGGAAAGTGCCGGGGAGCTGCACGGGACAGCTCCCACTGGCCAGTTAAGCGAGTACTTTTTCCACAGCGCGGGCAAAGCGAACCATACCTTCCTGGATATCCGTTGGTTCAATCACCAGCGAAGGGGCAAAACGGATCACCTCCGTTCCGGCATTCAGGATCATTACGCCTTCTTCAGCCGCAGCATTCAGGATATCGCGCGCTTTACCGGCATGTTGCGGCTTCAGCGCCGCACCAATCAGCAGCCCTTTACCCCGAATATCGCTGAACAGATCCAGCTGCGCATCAAGCGTTTTCAATGCTGCCACGAAGAGTTCACGCCGCGCTTCCACGCCGCTCAGCACTTCATCGGTGTTAATGATATCCAGCGCCGTCTCCGCAATTGCGCAGGCCAGCGGATTACCGCCGTAGGTGGTGCCGTGCACGCCGGGCGACATGGTGGCAGCAATCTCGTTAGTCGTCAGCATCGCGCTGATCGGGAAGCCACCGCCCAGCGCTTTGGCGGTAGTCAGAATATCCGGCTGCACGCCATAATGCTCATACGCAAACAGCTTGCCGCTGCGGCCCATGCCGCTCTGTACTTCATCCAGCACCAGCAGCGCCTGATGTTCATCGCAGAGTTTACGCAGGCCCTGCATAAATTCCGCGGTGGCAGGCATCACCCCGCCCTCGCCCTGAATCGGCTCCACAACGATGGCGCAGGTATGGTCATCAATTACCGCTTTCACTGCTTCCAGATCGTTAAACGGCACGTGCACGATGTCGGCAGGTTTAGGGCCAAACCCGTCAGAATATTTTGGCTGCCCGCCTACGGAGACGGTAAAGAACGTGCGTCCATGAAACGCATTGTGGAAAGCGATAATTTTACTTTTATAGGGAGAATGGCGCTTGCCGGCATAATAGCGGGCCAGCTTGAAGGCAGCTTCGTTGGCTTCGGCACCCGAGTTAGCAAAAAATACCCGCTCAGCAAAGGTGGCAGCAATCAGTTTGCTGGCGAGACGCAGCGCGGGTTCATTGGTGAACACGTTGCTGGTGTGCCACAGCGTTTCTCCCTGGGTCTTTAACGCTTCAACCAGCGCAGGATGACAATGCCCTAACGCCGTCACCGCAATGCCGCCGGAGAAATCGATATACTCTTTTCCCTGCTGATCCCAGACGCGGCTGCCTTTGCCCTTAACAGGCACAAAGGCTGCTGGTGCATAAACAGGCAAAATCACCTCATCGAACGTCGCCCGCGTTACCGCTAATTTATCCGCCGCCATTAACTACCTCATCGTTATTCTGTTACAGGAGAGTGAAATTATAATCATAAAATATGCATAAAAAATCACTCAAAAGCAATTGTTTCACGTTTTCAGGAAATTGCTCAGCAACTGATGCCCCTGCTCACTGAGGATGCTTTCAGGATGGAACTGTACCCCTTCCAGCGGCAAAGAACGGTGACGGAATCCCATGATTTCATCAGGCTTACCCTCGCAGAGCGTCCAGGCTGTTATCTCAAACGCTTCCGGCAGCGAGTGGGTTTCAACAATTAACGAGTGATAGCGCGTCACCTTCAGCGGGTGGTGCAGGCCGGCAAAGACGCCGCCTTCATTATGTTCAATAGCCGAGACTTTGCCATGCATCACCTGCCGCGCCCGGATGACACGGCCGCCAAAAGCCTGAGCGATGGCCTGATGTCCAAGACAAACGCCCAATATGGGCAGCTTGCCGGCAAATTCGCGGATTGCCGCCAGTGAAATCCCTGCATCGTCGGGCGTGCAGGGGCCGGGTGAAATTACCAGCCGCTCAGGGCGCAGGGAGGCTATCTGCTCTAACGAGATCTCATCATTTCGGTGAACCTGAACCTCGGCACCCAACTCGCAAAAATATTGGTAGAGGTTCCAGGTAAAAGAGTCGTAGTTATCAATCAGCAGTAGCATGGTAGCTCCGGGCAGGTTCAGGACGGCGCTATTCTACGCACTTTCCGGCCGCTCGCTTACCACTTTGCCAAAAGCCGCCGTCAGTAAGCTGAGATCGCCCGCCAGGCTCGCCTGGTTAGCGGCCCGCCAGCTTTCCGCATCAATTTTCGCCCACTGAATATCAAAACCGGCGTGGATGATTATCTGTTCAAACAGCATGCGCTGAGCGCGTCCGTTGCCTTTCAGGAAAGGATGCAGAACCGTCAGTTCGCAGTAGTACCAGGCCAGACGCTCTGTCAGCGCCGCAAGAGGCAGATCGGCCAGGCCGTTTTCATCCTCCAGCGCCTGCATCAGCGCGTTCCCCTCTTTTTCGATATATTCAAAATGGCAGCAGGGCGTATCCCCAAGCTGAATATCAACCTGACGCAGCTCGCCAGCGTCTGCTAAAACGTCCTGAAAAAGCGCATGATGAAGCGCCTGCAAATGAGGCAGCCCCGGATGTTCAGGGCCGGGCTGAAGCGGAGTGCCGCCAAGCAGAAAGCTGGCGTAAAAGTTGGCTTCCTGCCGTTGTTGCCACAGGGTGAGCTTCTGTTTTTCTGTGATTTTTTTTGTCATGCGGTCTCCCAAAACCAGGTGATTGCTGCGCGGTGCGGCCTGATGACCGCATTACTCGCACTAATTATAAGCAGCAATCACCCAACGGGAGATTAAGGAAGCACTTTTGCGGAAAGGATCACTACCGGTTTAACCGGAACATTCTGGTAAGGGCCAACATTCTGCGCCTGAACCTGAGAAATTTTATCGGCCACGTCCTGACCTTTCACCACTTTGCCAAAAACGGCGTAGCCAAAATCACGCTGCCCGTGATCCAGGAAGGCATTGTCTGCCACGTTGATAAAGAACTGGCTGGTAGCGCTGTCTTTGTCGGAAGTACGCGCCATTGAAATGGTGCCGCGCTTGTTCAGCAGCCCGTTGTCAGCTTCATTTTTGATAGGCGCATTGGTCGGCTTCTGCTGCATATCCGCCGTGAAACCGCCGCCCTGGACCATAAAGCCTGGGATAACGCGATGGAAGGTGGTGTTGTTATAAAAACCGCTGTTCACATAGTCGACAAAGTTTTTTGTAGAGATGGGGGCTTTCTGGTTATTAAGCTCCAGCTCAATATTGCCGGCAGAAGTAGTCAGCAGCACATGCGTATCTCCCTTAGCGGCAGAAGCGGAAACAGAGAGGGTGGACAGCGCAAGCACGGTGGCTACCGCAGTCAAAGTACGTTTTAACATGAAAGATTCCTTACGAAGGGCTACAAGCCAAAAAACTGATTGTAAAGAGGCGCTTATTAAGGCGCCAGTGTTTTACTTTTATTTACTTGCAAAGGTTGGCAGGCAAACACTTGCCAGGCAGTTGAAACAGTGACTCCAGTCACGAAACTCATGTATTTGAAAACAAATGTTTCATTATTTATTTAAGCCGATCACGATTCTCGCTACACTCCCGCTGCATACCGTGGACGACCCGCGCCACGCTCCCTTTGACCCACAGGTTTCCAAATTATGACTAATCGCGATCGCATCGGGCTTACCTGGATCAGTTTCTTCTCTTACGCACTTACGGGCGCAGTGGTTATTGTGACCGGGATGGTGCTGGAAAATATTGCTGATTATTTTCAGTTACCCGTCGCCCAGATGAGTAACACCTTTACCTTCCTGAACGCCGGTATTCTTGTTGCGGTCTTCCTGAACGCCTGGCTGATGGAAATTATTCCGCTGAAGCGTCAGCTGATCTTCGGCTTTGTGCTGATGGTGCTGGCGGTACTGGGGCTGATGACCAGCCACAATCTGAGCGTTTTCTCGCTGTGCATGTTTGTGCTGGGCGTGGTAAGCGGCATTACCATGTCGATTGGTACCTTCCTGATCACTCACCTGTATGAAGGGCGTCAGCGCGGTTCACGCCTGCTGTTTACCGACTCCTTCTTCAGCATGGCCGGCACGATATTCCCCATCATTGCTGCTGCTATCCTTGCACGTTCGCTGCCGTGGTACTGGGTTTATGCCTGCATTGGCGTGATCTATCTGGCTATTTTTGTGCTCGCGCTCTGCTTTGAATTCCCGGTACTCGGTAAAAAAGCCCCTAATCAGCCCCAGGGCGAGAAGGAAAAGTGGGGTCTAGGCGTGCTGTTGCTGGCCATTGCTGCTCTCTGCTATATCCTGGGTCAGCTGGGCTTTATTGGCTGGGTTCCGCTCTACGCCACGAAAACAATGGGCATGGATATCAGCCAGGCCGGCGGGCTGGTGGGCAACTTCTGGACCTCCTACATGATTGGTATGTGGGCCTTCAGCGCCATTCTGCGTTTCTTCGATCCGCAGCGTATTCTGACCGTGCTGGCGTTGATGGCTACAGCGTTGATGTTCTGGTTTGTCAGCGCAACCGACGCTTCCCTGCTGAAATGGATCATGATCGCCCTGGGCTTCTTCTCCAGCGCCATCTACACCACTATCATCACGCTTGGTTCATTGCAGACGAAAGTTTCCTCACCGAAGCTGGTGAACTTTATCCTTACCTGCGGCACCGTAGGCACTATGCTGACGTTTGTGGTCACCGGCCCGATTGTGGAGAAAGGTGGCGCGCACGCCGCCCTGCTTACCGCAAACGGCCTGTATGCCGTGGTCTTCGTGATGTGCCTGCTGCTGGGCTTTGTCAGCAGGCATAAGCTGCCGGGCCATATGTCCGCGCATTAATCATCCGCAGACAAAAAGAGAAAGGCCGGATTTATCCGGCCTTTTTTACGCCTGTCTACAGGCCCCACCAGTTCGCTTTCGATGCGGATCTCACCCCCGTAGTAAGTGCCGTTGCCCTCTACTCTGTTTCCATGCCGCTCAGGGTTTTCAGCGTGGTGGAGAGATTGCGCAGCTGCCCAATCGCATTAACCCAGGCCGGCGGTTCGTCTGCCTGCGGTAAACAGGTTCCGGCGGTAAACCGGACAAAATTCAACTCAGCGCCGGAAATCCACTTTCTCGCTCTCCGCTAAATGGATGGTGGTACTGGCTGGCTTTGTCTCGGCAATCACCCTGCCCTGACGGATGGAATAGCGCACCGGCACCTGACGGCGAAGCGCATCAAAACCATTATCGGCAGGGAGAATAATCAGATTGGCGCTGTTGCCGGTCTGGATGCCGTAATCCTTCAGCTGTAGCGTGCGCGCGCTGTTATGGGTGATGAGATTGATGCCCGCATCAATCTGGCCGTAGCCCATCAGCTGGCAGACATGCAGCCCCATATGCAGTACCTGCAACATATTGGCCGTGCCCAGAGGATACCAGGGATCGAATACGTCATCATGGCCGAAACAGACGTTGATCTCTGCTTCCAGCATCTCTTTCACCCGCGTGATGCCGCGGCGCTTGGGATAAGTGTCGAAACGCCCCTGAAGATGAATATTCACCAGCGGGTTTGCCACAAAATTGATGCCGGAAAGCTTGAGTAGCCGAAACAGGCGCGACGTGTAGGCGCCGTTGTAGGAGTGCATTGCGGTAGTGTGGCTGGCGGTTACGCGCTCTCCCATCTTTTCCCGCAGCGCCAGCGCCGCTACCGTCTCCACAAAGCGGGACTGCTCATCATCAATCTCATCGCAGTGCACATCGATCATGCGCTGGTATTTCTGCGCCAGCGCAAAGGTCTTATGCAGCGATTCCACGCCGTACTCGCGGGTGAATTCAAAATGTGGAATAGCGCCTGCCACATCTGCCCCCAGCTTCAGCGCCTCTTCTAACAGCGCTTCGCCATCCGGGTAGGAGAGAATGCCCTCCTGAGGAAAGGCCACCAGCTGAATATCCACCCAGGGCGCCATTTCGGCCTTTACTTCCAGCATCGCCTTCAGCGCCGTGAGCGTGGGATCGGAAACGTCTACATGGGTACGAACGTGCTGAATGCCATTCGCAATCTGCCATTTCAACGTCTGGGTGGCGCGCTGCTTAACATCCTCATGGCTCAACAGCGCCTTGCGCTCAGCCCAGCGCTCAATCCCTTCGAACAGCGTGCCTGATTCATTCCAGGCAGGTTCTCCGGCGGTTTGCGTGGTATCAAGATGAATATGCGGCTCGATAAAAGGCGGAAAAGCCAGTCCGCCTTCTGCATCCAGTGAATCGCCGGCGGGCGTGCTTTGCGGCTGGGGAGAAAGAGAGGCGATTTTGCCCTCGCGGATCCCGATTTGCCACAGACCCTCACGCCAGGGCAAACGAACGTGATTAATCCATCTCAAATTAACACTCTGCATGCCAACGCTCCTCAAGGTGATGGGGTTATTTATCACCATAGCACTGTTCTGCCCGGCGCACGATCGTCTGCCCTGGCATCAGGTGACTCGATTCAGTTGAAGTGCTTGCTTTTCCGCGACTTACAAAAAGTATTGCCAAATCAGCAATATACTCATAAAGGAGTATTCGGGAAGGGGATTGATCGATATCAATAAGTGGGGGTTTTGGCGCGCTATTGTAGCCACAATACATAGCATTGTGAGGCAATATGAGCACCCGACTCGTTATTATTGGCAACGGCATGGTGGGCCACCGGTTAATCGAAGAACTGGTTGAAAAAGCTGCGCCCGGCCAGTTTGCCATTACCGTCTTCTGCGAAGAACCCCGCGTGGCCTATGACCGCGTACATCTTTCCGCCTACTTCTCACACCATACAGCTGAAGAACTTTCGCTGGTACGCGATGATTTCTATCAGAAAAACCAGATTGAAGTGCTGGTCGGTGAGCGGGCAATCACGCTGAACCGTCAGGAAAAGGTGATCCACTCCAGTACCGGCCGCGCGGTGCAGTATGACAAGCTGGTTATCGCCACCGGCTCCTATCCGTGGGTGCCGCCCATTGCCGGAGCAGAGGGGCAGGACTGTTTTGTTTATCGTACCATTGAAGACCTCAATGCCATTGAAGCCTGCGCCCGGCGGAGCAAGCGCGGCGCCGTAGTCGGCGGTGGTCTGCTGGGGCTGGAAGCGGCCGGTGCCTTAAAAAATCTCGGTATTGAGACCCACGTTGTCGAATTCGCCTCCGGGCTGATGGCCGAACAGCTCGATCCGCTGGGCGGGGATCAGCTCAGGAAAAAAATTGAGCGCATGGGCGTGAAAGTCCATACCAGTAAAAATACGCAACGCATTATCGACCGTCCCGCTGGCGGTAAAACCATGCAGTTTGCCGATGGCAGCGAGCTGGAGATTGATTTTATCGTCTTCTCAACAGGTATCCGTCCGCAGGACAAGCTGGCAAAACAGAGCAATCTGCCGCTTGGTCAGCGTGGTGGCGTGCTGATTGACGATCGCTGCCTGACAGCAGACGCCGATATCTACGCTATCGGTGAATGTGCTGCCTGGCAAAACCGCATTTACGGGCTGGTGGCGCCCGGTTACAAAATGGCGCAGGTCGCCTGCGATCATCTGCTGGGCAAGGACAATGCGTTCACGGGCGCCGATATGAGCGCCAAACTCAAACTGCTGGGCGTGGACGTTGGCGGGATTGGCGATGCGCATGGCCGGACGCCGGGCGCCAGAAGTTACGTTTATCTTGATGAAAGCAAAGAAGTTTATAAACGTCTGGTAGTAAGTAAAGATAACAAAACGCTGCTGGGCGCAGTGCTGGTGGGTGATACCAGCGACTATGGCAACCTGTTACAACTGATGCTTAATGCCATTGAACTGCCGGAAAATCCCGACGCGTTGATCCTGCCCGCCCATGCAGGGAGCAAGCCCGCTATCGGTGTGGAGTCTCTGCCCGATACGGCGCAGATCTGCTCCTGCTTTGACGTGACTAAGGGCGACCTGATCGCCGCTGTTCAGGGCGGTTGCCATACCGTGGCCGCGCTAAAAGCAGAAACCAAAGCGGGGACAGGCTGTGGCGGTTGCGTGCCGTTAATGACTCAGGTGCTGAATGCGGAACTTAGCCGTCAGGGTATCGAGGTTAACCACCACCTGTGTGAACACTTCAGCTACTCCCGTCAGGAGCTTTACCATCTGATCCGGGTGGAAGAGATCAAAACCTTCGATCGGCTGCTGGAAAAATATGGCCAGGGCTACGGCTGTGAAGTGTGCAAACCCACCGTAGGTTCGCTGCTCGCCTCCTGCTGGAACGATTATGTGCTGAAAGCGGAACACACCCCGTTGCAGGACAGTAACGACCTCTTCCTTGGCAATATTCAAAAAGATGGAACCTACTCCGTCATCCCCCGCTCCGCCGGAGGAGAGATCACGCCGGAAGGCCTGGTTGCCATCGGTGAAGTTGGCCGTCGTTACAATCTCTATACCAAGATTACCGGCTCGCAGCGTATCGGGCTGTTTGGTGCGCAGAAGGACGATTTGCCCGCCATCTGGTCTGAACTTATCGCCGCTGGTTTTGAGACTGGCCATGCCTACGCTAAAGCGCTGCGGATGGCAAAAACCTGCGTGGGCAGCAGCTGGTGCCGTTTTGGCGTTGGCGACAGCGTCAGCCTGGGCGTTATGCTGGAAAACCGCTACAAGGGCATCCGCACGCCGCACAAAATGAAATTTGGCGTCTCTGGCTGCACCCGTGAATGTGCCGAAGCACAGGGTAAAGATGTGGGGATTATCGCCACCGAAAAAGGCTGGAATCTCTATGTGGCCGGTAACGGCGGCATGAAGCCACGCCATGCGGATCTGCTGGCTGCGGATCTGGATGAACAGACGCTGATCGCTTATCTCGACCGGTTTATGATGTTTTATATCCGCACTGCCGACAAGCTACAGCGCACCTCGCTGTGGCTGGAAAGTCTGGAAGGGGGCATCGATTATCTCAAACAGGTCATTATCCATGACAAGCTTGGGCTGAACAGTCAGCTGGAAGCGGAAGTTGCCCGCCTCCGCGCACAGGTAATCTGTGAATGGAAGGAAACCATTGAGGACCCGCGCCAGCTTGCGCGTTTCGCTCACTTCATCAACAGTCCACAGCGCGATCCGCTGGTTCAGCATGTGCCTGAACGGGAACAGCATCGCCCTGCCCGTCCTGTAGAACGCATTCCTGTGGTACTCCTGGAGGAACAATCATGAGTCGCTGGTATCCCATCTGTCCGCTGGAGAGCATTCTGCCCGCCACCGGCGTCTGCGCTAAAGTGAACGATTTGCAGATAGCCCTGTTTCGCCCGCGGGCGGATGACGAGGTCTATGCGCTGAGTAATATCGATCCCTTCGCGCAGGCAAGCGTGCTGTCACGCGGCATTATCGCGGAGCATCAGCAGACGCTGTGGGTAGCCAGCCCGCTGAAAAAACAGCGTTTTCGCCTGCATGATGGTCTCTGCCTGGAGGATGAAAGCCACTCCGTAGCCAGCTATCCCGCCCGCGTGCGGGAGGGGCTGGTAGAGATTTCTGTCTGAAGCCGCGCTGACCGGCGCTCTGGCCGCCTTCTGGCGGCCCTTACTTAAGTGAGCCTACCTGTGGATTATCTTCCTCTCTTTTGTCAGCTGCGTAACAGAGCCTGCCTGCTGGTTGGTGGTGGCGAGGTGGCAGAACGTAAAGCCCGTCTGTTACTGAAAGCGGGTGCAGACCTGCGGGTCTGCTCAACCCATTTTTCCACCCCCTTCACTCTCTGGCAGCAGGAGGGAAAGCTGACTCTTCTGAGCGAAAACTTCCATTCCGCCATGCTTGAGGGCTGCTGGCTGGTGATTGCTGCTACTGACGATGCGGCTGTGAATCAACACGTCAGCGCCTGCGCGGACGCCAGGCAAATTTTTTGCAACGTGGTGGATGCACCAGAGCAGGCCAGCGCGATTATGCCCTCCATCGTTGACCGCTCGCCGCTGATAGTGGCCGTTTCCAGCGGGGGGAAAGCGCCGGTGATGGCAAGACTGCTGCGGGAGAAGATTGAAGCCTTGCTGCCTCAGCATCTGGGGAAAGTAGCGGCCTGTGCGGGTTCACTCCGTCAGCGCGTTAAAAATAAGTTCTCAGAAATGGGGCAGCGGCGCCGGTTTTGGGAGAAGCTCTTCAGCCACGATCGTCTGGCCCAGGCTCTGGCTAACGGGCAGACTGCTCGGGTTGAAGAACTGACCGAAGCGCTGTTTGCCACGCCGCTGGAAGACAAAGGTGAAGTGGTGCTGGTCGGCGCCGGGCCTGGCGATGCCAGTTTGCTGACGCTGAAAGGCCTGCAACAGATCCAGCAGGCGGATGTGGTGGTCTATGACCGGCTGGTATCGGATGAGATTCTGGAGCTGGTCAGACGCGATGCAGAGCGCATCTTTGTGGGTAAACAGGCGGGCTATCACTGCGTACCTCAGGAGTCGATTAATCAGCTGCTGCTGGAGCAGGCGCAGCGGGGCAAACGGGTGGTGCGCCTGAAAGGCGGCGATCCCTTTATCTTTGGCCGTGGCGCTGAAGAGCTCGAAGCGCTGCTGGCAGCTAAGATCCCCTTTTCCGTGGTACCTGGTATTACCGCCGCTTCCGGCTGCTCGGCCTATAGCGGCATCCCGCTCACCCATCGCGATTATGCGCAAAGCGTACGTCTGGTCACGGGGCATGTTCAGGCCGATGGCGGGCTGGACTGGCAAAACCTGGCGGCGGAAAAGCAGACGCTGGTGTTTTATATGGGTCTGGCGCAGGCGGGAGAGATCCAGCATCAGCTACTTGAACACGGTATGTCAGCCGATATGCCGGTCGCCATTGTGGAACGGGGAACCTCAACACAGCAGCAGGTTGTCACTGGAGAACTTCAGGGGCTGGCAGCACTGGCTGCGGAAGCCAGTAGCCCCTCGCTGATTATCGTCGGGCGCGTTGTGGCGCTCAGGGATAAACTTCGCTGGTTTTAGATAAGGAGCTTTAAATAAAGAGCTGATTGCTGGCTCAGCAGCAGGGCGCTGCGATGTTAAAGAGGGGTGAACCAGAAACCGCGTAACGCCGCTTCTGGTTCCTCAGCTGGCTGATTAAGGCTGGGCGACAAAGCCCACTGCTTCGTAGACTTTCTTCAGCGTTTCCTGAGCCTGCGCACGCGCTTTGGTTGCGCCATCACGCATGATCTGCTCCAGGAGGGCTTCATCGTTACGGTAGCGGTTATAACGCGCCTGTAAATCGGTCAGCATTCCGGATACCGCGTCAGCCACGGCCCCTTTCAGATGACCATACATCTGCCCCTCAAACTGCTGTTCCAGTTCAGGAATGCTTTTACCCGTCACGCCCGACAGAATATCCAGCAGGTTAGAGACGCCAGCCTTGTTTTTGACGTCATAACGCACCACTGGCGGCTCGTCGCCGTCGGTCATCGCCCGCTTGATCTTTTTCACTACCGATTTCGGATCTTCCAACAGGCCGATGACGTTATTACGGTTATCGTCTGACTTGGACATCTTCCTGGTCGGTTCAAGCAGTGACATCACGCGCGCGCCAGATTTCGGGATAAACGGCTCCGGCACTTTAAACACATCGCCATACAGCGCATTAAAGCGGGCGGCAACGTCGCGGCTCAGCTCCAGATGCTGCTTCTGGTCTTCGCCCACCGGTACCTGGGTGGTTTGATACAGCAGGATATCGGCTGCCATCAGCACCGGATAGTCAAACAGACCGGCGTTGATGTTCTCTTCGTAACGGGCAGATTTGTCTTTGAACTGCGTCATGCGGCTCAGTTCGCCGAAATAGGTGTAACAGTTCAGGATCCAGCTCAGCTGAGTATGTTCAGGCACGTGCGACTGCACAAAAATAGTGCTCTTTTCCGGGTCGATACCGCAGGCAAGATAGAGTGCCAGCGTATCGAGCGTGGCTTTACGCAGCGCCTGAGGATCCTGACGGACGGTGATGGCATGCAAATCAACGATGCAGTAGATGCAGTCATGGGTATCCTGCATGCTGACCCACTGACGCAGCGCACCCATATAATTCCCGATGGTCAGTTCGCCGGATGGCTGTGCGCCGCTAAATACGATGGGTTTCATGTTTTTCGTCCTGATAATTACAGCCCTAAAGCGGGCAACAAATCGGTAAAGTGATCCAGTACAACGGTTGGCTGGCTGGTGGCAATGGACTCACCGTAGTTATAGCCAAAGGTCATGCCTACGCAGGGGCATCCTGCGGCCTGAGCGGCAAGAATATCATTTCGCGAGTCGCCAACAAACACCAGCTCCTCCTGCAACAGGCCAAATTTGCCCAGCACCAGAAACAGCGGCGCGGGATGCGGCTTTTTCGCGACCACATCATCTCCGCCGACGATCAGCGAGAAGTACTCTGCAATCCCTAACGAGGCGAGCAGCGGCGCGACAAAAGGCGTTGGCTTGTTAGTGACAATGGCCATCGGCAGACCTTTCTCCGCCAGCGCCGCCAGCCCTTCCTTTACGCCAGGGAAGAGCTTGCTGCCGCTTTCGATGGTAGTGGCATAGTGCTTATCAAGCAGTACGCGTGCATCGCGAATCAGCCCATCTTCCGGCGCATGGCCCAGCGCCCAGGTCAGCGCCCGCTCAATCAGAATATCCGCACCATTACCAATCCAGGTGGAAACCCGCTCAATGCCTGCCGCAGGAAGGCTGAGCGACGTTAATGCGGCATCTACCGCGCTGGTTAAACCCGGCGCGCTGTCGATAAGCGTTCCGTCGAGATCAAATGCCAGCGCGCGAACTTTAGTGAAATGAGCCATGACGTGATTTCTCCAGTTCGTTACGCATATCTTCGATCACTTTTTTATAATCGGGTTTGCCAAAGATGGCGGAACCGGCAACAAACATATCTGCGCCCGCTGCGGCAATTTCGCCAATATTTTCAGCTTTCACGCCGCCGTCCACTTCCAGACGAATATCATAGCCGCTTTGATCAATCAGCTTACGAACCTGGCGCAGCTTATCCAGCGTGCCGGGAATAAAGGATTGTCCACCAAAGCCAGGATTAACCGACATCAGCAAAATGACATCCAGCTTATCCATCACAAAATCCAGGTAACTGAGCGGGGTTGCCGGATTAAACACTAAGCCAGCTTTGCAGCCATGCTCTTTGATCAGCTGCAACGAGCGGTCAACGTGGTCAGAAGCTTCCGGATGGAAGGTGATATAGCTGGCACCCGCTTTGGCGAAGTCGGGGATCAGTCTGTCCACCGGTTTCACCATCATATGCACGTCAATGGGGGCAGTGATGCCGTAGTCGCGCAGCGCTTTCAGCACCATCGGCCCCATTGTCAGGTTGGGAACATAATGGTTATCCATCACGTCAAAATGCACAACATCGCCACCGGCGGCCAGCGCTTTTGCCGTATCTTCACCCAGACGGGCAAAATCAGCAGACAGAATTGATGGGGCAATTAAAAACTGTTTCATCCATTTCTCCCAATTAGCGCGCCTTATGGCACGTACCGCAGTTGAGGGTTATTTGCTGGCAAACAGCGCCAGCAGTTCATCCACCTGATTACGTCCGTTACTGTTGCGGCTGATTGAACGCCGCGCCTTGATTTGATGCAGCTCGGCTGCCTGGTACCAGACCCTGGTAAGCGGGGTATCATGATTAGAAATCAGCACCGGTATACGACTTTCAGCGGCCAGCTTCTCTGCCAGCTCCGCCAGATGCTGCTGTTGCAGCAGGCTGAAGCTGTTGGTGTGGTAGGCGGTGAAGTTCGCCGTGGCCGACAGCGGCGCATAGGGCGGATCGCAATAGACAACCGCCCCTTGTGGCGCCCGGTTAAGGGTAACATCGTACGATTCACAGACAAAGGTCGCATTCTGCGAGCGCTCAGAGAACCAGTAAAGCTCATCTTCAGGGAAATAAGGTTTGCGATAGCGGCCAAACGGCACGTTGAACTCACCACGAAGGTTGTAACGACACAAGCCATTGTAGCAATGGCGGTTCAGATACAAAAACAGCAGGCCACGGCGATAGGGATCGGCGCAGCGATTGAATTCTGCCCGACGGGCGTAATAGAACTCTGAGTCGTTGGTTTCGCTGGTAAAAAGCTCGCGGGCATCGGTGACAAACTCGCTGACGCGGGTTTTGACGATGTTATAGAGGTTAATCAGATCGCTGTTGATATCCGCCAGCAGGTAGCTTGGAAAATGCGTGTTAAGAAACACCGAGCCAGCCCCGACAAAAGGTTCAATCAGGCAGTCCCCATCTGGCAGATGGCGCTGGATATCATCAAGCAACGGGTACTTGCCACCCGCCCATTTCAAAAAAGCGCGATTTTTTTTCATGCCGTCGTTTTATTACACTTACTCTTGTGGCTGCGGTTACACCGACAGCATATCTGCGCTTTGAATAGTTAGCCCTCCGAAGAGGGCTAACGGTTCCTGCTTAAATCATACCTGGAGAAAGCGGTTAGTTAGCCGCTTCTTTTTTCACCTGGCTTACCGGCTTGACCCACGGACTTTTTGCCCGGACTTCGGCCGGAAGCGAAGCTACGGCGCGCTTCGCTTCAGCTGGGGTAGCGTAAGAGCCGCTGACCAGCACATACCAGGGTTGTCCGTTACGGGTCGTTTTATAGACGTGGTAACTGCTCAGGTTTTGCTTTTTCGCCCAGGCGTTAAGCGTATCCGATCTTGAAGCGCTGCTCAGCTGGAGCGTATAGCTTCCACCCAGTGCCGAAGAAGCCGCTTTGGCAGGTGCGGAAGCGGTGGTATGGCTGGCAGAAGCGCTACTTTTCGGCTTGCTCTCTTTAACAACAGGCTTTGCCGCTGGTTTATGTGCAGCAGCGGGTTGATTCTGATGAGTCTGCCCGGTGACTGCTTTGGGTGCAGAAACGTTGCCGCCTGGCGTAACCGTAGCGGGTGCCGTTGGCAGTGAGCCACTCTTCTGTGCGCCCTGCGCCGCCACATCCACCTGCCCCTGCTGATTAGACAAGGCGTTGTTCAGATCGCCCGGCAGTTCAACACGCTGTTGATTTGCCGGAGTCTGCACCGGCTCAGCCTGAGTTGGCGTGGAAGAGATAGGCGGTACGCTGATCTCCTGCGGGCCGTTGCTGGCTGGCGGCTGGTTCGCTGGCGTCTCTGAGGTTGGCGCAGCCGGCGTGCCGCTCTGCCCACTCATCGAGGAGGAGCCAGAAAGATCGATGTTTTTATCGCTGCCAGTGCCAGAGGTACCCGAAGTGGTTGCGGGCTGCTGGGCGCCCTTGTTTGCGCTATCATCAGGGGAATTCAGCGCAGATCCGATGCCAATCACCAATAGCAGCAGCACCAGAATACCAATGCCCATCATCATATGCTGACGGGAAACCGGGACTTTAGGGGCAGAAGACGTTTTGCGGGACCGCTGCGGACGGCGATCGCTGGTGTCAGGTTTTAACTCGTCTTCCGGTTTAAATTCGTCCATTCAACCTCCTACTGTAGAGCAGCGACGCCTCTCAATACCCTCTGATTGGCGGATTACTTGTTCCTGGGCCGAAACCCGTTCTAACGCTGTCAGCCTGGCTGACAGTCGTTAATAGCAGCCAGCACCGTATCATGTGCAACGCCGCTGCGCACTTCTGCTTTACCGATAGTCAGAGGCAGCACCAGACGCAGCTCACCTGCCAGCACTTTTTTGTCGCGCAGCATATGCGGCAAATAAGCTTCAGCAGGCATACTCTCTGGCCCGGTAACAGGCAAGCCTGCCCGCTGCAATAAGGCGATAATCCGGCTGGTCTCCTGCGCTGAGAAGGACCCCAGCCGCTCGGCTGTTCTTGCCGCCATGACCATACCGGCCGCCACAGCTTCACCGTGCAGCCAGTTACCGTAACCCATATGCGCTTCAATGGCGTGACCGTAAGTATGCCCCAGGTTTAACAACGCCCGCTGGCCATGCTCATGCTCGTCTGCCGCCACCACCTCTGCTTTCAGCTCGCAGCAGCGGCGAATGCACCAGGTCATCGCTTTGGCATCAAGAGCCAGCAAAGCATCGAGGTTGTTCTCCAGCCAGGTAAAGAATTCGCCATCCAGAATGATGCCGTATTTGATCACTTCCGCCAGGCCAGATGCCAGCTCACGCGGTGGCAGCGTGCTCAGGCAGTCGATATCAATCACCACGGAAGCGGGCTGATAAAACGCGCCAATCATGTTTTTACCCAACGGGTGATTGACGGCGGTTTTCCCGCCCACAGAGGAGTCAACCTGGGAGAGCAGCGAGGTCGGGACCTGAATAAAGCGCACGCCGCGCTGATAGCTCGCCGCCGCAAACCCGGTGAGATCGCCAATAACCCCACCGCCCAAAGCGATCAGGGTTGTATCACGACCGTGAGGTTTTTCCAGAAGGGCAGTAAAGACCCGATCCATCACCTCCAGCGTTTTGTACTGCTCGCCGTCAGGAAGGATCGTCTGGTCTACCTCTACGCCAGCGCTTTCCAGCCGCTGACGAAGGGGTGTGAGATAGAGAGGGGCCAGCGTCTGGTTAGTTACCAGCATGGCCCGATCGCCCGCCTTAAGCGGCCAAAACGAAGCCGGATCGTTAAACAATCCGGCAGCTATGGTAATGGGGTAACTTCTCTCCCCCAAAGTGACGGTAATCTTCTCCATGAAGCGTTATCACCTTTTTATTACTTTGGCCCGCAGGCGGTCAGAGCGAAACTTAGCTCTTTTCCAACATGTTGATAATCTGATTCGCGACCACTTTAGCGCTCTGGTCATCGGTACGAATCGTCACGTCGGCAATCTCTTCATAAAGCGGATTACGTTCACCGGCCAGCGCTTCCAGCACCTCGCGCGGGGGAGATTCCACCTGCAACAAAGGGCGTTTTTTGTCGCGCTGAGTACGGGCTAACTGCTTCTCGATGGTGGTTTCCAGATACACCACTACGCCACGAGCCGAAAGACGGTTGCGGGTTTCGCGTGATTTCACAGAACCACCACCGGTAGCCAGCACAATGCCCTGCTTCTCGGTGAGTTCATTGATGATTTTTTCTTCGCGATCGCGGAAGCCTTCTTCGCCTTCGACGTCGAACACCCAACCCACATCCGCTCCGGTACGTCGCTCAATTTCTTGATCGGAATCGAAAAATTCCATATTGAGTTGCTGAGCTAACTGACGCCCAATAGTGCTTTTGCCGGCACCCATAGGCCCAACCAGAAAGATATTGCGTTTCTCTGCCATTTTTTCGGTATTACTAAGACAATTCGTTAATGATACCCCGTCCAACCGGACAGGACATGAACTGAAACCTCATGAGCGATAGTGCGAGAGTCAGATGAAAATTATCTCAACACTGAAGGTGTTTTGGCAACCGATTAAATTGACCTTGCCCATTGCGCACTCAGGGCGCGTTTCAGTCCGCTTCATTTATCAGCCCGATGTCACTGCATCGGCTACGCCGGTTGCGCACGATAAAAAACGGGTTCTATGCATTCTCTGAAGCCAAACCGAGGCCCATAAATCAAAATCGCTAAACCTTGTAAGCTAATTCGGCTCTTGCGTCAAACGCATATGCCTTCATTGCCAGAAAAAAGCATCTGGTTTCTTAGTTTGCACTAAAAAACGCATTACTCGTCACGAATCAGTCGTGGCGTGATGAAGATCACCAATTCCCGCCGTTTTTGCTGATGGATATCATAACGAAAAAGCGATCCCACTATCGGAATATCGCCAATCAGCGGTACTTTTCTTTGCCCGTCTGCATTTTCGCGCTGGAAAATCCCCCCTAACGCCAGCGTTTGCCCATCTTTCAGCGTGACCTGCGTCTGAATTTCCTGTTTATCTATGGCCAGATACTCCCCCTCACCGCTGCGCATCGTGCGACCAGGCACATTTTGCGAAAGATGCAGCTTGAGTAAAATCCGCCCGTCATGCTGAACAACCGGCGTAACCTCCATCCCCAGTACCGCCTCTTTAAACTCCACGCGGGTATTGCCATTGCTGCCATTGGAAACCTCATAAGGGATTTCGGTGCCCTGCTTAATGCTGGCAGTTTGCTGATGGGAGGTAAACAAACGCGGACTGGCGATAATCTCCAGCTTGTTTTCCTGCTCCAGCGCGTTCAGCTCCAGATCAAGCAACCGGCCATCGAGCCTGGCAAGTGTAAAGCCCGCCGTCAGCGCGGCTTCCGTCACCGGTAAATTAACGCTGAACTGGCTGGCGCGTAAGGCACGAGTAATCTGCTCCTCGCCTGAAAGCCCCCAACGCACGCCCAGCTCCCGCAGACTCTCTTCGTTGATGGTTACGATATGTGCCGCCAGCTCAATCTGCTCAAGCGGGACGTCAAGTGCCTGCACCCACCGACGGATAGCTGCCAGAGCGGGTTGAGTTTCCCGTAACAGCAGGCTGTTGGTTCTTGCATCTACGGTTACGCTACCGCGCTCGCTCATTAATTTCGCCCGTTCGGCCAGCAAACTGCTGTTGACCATGCTGGCATCGGCATGGGCCAGGGTCAGCACCTCCGTGATCAATGGCCGCTCGCCCTCAGCCTTTTCCCGCGCTTTTTCCAGCTGTCGCTGCTGCTCCAGTACGCTGCTTTCCGGCCAGACCAGCAGGACATTCTCCTGCTGCTCAATCCTGACCTTAGCCATTCGGGCAACCAGCGCTATAGCCCGCTCCCACGAAACGTTTTCCAGTCTCAACGACAGCGTGCCTTCGACTTCCGGCGCCACCACCAGATTAAGCTGCTGCCAGGTGGCAAGCGCCTGAAGTACCTGCCCTACCGGAGCTTCGTCGAAGGCCAGAGAGAGGGGGCTTTTTTCAGCCCGTGAAGGGGGTAAGCAGAGGAGTAACAGCAGACAAATCATCCTTTTCATAGAGGCTTCCTTTTAAGCGTTTTTCTACTGGCGGCTGGCACCCTTTTCGATCGCCAAGCGTAATGCTGAGCGGCCCAACGTTAAGCAGATACCAGCGTTCATCCACGGGTTCCCCCTGGCGTCGCTGTGCCCATTTTCCTTTTCCCGTTAACAACAAAACCTGGTAATTCTGTTTTTGCCCGACAACCCCTTTTAATCGCCAGCGGTCAGGAAAAACCTGTTCCGGCGGGCAGGCCGCCTCGACAGGCCTGAAGGGATCCCTGTTGGCCAGGCACTCTGCCGTCAACAGCAGCAGGCTTGCTGCCAGCAGCCAGCTTATCCTGAAGTCAGCCCTCATCTTTTACGGCCAGCGATAATTGCAGACGTAACTGCTGTTTCTGTGGTTTCAGGGTGAAGTTCGGTAGCGCCATGCCCGCCGGGAGTGAGCTGAGATAGCCGAATACGCTCTCAACCTGCGGCCAGTTGAGCAGCAGCGCCAGGCTGCCTCCCTGGCTGGCTGGTTGCCACTCTGCCAGTGAACTCGCTGAAACTTCTGTCAGCCTCCGCAGTGAAAAAATCTCGCGCCTGGCCGGTTCTGCTGCCTCTCTGAGCTGAGCGATCTCTGCTTCAATATTCGCCAGCGTTTCCTTTGCTGCCAGAGTCCGTATAAGACGCTGATAGTCCGCCGTCTGCTGCCGGTGCAGCCGGATCAACCTGAGGCCGTTTTGCTGTACAGGCGCGCCCCAAAACCCCCACCATGGCACCGCCAGCAGGGAGAAAATGAGGCTCACTGAAATACCCTGTAGCCAGAGGGAACAATTTAACCAGCGATGGAAAAGTTTACTCATCAGCGCTGTTCTCCAGAGTGAGTGAGGCAAGGAGATGAAAAAGCATCTGGCCTTCTTTGCTCCGGCTTAAAGGGCCAATCTTTACCTGCCCAATCAGCGCCATCTCCTGCAAACGCTGGCGGAAAGCGTCAAGATCGCTGATACCCTGGCAAATTCCTGAAACTGTCAGACTCTGCTGACTTTTTGTCAGGCCAGTTAACCACAGCGTATCGGGCATCGCTTCCGTCAGGTTGTGGAGAAAAAGTGACCACCGCTTAAGCGTTTCTCTCCGCCTGAGCTGGTTTGCTGCTGAATGACGCAATGCCTCTCTTTCCGTTTCCAGTGACGTTAACTGCTTCAGTCGTTGCCTTGCGCTCTGCTGAGCCTGTTTAAGCTGCTCATTCAGCTTAACGCTCTGCTGATTCACCATCTGTTGTCCCCGCAGCGGCACGCTCGCTGTCAGCAGCATCAACATCAGCCCCACAATCGCCAGCAGCCAGCGCTGCCCCTGACTTTTAAGCCGTTCGGCTCGCCACGGCAGAAGATTAACCCAGACCATCAGGCATCTCCCGGTCGTAGCGCCAGCCCTGCCGCCAGTGAAAAAGCGCCGGCAAGCTGAGGTAAAGGGGGATGTTTCAGGGAGAATGCTGCTAACGGATCCAGCCATTGCGCAGAGGGGGGAAGCGGCTCTTCCAGCACAGAGCTGTAGTAAAAGGCGTTAATCGTCGCCAGCTGCTTTTGTTGCAGGGCAGCAAAATCGGGAGCCTCCAGCAGGGAGCACCATCCCCAGCGTGGATGGCCTGGCAGCGCCGAGTACCACAACCAGTGATCGTGAAGCCGGTGCACTAACGCTGCGGAAGGCGCAAGCGAAAGCGAGCAGGACAAAGCCCGGAGCGCTGCTGGCGTCAGCTCCAGCACGTCCGCCTTCAGGTTGGCCTGTTCAAGGCAGCGCAGCCAGGCCTGTAGCGCGTCACGACGTGCCGCAGTGATGTAGAGGGTCTGCTCCTGCTCCGCATCTGTCCGGTAGTCGAGCGCCAGCGTCTCTGGTTCAATTGGGAAAAATCGCCTCGCCGCTGCGGTGATGTACCTGCTACGCTCTGGCTCTCGTAACTGGGTGCCCGGCAGATCAACCTGCCGTTGCAGAACCAGCTGCGGTGGGAATCCCACCCGAAGTGAGAGGCGATAAGGCAGCAGCTTGCGCCAGCGTTGCAGGAGGGGAATGAGCGGTTCAGGACGTTGCAGCAGCCCGTTAACTAACGTATCTTGCGGCAACGCATGTTGCCACCAGTGGCGAAGTTGCCAGCCGTTCCGACAACGCTGGATGCCGAGGGCGCAAAGCTGCCCGTTTTGAATATCCAGGCCGACTTGCCATGTCTGAAATGCCATTAAGCGCGATCTCCATATCGTCAGTAACTAATAACGTATCCAAGCTTCAGGCTTGCCTTTATACTACCGCGCGATTGTTGATAAACTGTCCAATCGACTCAGAATGGAAAATATCAGGTGAAGTTCGTAAAGTATTTTTTGATCCTTGCAGTGTGTTGCATTTTGCTGGGAGCAGGCTCGATCTATGGTTTGTACAAATATATAGAGCCGCAGCTACCCGACGTCGCCACGCTGAAAGATGTGCGTCTCCAGACGCCTATGCAGGTGTACAGCGCCGATAATGAGCTGATTGCTCAGTATGGTGAGAAGCGCCGTATTCCTCTGAAACTGCCGCAGATCCCCCCTGAGATGGTGAAGGCGTTTATTGCTACCGAGGACAGCCGTTTCTACGAGCACCACGGGGTTGATCCTATCGGGATCTTCCGTGCAGCGAGTATTGCTCTGGTTTCCGGCCATGCATCGCAAGGGGCGAGTACCATCACTCAGCAGCTGGCGCGTAATTTCTTCCTCAGCCCTGAGCGCACGCTGATGCGTAAAATCAAAGAGGCGTTTCTTGCCATCCGCATTGAGCAGATGATGAGCAAGGACGAAATCCTTGAGCTTTATCTGAATAAGATCTATCTGGGTTACCGTGCTTATGGCGTGGGGGCCGCTGCACAGGTCTATTTCGGCAAAACTATCGATCAGCTCTCTCTTAGCGAGATGGCGATGATCGCCGGTCTGCCAAAAGCGCCGTCAACTTTTAACCCGCTTTACTCCCATGAGCGAGCCGTTCAGCGCCGCAATGTGGTGTTAAGCCGCATGCTCGATCAGCAATATATTACGCAGGCTCAGTACCAGGATGCCCGCAACGAGCCGCTGGTTGCCAATTACCATGCGCCTGAAATTGCTTTTTCAGCCCCCTACCTGACAGAGATGGTTCGCCAGGAGATGGTCAAACGTTATGGCGATAATGCTTATAACGACGGGTTTAAAGTCACCACTACCATCACGCGCAAACTGCAACTGGCTGCTCAGAAGTCGGTGCAGAATAACGTGATGAACTATGACATGCGTCATGGCTACCGCGGCCCGGCTAACGTGCTGTGGAAAGTGGGTCAGAATCCGTGGGACCACGCTGAAATAGTGAAAACGCTTAAGGCGCTGCCTGTCTATGGCCCGCTGATCCCGGCGGTCATTACCGAAGCCAACAGCGACGCCGCGACAGCAACCCTGCGCGATGGCAGCAGCGTTACGCTGAACCTGGCGGGCATGCGCTGGGCACGTCCCTACAAGTCCGATACCGTTCAGGGCCGTACGCCAAAATCTGTTACCGAAGTGGTGCAAGCTGGCCAGCAGGTGTGGGTTCGCCAGGTGGGTTCAGAGTGGTGGCTTGGACAGGTGCCGGACGTGAACTCCTCTCTGGTCTCACTCGATCCACACAACGGCGCGGTCCTTGCGCTGGTAGGCGGGTTTGATTTCAATCTGAGCAAATTTAACCGTGCCACCCAGGCGCTGCGTCAGGTGGGGTCGAATATTAAACCTTTCCTCTACACCGCAGCGATGGACCGTGGCCTGACCCTGGCTTCTATCCTTAACGACGTGCCAATTTCACGGTGGGATGCAGGCGCTGGTTCTGACTGGCGGCCAAAAAACTCCCCTGCGACCTATGATGGCCCTATCCGTCTGCGTCAGGGGTTGGGTGAGTCGAAGAACGTGGTGATGGTACGTGCCATGCGCGCCATGGGCGTGGATTACGCGGCTGAGTATCTGCAACGCTTCGGCTTCCCGGCGCAAAATATCGTGCATACCGAATCGCTGGCGCTGGGTTCTGCTTCCTTCACTCCGCTGCAAATGGTGCGCGGCTATTCGGTTATGGCGAACGGCGGCTTCCTGGTTGATCCCTACTTCATCAGCAAGATTGAAGATGAGCAGGGCAACATACTCTTTGAAGAAAAACCGAAAATCGCCTGTCCGGAATGTAATTTGCCGGTGATCTACGGCGATACGAAAAAGGCGGTTGCCCTGAGTGAAGAGAGCGTGGAAAACGTTGCCATCTCTAAAGAAGGGGAAAAACCAGCCGTTCCACAGCCTCAGCTTGAGCAGGTTTCCCGGCAGCAGGTTCAGCAGGATGGCGAACAGCAGTATGCTCCACACGTGATTAATACGCCGCTGTCTTTCCTGATTAAAAGCGCCATGAATTCCAATATCTTCGGGGAACCGGGTTGGATGGGAACTGGCTGGCGTGCGGGCCGCGATTTGGGACGCAATGATATCGGCGGTAAAACAGGTACCACTAACAGCTCGAAAGATGCGTGGTTCTCTGGCTACGGTCCGGGCGTGGTGACATCAGTCTGGATTGGCTTTGACGATCATCGCCGCGATCTGGGGCGCACCACGGCTGCCGGTGTCATTAAGGATCAAATTTCTGGCTACGAAGGGGGCGCGAAGAGTGCGCAACCCGCCTGGGACGAGTATATGAAAGCCGCGCTGGATGGCGTACCGGTCCAGCCGCTAACGCCGCCAGAAGGGATAGTAACGGTGACGATTGACCGCAGCACTGGCAAGCTGGCAAACGGCGGTGGCAACACGCGTCAGGAGTACTTTATCGAGGGCACACAGCCAACCGAGTACTCGGTACACGATGTTGGCACCACCCTGATGGATAATGGTCAGAGCCACGAGCTGTTCTGATCCTGCCACAAAAAAGGGATGCGTCGGCTTAGGTCGCATCCCTTACAGCTAAAGCGAACTCCGGTTCGCTTTTTTAATAGCTCAACCGTCCCTGCTTCACCAACCACTCCCTTACCAGAAACAGTGCGCTGACGTTGCGCGCTTCACGGAAATCGGGTTCCTGTAGTAGCCCAAGCAGGTTGTCGAGCGGCCAGCGCAGCTGCGGAAGCGGCTCAGGTTCATCCCCTTCCAGCTTTTCCTCGTAAAGATTCTCGGCCACTACGATATTCATCTTGCTGGAAAAATAGGAGGGTGCCATCGTCAGCTTACCCAGGGTTTCCAGCATTTCCGCACCGTAACCCGCCTCCTCTTTCAGCTCGCGGTTAGCGGCCTCAAACGGCGTTTCGCCCGGATCGATTAGCCCTTTCGGGAAGCCAAGCTCATAGCATTCCAGCCCCACCGCATATTCCTGAATCAGAATAAGATGATCGTCAATAATGGGCACAATCATCACCGCTTCACGATCGGATGGTTTCATGCGCTCATAAACACGCCGGGCGCCGTTACTGAATGCCAGATCGACGGCTTCAACGGTGAACAGGCGGGAACGCGCCACGGCTTCAACGTTAAGGATTTTGGGTTTTTGCAATTGTCTGGTCATCATCGCCCCAGGAGTCAAGCCGGTAAAAGAGCCTTACAGCCCGTAAGTTGCGGTGCGCTGACCGTCATTTCCCCATTGTGCTGTACCAGAACGGGGATGCCAATCATCGCACGGATTATTTTTATGCCGTTATAACAATTCCGGCACAGCAGATGAAAAGGTTTTCGCTAATGTCAATCAGGGCCATAAAAAATAGGAATATGCCGATACTGATTTCTCTTGATGGTTGATAACATTTGCGCAGAGAATCTTATACTATTATTCTAATTTTATGATTTTGCGCGCTATTTGTGTATACACAGCGGATTGCCAGAGCCGTCTAAACCCGCCACAATGTCGGTAACGATATGATCATGACCGGGTATCATCATAATAATGACGGGAGCATCGTGGCAGGAATGAGGGAAGCATGAGCACGATAGTCATTATATTGGCTGTAATGCTGTCTTGCTCGATTGGGGCGGGTTGTTTCTTTTGGTACGCTATGCGGCATCGTCCGCCGTTGGCGAAACCACTGCCATTCATTAGTCCCCCTTTTCGCAAATTAAGCGAGGACGAGCGTAAAGCCGTCGAGCGCTATATTTCCCTGCTTGGAAAACAGCGCGACAATACGCTGCCCGGCGGCGTGAGCAGGACGGCAGAGCCGTTAACCCTCACCTCACAAAGCAGCAACGTCTACCCGGTTACCCGCTCCATCACCCGCTATGGCCTCTCTACTGATGAACCCAACAGATGGCGCTATTACCTTGATGCGGTAGAAGTGCACCTGCCACCGTTATGGGAGCAGTACATTGCGGAAGAGAATTATGTCGAGCTGATCAAAACGCATTCTATTCCGCTGGTGATTTCGCTTAATGGCCATTCGCTGGTCAATTATGTCTATGAGCAACCTTCGCTGGCCCCCGTTGTGCGGCCCGTATCGCAAAACGCCTCGATCAGGAAAGAAGAGAGCGAAAACGTTGAGCTGATTAGCGTGCGTAAAGAGAGCGTCGAAGAGTATGCGCTCAACCGCCCGGACGGCACGCGGGAAGCGGGGGCTATCTGCGTCGCCTTCCTGCTGTTTTTTATCAGCCTGGTCGGCCCTGAACTGCTGATGCCCTGGCTGGTACTGGCCGGATTGGCGCTGCTTGTAGTGAGCTGTTGGTTCCTGCTGCGCCGTCCGACAGAAAAAGATCTGCGGGAAATCCACTGCCTCAGAGGTGCGCCCAAGCGCTGGGGGCTGTTCGGTGAGTCTAATCAGGGTCAGATCAGCAACATTTCACTCGGGATCATTGATCTGATCTATCCGCCTCACTGGCAGCCCTATGTTTCCAACGATTTGGGGCAACCCACCGAAGTGGATATTTACCTTAGCCGCCATGTTGTCCGCCAGGGTCGCTTCCTTTCCCTACAGGATGAGGTGCGTAACTTTCCCATTCAGCGCTGGAAAAAGAATCTGGTGCTGGCGGCGGGTTCTCTGCTGGTGCTGGTGCTGCTGGTGGCGTGGATCCCGCTGAGTATGCCGCTGAAGCTGAGCATCGCCTGGCTGAAAGGCACCGAGAGCGTGCAGGTGCATTCGGTAAACGATCTGGAGAAAATGTCGCTGCACATTGGCGACAGCCTGAAGGTCAACGGTGAAGGCATGTGTTCTATCCCGGCGACTTATCAAGGCAACCGCACCTATGCGTTTATGCCTTTCGACTGTTCCGCCGTCTACTGGAATAACGCCGATCCCCTGCCCCAGCCTCAGTCCGATATCATTGATAAAGCCACCGCGCTGTTAAGCACCACCAGCCAGCAGCTTCACCCTCAGACCAGCACCGATCCCAAGCTCAACCCGCAGCTGGCCACCGCTATTCAAAAATCGGGCATGATCCTGCTGGATGACTTCTCCGATATCGTGCTGAGAACACAGGAATTGTGCAGCCAGGAGCAGGATTGCGTCAGGCTGAAAAATGCGCTGGTTAATCTGGGGAACGCTAAAGATTGGGAAACGCTGGTGCACCGTGCAGATTCTGGCGCATTAAACGGCATGAACGTTCTGCTGCGTCCGGTGAGTGCAGAAGCGCTGGAGAACCTGGTAAACACCGCGACCTCCTCCTTCTTTTACCGGGAAACACGACGTGCTGCTGAAGCCCTGAACAGCCCGCCGCCAGGCGGTTTCCTGATCCTCAGTGATGAAGGAAAGCAGTTAGTGAATCAGCAGGCGCCTGGCGTCTCGCTGTTTGATTACAATGCCCCCGACCAGTGGCCAGAGCTGCAAAGGCTTGCCGGCATGCTGCTGCATACGCCCTTCTCCGCTAACGGCATCATAACGAATATCAGCACTGATGCGAACGGCACGCGTCATATCGCGCTGCACAATGCGCCAGATACGCTGACATTATGGCGCTATCTCGGCACCAGCCTGCTGCTGCTGGTGGTAGCACTCTGTTTCGTCATCAATAGCTTGCTGGCGCTCCGGCGGATACACCGCAACCGCCAGCGGATTATCGCTATTCAAACCTACTATGATAAGTGTTTCAGCCCCGCGCTGAGCACCACCCAGAGTATTCGCCCGCTGTTCTGAGCCGGTCAGTTTTATGCTATTTTTAAGGCTGACAGGGTGAATCCCCTCCCCTGATGTTCTCCCTGGATTAACCTGCAACAGAGCGCCTTGAATTCCGGTGTTTCACCCATACATAGGGGTATTCCCACCAAGGAGCAGCGATGAAAGAGAAATCCGCAGAGGCGGTTCGGCTCGATAAATGGCTGTGGGCCGCTCGCTTCTATAAAACCCGCTCTGCCGCACGTGAGATGATTGAAGGCGGCAAGGTTCATTACAACGGTCAGCGTAGCAAGCCGAGTAAAATCGTGGAGCTTCACGCCCGGTTAACGCTCCGTCAGGGTAACGATGAACGTACCGTGGTGGTTCAGGCCATTAGCGAACAGCGTCGTCCCGCTGTAGAAGCCCAGCTGATGTATGAAGAGACGGCAGAAAGTATTGAGAAACGGGAAAAGATTGCGCAGGCGCGAAAAATGAACGCGCTGACTATGCCGCACCCCGATCGTCGCCCTGACAAAAAAGAGCGACGGGACTTAATGAAATTTAAAAATTCAGGCGACGAGTAGCCGCCCAAACGAGAGAGAATTATGGCTCATCAAGACCAAATGCACCGTTATCTGTTCGAAAACTACGCTGTGCGTGGCGAGCTGGTGACCGTTTCCGAGACCTGGCGTGAAATCATCAGCGGGCACGATTATCCGCTGCCGGTGCAAAACATTCTGGGCGAACTGCTGGTGGCCACCAGCCTGCTGACCGCAACGCTGAAGTTTGACGGGGATATTACCGTTCAGCTTCAGGGTGACGGCCCCCTCACTATGGCGGTGATTAACGGTAACAACCGCCAGGAAATGCGCGGCGTTGCGCGTATGCAGGGTGAGATTGCTCCTGACAGCAGCCTGAAAGAGATGGTAGGCAATGGCTATCTGGTGATCACCATCTCACCAACGCAAGGCGAGCGTTATCAGGGCGTGGTCGGGCTGGAAGGCGAGACGCTGGCCGAATGCCTGGAAGATTACTTTATGCGTTCTGAACAGCTTCCTACCCGTCTGTTTATCCGCACGGGCGAACACGAAGGCAAACCAGGCGCCGGTGGCATTCTGCTACAGGTCCTGCCCGCACAGGATGCGAACCCTGATGATTTCACCCATCTGGCGACGCTGACCGAAACCATTAAAACGGAAGAGCTGCTGGGCCTGCCTGCCAATGATGTGTTGTGGCGTCTCTACCACCAGGAAGAAGTGACGGTTTACGATCCGCAAACCGTGTGCTTCCGCTGTACCTGTTCCCACGAACGCTGCGGCGAAGTTCTGGCCACGCTGCCAGAAGAGGAAGTGGACCAGATCCTGGCGGAAGATGGCAAAATCGATATGCATTGTGACTATTGCGGCAGCCACTATACCTATGATGCGGTTGATATCGCTGCCATTCGTAACGGCTCTCTCTCCAGCGACGAAAACCTGCACTGATCGCTGCTTCAGGTCAGACCTTAACCGGTCTGGCCTTCTCAATACGCGCTGTCTCTCATTTCTGCTGCTTTTCCCTTTTACTGCGATCTCACCCGTGTACACTGCGCGCGATCCTGTTTTCCGCTGGCAGTTGAACATGCGGAACATCACGGTTAATGGTTATCCATTCCTCTAAACTACGTTGCAGCAAAGAGCCGAAAAGGAGCAGTAACATGCGTGATCTGACCCCGCAGGACCTGGTCGCATATGGCATCACTGAGACGGTAGAAATTCTCTATAATCCCGATTTCGATACCCTTTATCAGGAAGAAACACGCCCGGAGCTGACCGGCTATGAGCGTGGAATTGTCACCCAATCGGGTGCTATCGCTGTGGATACCGGCATTTTTACCGGCCGCTCCCCTAAAGACAAATATATTGTTCGTGATGAAACCACCCGCGACACGCTCTGGTGGAACGATCAGGGCAAAGGCAAGAATGATAATCAGCCGCTCTCTGCTGAAACCTGGCAGGCCCTGAAGAGGCTGGTCACCAGGCAACTCTCTGGCAAACGCCTGTTTGTGGTGGATGCCTGGTGTGGCGCCAACCCGGAGACCAGACTCAGCGTTCGCTTTATTACCGAAGTGGCGTGGCAGGCACACTTTGTCAAAAACATGTTTATCCGGCCCGATGAACAGGCACTGGCAAGCTTTAAACCTGACTTTGTGGTGATGAACGGATCTAAATGCACCAACCCGGACTGGCAGGCTCAGGGGCTGAACTCCGAAAATTTTGTCGCCTTTAACCTTACGGAGCGCATGCAGCTGATTGGCGGCACCTGGTACGGCGGTGAAATGAAAAAAGGCCTGTTTGCCGTCATGAACTATCTGCTGCCATTACAGGGCATTGCCTCTATGCACTGTTCTGCCAACGTGGGTGAAAAAGGGGATGTGGCTGTCTTCTTCGGCCTTTCCGGCACCGGAAAAACTACGCTCTCCACCGACCCGCGACGTCAGCTGATTGGTGATGATGAACATGGCTGGGATGATGATGGCGTCTTTAATTTTGAAGGCGGTTGCTACGCAAAAACCATCAACCTTTCTGAGCAGGCAGAGCCGGAAATTTATCATGCGATTCGCCGTAACGCGCTGCTGGAAAACGTGGTGGTGCGCGCCGATGGCTCCGTCGACTTTGATGATGGCAGCAAGACCGAAAACACCCGCGTCGCCTACCCCATTGAGCATATCGACAATATTGTTAAACCTGTTTCCAGAGCAGGCCATGCCCGCAAGGTGATCTTCCTGACGGCGGACGCTTTTGGCGTATTGCCGCCGGTTTCACGCCTCACGCCAGATCAGACGAAGTATCACTTCCTGTCGGGGTTTACCGCCAAGCTGGCGGGTACGGAACGTGGCGTGACGGAACCTACACCAACGTTTTCCGCCTGCTTTGGTGCCGCCTTCCTGACATTACACCCTACGCAGTATGCAGAAGTGCTGGTTAAAAGGATGGAAGCGGCAGGCGCGGAGGCGTACCTGGTTAATACGGGCTGGAACGGCAGCGGCAAGCGGATCTCCCTCAAGGATACCCGCGCGATTATCAATGCTATCCTCAACGACGAGTTGTCGGGTGCAGAAATGGTGACGCTGCCTCTCTTCAACCTGGAGATGCCTGTAGCCCTGCCGGGCGTGGAGAGCTATATCCTCGATCCCCGTCGTACCTATGCAGACGAAGCAGAGTGGGAACACAGAGCGCGCGACCTGGCGGCGCGGTTTATCGCTAACTTCGATAAATACAGCGATACGCCGGCAGGAAAAGCCCTGATTAAAGCGGGGCCGCAGTTGTAAAAAATAAAGGGCGCACTCTTTACGACTGCGCCCTTTCAGGTTCCGCTCAGACTACGGGCGGAGAAGGCAGGCTGCTGGCGGCAGGCAAAGGTAACCAGGCCCGAATACGCAGGCCGCCCCGCTCGCTGTCGCCAATCTCCAGCGTCCCCTGATGTGCATCAATAATACGCTGTACAATCGCCAGCCCCAGGCCCGTCCCGCTGGTGCTGCGGGCGCTGTCGCCACGAACGAAGGGCTGGAAAAGGTGCTTTAACTGATCGGGTTTGATTCCCGGCCCATCATCTTCCACCTGGAACCAGGCGCGCTGCAATTCGCTGCCGCTGCTGACTTTGATCCAGCCGTTGCCATACCGTGCCGCATTAACCACCATATTGGCCGCAGCTCGTTTAATGGAGAGCGGATTGATCTCCACCAGCAGTTCGGCAGGCATCACCGCGTTCTCTATCTCGCGTTCATAGCCGCTTTCAGCCGCCACCACTTCACCCAGCACACCATTGAGATCGGCCAGCTCAAACTGCATCTCCTGGCCCGTGCGCAGATAATCAATAAACTGCTCGATGATGGCGTTGCACTCTTCGATGTCTTTATTGATCGACTCTGCCAGATAGCCATCTTCCTGCGACATCATTTCCGTCGCCAGACGGATGCGCGTCAGCGGGGTGCGTAAATCGTGGCTGACGCCAGCCATTAACAGGGTGCGGTCATCGGCCAGCAGCTTCACGCCCGCCGCCATCTGATTAAATGCCCTGGTTACAGAGCGAACTTCAGAAGCGCCATATTCCCGCAGCGGAGGAGGAATTATCCCCTTTCCGACCTGCAAAGCCGCATGCTCAAGCTCCACAAGAGGCCGGTTCTGGATGCGGATAAACAGCCAGGCGCCGCCTATCGCCAGCAGCATAATCGCCAGCGTATAGCGGAAAAGCGGTGAGAAGTCGCCCTGATGGATCTCTGTCAGCGGCACCCTGACCCAGATATCCGGCGACAGCCAGGTTTTCAACCAGACCACCGGGGAATTTTTATTCACCTCAACACGCACATCGGTGGGGCCACCAAGCTGCTGCGCCATCTGCTGGCTGAGGAATTCGTAATGTTGCGCCCAGCGTAATCCGCTCTCTTCCGCCGCCGCGTTGGTATACAGCGAGATGCCTAACTCGCGATAAATCTCACGGCGGAAAGCAGGAGGCACCTCAAGCTGGGTGCCATCCTCAAGCTGTAACCGGTCGGTCATCAGCATGCGCACTTCATAAGCCAGCACTTTGTTGAACTGTTGCAGACTGGGCAGGATGGCAAAGTTCAACACCACCAGGTAGGTTGTGACCAGACTGACAAACAGCAGGGTCACAATCAGCAGCAGAGTGCGGGCAAAGGAACTACGGGGAGAGAAGCGGAGCCGCCTCATGCCTTACTGCCGTCCGGCACAAAAACGTAGCCCAGGCCCCAAACGGTCTGGATATAGCGTGGATGGGCCGGATCTTCTTCCACCATGCGGCGCAGGCGAGAGATCTGCACATCGATAGAGCGCTCCATCGCACTGTATTCGCGGCCACGGGCCAGGTTCATCAGCTTGTCGCGGGAGAGCGGCTCACGCGGGTGGCTTACCAGCGCTTTCAGCACGGCAAATTCACCGCTGGTCAGCGGCATAGGCTCATCTTCCCGGAACATTTCCCTCGTACCGAGGTTCAGCTTGAACTTGCCGAAGGCGATAACCGCCTCTTCCTGGGAAGGCGCGCCCGGCAGCTCATTGGCCTGACGGCGCAATACGGCACGGATACGGGCCAGCAGCTCACGGGGGTTAAAGGGTTTGGGAATGTAGTCATCCGCGCCGATTTCCAGCCCCACAATGCGATCAACCTCTTCGCCCTTGGCCGTCACCATAATGATCGGCATAGGGTTGCTCTGGCTACGCAGGCGGCGACAGATAGAGAGGCCATCTTCGCCAGGCAGCATCAGATCCAGCACCATCAGATGGAAGGATTCACGAGTCAGCAGGCGGTCCATCTGCTCAGCGTTGGCTACGCTACGCACCTGGAAGCCCTGCTCGGTCAGATAACGCTCCAACAGCGCGCGTAAACGCATGTCGTCATCCACGACCAGAATTTTGTAATTTTCTTGCATATCGATACTCCCAAAGGCGCTATTGCCCGAGCCGTTATTCTTAAAAAAGATGCCTGAATGTAACAGTCAATATTGGTTTATATTCTAGCCGAAATTGTTACAAAGCATATTAAACAGCAGCTTATCTTTAATTTTGAGAGAAAAATCAGCGCTGGCGCACACCTTTTATCTGCGAATACTCAGCACAAACAAACAGTAAGCGTCAGCAAAAAAATGGCGAAGAGATTTGCATCGGTGTCCAACGCGAAACAAAATAACTACAGCACTTCTGAGAAAGAAATGGATTACGATGAAAACCCAACTGATTACCCGCGAAGGTTACGACAAGCTGAAGCAGGAACTGGACTTTCTCTGGCGGGAAGAACGGCCTGAAGTGACCAAAAAAGTCACCTGGGCCGCCAGCCTGGGCGACCGCAGTGAAAATGCCGACTACCAGTACAACAAGAAGCGTCTGCGCGAAATCGATCGCCGCGTCCGCTATCTCACCAAATGCCTTGAGCAGCTGCGGATTGTGGATTACTCCCCGCAGCAGGAGGGCAAAGTATTTTTTGGTGCCTGGGTAGAGATTGAGAATGACGAGGGCGAACTGAAACGCTTTCGCATTGCTGGCTATGACGAGATTTTTGGCCGCAATGATTATATCTCCATCGATTCACCAATGGCCCGCGCGCTGTTGAAAAAAGAGGTGGGGGACCTGGCCACTGTGCAGACACCGGCAGGTGAAGCCAACTGGTATGTGGTCGCTATCGATTACGTTAAACAATCCTAATCATGCCGCTGCGGGTAACAGGGATAGCCCGTTAACTGGCATTTTTCGCCCGCAATCCGTATAACTGTCCGCTGTCTTTAAGCCATAAAGTAACCGATGATGAAAGATTCGCTGAGCCGCATAATTGCAAGTGAGCTCCAGGCGCGAGCAGAACAGGTTGATGCCGCTGTTCGTCTGCTGGATGAAGGGAATACCGTGCCGTTTATCGCACGTTATCGTAAGGAAGTGACGGGAGGCCTGGATGATACCCAGCTCCGCCAGCTGGAAACCCGCCTGGGTTACCTCAGAGAGCTTGAGGAACGGCGCCAGTCGATTCTGAAATCTATCGGCGATCAGGGCAAGCTGACCGATGAGCTGGCTGCTGCCATCACCGCTACGCTGAGCAAAACCGAACTCGAAGATCTTTACCTGCCTTACAAACAGAAGCGCCGCACACGCGGGATGATTGCCATTGAAGCGGGCCTGGAACCGCTTGCTGATACTTTATGGCAAGATCCTTCTCAGCAGCCTGAGCAGCTGGCAGCGGGTTTTGTCGATGCGGACAAAGGTGTTGCCGATACCAAAGCGGCGCTGGACGGCGCGCGCTACATTCTGATGGAGCGTTTCGCTGAAGATGCCGCTTTACTGGCTAAAGTCCGCGCCTATCTGTGGAAAAATGCCCATCTTGTTTCCCGCGTGATGGCCGGGAAAGAGGAGGAAGGCGCGAAATTCCGCGACTATTTCGATCACCACGAACCGCTGGCTACCGTGCCTTCGCACCGTGCGCTGGCCATGTTCCGTGGCCGTAACGAAGGTATCCTGCAACTCTCACTGAATGCCGATCCGCAGCTTGATGAGCCGCCGAAGGAGAGCTACGGTGAGCAGATCATCATGGACCACCTGGCGCTGCGCCTGAATAACGCACCAGCCGATGGCTGGCGTAAAGCGGTAGTGAGCTGGACCTGGCGTATCAAGGTGCTGCTGCATCTGGAAACGGAACTGATGGGCACCGTGCGCGAACGCGCAGAGGATGAAGCCATCAACGTCTTTGCCCGTAACCTGCACGACCTGTTAATGGCCGCACCGGCAGGTATGCGCGCCACAATGGGGCTGGACCCCGGTCTGCGCACCGGCGTGAAGGTTGCCGTTGTGGATGCCACCGGCAAGCTGGTTGCCACCGACACCATCTACCCGCACACCGGCCAGGCCGCGAAAGCCGCCGCAGCCGTGGCTGCACTCTGTATCAAACACAAGGTTGAGCTGGTAGCTATTGGTAACGGTACCGCCTCACGCGAGACCGAACGCTTCTATCTGGACGTACAAAAGCAGTTCCCGCAGGTGCAGGCAGAGAAAGTGATTGTCAGTGAAGCGGGCGCATCGGTTTACTCCGCTTCCGAGCTGGCCGCGCTGGAGTTCCCGGACCTGGATGTCTCGATCCGTGGTGCCGTTTCCATCGCCCGCCGTTTGCAGGATCCGCTCTCTGAACTGGTGAAAATTGACCCGAAATCGATCGGGGTCGGCCAGTATCAGCACGATGTCAGCCAGAGCCAGCTGGCGAAAAAGCTCGATGCGGTAGTGGAAGACTGCGTAAACGGCGTCGGCGTGGATCTGAACACGGCCTCGGTGCCGCTGCTGAGCCGCGTGGCGGGGCTGAGCAAAATGATGGCGCAGAATATCGTCAGCTGGCGTGACGAGAACGGCCGCTTCCAGAATCGTCAACAGCTGCTGAAAGTGAGCCGCCTCGGCCCGAAAGCCTTTGAACAGTGCGCAGGCTTCCTGCGTATCAACCAGGGCGACAACCCGCTGGATGCCTCTACCGTTCACCCGGAAGCCTATCCGGTAGTGCAGCGCATTCTGGCTGCCACGCAGCAGGCGCTAAATGAAGTGATGGGCAATCCCGCTGAACTGCGCAATTTGCGCGCCGTCGATTTCACCGACGAGAAGTTCGGCGTGCCCACCGTCACCGATATCATCAAAGAGCTGGAGAAACCAGGCCGCGATCCGCGCCCTGAATTCAAAACCGCCCAGTTCGCTGAAGGTATTGAAACCATGAACGATCTGCTGCCGGGCATGGTACTGGAAGGCGCGGTCACTAACGTGACCAACTTTGGCGCGTTCGTGGATATCGGGGTGCATCAGGATGGTCTGGTGCACATCTCCTCTCTGGCTGATAAGTTTGTTGATGACCCGCATAAAGTGGTCAAGGCGGGCGATATCGTCAAAGTGAAGGTGATGGAAGTCGATCTGCAACGGAAGCGTATTGCGCTGACGATGCGTCTTGATGAGCAGCCAGGCGAAACCAACGCCCGCCGTGGCGGCGGAAACCGCGAAGCAGGCAAGCCTTCCGGCAAAGCGCGCCCGCGCCCTGCCGCGCAGCCTGCGGGCAGTAACAACAGCGCGATGGGCGATGCGCTGGCCGCTGCGTTCGGTAAAAAACGATAAGGCTTCAGGGGGCGGAAGCGCAATTCCGTCCCCTGAGATTATCTCACGCCATTCTGCCTCTCTTATGCCGCGAGTTGTTCTGCATCAATAATAGCGATAATCGTTCTCATTATACTTGCCACCGTTAATTATCACGGCGCGTTGTTTAACCGCCCAGGTGGAACTATGCAAATCACTCCTCTTCAGCAATATGAAATCATCAGTTTTTCTCCCGATGTCAGCGCGGCTTTCCGACAAAAACTGCTCGCGTTGGGGCTGTTACCCGGCGCCCGCTTTTTAGTCAGACGTGTTGCACCGCTTGGCGACCCGGTACAGATTGAAACCCGCTGCGTCAGCCTGATGCTGAGAAAAAAAGACCTGGCCTTTCTGCAACTGGCCCCCTTGGGTTGAAGAGGTGCGCGTGATGAAAACCTGCACCATTGGACTGATTGGCAATCCTAACTCTGGAAAAACCACGCTGTTTAACCAGCTTACCGGCGCACGCCAGCGGGTTGGCAACTGGGCAGGCGTTACCGTAGAGCGTAAAGAGGGCCGCTTTACCACCGCCAGCCACACCGTACGGCTGGTGGATCTGCCCGGTACCTATTCTCTTTCCACCCTCTCTGCCGACAACTCGCTGGATGAGCAGATTGCCTGCCACTTCATGCTGAGTGGCGAAGCCGATCTGGTTATCAACGTGGTGGATGCCAGCAATCTGGCGCGCAACCTTTGGCTGACGCTTCAGCTTCAGGCGTTGGGCATTCCCTGCATCATCGCGCTGAATATGCTGGATATTGCCGCCAGCCAGCAGATTGATATCAATATAGCGGAGCTGGAACGCCAGCTTTGCTGTCCGGTGATCCCGCTGGTTTCTACCCGCGGCAAGGGCATAGAGCGCCTCAGGCAGGCGATTGACGACGCTGCCAGAGTGCCTGGCCGCTGTCAGGTCACCTGGCCCGCAGAGATAGCCCAGCATATTGCCTCGCTCTGCGATTTGATACCTGGCAGTCGGCCGCAGCGCCAGCGCGAATGGCTGGCAGTCCAGATGCTGGAAGGGGATATTTTCAGTCAGGCTCAGGAACCTGAAGCGACGGCAAAACTGGCTGACTTAACCAATCTACAGGCAGCCCCCATGCAAATTGCCGCAGCAAGACATCAAAGGATTGATGCAATTTGCCACGCCGTCACCAACGCCGGTGAGGCGACACCTCACCGGCTTTCCGCACTTCTCGACCGGGTTGTCCTGAACCGCTGGCTGGGCCTGCCCGTTTTCCTGCTGGTGATGTATCTGATGTTTTTCCTGGCGATCAACCTGGGTGGCGCTTTGCAGCCTTTGTTTGACCTGGGATCGGCAGCGTTATTTATTCATGGCATGCAGTGGCTGGGTGCTGTGCTGCATTTCCCTCTGCCGCTCACGCTGTTCCTGGCCCAGGGGCTGGGCGGCGGCATTAACACCGTGATGCCGCTGGTGCCGCAAATTGGCCTGATGTATCTGTTCCTCTCGCTGATGGAAGACTCTGGCTATATGGCGCGCGCCGCGTTTGTCGTCGACAGGCTGATGCAGGCGCTGGGGCTGCCGGGGAAATCCTTCGTGCCGCTAATCGTGGGGTTTGGCTGTAACGTGCCGGCGGTGATGGGCGCCCGTACGCTGGATGCGCCGCGTGAGAGGCTGATGACGGTACTGATGGCGCCGTTTATGTCTTGTGGCGCCAGGCTGGCGATATTTGCCGTCTTCGCCGCAGCCTTTTTCGGCCAGCGCGGCTCGCTGGTGGTCTTCAGCCTCTATTTGCTGGGCATTGCGGCCGCTATTTTCACCGGGCTGATCCTCAGGCATACGCTGCTGAAAGGCGAAGCTTCGCCGTTTATTATGGAGTTGCCAACCTGGCACATCCCCCATCTTAAAAGCCTGCTTTTACAGGCCTGGCAGCGGCTGAGCAGCTTTGTGCTGCGGGCAGGCAAGGTTATTGTGCTGGTCAGCGTGTTTATTGGGGCGCTTAACAGCTTCTCTTTCAGCGGCAGACCGGTAGACAGCATTAACGACTCGGCACTGGCCAGCGTCAGCCGGGCGTTAACACCCTTGCTGTCGCCAATGGGTGTCCATAACGATAACTGGCAGGCTACCGTGGGGCTGGTGACCGGAGCGATGGCGAAAGAGGTGGTTGTTGGTACGCTGAACACGCTCTATACCGCCGAAGCGCTGCACGAGCAGCCTTTTGATGCCGACACCTTCACTCTGACGGGCGAGCTAAAAGAGGCGGTAACGGAAACCTGGGACGGCATTAAATCCACGCTCAGCCTCAGCGTTCTGCTCAATCCTCTTGAAGCCAGTAAAGGAGATGGTGAAATGGCTTCCGGCTCGATGGGCGTTATGCACAGCAAATTCGCCAATGATGCTGCCGCCTACAGCTATCTGATCTTTGTGCTGCTGTACGTACCCTGCGTCTCCGTCATGGGCGCTATCGCGCGCGAAAGCAGCCGCGGCTGGATGCTCTTCTCTGTCGGTTGGGGACTGAACCTGGCTTATTCGCTGGCAACGCTCTTTTATCAGTTGGCCACTTTCACCGACCATCCGCAATCCAGCAGCATGATTGTGCTGGCCGTGATTGGGTTTAATCTGCTGTTATGGTGGAAGTTGAAGCGAACCACGTTACCCCCGGAGCGTCTGGAAGTCAGGGTAATAACCGGAAAAACCTGCACTGGCTGCACTAAAAGCGAGAGCTGTCACTGATACTCCGGCAAAATCGCTGCGATTAAGGCCGTTGAAGTTGCGATCCTGCCTCAACGGTCTACAGTGAAAACTATCGTGCTTTGAATAAATGCGGCGGCTCACTGCGTCACGATGGATATTATCACTCCCCTTCTCGACAAAATTTATGACGGGACTTTTCCTCGCCACTGCATGGAAAAGCTGGAAGAAGCTATTCGTCACGCGCGTAACACGCTGGATCATCAGCGAAAAGCGCACTGGGACGAAAAAGATGTGGTGCTGATCACCTATGCCGATCAGTTCCGCGAAAGTGAGGCGCCCACGCTGCGCACCCTTTCCCGTTTCTATCAGCAGCATCTGCAATCCAGCTTCAATATTGTCCATCTACTGCCTTTTTTTCCCTACTCCTCTGACGACGGCTTTTCGGTGATTGATTATCACCGGGTCAACGGAATTTGTGGTGAATGGTCAGATGTGGCGGAACTGCACCAGCAAACCCGACTGATGTTTGATTTTGTCTGCAATCATATGTCCGCCCACAGCGCCTGGTTTAAACACTACCTGGCGGGCGATCCCGGGTGGGATGATTTCTTTATCAGCCTGCCGCCAGCCACCGATCTCAGCGCGGTAACGCGCCCGCGCACTTCTCCTTTGCTGACGCCGTTTAAGATGGCAAATGGCGATACCCGTTTTATCTGGACAACCTTCAGCGCCGATCAGATTGACCTTAACTTTGCCAATCCCAACGTGCTGTTAAGCATGGTGAATGTGCTGCTGGATTATCTGGCGAAGGGCGCGGATTATGTCCGGCTGGATGCCGTCGGCTATATGTGGAAAACGCCGGGTACATCATGCATTCACCTGGAAAAAACGCATCTGCTGGTGAAATTGTTTCGTGCTATTGCCAATGAGGTGGCACCCGGCACGGTGATCATTACCGAAACCAACGTGCCGCATAAAGATAACATCAGCTATCTGGGCAACGGTCAGGATGAAGCGCAGATGGTATATCAGTTCTCCCTGCCGCCGCTGGTTCTGCATGCCATTCACTACGGCTCCGCACGTGCGCTTAAACAGTGGGCTTCCACGCTGGATACTTCAGGCGGGACAACCACCTGGTTTAATTTTCTGGCTTCCCATGACGGCATTGGGCTTAATCCGCTGCGGGGCATTCTGCCGGAAACTGAAATCGTCTCGCTGGTAAGGGATTTGGCGTTAGAGGGGGCGCTGGTCTCCTATAAAAATAACCCGGACGGGAGCACCAGCCCTTACGAAATCAACGTCACCTATATGGATGCGCTGAATAAACAGGATGACGACGACACTACGCGGCTGCAACGTTTTATGCTGGCACATGCGCTGCTGCTCGCTTTCCCTGGCGTACCGGCTATCTACGTTCAGAGCATCCTTGGCTCACGTAATGATATGGAAGGTGTAAAAAGCGCAGGCTACAACCGGGCTATCAATCGGGAGAAATATGCCATCAATGAGATTGAGGCGGCGCTGAGCGACAGCCATGCGTTACGGCATCAGGTTTACCATTCGCTGTCACGGTTGATCCAGCTGAGAACCCGCCAGCCAGCCTTCCATCCCGATAATCCTATGCAGGTGCTGGAAAGCGATAATGCCATATTTGCCTTTTATCGTTGGTCGGAGAAAGGACATCAGACGCTGTTGTGCCTCTACAATCTGAGCAGCAGAGAGATTTCCTATACGCTGCCGGATGCGCGACGCTATCGCGATATTGCCAGTGAGATGAATTTTGAAGGGGAGACGCCGCTGAAGCTGGCGCCCTGGTCTTTCCGCTGGCTGAAAAGCTGAGAAAATACCGCAGGCAGGCTAATCCCCGCCTGCGGAAGATCGGTTACTTATAGACGTCTGCTACTGCACTAAATTTGCCATGTTCACGACCGGCAATTACCAGATAGTATTTTCCGCCCTTTTCATCCGCCAGTTTTGACAATGCCGCTTTCGCATCCATTGGCGAGGTGGTTTCCGCCGTGGTGGTTACCGTGCCGATTTTTTCCAGATTCATCGTTTTCACTTCTTCTTTAGTCACTTCTTTAGCCGCTATGGCTGCAAAAGAGACCGAGCCTGCCAGCAGGCTAATCGCAACAGTTTTCAAAATTTTCATCAAAGACACTCCCGTATTGTTGTTAGAAATAAGCAATCGCTTGATGAGAAGACAGGGAGGAACACAGCCAACTCCCTGGACAGCTCAGAGGTACCAAAGTAAGCGATCCTGCTCACCTCAATAATTATTACCTGGAAGTGATAATTCGCCAGTTTTGAACAAAATTAACGTCCAATTTTTAAGCCGAAATCAATCAGTTGCTGACAGAAGATTGCTGGATGAGAGATAAAAGGCGCATGAGCCGCTTTCTCAATAACCACGGATTCGCTTGCGGGCCAGACGGTGTCCAGCAGCGGTGCCACCTTACGCGGCACCAGACCGTCCAGCGCGCCGTATAAACGCAGCAGCGGAACCTGGAGGTGCTGCATCGCTTCACGCAGATCCAGAGTGCGTAATATTTCCAGCCCCGCGTGCAGTACCGCAATCTGAGGCGGAGGCAGGGCCAGAACCACGCTTTTCAGCAAGCGGGCATCCTGTCTGGCGCTCTCCGTGCCCAGGGTTTGCAGCGCCAGAAAACGCTCAACGGTTCGCTGAAACTCTTCGCTCAGCTGCTGCTGGAAGTTGCCAAGCGTCTCCGGCCTGATGCCTGGCCAGCCTTCCGCGGCGGCAAAACAGGGGGAGGAAGCCACGGTAATCAGCCCCTCAACGCGCTGTGGCGAGGTGAGCGCCAGCTGGCTTGCCACCAGCCCGCCCAGTGACCAGCCCAGCCAGATAGCTTTTTCAGGTGCCTGCGGCAGCAGGGTTGCCACCATCTGTTCAACGCTCATCGGGGCAAATCCCTGGCTGCGACCGTAGCCAGGCAGATCCACCAGATGCAGACAAAAATGCGGGCTGAGTCGCTCCACCACGCTGTGCCAGACACCGGCATTCAAACCCCAGCCGTGCAGCATCACAAGATGGCGATCGCCGGTGCCGATTGTCTGCCAGTAGAGCTGTGTCATGCGTTATTTTCCTGTTTTTGTCATGGAGGACGCTATGCTACCAATGCCCGCTACCTGTTGGCTATGTCAGATGCCGCTGGCGCTGGCCAGTCACGGCCTTTGTTGCTTCTGCCTGCGCCATCTTCCTGGGTTACCTGTTTGCTGCCCACGCTGCGGTTTAGCCTCGGCCAGTGCCGATAAGGCATGCGGTGCCTGCCTGAAAAAACCGCCCGGCTGGCAGCAGATGATTTTTGTCAGCGACTGGCGGCCTCCCGTCAGCAGTTGGGTAAAGCGCCTGAAGTTTTTTCGGGCCACCGCACTTTCAGCCATGCTGGCCAGGCTGCTCTTGCTAAGCTGGTTAGCAGCCCGCAGGGAGCACAACCTGCGCAGACCAGACCTGTTGCTCTGTGTACCCTTGCATAAAACGCGTGCGTGGCAACGGGGCTATAATCAGATGGATGAGGTAGCCCGACAGCTCGCACACTGGTTGCAGTGCCGCTACTCTCCGGCTGGCGTTTCCCGGCGGAGAAAGACCCGGATTCAGCATCTGCTGCTGGCTACCGCCAGAAGAAAGAATCTGCGTGGAGCGTTCAGGGTTGAAATTGCCGTAAAAGGGCTGCATATCGCTTTACTGGATGATGTGGTCACCACCGGCAGCACCGTGGAAGAAATCAGCCGCATTTTGCTGGATGCAGGTGCCGCCAGCGTAGAGATATGGAGCCTGTGCCGAACCTTGTAGAGCGTCGGTGATGGGCGTAATATATTCGATTAATTGTCTTAACTATTGAGCAATCGCCATGATCCTAATTACTGATTCTGCGCAAGAGCATTTCGCAAAACTGCTGTCGAAACAGGAAGATGGCACACAAATTCGCGTATTCGTTATCAATCCGGGTACACCTACGGCTGAATGTGGCGTCTCTTACTGCCCGCCTGATGCGGTTGAAGCCACAGATACTGAACTGAAGTTTGAAAAACTCTCTGCCTATGTGGATGAGCTGAGCGCCCCCTATCTGGAAGATGCGGAAATTGATTTCGTTACCGATAACCTGGGTTCGCAGCTGACGCTGAAGGCACCGAACGCCAAAATGCGTAAGGTAAATGACGACGCCCCGCTGGTTGAGCGCGTGGAGTATCAGCTTCAGGCCACCATTAACCCACAGCTGGCCAGCCACGGCGGTAAAGTGTCGCTGATGGAGATCACTGACGAAGGCTATGCCATTCTGCAATTTGGCGGCGGCTGTAACGGCTGTTCTATGGTCGACGTGACGCTGAAAGAAGGCATCGAGAAAGAGCTGCTGGCAGCGTTTCCGGAGCTGAAAGGCGTGCGCGACCTGACTGAGCATCAGCGCGGTGAACACTCCTTCTACTAAGCTGGTTCAACGGGCAGATCCCTCTGCCCGTTGTTTGCGTTACCGGCTCCGCGACTTCCCTGCTTTATCTTCCTGTTTCACCCTTGACTGCCCTGCCTTTACGGTTTTCTTAACCGGCTCACTCGTCTGCGCCAGTTGCTGATTTGCCGTGCCTGATTTCTTACCCGCTTTCCTTCGGCGGTTGAGATCCTTAAGCAACCGGTTGATGCGCGGCTCGGCAAACATCGCTTCCAGCGTCATACTTAGTTTTCTGCGCCAGTTGGGATACTCATCTGTGGTACCCGGCACGTTAACCGGCTTCTCCATATCCAGCCAGTCCTCCGGCTGCAAGCCCAGCAGGGCACTGCTGCTGTCAGCAATAAACCGCTGCATACCGCGGTTCAGCTCCGGCGTCATTTTCATTACGCTGGCCTTTTTACCGCTGCTCGCTGACAGGCAACCATACTGATGCAGTGCTTTCAGCAGAGCCTGTTTCTGCCTGGCGCGATCCTGATAAAGGCTGTGTAACACGGTTTTATCCGGGTATAAGCCTAACCGCTCGCCCAGCTGTAAATCTCCGGCGTGCCAGAATCCCCGCAATGTTGGCAGATCGTGCGTGGTGGCGCTGGCCATTGACTGCCGCGGCCACTTCGCAGGAGCGCGGTAGCTGTCCATTCCCTCCTGCTCGAAATAGAGCACTTTCCACGAGTAGATGCCGCTGTTACGCAACAGCGCAACGATCTCTTTTGGCACGGTGCCCAGATCCTCACCTATCACCATGCACTGGTTACGCTGGCTCTCCAGCGCCAGAATGGCCAGCAGATCTTCAACCGGATAATAGACATAGGCGCCAAAGTTGGCGGTCTCCCCATAAGGGATCCACCAGAGCCGCAGCATCGACATAACGTGATCGATGCGCAATGCCCCACAGCTGGCCATGTTTGCGCGGACAAGATCGATAAAGGGCTGGTAGCCCCTGGCGGTCATAACGTGAGGATCCATTGGCGGAAGCCCCCAGTTTTGCCCCAGCGGGCCGAGAATATCCGGGGGCGCGCCCACTGAAGCCTTCAGGCAATAAAGCTCCCGGTCGCACCAGGTTTCCGCTCCTCCTTCCGCCACGCCAACCGCCAGGTCGCGATAGAGACCTATCGGCATACCCTGCTGCTGGCTTACCTGCCAGCACTCATCAAACTGCCGGTTTGCCAGCCATTGCAGCCAGAGCCAGAAGCGCACTTCCTGCTCTTCCTGCTGGCAGAACTGCTTCACCTGTTCTGAATGCGCATCCTGCAAGGATTTCGGCCAGACCGGCCAGCCCCAGCGCTCCGGGTTATCGGCCACCATAGTGCCATGCAGCGCATCATAAGCCGCCTGCCAGTAAAGGCTGCTGCCGCCCTCGGTGATAAAATCTTCAAAGTGGATGCGGTCAGGATCGTCACTCTTACGCTGAGAAAAGTGCTGCCAGGCGTGGCGCAGCCCGTTGATTTTCAGCTCCGCCACCCGGCTATAATCGACCCACTCCGCTTCCCTGGCCCTGGACAGTGATTTTTGCGTGTTTTTCTGCTGCCACCAGCGTTGTGCCGCCTTTCCCTGCTGAAAATCGGGGACGCCAGCCACATCAATATAGAGCACGTTAAGCCAGCGTCGCGAGGAGGGGCTGTAAGGGCTGGCATTTTCCGGGCTGGCTGGATAGAGCGAATGGATGGGGTTCAGCCCGATAAACGCCCCGCCGCGGCTCGCGACTTCGGTCAGCATCCGTTTCAGGTCGCCAAAATCGCCCATGCCCCAGTTCTGCTCCGAGCGCACGGTATAAAGCTGCACGCAGGCTCCCCACAGCTTTTTTCCTTCCAGCAGCGCTTCAGGCTCGTAACACCGTGCAGGCGCCACGATAACCCTGCATTGCCACTGTTTTTTGCCCTGCTCAAGCTCCAGCTGGTGATAACCAAAGGCCAGATTTGCCGGCAGCTTTATCGCATCGCCTCCGCTGACTGTTCCCCTGTACTCCTGACCCTTTTCCAGCCTCAGCAGCCACTGAAATTCCCCCTTTCCTGCCACATCAAGCTGTAAGGAACGTTTGCGGACGAACACTTTGCATAAAGGAACCGGACCGGGCTTTGCACTACGCTGATCTGACATGGCCGCCAGCAGTCGCTGCCGGATATCAGCCGCAATCTCTTCCGGTTCACCCCTGGCATTAATGTACTTAGTGGCGATGCCCGCTGCCGCTGCCGCCTGCTCAAATTTTTTGCTCTCCATCGGCTCTCCTTATCGTTTTGCCTGCCAGATACGCTGCTGGTAATCCCGAACTGAACGATCGGAACTGAAAACGCCGGTGCGCGCCGTATTGAGGATAGCGGCGCGCGTCCAGGCTTGCTGGTCACGCCACAGGGCTTCAACCCTCTGCTGCGCCTCGATATAGCTGGCAAAATCCGCCAGCACCAGCCAGGGATCGCCACCTTTGCCCAGGCTGGTAAGCATCAGATCGAACGCATGCTTATCCCCGCCGCTGAAGAACCCTTTTTCCAGCTCTTTCAGCAGGCCGTTAAGGTGTTTATCCTTTTTACGCACCTTCTGCGGCGAATAATCGCCAGCCTTTAGCGCTTTCACGTCGTAAACCGAGTGACCAAAAATAAAAATGTTCTCTTCACCTACCTGTTCGGCAATTTCAACATTCGCGCCATCCATCGTGCCGATGGTTAACGCCCCGTTCAGAGCCAGTTTCATGTTGCCCGTGCCGGAAGCCTCATAGCCTGCCGTGGAAATCTGTTCAGAGAGATCCGCAGCCGGGATCATCAGCTCCGCCGCCGTAATGCGGTAATCAGGAATGAACACCACTTTCAGCCTGTCGCCCACCAGCGGATCGTTGTTGATCTTTTCAGCCACTTTATTGATGGCATAGATGATGTTTTTCGCCAGGTAGTAGCCGGGTGCGGCTTTTGCGCCAAACAAGAACACGCGCGGCACCCGCTCTTTTTCCGGATTTTCGCGCAGCTCTTTATAACAGTGCAGGATATGCAACAGCCCCAAATGCTGGCGTTTGTATTCATGCAGGCGTTTGATCTGCACATCAAACAACGCATCCGGGTTAACCACAATGCCGGTGAGATGCCTGATGTAGCTGGCGAGACGCAGCTTGTTATCCTGCTTTATTTGCCGGTATTGCTGGCGAAAGGCTTCATTATCCGCAAATGGCTCAAGTCCTTTCAGCGCCTCCAGATTGTTTACCCACTCCACCTTTAACGTGTCGTCAATCAGCGCGGAGAGGGCAGGATTACACTGTTTCAGCCAGCGGCGTGGCGTGATGCCGTTGGTAACATTGTGGAACTTCGCGGGCCAGAGCTGGTGATATTCCGGAAACAGATCCTTTACTACCAGATCGGAATGAAGCGCCGCCACGCCGTTGACCGCAAAGCCGCTGACCACACAGAGGTTCGCCATGCGCACCTGATGGTTGTAGAGCACGGCCAGCTTTTCCCATTTCGCCTCTTCGCCCGGCCAGTGCCGATCGACCAGCTTTTTAAAGCGCTGATTGATCTCATTCACAATCATAAAATGACGGGGCAACAGCTTGCGGAAAAGCCGCTGGTCCCAGCACTCAAGCGCTTCCGGCATCAAGGTATGGTTAGTATAAGCAATGGTTTTGCTGGTGATTGCCCAGGCTTCATCCCAGCTCAGCTGGTGCTCATCCAGCAGAATACGCAACATCTCCGGGATGGCGAGCGTAGGATGCGTATCGTTCAGCTGGATGACCTCATACTCTGGCAGTTCGCTGACAGAGCGTCCGGCAAGGTGGTGTCTTCGCAGAATATCGGCCACCGAGCAGGCGCACTGGAAATATTGCTGCATCAGGCGCAGCTGTTTTCCCGCCTGATGATTATCGTTGGGGTAAAGCACTTTGGTGAGCTTTTCCGCCTCAATGCCCTGCTGTTCCGCTTTCAGAAATTTGCCGTTGTTGAATTTAGTCAAATCGAAGGGATGGGCGTGCCTGGCCTGCCAAAGGCGCAGCGGCTGAATGACGCCATTACGGTAGCCCGTAACGGGTAAATCCCAGGCTTCACCACGCAGGGTAAACGCGGGTTCCCAGCGGGAGCCACCCCCGTTTTTCACCATTTTCCCTCCGAAGCTGACGTTCACATCCAGCGCAGCATTGTGCCGGAACCAGGGATAGCGGTCGCGGTGCCACTCGTCGGGCGCTTCATGCTGCTGGCCCTCTTCAAAAGACTGGCGAAATAAGCCGTACTGATAATTCAGGCCATAGCCGGTTGCAGACTGCCCGACGGTGGCCATCGAATCGAGATAGCAGGCTGCAAGGCGTCCTAATCCCCCGTTGCCGAGAGCAGGGTCCACCTCTTCCTCAAGCAGTTCACTCAGATCGCACTGGTGTTGAGCAAGGCTCGCCTTCACCTCGTCATACCAGCCCAGGTTCAGCAGGTTATTGCCGGTCAGCCTGCCGATTAAGAACTCCATTGAGATGTAATTCACGTGGCGCTGCTTCTTTGCAGGCTTTACCTCTGGCAGTGCTGCCATCATTTCGGCTAACGCTCCGCTGAGCGCCTGCCACCATTGTTGCTGTGTCATTTCACTGGCTGAAGAGAGACCAAGATGCTGCCACTGACGCGTCAGTGCCGCGTCAAAACGTGCCTGACTGAATTTCTGTTGGGGCATACCACTTCCTTTCTGGCAGAGACAACGTGTAAATGACGGTGACTCTTACAGTTAAGACCGGAACAGAAAAAAATGCTCACCGCAGATGAAGATAAAGCGAAGATGAGGATGATAATAAAGAGAATGTGAGGAAATGATTAAGCGGAAACGCGCGCGGCATCCTTGCCGCCTGCCTCAGGATGTGGTCAGCACAGCTCCAGATGAACTTCATGCTCTTCGATGGTTTTCATGACGCCAGGGGGCGGCGTCTCATCGGTAAAGAGATAATCGATCAGGCTCATATTGCCCAGATTCACCATCGCATTACGGCCAAATTTTGAATGGTCCGCCACCAGCATCACGCAGCGTGAGTTTTCGATAATGGCGCGCTTGGTTCTGACTTCGTGATAGTCAAAGTCCAGCAGCGAGCCATCCATATCGATACCGCTGATACCCAGAATGCCAAAGTCCAGGCGGAACTGGGAGATATAGTCCAGCGTTGCTTCCCCCATAATGCCGCCGTCGCGGGTTCTGACCTCGCCACCCGCCACAATCAGGCTGAAGTCGGGCTTTGCCATCAGCAGCATGGCAACGTTGAGGTTGTTAGTCACCACCCGCAGATTACTGTGGTTTAACAGAGCATGGGCTACCGCTTCAGGCGTGGTGCCGATATCAATAAACAGCGAAGCCCCGTCCGGGATCTGGCTGGCAACACGCTGGGCAATACGCGCCTTTTCCGCCGACCACATCATTTTACGATCCTGCCATGCGGTATTTTCAGAGCTGGATGGCAGAGCCGCACCGCCGTGATGACGCTGTATTTTATTCTGTTCTGCCAGGTCATTCAGATCCCGACGAATAGTCTGTGGACTGACGGTAAAATGATCCACCAGCTCTTCCGTGCTGACATATCCCTGACGACGCACCAGTTCGATAATGGCGTCATGACGTTGCGTTTGCTTCACATAACTCTCCTGTACGGTATCCCTGCAAATTGTTGCGCTAGGATCTGATGTGCCGGGTATCGACAAAGGCCATAGCCAGCCCAACCAGCAGGCCGGTAACATGCGCCGCATTGGCGATAGAGAGGCCAAACCAGCCCATATAGCCTACGATGAGCCAGACTACCGCAAAGGCCATCAGCCCACGTTCAAGGAATATGCCGCTCTCGGGGTCTCTTTCCCCTCTCAGCCAGGCGTATCCCATCAGCGCATAGACCGCGCCGGATAAGCCGCCAAACAGCACGCCGCTGAACTTAGCCTGCATCCAGCCGCTGAGCAGCGCAGAGATCAGCAGGATCACAAACAGCTTGCCGCTGCCAAGTCGTTTCTCGATTACCCCGCCGAGATACCACCACCAGAGCAGGTTAAAGGTGATATGCAAAAGAGAGAAGTGCAGAAACGCATGGGTAAACCAACGCCAGAGCTGGAAATGCTGATCCTGTTCCGGCCACGCCAGCCAGCTCATTACCGTGCCGTCGCCCAGCAGCTGCATCAGGATAAAAATTGCGATGCACACTACCATCACCGAGAGCGTCAGCGGCCCGGCCCGCTGCCGAATATTCGCCAGCAGTGAGGAGCCTTGATAATGGATACCGGAGTTGGTAGTGCCGGAGTGCCAGCTGGCTGCCTGATAGCGTGGGTGGTTAGGTTCACGGATAAACTGGTTAAGTTCGTTTTCGACCAGATTGACTTTCGAATCATCATCCAGCCAAACCGTATAGTGGTTGTCATGCTCCACGCGAAGCCGGATGCCACGGGTAGCCATATAGTCCACAAAGGCTTGCGCCATGCGGGGGTTGGAGAATTCAGTGATGCGCATCATCGCCGTCGAAAGTCTCTGTTATCAAAACGAAAGAACAGTATACCGCACTGCTTCAACGGGTACAGTTAAAGCGAAGCGGCATCAACCTGCTGCGGGAACGCCAGTCGCCAGGCATCGTAGCCGCCATCAATGCTGTAAGCCTGGTCAAAACCCTGAGTCAGCAAATACTGCGCCGCGCCTTTACTGCTGTTGCCGTGGTAACACATCACCAGCACCGGGCGGGTCAGATCAGCCTGTTCGATAAAGCTGTGCAGGGAGGTGTTAGTGAGATGAAAGGCTCCGCTGGCATGACCCGCGGCATAACTTTGCGGGTCGCGAATATCCACCAGCAGCGCATTATTTTCGCTCAACTGCGCCTGCGCCTGCTGCACGTTAATGCACTCAAATTGTTCCATGGGGTCCTCGTTATTGTCAGGCTGTATCTCGCCATTGTACCGCGAAGAAAGCCGGGAATAACCCAGAAATCTGTAAGGCTAATGTGCTTTTCTCAGGCTAATTATGTTACCTGCATCACGCATAAATGTTTTTATTCGGTTAACGCTGGCATCAATGTGCGTTTACGATTATTATTATGCTCGAAAACGAACATTAAAGAACTATTCCGAACATCGGAGGAGATGACGTGGAAACCAAAGACTTGATCGTAATCGGCGGCGGTATCAACGGCGCTGGCATTGCGGCTGACGCTGCAGGACGCGGCCTGTCTGTGCTGATGCTGGAAGCGAAGGATTTGGCCTGCGCTACCTCTTCTGCCAGCTCAAAGCTGATCCACGGTGGCCTGCGCTACCTGGAACATTATGAATTCCGCCTGGTCAGCGAAGCGCTGGCCGAGCGTGAGGTGCTGCTGAAGATGGCGCCTCATATCGCTTTTCCTATGCGCTTCCGTCTGCCGCACCGTCCGCATCTGCGTCCGGCGTGGATGATCCGCGTGGGTCTGTTCATGTATGACCACCTGGGCAAGCGTACCAGCCTGCCCGGCAGCAAAAGCTTGCGTTTTGGCGCAGATTCGGCCCTTAAGCCAGAAATTGTGCGCGGTTTCGAATATTCTGACTGCTGGGTCGACGATGCCCGCCTGGTTGTGCTTAATGCTCAGGAAGTTGAAAAGCGCGGCGGTGAAGTGCGTACCCGCACTAAAGTAACCCGCGCCTGGCGTGAAAATGGTCTGTGGACGGTGGAAGCGGAAGATATCGATACCGGTAAAACGTTCACCTGGCAGGCCAAAGGGCTGGTGAACGCCGCCGGCCCGTGGGTTAAGCAGCTGTTTGATGACGGCCTGAAGCTGAAATCGCCTTACGGTATCCGTCTGATCAAAGGCAGCCATATTGTGGTTCCCCGTGTACATACGGAGAAGCAGGCCTATATTCTACAGAACGAAGATAACCGTATTGTCTTTGTGATCCCGTGGATGGATGAGTTCTCTATCATCGGCACCACCGACGTAGAGTATAAAGGCGATCCGAAAAACGTTCATATTGACGATAACGAGACCGAATACCTGTTAAAAGTGTTCAATGGTCACTTTAAAAAGACGCTGAGCAAAGAGGATATCGTCTGGTCCTACTCTGGTGTGCGTCCGCTGTGTGATGATGAGTCCGACTCACCGCAGGCTATCACCCGTGACTATACGCTCGACGTGCGTGACGATAATGGTCAGGCTCCCCTGCTCTCTGTATTTGGTGGCAAGCTCACCACTTATCGTAAGCTGGCGGAACACGCGATGGAGAAACTGTCGAAGTATTATCCAAACGCTGGCCCGGCATGGACCAAAACCTGCGTTCTGCCAGGCGGGGATATTGCCGGTACGCGTGAGGATTATGCTGCAAGCCTGCGCCGCCGCTATCCTTTCATTACTGAGTCAATGGCGCGCCATTACGCCCGCACCTACGGCAGCAATACCGAGAAGCTGCTGAGCGAAGCGAAAAGCCTGGAAGATTTAGGCGAGCTGTTCGGCCATCACTTCTATGAAGCCGAGCTGCGTTACCTGGTAGAGAACGAATGGGTACGCGAGCAGGATGATGCACTGTGGCGTCGTACCAAAAACGGTATTTTCCTGAGTGATGAGCAGCGCACCCGCGTCGGCGAATGGCTGGCACAGCACGGCAAAAAACCGGCGCTGTCGCTGGCTTCCTGAAAGTCTGAGTCTGCCGTAAGCCGGTGAATGCTGGCAGGCCAGCATGCTCCCTTCAGGGTGTAACCAGTAAGCTTCGGCAGCCAGGGCTTGCTCCCCTACAGGGAGAGAGCCTGTTATCACATTGAAATAGCTGTAAAAAAGGGGGCGGAATTTATTTCCGCCCCCCTTTTTCCTTTCCGCCTGCTACAGGCGAATCGGTTTAATGTTCCAAATCTCGTCCGCATATTCCTTAATCGTTCGGTCGGAAGAGAAGTAGCCCATATTGGCAATATGCAACAGCGCTTTGCGCGTCCATTCATCCGGATGGCGATAGAGCGCATCTACCTTATCCTGCGTATCCACATAGCTGCGATAATCTGCCAGCAGCTGATAGTGGTCACCCAGATTCACCAGCGAATCAAAGATATTACGGTAGCGGCCAGGCTCCTGCGGGCTGAAGGCGCCGGTGCCAATCTGCGTCAGGGCCTGATGCAGCTCGGCGTCCTGCTCATAAAATTTATGGGCGCTGTAACCGGTCTTGCGCAGCTCCTCTACCTGTGGCGTGGTATTGCCGAAGATAAAGATATTTTCCTTGCCCACATGCTCCAGCATCTCGACATTTGCACCATCCAGCGTGCCGATAGTCAGCGCGCCGTTCAGGGCAAACTTCATGTTACTGGTGCCGGAAGCTTCAGTACCGGCCAGCGAGATCTGTTCAGAGAGATCGGCCGCCGGGATAATGATCTGCGCCAGGCTGACGCTGTAGTTGGGAATAAAGACCACCTTCAGCTTATTTTTCACCTGCGGATCGTTGTTGATCACATCCGCCACATCATTGATCAACTGAATGATGTGCTTCGCCATATAGTAAGCCGAAGCTGCCTTACCGGCGAAGATGTTGACGCGCGGCACCCAGTCCGCTTCCGGATCGGCCTTGATGCGGTTATAGCGCGTGATGACATGCAGCACATTGAGCAGCTGACGTTTGTACTCATGAATACGTTTGATCTGGACATCGAACAGCGCATTAGGATCGATAACCACATCCATTTTCTGCGCGATATACTCGGCCAGCCGCTTTTTGTTGTGCAGCTTGGACTCACTGATCCGGGCGAGGAAGCTGGGGTAATCGATGTGCTGTTTAAGCTCATCAAGCTGCCCTAACTCGGTACGCCAGTTGCGCCCTATCGCCTCATCCAGTACGCCAGATAAGGAGGGGTTAGCCAGCGCCAGCCAGCGGCGAGGGGTAACGCCGTTGGTCTTGTTGCAGAAGCGGCCAGGGAAGAGCGCGGCGAAGTCCGCAAACAGCGACTGCACCATCAGATTGGAGTGCAGTTCAGAGACGCCATTCACTTTATGACTGACAATGACCGCCAGCCAGGCCATACGGATTTTCCGGCCATTATTTTCATCAATGATGGAAATACGCGACTGTAAATCCCAGTCGTCCGGATAGTAGTCCTGGATGGTTTTCAGGAAGTAGTCGTTGATATCAAAGATAATCTGCAAATGACGTGGCAAAATTTTGCCAATCATATCCACCGGCCAGGTTTCAAGCGCCTCCTGCATCAGCGTATGGTTGGTGTAGGAGAAGACCTGACAGGTCACTTCAAACGCATCGTCCCAGCTGAATTTGTGCTCGTCTATCAGCAGCCGCATCAGTTCCGGGATCGCCAGCACCGGATGGGTATCGTTGAGGTGAATGGCGATTTTGTCGCCCAGATTGTCGTAGGTCTGGTGCATCATCCAGTGACGCTTCAGAATGTCCTGCACCGTGGCGGAGACCAGGAAATACTCCTGACGCAGCCGCAGCTCCCGTCCGGAATAGGTGGAATCATCCGGATAGAGAACGCGGGAAACGTTTTCAGAGTGGTTTTTGTCTTCCACGGCCGCAAAGTAGTCGCCCTGATTGAATTTACCCAGATTGATTTCATTACTGGCCTGCGCCGACCACAACCGTAAGGTGTTGGTGGCATCAGTATCAAAACCGGGAATAATCTGGTCGTAGGCCATCGCCTGCACTTCTTCCGTTTCCAGCCAGCGGGAACGGCTGCCTTCCACCTGAATTCTTCCGCCAAAACGCACCTTGTAGCGGGTATTGAAACGCTGGAACTCCCACGGGTTACCATACTCCAGCCAGTAGTCCGGCGACTCCGCCTGGCGGCCGTCAACAATGTTCTGCTTGAACATGCCGTACTCGTAGCGAATACCGTAGCCGCGTCCCGGCAAACCTAAAGTCGCCAGGGAGTCAAGGAAACAGGCAGCCAGTCGACCTAATCCGCCATTGCCTAATCCCGGATCGCTCTCTTCTTCAATCAGCTCTTCAAGATTAAAGCCCATCTCATCCAGCGCAGCCTGAGCATCTTCATAAATGCCCATCGCCAGCAGCGCGTTAGAGAGCGTCCTGCCGACCAGAAACTCCATCGACAGGTAATAAACCTGGCGGACATCCTGAGAAAGCTGCGCCCTGTTCGATCGCAGCCAGCGCTCCACCATCCTGTCACGGACGGCCAGCAGCGTGGCGTTAAGCCACTCATGCTTGTTGGCAATGGAAGGGTCTTTTCCTATAGTAAACATCAGTTTATAGGCGATAGAGTGTTTCAACGCCTCAACACTGAGTGTAGGTGCGGTATAGGTGAAAGGTGCTTTCATATCATTTGTCCCATATCCATTACAGCAGTCGTTGATAGAGATCGCGGTAGGCCACGGCCGCCACCTGCCAGCTAAAATCCATCCCCATCGCCTGACGCTGAACATAGCGCCAGAGTGAAGGACGGGACCAGAGAACAAAGGTACGCCGGATCGCTCTTAGCAGTGACCAGGCGTTGCTGTCCTCAAAAACAAATCCGCTTGCGATGCCGTCAGCCAGGTTTTCCAGCGAGCTGTCGTTCACCGTATCTGCCAGACCACCGGTGCGTCTGACCAGCGGCAGCGTGCCATATTTCAGGCCGTACAGCTGCGTCAGCCCGCAAGGTTCAAAGCGGCTTGGCACCATAATCACATCTGCCCCTCCCATAATGCGGTGTGAGAAGGCCTCGTGATAGCCGATCTGTACACCTACCTGTCCGGGATATTCCGCCGCCGCCGCCAGGAATCCTTGCTGAAGCACCGCATCTCCGGCACCCAGCAGGACCAGCTGTCCGCCCTGCTCCAGCAGGCCAGGCAGCGCTTCCAGCACCAGATCCAAGCCTTTCTGCTTGGTGAGGCGGCTGACCACCGCAAAGACCGGAACCTTGTCATCAATCTTCAGGCCCATGGTAATTTGCAGCTGACGCTTGTTCTCTATTTTGGCATCCAGCACGTCACGGTTGTAACGCGCGTTCAGCAGGAGATCGTGCTCCGGGTCCCAGATAGCGGGATCCACACCGTTAAGTATGCCGGTCAGCGACCCTTCAAGCTGCCGCTGACGCAGCAAATCTTCCATGCCGTAACCAAACTCCGGCAGGGTGATTTCACGGGCGTAGGTTGGGCTTACTGCCGTGACATGGTCGGCATAGAACAAGCCCGCCTTCAGGTAGGAAATCTGGTTAAAGAACTCCAACCCGTACATGCTGAAAAACGACTGCGGAAGCTGAATCTCTTCCAGATGTTTCGCAGCGAACAATCCCTGGTAGGCCAGGTTATGCACGGTGAAGACCGATTTTGCTGGCCTTCCTCTTGCCGCCAGATAGGCGCAAGCAAGACCGGCATGCCAGTCATGCGCATGCACCACTTCCGGCCGCCAGTGTGGATCTGCCCCACAGGCAAGCTCACACCCCATCCAGCCCAGTAAAGCAAAACGGAGATAGTTATCCGTATAAGCGAACTGCGACTCATCGTGATAGGGGCTGCCTGGTCTGTCATAGAGTTCCGGGGCGTCTATCAGATAGATCCCCACGCCATCGTAGTGTCCAAAGAGCAAATCTACCGGGCCAGCGAACGTTTGCAGCGTTGCCACGATCTGCGTATCGGGGATCCCTTTTTTCAAATCAGGAAACGCCGGCAGCAGGACTCTGGTATCAATGCCTTCTGCAATTTGCGCCGCCGGTAATGCCCCAACAACATCAGCAAGCCCGCCAGTTTTTAATAGCGGGAAAATTTCTGAACAGACATGTAAAACCTGCATTATCGGCTCCTTTACCTTGTGCTGACGCGGTCCTCCGCATCAAATACCTGTGCCTGAACTAACCAAATAGGGTGATAGTTTGTTAATTTCGCCAGCCTAATTTGGCCAGCATGGATCGTGTTACCAACACAATCCCCTCTTCTGAACGGTAAAAGCGTCGCGCGTCGTCATCCGGGTTCTCCCCGATTACCGTTCCTTCAGGCAGTTCGCAGGCGCGGTCGATTACGCAGCGGCGCAGGCGACAGGATCGCCCCACGACAACATCCGGCGAGAGAACAGAAGACTCGATATTGCAGAAAGAATTAATTCGTACGCGGGAAAACAGCACTGAATTCACCACCACCGAGCCGGAAATAATGCAGCCGCCCGACACCAGTGAATTCATGGTCATGCCATGACTGCCTGAGCGATCCTGGACAAATTTTGCCGGCGGTAGCGGCTCCATATGCGTGCGGATTGGCCAGTCGCGGTCATACATATCCAGCTCTGGCGTTACGGAAGCCAGATCAAGATTGGCTTTCCAGTAGGCTTCCAGCGTCCCCACATCGCGCCAGTAAGGCGGCGACGTTTCGTCGTTTTGTACGCAGGAGATACTGAAGGAGTGCGCCAGAGCCTCTCCGGTTGCCACAACTTTTGGCAGGATATCTTTGCCAAAATCGTGATTGGATTCCGGATTTTTAAGATCTTCCTCTAACAGCTCGTAGAGATAGTCGGCAGTGAAAGCATAGATTCCCATACTCGCCAGCGCCTGTGTAGGGTCGCCCGGCATATGCGGCGGTTCAGCCGGTTTTTCCAGGAATTCCACCACTTTGTTTTCATCACTGACCGCCATTACGCCAAACGCACTCGCCTCAGCGAGAGGCACTGGCAGGCAGGCGATGGTGCACCTGGCCTCGTTTTCAACGTGGTCGAGCAGCATCCGGGAATAGTCCATTTTATAGATATGGTCACCCGCCAGGATCACGATATATTTCGCCTGATAGCGGCGAATAATATCCAGGTTCTGGGTCACCGCATCCGCCGTGCCGCGATACCAGTGCTCGGTAGAGAGCCGCTGCTGCGCAGGCAGTAAATCAACAAACTCATTCATCTCTTCATTCAGAAATGACCAGCCACGCTGGATATGCTGCACCAGCGTGTGCGACTGATACTGCGTGATCACCGCGATCCGACGGATCCCGGAGTTCAGGCAGTTCGACAGCGCAAAATCGATAATGCGAAATTTTCCGCCAAAGTGAACGGCGGGTTTTGCGCGTTTAGCGGTCAGGTCTTTTAACCTGGTACCACGTCCACCCGCGAGGATCAGGGCTACAGTTTGTGTCGGCAATTGTCTTGCCAGCATCAGGGGATCGTTCTTCTCAATGACCATGTCTGACTCCTGTTATGATTGCTTTTGGAACACGCACACACCGTGGGCTGGTCCATGCCAGACAGTTACAAGGATCGGGTTATCATCCCCGGCGAAGGGCGGAATGGCGTGCCATCGCCCTTGAGGCAGTCTGATGTCGCACACTTCTTCGGTGGCGTTCAGGGTTATTAACCAGTTTTGTGACAGCAAAATTTGCAGACGATGCTCGCCCCGCTGCCACGCCTGCGCGCTAAGCGGCTGACCTTCCTGGCTCAGCCACTCTACGTTTCCATCTCCCTCCTGCCACCAGCTTTCCGCTTGCAGCGCAGGGATCTTCTTGCGCAGGTGGATCAAAGCGGCAGTAAAGGTAAATAACCCGCTGTCATTCTCTTCCCAATCGAGCCAGGTCAGCTCGTTATCCTGACAGTAGGCGTTATTGTTGCCATGCTGGCTGTGTCCGTGTTCATCACCGGCCAGCAGCATTGGCGTGCCTTGCGCTAACAGCAATGTGGTCAGCATCGCGTGCACGCTGCGGCGACGGTGTTCCACAATCAAAAGCGGAGCTTTCAGTCCTTCAACACCATGGTTGTGACTGAAATTGTTGTTACTGCCGTCACGGTTATCTTCCCCGTTGGCTTCATTATGTTTTTCGTTAAAGCACACCACATCCCGCAGGGTAAACCCGTCATGGGCGGTGACCAGATTAATGCTGGCGGCAGGCAGACGTCCCGACTGCTGAAAAATATCGCTTGAGGCGGCAAATCTTCTGGCAAAATCGCCGTCAGAAATATCGCCGTACAACCAGTAGCGCCTGACGGTATCGCGGAAATGGTCGTTCCATTCAGCAAAGGGCGCAGGGAAATTCCCTACCTGATAGCCATCCGGGCCGATGTCCCACGGCTCGGCAATCATTTTGCACTGCGAGAGGATCGGACAGGCTTCAATGGCGCGAAACAGCTGCGCATCACGCCGGTACTCAGGCGTTCTGCCCAATACAGTAGCCAGATCAAAGCGGAACCCATCAACGTGGCACTCTTCCACCCAATAGCGCAGACAGTCCAGTGTCCAGTTCATCACCGCCGGGTGGCTGATATTCAGCGTGTTTCCACAGCCGGTCCAGTTCTGATAGCCGCCCCGCCCATCAAGCCAGTAGTAGCTCTGGTTATCAATCCCGCGCATAGAGAGCAGAGGCCCCGTCTCTTCCAGCTCGGCGGTGTGATTAAATACCACATCAAGGATCACCTCGATTCCCGCCGCATGCAGAGCCTTAACCGCCCGCTGGAACTCATTGCGGGCAGGCAGGCCGTCTACACCTGAAGCATAGCGCGTATCCAGCGCACAGGGAGCGAGCGGGTTATATCCCCAGTAATTAGTCAGGCCCTGGCGAAGCAGACGCGGCTCATGGGCAAAACAGGCCACCGGCAACAGTTCCAGGCTGGTGATGCCAAGCCGTTTGAAATAGTCGATCATCACCGGATGGCCCAGCGCCGCATAGGTTCCCCGGATTTCCGGGGGAATAGCGGGATGACGCTTTGTCAGCCCACGGACATGCGCCTCATAAATTACCGTTGCCCCCCAGGGCACGCGCGGAAAGGCGTCATCTTCCCAGTCGAAATCGTCTGCCAGCACCACGCTTTTCGGGGCAACCGGCGCGCTGTCGAGGGTGTTCATCTCTGCTTCCCCACCCAGAAAACGCGGGTCGTCAGTGACTTCGCCTTCTACCTGACGGGCACAGGGATCGACCAGCAATTTATTGGGGTTGAAGCGGTGCCCTGCCTCGGGCTGCCACGGGCCATGTACCCGATAACCGTAACGCTGGCCGGGTTTAATTGCAGCCAGATAGCCGTGCCAGATATCGCCGGTACGGCCCGGTAGATCCATACGTGCTTCCTGTCCCTGTTCATCAAACAGGCAGAGTTCAACTCGCCCGGCATGCTGAGAAAACAGGGTAAAGTTCACGCCTTTGCCGTCATACACTGCGCCGGCAGGCGTGGGTTTACCAGGAAGCAGTTGACTCATGAGGCTTCCCTTACCAACCACAGGGTAGATAACGGCGGCAGCGTAATGCTGACCGAATGCTCACGGTTATGGCTGGAGTGCGCTTCGCTGTGAATCGTTCCCAGATTACCGGCGTTACTGCCGTGATAATGTTCTGAGTCGGTGTTCAGCACCTCTTTCCAGCTGCCTGCGCCCGTTACGCCAAACCGGTAGTTCTCACGTAGCACAGGCGTAAAGTTGCTGACCACCATCATTTCGTTGCCTTCACGATCGCGACGGACAAAGACAAAGACTGAGTTTTCAAAGTCATCAACCACCAGCCACTCAAAGCCCATCGTGTCGAAGTCGAGCTGATAAAGCGCAGGATTGGCTCTGTAGGTGTGGTTCAGGTCGCGCACCAGCCGCTGTACGCCGTTATGCCAGTTGTCTTCCCCCTCCAGCAGATGCCAGTCCAGGCTGCTGTCATGATCCCACTCTCTGCCCTGCGCAAACTCACAGCCCATAAACAGCAGCTTTTTACCTGGGAAGCCAAACATCCAGCCGTAATAGGCACGCAGGTTGGCGAACTTTTGCCAGGCATCGCCAGGCATGCGGTCCAGAATCGAACGCTTGCCGTGTACCACTTCATCGTGAGAGAGCGGCAGCACAAAGTTTTCGGTGGAGTTGTAGAGCATCCCGAAGGTCAGGTTGTTGTGGTGATGCTTGCGGTACACCGGATCGAGCTTCATATAATCAAGGGTGTCGTGCATCCAGCCCAGGTTCCACTTATACCAGAAACCTAACCCACCTGTTTCAGGCGGCCTGGAGACGCCAGGGAAGTCGGTAGACTCCTCTGCAATAGTGACGGAGCCTGGTGCATTGGCCCCCAGGGTACGGTTGGTGTAACGCAGGAAGGCGATCGCCTCCAGATTCTCTCTGCCGCCCAGGTGATTAGGCACCCATTCGCCCTCTGCACGGCTGTAGTCGCGGTAAATCATCGAGGCCACGGCATCCACACGCAGTCCGTCAATGCCAAACCGTTCAATCCAGTAGAGCGCGTTGCCGGCAAGGTAATTACTTACTTCACGGCGGCCAAAGTTATAAATCAGCGTATTCCAGTCCTGGTGATAACCTTCACGCGGGTCACCGTGCTCATACAACTCGGTGCCATCAAATTTTGCCAGGCTAAAGTCATCAGAAGGGAAATGCCCCGGTACCCAGTCGAGCAGTACGTTAAGCCCCGCCTCATGCGCTGCCGCAATGAAATTGCGGAACTCATCGCGGGTGCCGAAACGTCGGGTTGGCGCATACATGCCGGTAGGCTGATAGCCCCAGCTTCCGTCAAACGGGTGTTCATTGATCGGCATCAGCTCAAGGTGGGTAAAGCCCATCTCTTTAGCGTAGGGCACCAGCTGCTCAGCCAGTTCCTTGTAACTCAGCCAGAAATTATTATCGGTATGGCGACGCCAGGAGCCGAGGTGAACCTCATAGATTGAGATAGGCGCATCAAAATCGTTGGCTCTCTGCCGCGCTTCTGGTATCTCCATTTTAGGCGGGATACCGCAGATCACGGAGGCGCTGTCGGGACGCATCTGCGCCTCGAAGGCGTAGGGATCGGCCTTCAGGCGCAAATTGCCATGCAGGTCAATGATCTCGAACTTATAGAGATGGCCAGGCACCGCACCAGGCACAAACAGCTCCCAGACGCCAATTTCACGGCGGAAACGCATCGGATGACGACGGCCATCCCAGAAGTTAAAGCTTCCTACCACTGAAACGCGCTGGGCATTCGGTGCCCAGACGGAAAAGCGGGTGCCGATCACCCCATCAATCACATCCGCATGGGCGCCCATGGTTTCATAGGGACGCAGGTGGGTGCCTTCAGCCAGCAGCCAGCTGTCCATTTCAGCCAGCAACGGGCCAAAGCGGTAGGCATCATCAATCAGGTTCTGCTCACCATGCCAGGTAACAGCCAGCTGATACCGGAAAGGATTTTTACGTCTTGGGATCACCCCATGAAAAAATCCGCGTGAATCGATGCACTCAAGCTGAGCGCATTTGCGCCCGGTATTGGTTTCAATCACCCATACTTCCGTGGCATCGGGCAGCAGCGCCCGGACTTCCAGACCCTGACTGGTCTGGTGCATACCAAGGAGTGAAAAAGGGTCGGCGTAATGGCCGGAAATCAATTCGTTAATATGCCGACGTTCCGTAAGCTCGGACATGACTGTCTTCCCGTGATGTATGGCAGGCGATCTCCCATCCCGCTGACGGACGATGAGAAATGCACTGCTCTTCATTGAGCCAAAAGCACGCTGACGGGAATGGTGGCCATCCAGTGCGAAAACCGCCGCAGCGTGCGACAACTTCATCAGATAATGTAAGACGCTTCAGGCCGTATCGTGTTATCCGTTTCGGCCAGTTTTTTTCGGTAATGTTTTTAAGCATAGCCAGGGCGCGGCTAAAGCCTGCACCGAAATCACAAAAATATGCTTTTCAGATCAAACTTTCAGAGATTGGTCAGGGTGAACGTGGAGATTGAAGAAATTATGAACAGAACCAGACGCTTTTTGGTAACGTCTGGAAAGTAAAAAGGAAAAACCCCTGAAGCTGGAGAGTCAGGGGCAGAGACAGAAAAGATCTGGGTTAGCCCACCAGCAGACGCAGCATACGACGCAGCGGTTCGGCCGCGCCCCACAACAGCTGGTCGCCAACGGTAAAGGCTGAAAGATACTCCGGCCCCATGTTGAGCTTACGCAGGCGTCCAACCGGGGTTTTCAGTGTGCCGGTCACCGCAGCAGGCGTCAGCTCGCGCATAGTCAGTTCGCGATCGTTCGGCACCACGTGCACCCAGTCGTTATGTGCAGCCAGCAGCTGCTCCACTTCTTTCAGCGGCACATCTTTTTTCAGCTTCAGCGTAAAGGCCTGGCTGTGGCAACGCAGCGCGCCGACACGGACGCAGAGGCCATCAACCGGAATGGTGGCCGCAGGTTGCAGAATTTTGTTGGTTTCCGCCTGCCCTTTCCACTCTTCACGGCTCTGACCGTTTTCAAGCTGCTTGTCGATCCAGGGGATCAGGCTGCCAGCCAGCGGCACGCCAAAGTTGTCGGTTGGCAACACGCCGCTACGGCCCATCTCAGTGACCTTGCGTTCAATATCCAGGATAGCAGAAGCCGGATCCTGCAACTCTTTCGCCACGTGGTCGTGCAGCATGCCCATCTGCGTCAGCAGCTCACGCATATGTCGTGCGCCGCCGCCGGAAGCAGCCTGATAGGTTGCCACAGAAGCCCACTCCACCAGATTATTGCTGAAGAGGCCGCCTAATGACATCAGCATCAGGCTCACCGTACAGTTGCCGCCTGCAAAGGTTTTAATGCCTTTATCCAGCCCCTGCTGAATAACGTGGTGGTTAACCGGATCGAGAATAATCAGCGCGTCATCCTGCATACGCAGGGTGGAAGCCGCATCAATCCAGTACCCCTGCCAGCCAGCTGCCCGCAGTTTTGGATAGATTTCAGTGGTATAATCGCCGCCCTGGCAGGTAATGATGATATCCAGCGCCTTCAGCGCCTCGATATTAAAGGCATCCTGCAAGGTTCCGGCAGAGTGGCCGCCAAATTCAGGGGCCGCCTGGCCGTGCTGAGAAGTGGAGAAAAAGACCGGGCGAATGACATCAAAGTCCCGTTCTTCCACCATACGCTGCATAAGAACGGAGCCAACCATGCCGCGCCAACCGATAAGTCCTACTGATTTCATGTTGCACCTGCTGAAGGCGCTGCCGGGGACGACACACACGCCTGAACTGTTAGAGTGATAAGAAAGAGATCTGTTAACACCTTACAAAATGCTGGAAAAGTGGCAAGTGAATTAAATCGATTAGCAGCATTTTTTTAGCAATGCTGCTTATAACGTGCAGCGATCGGAACGAATCTGGGAAGTAATGCAATGACAGAAATGATCTCCGCGACAATATTATTGTTGCTTATTATGGATCCGCTGGGCAATTTGCCGATTTTTATGTCGGTTTTGAAGCATCTGGAGCCAAAACGTCGACGCCGCGTATTAATGCGCGAGATGCTTATTGCGCTGGCTATCATGCTGCTGTTTCTGTTTGCCGGGGAAAAAATCCTCATCTTTTTAAATCTGCGAACGGAAACCGTGTCGATTTCCGGCGGCATCATTCTGTTTCTGATCGCAATTAAGATGATTTTCCCCTCCCATGAAAGTAACAGCACCGGGCTTCCTGCCGGAGAAGAGCCGTTTCTGGTGCCGCTGGCGATCCCGCTGGTGGCTGGCCCCTCTTTGCTGGCGACACTGATGCTGCTTTCCCATCAGTATCCTGACCAGATGGGCCATTTAGTGGGCGCGTTGCTGATTGCCTGGGGAGCGACGGTAGTGATCCTGCTGCTCTCAGGGCTTTTTTTACGTCTGCTGGGGGAGAAAGGGGTAAATGCGCTGGAGCGTCTGATGGGATTGATACTGATTATGCTGGCGACTCAGATGTTCCTGGACGGGATCCGCGCCTATCTGAAAATTTAGTGAGAGAGGGGCGCGATACCGCGCCCCTTCAGGGGTCAGGATAACAGTTCGAAAGCGATCATTCCGACAATAGCGCCCACAGTGCCCAGCAGGGTTTCCATTATCGTCCAGGTTTTCAGCGTTTGCGCTTCGGTTGCACCGGTGAAGCGGCCAAACAGCCAGAATCCTGCGTCGTTAACGTGGCTGAAAATAACAGACCCGCCGGCAATACAGAGAGAAAGCGCCGCCATCTGGGCGCCTGAGTAATGCAGCGGTTCAATTACCGGCATAATCAGGCCAACCGCCGTCAGGCAGGCCACGGTGGCCGATCCCTGAATGATGCGTACCGCGCCCGCCAGAATAAAGCAGGCCAGCGCAACCGGCAGGCCGGCACCAGTCAACGCGTTACCCAGCGCCGGCCCCACGCCTGAATCCACCAGTACCTGCTTAAACACGCCACCAGCCCCGATGACCAGCAGGATAATACCCGCAGGCTGCAACGCGCTGCCGCAAATCTGCATCACGCGCTCTTTATCCATGCCCTGACGGTAAGCCAGGCCATACATTGCGACCAGACAGGCAAGCAGAATGGCGATAAACGGATGGCCGATAAATTCCAGCCACTGATAGAGCGTGGTGCCCGGTTCGGTAAAGCGCGCGCCGATTGTTTTCAGGCCTACCAGCACCAGCGGGAACAGGATCAGCGACAGGCTGAAGCCAAACGAAGGCAGCTTGCTCTCATCAAAGTCGGGATGCGACTCTTCCGTTGGCAGCGTAAATTCCACATGGCGGCTGATAAAGTTGCCGAACAGCGGACCGGCAATCAGCATACTGGGGATGGCCGCACAGAGGCCCAGCAGGATCATCCAGCCAAAATCGACATGCATCTGAGACGCCAGCAGCATCGGCGCCGGTCCGGGCAGCAGAAAGGCAGCAGAGGCGGCAACCCCGGCAAACAGGGGGATCACCAGCTTAACCAGGTTGTCGTGCGTGCGGCGAGCCACGGCAAAGGCAATGCTGATCAGCAGCACTATCGCCACCTCAAAGAACAGAGGCAGGGCGCAGATTAACCCGGCGATGCCCATCGCATAGTGCGCGCGGCTCTCGCCAAAGGTCTTCAGCATCTTAATGGCGATCTGATCGACCGCCCCGGTTTCATGCAGGATTTTGCCGAACATGGCGCCCAGCGCCACCACAATGGCGAGGAAACCCAGCGTACCACCCATGCCTTTTTGCATGGTGTCTGCAATTTTATCGAGGGGCATGCCGGAGAAGATCCCGGCACCGACGGAGACTAACATCAGGGCAACGAAAGCGTGCATACGCGCTTTCATCACCAGGAACAGCAGCAGTAACACGGAACCTGCTGCCGTTAAAACCAGTGTTGCAGTAGCCATTACATCCAACTTATTTTTTTATCGCACCTTCGATGGTGGCGATGGTAGCGGCCACAACCTTGTCCAGCGTCTGATTGATATCGACAATCAGAACATTGCCTTCATCAAGGCCAGGCTCCTGAAGCGTTTCGAATTGCGTGACCAGCATCTGCGGCTTGAAGAAGTGCCCTTTTCTCGCCCGCAGACGGGATTCAATGGTGTCATAATCGCCCTTGAGATAGACAAAGGAGAGGTTCTCATTGCCTTTACGCAGAATGTCACGATATTGCTTTTTCAGCGCGGAGCAGACAATCAGCGAGATATCATTGGTGCGCTGCATGGCAAACGCCGCATCGTTAATCGCTTGCAGCCAGGGCCTGCGGTCATCATCGTTCAGAGGATGCCCTTCAGACATTTTCTGGATATTAGCGCGAGGATGAAGAAAATCCCCGTCGAGAAACGCCGCTTTCAGCTGATAGGCAACGGCATTGGCAACCGCTGATTTGCCGCTTCCTGATACGCCCATCAGCACGAAAACGTGGTGGGTCGAAGGGGTGGTTTTCATTTATTTATGCTCCGGCAGAGAGTCCAGGGAGAAGACCGTGCAGCTTCAGCCCAATTTGTTATCGGTAACATTGTCTGGACGGCCATGCAGTAAGGCAACAGTTGGGCGGGAAAAAGTGGTTATTTGTGAGGTGGTTCAAAAAAATGAGCGTTTCAGAGTCGTCGCGGCACAAAGAGACAAATTTTCCCTTCAGGCACCCATTAGCTGGAGAATTCTTCTCCAGCCGGTGCCGGCTGCCTCTCAGATGCGCAGACTCAGATGCTGCCACCTTCGGAAATGGTAAACCCGACATCCACCTGGCTGGCTTCATTCTGCTCGCCGCGAATACGGGCCAGCAGCAGCGAAGCGGATTCACTCCCCATTTTTTCACGCGGTGTCACCACCGTTGCCAGTTCAGGCGTGACTACCTGAGTAATATCATGGCCGTGAAAACCCGCTATCGCCATCTCCTGGGGTACGCGTAGCCCCTGACGCTGGCACTCAAACATCGCCCCTACTGCCAGATCATCGTTGGTGCAGAACAGGCTGTCGGTCGCGGGGTAGCGCCGCTGGGCCTCCTGAAACAGGGTTGCCCCCATGGAGAAAGAGGAGGCTTCTTCCATCATGATGCTGTGCGGCTCAAAGCCCGCTTCCCGCATCGCCTGCTCGTAGCCCTGCTGCTTCAGCAGCGTTCGCTCATCCAGCCTGGCTCCCAGGTAAACGGTATGGCGATACCCTTTTTTAAGGATGGCGTGTGTCATCTGCCGCGCGGCTTCAACATTGTCAAAGCCTACCGCCATATCCAGACAGGGCGAAACGGAGTCCATCATCTCCAGCACCGGGATACCGGCTGTCTCGATCATCCGCAGGCTGGCTGGCGTATGCGTTCGCTCGGTCAGGATCAGCCCGTCAATGTTCCAGGCCAGCAGCGAGCGAATTTGCAGCTCTTCCTTTTCCGCGCTGTAGCCAAAGTGGCCCAGCATGGTCTGATAGCCAGCCGCATCCGTCACCGCTTCAATTCCCCGCAGTACATCGGCGAAAACCTGATTGGTCAGTGACGGCAACAGCACACCAATAGCCCGACTGGTAGAGTTGGACAAAATATCTGGTGCTTTATTGGGAATATAGCCCAGCTCATCCAGCGCCTCGGCAATGCGGCTCTGTAGCGCGACAGAGACCTGATCGGGGTTGCGCAGATAGCGGCTGACGGTCATTTTAGTGATGCCCACACGATCGGCAACGTCCTGTAATACCGGTCTTTTCTTCTTCATTATCGTCAGGGATTGGGGAGAGATAAGCAGAGTGTAACAAAAATGGCAGGAAAACGGTGAAGGGTGCGGGAAACCGCACCCAAAGTGTGACGAAGTTAAACTGCGGGCAGATCAAACAGCAGGATTTCAGCATCGCTTCCGGCTTCAATCGCCAGAGCAGTTTCGTCCCAGATGGCGAAGGCATCGCTGGTAGAGGCGTTTTCACCGTTAACGGTGACATCCCCTTTCACCACCTGGATCCAGATACGGCGTCCAGCGTCCACCTCTACGGCACCCTGCTCACCCTGTTTCAGCACCCAGCGGGAAAGCGTCATATCCTGGAACACCTTCAGGGAACCTTCACGGGCATCCGGTGACAGCACCAGCTGACGGCCCTGCACATCATCGAAACGGCGCTGGGCATAGCGAGGCTCAATGCCGGTTTTTTCCGGAATGATCCAGATCTGGTAGAGATGCAGCGGCACCTCTTTGCTGGCGTTGTACTCAGAATGACGGACGCCGGTACCGGCGCTCATAATCTGGAATTCACCCGCCGGGATCTGCTCTTTGTTGCCCATGCTGTCTTCATGCTCAACCGTACCGGAAAGCACGTAGGTCAGAATTTCCATATCTTTATGGGGATGGGCACCAAACCCCTGCCCGCCATCGATCACATCTTCATTAATCACCCGCAACGCCGAGAAGCCCATGAAATTGGCATCGTGGTAGCTGGCGAAAGAAAATGTGTGATAGCTGTCCAGCCAGCCATGATTGGCGTGACCGCGATCTTCTGCTTTGCGTAAATAAATCATGTTCAGTTCTCCTCAACGTTTTCACATAGTCTGGACCTGAACACGGGGGGATGATAGCGGAGAAAATTGTCTCCTCTGTTCAAAATATTCGATTAACGGAGCGGGCTTTTGGATAAGTTTTCAGACTAAGCAGCAGGCAAAAAAAAAGCCAGCACCCGAGCTGGCTAAATAATACTTGAAAGCAATGTGAGCAATGTCGTGCTTTCCCGCTGGTCCGTGAAGCCCATGCCGGAATGCATGGCAATAATAATCATTATCATTCGCACTTGTAAAGCATTTTTTTGCTTGATTTATCCGCTAAAGGCCATGATCTTAAAGAGGATTACCTAAAAACAGGGAGCAGGGAAATGAGTGAGATCGTGATACGCCATGCCGAACCGGGCGATGCCGAGGCGCTGCACCGTATGCTGAGCCAGCCCGAAACTTACCGCGATACGCTACAGCTTCCTCATCCGGCGCTCAAAATCTGGCAGGATCGTGCGGCTCTTTCCCAGGCGGGTTGGCATCGCCTGGTCGCCTGCATTGAAGATAAAGTGGTCGGCGATCTGACGCTGGAAGTGAACAGCCGCGCGCGCCGCCGTCATACCGCCTCTTTCGGGATCTCTGTGGACTACGATCATCGCGGCAAAGGCGTGGCGAAAGCGCTGATGCAGGAGATGGTCAACCTGTGCGACAACTGGCTGAGTGTGGACCGCATCGAACTGACGGTATTTGCTGACAACGCCACGGCCATAGGGCTGTATGAAAAATTTGGCTTTGTGACTGAAGGCGTCGCCCGCCGCTTCGCCGTCCGCGAAGGGAGCCAGGTAGATGCGCTCTATATGGCCCGCCTGAAAGAAGGGGAGTGACGCTGTCAGCGGGGTGTTCACCGATAACCGGTAAAAGCGCCCTGTTTTGGCAAACACACTTCCCCAGGGTTCGGGTGGACAGGCAGGCATACCCTGCCGATAAGCAACCGGAAAAATAAAAGGCATTCCCGAACTCAGGAATGCCTTTTTAACACTGTCAGCCTTGCCACTTGCCGTTAAATCATCAACCGGCTACTCAGTAGCCCGCCGTCAGATCATCAATTGAGCGAGGATCTGACGCGCCATAGAGCGTGCCGTCCGGCCCAATCATAATGCTTTGTGTGCTGCCCATGGCAGGCAGAACTTTCACATGCTGCCCCCGAGCTTCCAGCAGCTTAAGCGTATCCGGGCTGAAGCCCTTCTCCACACGCAGCTGGTCAGGCAACCACTGATGATGGAAGCGCGGTGCATTGGTCGCTTCTGCGATGTTCATCCCGTAATCGATGCTGTTCACCACCATTTGCAGCACGGTGGTAATGATGCGGCTGCCGCCGGGGCTGCCGGTTACCAGCCAGGTTTTGCCCTCTTTCGCCACAATAGTCGGCGACATCGATGACAGTGGGCGCTTATAAGGCCCCACGGCGTTGGCTTCTCCACCAACCAGCCCATAGACATTGGGCGTACCCGGCTTGGCCGAGAAGTCATCCATCTCATTATTCATCAGGATGCCGCTGCTGCCCGCCACAATACCGCTGCCGAAATAGGTATTCAGCGTGTAGGTGACGGCGACCGCATTGCCCTGCTTATCCACTACCGAGAAATGGGTGGTCTGATTGCTCTCGTAAGGGGCCAGTTTGCCGGGTTTTATCTCTGAAGAAGGGCGCGCTTTATTAACGTCTATCTGCTGCGCCAGCGATTTTGCATAGGCTTTGCTGGTCAGCGCCTGCCACGGCACCTTCACAAAATCCGGATCGCCGAGATATTCCGATCGGTCGGCATAGGCATATTTTTCCGCTTCTGCCATTACCTGCAAAGCATCCGCGCTGCCGAAGCCCATCTTCGCGAGGTCAAAATTCTCAAGGATATTCAGGATCTGCACAATATGAATCCCGCCTGAAGAGGGCGGCGGCATGGAGAAGACTTCATAGCCACGATAGGTGCCGCTGATGGGTTTACGCTCAATGGCCTGATATTTCGCCAGATCCGCTTTACTAATCAGCCCGCCATGCGCCGCCATCTCCTGGTCAATCTGGTCAGCTATTTCGCCTTTATAAAAGGCATCCGGCCCCTGTTTCGCAATCAGTTCTAAACTGTGGGCAAGATTACGCTGCACTAACGTTTCGCCGCGCCCATAAGGCGTGCCGTCCTGTTTATAGAAAATGGCTTTGCTGTTGGGATGGGCAATCAGCACTTCCTTGCCATACACCTTCAGATCGTCCGCCAGCGCTTCGTTCACTACAATTCCTTTGCTCGCCAGTTTGATGGCTGGCTGGATCAGGCGGCTCAGCGGCATGGTGCCGTACTCTCTGTTCGCCAGAGCGAAACCGGCAACGGTTCCCGGCACGCCGGAAGCCAGATGGCTGGTCAGAGATTTTTTGCTGTCGGCATTGCCCTGCGCGTCCAGGAACATATCGCGGCTGGCGCGGATGGGTGCCATTTCCCGGAAGTCGATGGCGGTGGTGCGGCCAGAAGCGGTGCGCAGCATCATAAAGCCGCCGCCGCCCAGATTGCCAGCCTGGGGATGCGTTACCGCCAGCGCATAGCCTACGGCAACTGCCGCATCAACGGCATTACCGCCCTGTTTAAGGATCTCCACCCCGACCTGCGTAGCGGTGGCATCTACTGAAGAGACCATCCCATGCTGCTCTTTAACGGGATGAAACGTATCGGCATCCACACCATAAGAGACCGCCGGTGCGGCAGGCGCAGCGTACACACCCTGCCACAGCAACAGCCCGAGCGTCAGCGCCGCAAACCGCATCATCTTGCTATGTCCTGTCATCTTCACCCCTTGTTAGTATTATTTACGTTTGTTTACTGCTGTTAAGCGTGTACGAAATAAGAGAAAAAGCGAGGCAGTAAAGAAATTCGGGCAAGTTTTAACACCCGTTTTGTGAGCGTGACGTACACTTAAGGGGAGAAATAAGGAGGACAGTTTATGAAATGGTTAGTTATTTTTGCCGCACTGGTGCCGCTCAGCGGCATGGCAAACACGTTAAATAACAGCAATGAACCTAACCGGCCGGGTTACAATCCCAGCACGCAGCGCACGCAGCAGCAAATGCAGACGCAGCAGACCCAGCAGAAACTGAAGCTGCAACAGGATCAGCAGCAGCAGAGCCAGCAGATGCAGCGTAAAGTGCAGGAGCAGCGCAACAGCGCCTCCCAGCGCGTGCTGCAATCCCAACCCGGCTCTGGCACCATGCCGCCCGTGCAGCAGAACAACGGCAACAACAGTAATTAAGTTCAGCTAAAATCTGGCCCCAGGGTGTCGATAGCATCGGTACAAATTGCATCGACGCCCCATTTCAGAAGCTTTCTTGCCCGTTCAGGGCGGTTTACCGTATAAACCAGAATGCGCAGCCCAGCCTGTTTCAGCTTCGCCACGCGCTGTTCCGTCACTACCCTGTGGTTGAGATGGATCGAGACGCAGCCCAGCGCGTCGGTCATCTCCTGCCAGTTCTCATGCCATTCATCCAGCAGCAGCCCGCGGGGCAGCTCCGGCGCGGCTAGTTTGGCTGCTTCCAGCGCGGCGTAAGAGAACGAAGAGAGCAGAGGTGCCGTTTGCGTGTGCCACAGATCCCTGGCGGCCAGGGCGACCGCACGCCCCGTTTCCGCTTCCAGCCCGGTGGTGGGTTTGATTTCAATGTTGGCCATCATCTGATAGCCCGCACACCGCACGGCAACCTGAGCCAGTAACGGCAGACGTTCATCAGCAAAGCGGCGGCCATACCAGCCGCCCACGTCCAGCTGAACCAGTTTTTCCCACGGGAGCTGCCCGGCCACGCCCCAGCCATTGCTGGTTCTCTCCAGCGTGTCGTCATGCAGCAGAAAGAGTTCGCCGTCCTGCGAGAGCTTGACGTCAAACTCAATCATCTTGTGGCCCAGTTTCGCCCCGACATCAATGCCTGCCAGCGTATTTTCCGGTGCCAGCTTTCCCCCGCCGCGGTGCGCGACAATCTTAGGGTAAGGCCAGGCTTTATTCATCATTCGAGCCGTTTTCCTGTAGAGGTATCAAAGAAGTGTAGTGATTCGCCGGGCAGATGCAGCCAGAGCGTGCTGCCCGGTGCCGGGCGCTCGCGGTGCGGCAGCCGAACCACAACGCTGTGGCCGCCCCACCTGCCGTGCGCCAGATTGTCCGCACCCAGCATTTCCAGCGTCTCTACCACCAGCGGCAATCCGCCAGCCTGCTGTGTGGCGAGCTTAATATGCTCCGGTCGGATACCCAGCGTCAATGCACGTCCTGCCCATCGCGCTTTGGCTTGCGCTAAGGGCACCACAAAACGGTCTGAAAGCGCCAGACGGGTGCCATCGTCGTTCAGCTCCCCTTCCAGCAGGTTCATGGCGGGCGCGCCGATAAAGCTGGCAACAAAGCGCGTGGCCGGGCGCTCATACACTTCCACCGGCGTCCCCAACTGTTCAAGCACGCCTTTGTTCATCACCATCACCCGCTGCGCCAGCGTCATCGCTTCCACCTGATCGTGCGTGACATACAGGCTGGTGGTATTCAGACGGCGATGCAGCTGTTGCAGCTCCAGGCGCATCTGCACGCGTAAACGCGCGTCCAGGTTAGAGAGGGGTTCATCAAACAGGAATACCGCCGGTTCACGAACAATTGCCCTGCCCATCGCCACGCGCTGGCGCTGTCCGCCGGAAAGCTCGCGCGGACGGCGATGCAGCAGCGCCTCCAGCTCCAGACTTCTCGCCGTTTCCAGCACCCGCTGGCGTACATGCTCTTTGCCCATACCGCGGATTTTCAGGCCATAGCCCATATTCTGCTCCACGCTCATGTGCGGGTAGAGCGCGTAGTTCTGGAATACCATCGCAATGCCGCGATCCTTTGGCTCAAGTTCGGTCACGCGCTGGTTATTGATATAGATATCGCCGCTGGTGACCTGTTCCAGCCCCGCAACCATGCGCAGCAGAGTGGATTTCCCACAGCCTGAAGGCCCCACCATCACCATGAATTCACCGTCGTGAATAGTGATATCCAGCAGCTGAATAATCTGGGTTTTACCGTCCCAGGATTTGGTAACGGCCTGAAGTTTTACGCCTGCCATAACTTATTTCTCGCTCTCAACCAGCCCGCGCACGAAGGCGCGCTGCATCACTAAAACAATCACAATGGGCGGGATCATGGTCAGCAACATCGCCGCCATCACCAGATTCCACTGGGTCGATCCGTCACCGTTACCAATCATGCTGCGGATACCGGCCACGGCGGTGCCGAGATCGGCTTCACTGATAATCAACAGCGGCCACATATACTGGTTCCAGCCATAGATAAAGGTGATCACAAACAGCGCCGCCAGGTTCGTTTTTGACAGCGGCAGCACAATGTCCCAGAAGAAGCGCATTGGACTGGCGCCGTCGATGCGCGCCGCCTCAATCAGCTCATCCGGCAAGGTCATAAAGAACTGGCGAAACAGAAAGGTCGCGGTGGCCGAGGCCATCAGCGGCAGCGTTAAGCCGCTGTAGCTGTCGAGCATATTGAGGTTGGAAATCACCTCCACCGTGGGGAAAATGCGCACTTCAACCGGCAGCATCAGGGTGATAAATATCATCCAGAAAAAGAGCGAGCGCAGCGGAAAACGGAACCAGACCAGCGCAAAGGCTGAAAGGATCGATACGGTGATTTTCCCGGCGGTAATGCTCAACGCCATAATGGCGCTGTTCATCAGCATCCGGCCAAAGGGCGCGCTGTTCTGCGCCACGCCGTGCTGCCAGATATTGGCCATATTATCCAGCAGATGCGTGCCAGGGATCAGCGTCATCGGCACCTGAAACACTTCACTGTTGCTGAGGCTGGCAGCCACAAAAGCGACGTAAAGCGGAAACAGTACGGTAAGAATGCCTAATCCCAGCAGGGTATGGCTGAAAATGGTCAGCCCGCGACGGTGCTCAATCATTGGTAACGTATCCTCTTTTCAACGTAGCGGAACTGGATCACCGTCAGAAGGATGACCAGCACCATCAGCACCACCGATTGTGCGGAAGATGAAGAGAGATCGAGTCCGGCAAAGCCTTCACGGTAAATTTTATAAATCAGCGTGGTGGTGGACTGCACCGGGCCGCCGCCCGTAGCGGCATCAATCACCGGGAAGGTATCGAAGAAGGCGTAGACCAGGTTCACCACCACCAGGAAGAAGCCAACCGGGGTGATCAGCGGCAGGGAGAGCTGAAAAAACCGCCGTACCGGCCCGGCTCCATCAATGGCCGCCGCTTCGGTCAGCGATTTCGGAATGGATTGCAGCGCGGCAAAGAAGAATAAAAAGTTGTAGCTCATCTGCTGCCAGACAGAAGCCAGCACCACCAGCAACATCGCCTGGCCGCTGTTCTGCGCATGGTTCCAGTCGTAGCCAATCAATCGCAGGAAATGGGTAATTAATCCCAGGCCAGGACTGAACAGGAACATCCACAACACGGCGGCCACGGCGGGCGCTACCGCATAAGGGAGTAAAAACAGTGTCTGATAGAAGCGCTTGAGGCGCAGGACGTGATCCACCAGGGCGGCGAAAAAGAGCGAGACCAGCAGGCCAATAACCGTGACCAGGCCGCTGAAGATCAGGGTGGTCAGGAAAGAGTCGAGATAGTACTCATCCCCCATCAGGCGTTTGAAGTTTTCCATGCCGACAAAGGTGCTGGAAAGGCCAAAGGGATCGACGCTCTGTACCGAATACCACAAGGCTTCACCGGCAGGCCAGAGGAAGAAAATCGTCGTAATCAGCAGCTGGGGCAGCACCAACAGATAGGGCAGCCAGCGCGAGCGAAATACGGGACGGGAAGAAGACATAGGGTCGCTCTGAAATAGGTGGAGGCGGTAAAAAGCCGTCAGGCAGAAAACGGACTACGATGAAAGCGGCAATCAGGGGCAGCACGCCGGAAGGACAGGGTTTTATCCATTGCAACCTGACAGCCGCCTCCCTGCGGCTGACGCCCGGCTTATCTGCCCCTTCTGGCGCTTAATCACTTCTGTAGTGCTGGATAAACCCGGCCCTGAAGTGAGCGCCTACTGCTTAACCGTCTGATCGAAGCGACGCAGCAGCAGGTTTCCACGGGTTACCGCATTATCCAGCGCAGCCTGTGGGGTTTTCTTGCCGGTCCAGACGCTTTCCAGCTCTTCGTCCACAATGGTGCGGATCTGCGGCATGTTGCCCAGACGCAGGCCTTTGGTAAAGGAGAGTGGCGGCTTGTTCAGCATCTGACGGGTAGCGATATCCGCGCCCGGATTCTTGTCATAGAAGCCCTGTTTGCGGGTCAGCTCATAGGCGGCGGTGGTAATCGGCAGATAGCCGGTTTTCTGGTGCCATTCCGCAGCGATTTCCGGTTCAGCCAGGAACTGCATAAACTCGGCAACGCCTTTGTAGGTGCCCGCATCTTTGCCTTTCATCACCCACAGGCTTGCTCCGCCGATGATGGCATTCTGTGGCGCGTTGGGGACGGTTGCGTCGTAAGGCATCATGCCTACGCCGTAATTAAATTTGGCGTAGTGGCGGATATCCGCCAGCGAACCGGAAGAGGCGGTGGTGATGGCGCAGTCGCCGTTATAGAACTTGGCGGTAGACTCATCTTTACGGCCAAAGTAGGTGAACTCGCCCTTCTTGTTCATCTCCTGTAGCATTTCGATGTGACGAACCTGCACCGGCTTGTTAAATTCCAGCACCGCATCAGTGCCGTCAAAGCCGTTGTTTTGGGTCGCCACTGGCAGACCATGCCAGGCGCTGAAGTTTTCGATCTGGATCCAGCCCTGCCAGCCGCTGGCGTAACCGCAGTTCATGCCTGCTTTACGCAGCGCAGCGGTATCCTTCTCCAGCTCCTGCCAGGTTTTTGGCGGCTGTTCCGGGTTCAGGCCCGCTTTTTTAAAGGCATCTTTGTTGTAATAAAGTACCGGCGTGGAGCTGTTAAACGGCTGAGAGATCAGGTGGCCATTCGCGTCGCTGTAATAGCCCGCCACGGTCGGCACAAACTGCTTCTCATCGAACTCAATGCCCGCATTTTTGAACACATCGTAAACCGGCACGATAGCTTTAGAGGCCATCATGGTCGCCGTACCCACTTCGTAAACCTGCAAAATAGCGGGCGCTTTACCCGAACGCACGGCGGCAATCCCGGCGGCCAGGCTCTGCTCATAATTGCCTTTGTAGGTTGGCACGATTTTGTAATCGGGATGAGATTCGTTAAAGCGTTTTGCCAGTGAATCCACTTCCACACCCAGCTCCCCTTCCATTGAGTGCCAGAAAGGGATCTCGGTGGCTGCCAGAGCGTGGCCGCTAAAGGTCACTCCCAGTACCATGCAAAGTGTGGTTTTACGGAATGAGAACGATGTCATATCGGTTTCCTGTGCCCGGTGTCATTCGCGCGATCTCGCGCATTTTTAGTGTTCGGGAGGTAAAATGACACGGAAAAATGACAGAAAAATAACGGGTTTATGACGGATACGTGACAGGCAGGTGACAGCAACATCACTCGCTGATAAAAGCACGAAAGGCATCCCTGGTAACAGCCCGGCTCGCGTTGCAGGTGGCGCGAGCCGCTTTATTCACTCGCTATGCGCTCGTTTTATCCTTGTTAACGATCGTAAAAATAAAAGGCCAGCAGACGCTGGCCTTTTGCTTACAGCGTCAGCCGCCCAGATAGGCGCTGCGCACCGCTTCGTTAGCCAGCAGCGCATCACCGGTATCTTCCAGTACCACGTGACCGTTTTCGAGCACATAGCCCCGGTCTGCCAGCTTCAGCGCCTGATTGGCGTTCTGCTCCACAAGGAAGATGGTCATCCCCTCCTGACGCAGCTGTTCAATGGTATCGAAGATCTGCTGAATGATAATCGGGGCCAGCCCCAGCGAAGGTTCGTCCAGCAGCAGCAGGCGCGGCTGGCTCATCAGCGCCCGGCCTATCGCCAGCATCTGTTGCTCACCGCCCGACATGGTACCGGCACGCTGTACGCGGCGCTCATAAAGGCGCGGGAACAGCTCATAAACCCGCTTGATCCGCGTCTGATACTGCTGGCGATCGGCAAAAAAGCCGCCCATGGCCAGGTTTTCTTCCACGGTCATGCGGGAAAATACGCGCCGTCCTTCCGGTACAATCGCAATTGCTTCACGCATGATGCGCGCCGTTTGCCACTCGGTAATCGCCTTACCGTCAAAAGTAATCGAGCCTTGAGTGGCGCGCGGTTCGCCGCAAAGCGTGCCCAGAAGGGTGGTTTTGCCTGCGCCGTTTGCGCCAATCAGCGTCACTATCTCGCCCTGATTGATTTGCAGGCTCACGTTGTGCAGCGCCTGAATCTTGCCGTAGTGCGCGCTGACGTTATCCAGTGAAAGCATCGGGTTCATATCAGGCTTCTCCCAGGTAGGCGCGGATCACGTCCGGGTTATTACGGATCTCTTCCGGCGTGCCGTTGGCCAGCGGCGTTCCCTGGTTAACCACGTAAATACGGTCTGAAATACCCATTACCAGTTTCATATCATGTTCAATCAACAGTACCGAGACGTTGTGTTCGCCCCTCAACTCCGCAATCAGCTCATCCAGCTCGTGCGTTTCTCTGGGGTTCAGTCCGGCGGCAGGCTCATCCAGCATCAGGATCTCTGGCCGGGTGACCATGCAGCGGGCAATTTCCAGGCGGCGCTGCTGGCCGTAAGCCAGGTTCCCCGCCTGACGATTCGCCATCTCCAGCAGACCAACGCGATCGAGCCAGCTGGCGGCGCGATCCAGCGCATCACTCTCTGCCTTACGGAACGCAGGCGTCTTCAGCAATCCGGCAAACACGCCGCTTTTGAGATGCTGATGCTGCGCCACCAGCAGGTTTTCAATTACCGTCATTTCACGGAACAGACGCACGTGCTGGAAGGTCCGCACGATGCCCATCCGGGCAATTTTCTGCCCTGGCAGACCAGCAAGCTGCCTGTCGCCCAGCATAATGCTGCCGCCCGTCGGGCGATAGAAACCGGTCAGACAGTTAAAGACGGTGGTTTTACCGGCACCGTTTGGGCCGATTAACGACACAATCTCTTTATGGCGCAGCTCCAGCTCCACGTTGTTAACGGCGAGCAGGCCGCCAAAGCGCATCATCAGGCCATTTACGGCTAACAGCGGCTTCATGATGGCTCTCCTTTTGCCACACTCTTCAGCTTCAGGTGAGGCCGCTTCATCGGCAGCAGCCCCTGCGGACGCCAGATCATCATCAGCACCATCAGGCCACCCAGCACCAGCATGCTGTATTCATTCAGATCGCGCATCAGCTCGCGGGAAACTACCAGCAGTACCGCAGCCAGGATAACGGCAAACTGCGACCCCATGCCACCCAGCACTACAATCGCCAGCACAAAGGCGGACTCGGCAAAAGTGAACGATTCAGGGCTGACAAACCCCTGACGCGCGGCAAACAGGCTCCCGGCAAAACCGGCAAACGCGGCGCTGATGGTGAATGCCGTCAGCTTAATACGCGTTGGGCTAAGGCCCAGCGAACGGCAGGCAATTTCATCTTCACGCAACGCTTCCCAGGCCCGGCCCAGCGGCATACGCAGCAGGCGGTTGATCACAAACAGCGTGATCACCACCAGCAGCAGCGCCACCATATAGAGGAAGATAATGCGATCGCTGGGGTCGTACTTCAGGCCAAAGAAGTGGTGGAAGGTATCCCAGCCACCGTCGCGTACGCTGCGGTTGAATTCCAGACCAAACAGCGAAGGTTTTGGGATCTGGCTGACACCGTTGGGGCCGCCGGTGATGGCGGTATTGTTCAGCAGCAGAATACGGACGATCTCTCCAAAGCCGAGCGTCACAATCGCCAGATAGTCACCACGCAGGCGCAGCACCGGGAAGCCCAGCAGCAGGCCGAACATCGCGGCGACCAGCCCCGCTAACGGCAGGCATTCCCAGAAGCTCATGCCGTAATAGTGATTCAGCAGCGCAAAGGTGTAGGCGCCGATAGCATAGAAGCCGCCATATCCCAGCACCAGCAGGCCGGACAGGCCCACCACCACGTTCAGCCCAAGGCCGAGCATCACGTAGATCAACGTCAGCGTGGCAATATCAACCGTGCCGCGAGAGACCAGAAAAGGCCACGCGACCGCAGCAATAATCAGCAGCAGCATAAACAGTTTCTGTTTTGGCGTGGAGCCATCAATGCCCGGCAGCACCAGCGCAGGACCAGAGACTTTCTTGAGGCCTTTCTGCATCAGAGGGCGCAGCAGCTGGAAGAAAAATACCACTGCGGCACCGGTGGCAATCCAGTTCCAGCGCACGCTTCCGGCGTTATTGACCACCAGATGCGTGCCGTCCAGATTGAGCCGCATGCCCATAAAGAACGCGGCCAGCACCACCAGCATCAGCGAGGAGGCGATGGCATTAAGCAGGTTGAGCTGTTTCATACTTTCTCAACCTCCGGGCGGCCCAGGATGCCGGTTGGCATCACTAACAGCACCACAATCAGCAGCGCAAAGGAGACCACATCTTTGTATTCAGTACTGAGATAGGCGGAGGTTAACGCTTCAGCAATGCCGAGGATCAGCCCGCCGAGCATCGCGCCCGGAATACTGCCGATACCGCCCAATACGGCGGCAGTAAAGGCCTTCATGCCAGCCATAAAGCCGATATAGGGATTGATCACGCCGTAGAACTGTCCCAGCAGCACGCCAGCCACCGCCGCCATCGCGGCGCCTATCACAAAGGTCAGGGAGATCACGCGGTCGGTGTTAATGCCCAGCAGGCTGGCCATTTTAAGGTCTTCTGCACAGGCACGACAGGCGCGGCCCATGCGGGAATAGCGGATAAACAGCGTCAGCGCCAGCATCGCCAGGAAGGTCACAGCCCAGATAACCACCTGCATGGTAGAGATCGTTGCGGCAAAGCCGTTGCTTTCGCCCAGCGTCCACTGCCCGGTAATCAGGCCTGGCAGCGCCAGATCGCGCGAGCCTTGAGTCAGGCTGACGTAGTTTTGCAGAAAGATCGACATCCCGATGGCGGAGATCAGCGCGATCAGGCGTTTCGACGAGCGCACAGGTTTGTAAGCCACGCGCTCAATGCTCCAGCCGTAGGCGCTGGCAATCACAATGGCGACAATAAATCCGGCACCAATCAGCATCCAGCTGACGTCGATGCCCATCATCATCAGCGCGGCGATCACGATAAACGAGACGTAGCTGCCGATCATATAGACCTCGCCGTGGGCGAAGTTGATCATGCCAATAATGCCGTAAACCATCGTGTAACCGATAGCGATCAGCGCATAGGTGCTGCCCAACGTCACGCCGTTGAACATTTGTTGCAGGAAATAGAGAAACTGCTCGGACATACCTTGGTACCTTACTCACTACCGCTTAACAAAGAGTAATCTGTGGCGAAACGGGCGACCTGCTGGCCGCCCGTTCAGACTGGGTTATTTCACGGCGGATGAGGAACCGTCTGCGTGCCATTTGAAAATGCCGAACTCAAAGCCTTTCAGATCGCCTTTTGCGTCCCAGCTCAGGTCGCCCATCACGGTGGGAACGGGTGCGCCCTCTTTCAGGTTTTTCGCGATCTCTTCTGGCTCTGCGCTTTTGCTGCGCTCCATGCCGGTAGTCAGCGCCTGCAAAGCAGCATAGGTGGTCCAGACGAAAGGTCCGGTTGAATCCAGTTTTTTGGCTTTCAGCGCATCGACAATCGGTTTGTTCGCCGGAACCTGATCGTAACGCTTCGGCAGGGTAACCAGCATGCCTTCAGAAGCTGCACCGGCGATATTAGAGAGGGAAGAGTTACCTACACCTTCAGGCCCCATAAACTGGGTTTTCATGCCGGCAGCACGAGCCTGACGCAGGATCTGGCCCATTTCCGGGTAGTAACCGCCAAAGTAGACAAAATCGACGTTCTCTTTCTTCAGGCGCGCAACCAGCGTAGAGAAATCTTTGTCGCCAGCGGTGATCCCTTCAAACATCACCACGTTGCCGCCCGTTTTTTTCAGGCTCTCCTGGACAGAGCGCGCCAGGCCTTCACCATACTGCTGCTTGTCATGGATAACGGCAATGCGCTGCGGCTTGATTTCACTCAAAATGTATTTTGCCGCTGTAGGCCCCTGATCGGAGTCCAGCCCGGTGGTACGCATGATCATTTTATAACCACGAGTGGTGAGATCGGCGTTAGTGGCAGCTGGCGTGATCATCAGCACACCTTCATCTTCATAGATGTCGGAAGCGGGCTGAGTAGAAGAGGAGCAGAGGTGACCAATCACGTAGCGAATGCCGTCGTTAATCACTTTGTTGGCAACGGCCACGGCCTGTTTTGGGTCGCAGGCATCGTCATATTCCACGCCAACCAGTTTGTCGCCGTTAATGCCGCCTTTGGCGTTGATATCAGCAATCGCCTGTTTAGCGCCGGTGAATTCCATATCGCCATACTGCGCCACCGGTCCGGACATCGCGCCAACAATGGCCACTTTAATATCTTTAGCCACGGCAGCGTGGCTCATCGCCAGTGCCACACAACCCGCCAGGAACGCGCTACCTTTCGTGATTTTCATCCAAACTACCCCATCTGTTGTGATTGCTGTTTTATTACCGTTAAGCCGCTGATAAACCCTCATAGAAAGAAGGAGTTATCACGAATTAAGGCAATTTTTAGTAATAAGGCTTTAATTTTCAGGTTATTAAACAGGAGTTTTCTTCTGTAAATCAACTGACACATTCAGAAATCCCCCTGTCGCACAGAGGAAAACGCTGGCAGTAACCGTGGCATTTCGCGCACCAGGATAGCGGGTTATGCTGCCTTTCAGAGCAAGGTTAAGTATTTACCCTGGTCTGGTGTGGTGCAATAAACAGATTGCTTTGTTTTCGTACAGGAAAAGTTACGCGCCCCTCTTTGCATAATTTCGCTACAATATGCCTTTCGTACTAGTCCGGTAATGACAATGAAACTCACCATCATCAGGCTGCACCACTTCTCCGATCAGGATAGGCTGGATCTGGCGAAAATCTGGCCTGCTGCCGATATCAAAACGCTGGAAAAGGCGCTTACTGAAGAGCAACAGATCTGGGCGGCCAGGTTTAACGACCGTCTGCTGGCTGCGGTACAGGTAACGATAAAAGGAACGCAGGGAGAGCTGGCGGATTTCGTGGTGCGGGAAGTGACGCGTCGTCGGGGAGTGGGCAGTTATCTGCTTGCGGAGCTGCTGGCGCAAAACCCCTCAATAACTCAGTGGTGGCTGGCGGATTCTGGCGTGGAAGAGCGGGCAACGATGGCCGCATTTATGCAGCACGGCGGCTTTATTGCGCAGGCAGGTGGCTGGGGCAGGTTGGCCCACTACTGAGCAAGCCAGCAAAGGTAATTTCAGGGTACAGATACAGAAAAGGGCGACCAGAGTCGCCCTTTTCTCGTTAACAGCATGCCTTACGCTTCAATAGCGACACGCAGTTTTTTCATCGCATTTTTTTCCAGCTGACGAACGCGCTCTGCGGAAACGCCATATTTATCAGCCAGCTCCTGCAACGTGGTTTTGTTGTCATCGTCCAGCCAGCGGGCACGGATGATATCCTGGCTACGCTCATCAAGACCCAGCATCGCATCGCTGAGTTTATCAGCCGCGTGAGAGTCCCAGTTATCTTCCTCAATACCGTTGGCAAAGTCAGAAGATTTATCCTGCAAATAGAGCATAGGAGCCATGGAGCGCCCTTCGCCTTCATCATCCGGCGTTGGATCAAACGTCATGTCCTGGGCCGCCATACGCGACTCCATTTCCAGTACGTCTTTGCTGGTTACGCCCAGTTCACGCGCGACCATCTCCACCTCATCCTGATTAAACCAGCCCAGACGCTGCTTGGCTTTACGCAGGTTAAAGAACAGCTTGCGCTGAGCTTTGGTGGTGGCCACTTTCACAATACGCCAGTTACGCAGGACATATTCGTGAATTTCAGCTTTGATCCAGTGCACCGCGAACGACACCAGACGCACGCCTACTTCCGGATTAAAACGGCGAACCGCTTTCATCAGGCCGATGTTTCCTTCCTGGATCAGGTCAGCCTGCGGCAGGCCATAGCCTGAGTAGTTACGAGCGACATGAACAACAAAGCGCAGGTGAGACAGGATCAGCGTCTTAGCTGCTTCCAGATCGCCCTGGTAATGCAGCCGTTCAGCCAGCGCTTTTTCCTCTTCTGCCGTCAGCATAGGCCAGGCATTGGCCGCCCGGATATAGGAATCCAGGTTGCCTAAGGGAGCAATAGCTAAAGTTTGCATTTCTTTGGTCATTCAAACCCTCTCTCTTTAATTATGATGCTGCGCCCTCATATCTTAAAGCGGCGCCGGTTTCCCTGCTCAATTCACAAGATTACGTGAACGGCAGCCAGAATTAAACGCAATCTGTGCTACTTCGACGTCAAAGTTATCCACAAGTTCACTATTCACGGTGAATAAACTACACACCATCTGGCAGGAGAAGTATTGCTGGAGGAAGTGACAAAAAGATGACTTCCTCTGCGGCACAGTAGCCATGCAACAGAGGAACATTATAACAAAAAAACGTGTAAAGGGGTTACTGTGGCGTAAATCGACGTAAATGTTGTACCGTCGCCAGCCAGGCCGCTATCCAGCCAATCATTGCTGAGATCAGCAGCAGCAACAGGCTCTCATCCCACGCCAGGCCGGTCAGGTTAAAGGTCGTGCCAAATACGGCAGCCACCTGTGTCACCACCGTCTCCAGACGGAACACCAGCACCTCAGAAAGGATCAGCGAAAGCAGCGCCCCGGCAAAGCCCAGCAGCGCGCCGCCATAGAGGAACGGGCGCAGGATAAAGCCGTCCGTCGCGCCAATCAGCTTCTGCACGTTAATGGTGTCACGGCGGGCAAAGATGCTCAGCCGTACGCTGTTCCCTATCACCAGGAACACCGCCACTATCATCAGCACGCCGATCATCGCCGCTACCTGCCCAACCAGACCGGTCAGCGCCGCCAGGCGGGCAAACCAGCTGTCATCCATTTTTACTTCATCCACGCCCTGCACTTTCGCTACGCGAGCGCTAAGGTTGTTCATGGTGTCGGAGTTCTGGAAGGTCAGTTTTGGCGTGATGATGGCTACCGCCGGTAACGGATTCTGCTCAAGCATATCCATCGCCCCGCCAAAGCCAGACCAGTTGCGGAATTCGCCCATCGCCTCTTCGCGCGACAGATAGTTAACCTTGTCGACACCCTTCTCTTTCTTCAGCTGCGCGACAACGTTTTCGGCAGCGTCATCATCCAGCGTTTTGCTCAGGTAGACCGTCAGCTGCGGGGCCGGATACCACTGCTCCGCCGCCTGGTTGACGTTTTTCCACACCATATAGCAGACGCTGGGCAGCGTCAGCGAGATGGCAATCACCATCACCGTCAGCAGCGTAGCCAGCGGCTGACGCCACATGTCAGACAGCGTGCCGCGCAGCGCATAGCGCCACTGTTCCTGCCAGCCACCTTTCAGCGCCTTGCTTTTTGAGGGCTGCTTTTGCCTTGCCGCTTTAGGAGCGGGCGACCGGGAATTGCGTTTATTCGCCACCCTGACCTCCGTGCAAACGTCCCTGATTCAGCGTCATCAGGCGGTAGTTACGCCGGGCTATCAGCGCCCGATCGTGGGTTGCCATCAATACGGTGACGCCAACTCTGTTAAATTCTTCAAACAGACGCAGAATATCTTCCGACAGCGCGTCGTCCAGGTTACCGGTAGGCTCATCTGCCAGCAGCACTGCGGGTTTGTTCACCACCGCACGGGCAATGCCCACGCGCTGCTGCTCACCGCCGGAAAGCTGGATCGGATAGCTTTTAGCTTTATCCAGCAGCCCCACCTTATCCAGCGCGGCAGAAACGCGGCGGCGGATATCTTCTCCGCTGGCACCGGCAATAATCAGCGGGATCGCCACGTTGTCGTAGACGGAACGGTCCATTAACAGGTGGTGATCCTGGAAAATCATGCCGATCTGACGGCGTAAAAACGGCACTTCACTGCTTTTCAGGCGGCTGATGTCATGCCCGCTGAACCAGATATGGCCAGCGCTTGGGCGCTCAATGCCACAAATCAGCTTCAGCAAGGTACTTTTCCCCGCGCCAGAGTGTCCGGTCAGAAACGCCATTTCGCCGGGGCGAAGATGGAAATCTACCCCCTGAAGCGCTTGCCGACCGCCGAGATAAGCCTTACTGACCTCTTCAAAGCGAATCATCCTAATTAGTCCTCTCGGGCAAAAAGTGCCTCTATAAAATCGTCAGCCTTAAACGAGCGTAAATCTTCAATGCCTTCCCCTACGCCGATATAGCGGATAGGAATGGCAAACTGATCGGCTACTGAGAAGATCACCCCCCCTTTTGCCGTGCCGTCCAGCTTGGTCAGGGTGATCCCCGTCAGGCCCACCGCCTCATGGAACAGCTTAGTCTGGCTGATGGCGTTCTGACCGGTGCTGGCATCGATGGTCAGCATCACTTCATGCGGCGCCTGTTCGTCCAGCTTTTTCATCACGCGGGTAATTTTCTTTAATTCTTCCATCAGGTGCGCTTTGTTTTGCAGGCGTCCTGCGGTATCGGCAATCAATACATCAACATGACGCGCTTTGGCGGCCTGGATGGCATCGAAAATCACTGACGCAGAGTCCGCACCCGTTTGCTGCGCAATCACCGGAATCTTATTGCGCTCTCCCCAGACCTGAAGCTGTTCCACCGCTGCGGCACGGAAGGTATCCCCTGCGGCCAGCATGACGGATTTGCCTTCAGCCTGATACTGGCGCGCCAGTTTGCCAATGGTGGTGGTTTTACCCACGCCGTTAACGCCCACCATCAGAATAACGAAAGGCGTTTTGCGGCTGACATCCAGCGGCGCTTCCACTTTAGCCAGAATCTCTGACATTTCCTGCTTCAGCAGCCCGTAAAGCGCTTCTGCATCGCGCAGCTGCTTGCGGTTTGCCTGCTGGGTAAGATTGCTGATGATGCGGCGCGTGGTTTCCACCCCGACGTCAGCGATCAGCAGTTGCTCTTCCAGCTCCTCAAAGAGATCGTCGTCAATCTTTTTGCCGCGGAACAGCCCAATAAACCCGGAACCCAGATTCTGACGCGTTTTCACCAGGCTGCGTTTCAGGCGGGCAAAGAAGCCCTCTTTGGTTGGCCGCTGTTGTTCCGCCTGCTCTGAGCTGTCGGCCTGCTCTACTTTGGCTAACGCCGCGGCAACAGACTCTTCCTCGTTAATTTGGCCGGACTCTGCATCACCAGCCGCCAGGGCCAGGGCTTCCAGCTCTTCCGGAGAGATCTCCTCTTCCGGCTCGACTTCAGCCACTTCTTCCGGCAAATATTCTTCCTCAGGCGCTGGCTTAACCTCAGCAACCTCTTCCGGCAGATATTCTTCTTCAGGCGCTGGCTTAACCTCAGCAACCTCTTCCGGCAAATATTCTTCCTCAGGCGCTGGCTTAACCTCAGCCACCTCTTCCGGCAGATATTCTTCTTCAGGCGCTGGCTCAACCTCAGCAACCTCTTCCAGCAGATACTCTTCCTCAGGCGCTGGCTTAACTTCAGCAACCTCTTCCGGCAGGTACTCTTCTTCAGGCGCTGGCTTAACTTCAGCCACCACTTCCGGCAGAGTCTCTTCTGTCGGGCGCGCCTTCAACGCCTCTTCAGCGTGGGCGGCCTGCTGCTGAGCAACGGTTTCCGTCACTTCAACGATCTCTTCCGCGCGCTGTTCAGCCGCTGGCGTGACCTCATCTGCTGTCTCAGCCGCGGGCTGCTGTTCCTCTGACGTCTCTTTTATCTCTTCCTGAGGCGCCTGCTCCTCACGCCCTAATCCCAGCCAGGAAAAAAAGCCACGTTTTTTATTTTTTGCCATGGTGCAACCACACTCCTCGCGGGGAAAAAACTGTCAGGTCTCTGAAAATCATCTTAATCCCCTAGTCTAACACTTTCCTGCTAACGCAACACAGCACCCTTTTTACGTTTCCTCCGCCCCGATCGCGCGTTAAACTGTGCAACAAATTATGTAGAGTTCAGCAGCATGAATAAAAAACCCCGTGGCGGTGGCGCCGGACAAATCCGCATTATTGGCGGTCTGTGGCGCGGCAGAAAACTTCCGGTGCCGGACAGCGCCGGACTGCGTCCAACGACCGATCGCGTTCGTGAAACGTTATTTAACTGGCTGGCACCCGATATTCAGGGCGCCCGCTGTCTGGATTGTTTTGCCGGAAGTGGGGCGCTGGGGCTGGAGGCTCTCTCCCGTCATGCCGCCTCAGCGACACTGCTGGAGCTGGAACGCCCGGTAGCCCAGCAGCTGGAGAAGAATCTGGCCACGCTGGGCGCAAAAACAGGCCGGGTGATAAACGTGAATACCCTACAGTTTCTGGCGCAGGGCGGCGAACCACACGATCTGATATTTATCGATCCGCCGTTCCGTAAGGGGCTGCTGGAACAGACCATCATCCAGCTGGAAACCCAGGGCTGGCTGGCGGAAAGCGCGCTGATTTATGTGGAAAGCGAAGTGGAGCACGGCCTGCCGCCGGTGCCGGTAAGCTGGCAGCTCTACCGGGAAAAAATAGCGGGCCAGGTAGCTTATCGCCTCTATCACCGCCAGGTTACTGAGAAGGAACAGAAAAATGCTGATTAATGCAGGCCGTTTACTGATGATCTGTGTCTGGGCATTTTTACTGCTCAACCTGGTGCATCCGTTTCCCAAACCGCTGAAATACTTTATTGATGTTGCGCTGTTTTTCATGGTGGTCATGCACGGCCTGCAACTGGTGCTGATGCGTGCCACGCAGCCCAAGGATGCGCCAAAGCTGAGCGGCCTGATGCAGATCAAAATCTTCTTTTTTGGCGTGTTTGAACTGCTGGCCTGGCAAAAGAAGTTTCTGGGGAAAAAGTAAAAACAGAAAAAGCAGCCGAAAGCGCTGACAGGCCAGGCGCTTTCGGCAGGCGTTCAGTTAGCGTTAAAGGAGATAAAACGCGTTCCCTGCACCTTCAATTGCCCTCTGTCGCCTTTATCTATCTGATTATAATCTTTTTCTTTGAGAACCAGTTTAAAATCCCCTGCGCCATTCAGCGGATGGAACCACGCCTCAAAGCGCATCTCTTCAACCGGAATAACTTCACGCTGGCGTGACCGACGGTCAGGCAGTGGGAACTCGCGCTTGGCTTTTACTTCAGCCGGCATAGAACGCACCGGAGAAGCGTCATTCACGGCGACTTCTCTGCGCTGCTTAATAAACTGGCGCGTGGCCAGTACGGCAATCACAGCCAGTACGACGAAAAACAGAAGCTTCATATTTTCCTTCTTTCTCATTATCAGACAATGCAGATGATTTACTGGCCTGAAAGGATACAACCAGAGCCATCCCATTGTCACATCGTGATAGCCTGGCCTAAACTCAATTGAGATTTGTGGAGTTTTGCACCTGAAAACAAAGGGACACATTATGATTTGGTCGTTTCTGGCAGTGCTTTTTTCCGGTTGGTTATATGTTGACGCCTCCTATCGTGGTCCTCAATGGCAACGCTGGGTATTTAAACCCGTCACGCTGCTGCTGCTTTTAGCGCTGGCCTGGCAGGCTCCGGTTCTCAACACTACAGATTATCTTATCCTGTTTGGCCTGCTCGCCACGCTTGTTGGTGATGCGCTGACCCTGCTGCCTAACCGGCGTATGCTCTATGCGATAGGCGCTTTCTTCCTCTCCCACCTGCTCTACACTATCTGCTTCGCCAGCCACATGACGCTGACCTTTTTCTGGCCCATACCGCTGGCGCTGCTGATTATTGGCGCAGCGCTGATTGCCACCATCTGGTCGCGCCTGGAGGATCTGCGTTGGCCGATCTGTACCTTTATCGGCATGACCTTGCTGATGGTCTGGCTGACCACAGAGCACTACTTCTTCCGTCCAACGGATTACAGCTTCACGCTGATGATTGGTAGTTCACTGCTGCTGCTGGCGAATATTGTCTGGCTTATCAGTCACTATCGTCGTCGTTTTACCTCGGACAGCGCGATTGTTGCCGCTTGCTATTTTGTTGGCCACTTTATGATTGTGCGCTCACTCTACCTGTAAACGCATCAAAGGCCTTGACTCTGGAGTCCACTCCAGAGTGTATGATGACGTATCGGCGGGAGCCTTTCCCGCCGTTACTTATCAGGAGGCGTTATGCACTTACACTCATCCCCTTGCTCTTGTGGTCATCGCCATCCTTCCGGCCAGGCTGAATGCAGCGCTAAATCTCGCCCCGTCATTAAAAAAATGACGCCTGTTACCCCAGCCACGCCTGAATCAAGCTGTTGCCGTGAGGCGGACGAGGGTTCGGGCAGTGGGGGTGATGAGGAAAGCGACAGAACACGTTTTAGCTGGTTAATCGAAGGGATGGACTGCCCAGCCTGCGCCCGTAAAATTGAAAAGGCCGTCAGCAATTTGCCTGATGTTGCTCAGGCGCGGGTGCTGTTTGCCACCGAAAAGCTGGTGGTCAGCGCAGAGAAGGATATCCGTCAGCAGGTGGAAGCCGCCGTTTCCAGAGCGGGTTTCAGGCTGAAACTCAGCAATGCCCCTCACACAGCCGCACCCTCTTCCGGTTTCTGGCAGGAGAACCGCACCCTGCTTTTGCTGTGCGGATTAATGCTTGTCAGCTGGCTGCTCCAGATCATCCACCCGCAGGCAGGCGAGATTGCCTTCACGCTGACCACGCTGGTTGGCGTCTGGCCTGTCGCCCGCAACGCCCTTCGCCTGATCCGCAGCGGAACGCCGTTTGCCATTGAAACGCTGATGAGCGTTGCGGCCATTGGCGCTCTGTTTATTGGTGCCACGGCGGAAGCGGCTATGGTGCTGCTGCTGTTCCTGCTCGGCGAGCGGCTTGAGTCCTTTGCTGCCGGTCGGGCGCGGCGCGGCGTCACGGCTTTAATGGCCCTGAAACCTGAAGAAGCTACCCGGCTGAACAGCAACGTGCGGGAAACGGTTCCGCTTAGCGCCCTGCGACCAGGCGACAAGATTGAGGTTGCGGCGGGATCGCGGTTACCAGCGGATGCGCGCCTGCTCTCCCCCTTCGCCAGCTTTGATGAAAGTGCCCTGACCGGAGAGTCGGTGCCGGTTGAGCGCCAGCAGGGCGAAGCTGTTGCCGCGGGCTGCCTGAGCGTTGACCGCCAGGTTCTGCTGGAAGTGGTTTCTGAGCCAGGTGAGAGTGCGATTGACCGCATCCTGCATCTGATTGAAGAGGCGGAATCGAATCGGGCGCCCATTGAGCGTTTCCTGGACCGTTTCAGCCGGGTTTATACGCCGATAATCATGGGGTTAGCCCTGCTGACGGCAATCATCCCGCCGCTGCTGATGGCGGCAGAGTGGCAGCCGTGGATCTATAAAGGTCTGACGCTGCTGCTGATTGGCTGCCCCTGCGCACTGGTGATATCGACGCCGGCAGCCATCACCTCTGGCCTGGCTGCCGCTTCCCGCCGTGGGGTGCTGATCAAAGGCGGCGCAGCGCTGGAAAGTCTGAATGCGGTTCGCACCCTGGCTTTCGATAAAACAGGCACGCTAACGCAAGGCAAACCGCAGGTTGTCGCCATTGTGCCGCTGACCAAAGAGCCTGAAGCGCCACTACTGGCAAAAGCGGCGGCGGTGGAAAGCGGTTCTTCACACCCGCTGGCGAAAGCGATAGTGGCGCAGGCGGCAGAAAGAAAGCTGGCGATCCCCCAGGCCAGCGAGCAGCGGGCGCTTGCAGGCAGCGGCGTGGAAGCAGTAGTTAGTGGTCACAAACTTTTAATCAGCGCACCGGGCCGCCTGGCGGAAAAAGTGCTCTCTTCCCGTCAGGCGGAAGAGGTTACCCGGCTGGAAGCCGGAGGCAACACGGTGGTGGTTCTGCTGGAAGAGAGCCAGCCAACCGCGCTTATTGTGCTGCGTGATACGTTACGGGCCGATGCTTTAGCTGCGCTGACGGAGCTGAAATCGATGAATATTCAGCTAGTTATGCTGACCGGCGATAACCCTCGTGCCGCAGCCGCCATTGCCGGGGAGCTGGGCATTGATTACCGTGCCGGCTTGCTGCCCGCAGACAAAGTGACCGCCATCGGCGAGCTTAATCAGCAGCAGCCTGTCGCCATGGTCGGTGACGGCATTAATGATGCGCCCGCGATGAAAGCCGCCACTATCGGCATTGCCATGGGCAGCGGCAGCGATGTGGCGCTGGAAACCGCCGACGCCGCGCTGACGCATAATCGGCTGGGCGGTCTGGCAACAATGATCCGGCTCTCCAGAGCGACGCATGCCAATATTCGCCAGAACGTCACTATTGCGCTGGGGTTGAAAGGGCTTTTTCTGATCACCACGCTGATGGGCCTCACCGGCTTGTGGCTGGCGGTTCTTGCCGATTCAGGTGCTACAGCGTTAGTAACCGCTAACGCATTGCGCCTGCTGCGCAAAAGCTGACCAGATCCCAACCCGGCGTTATCTCACCAATGCTGAAGTTTTCGGGCAGACAATGTTGCAGCCTCAGGGGAAGGGAGAACGGGCTGATAAGCAAAAGCTAAGCGGCACGGACGCCGCTTCGCAGCCATCAGAGAGATTTCACGGCGTTTTTGTGTTCAGCCCGCTCTCCCTGACCAGATAGCCGGAATTCACAGACGCCCTGTCATTTCTGCACACTTTACTGCAAACCGGTAGTGGTAAGGCATTGCCATACAGAACGTTATCCGAGACGCCGTAGTGCAAAATGTTAACTTTGATATGTTGCGTGGCATTAGCGCAAGCCTGGATGCCGCATCCCCCTGCTTACCGGAACACTGAACCCTCAGGCAATGCGCTTTCTACAGCCCTTTCTTTAACAGATATTTATAGGGCACCTGTTCAGTGCTTTGCGCCATCAAGGTGTGCTCCATAAAACGGCAGAAGCCCGGAATATCGCGGGTTGTGGCGGGATCGTCGGCAATAATCAGCAGGGTTTCGCCCTCCTGCATATGGCGCACGGTTTTACGCACCATCATCACAGGCTCGGGACAGCGTAGCCCCATGGCATCCAGGGTTTGGTCGGGATTGGCGAACAGATCGCTCATAACACTCTCTTTAGGGTTCAGTGACGGCATTTATTTTACCCACACCCTTCGTCTGTGCAAGTGCGCAGATAACGATAACGTTTGCGCTAAAATTAACCATTGCATTAGCACTCTGTTTCGGTAATATGCCGCGCACTTGCTAAGCAAGACCATTTTCATTGGGTTCCCTCACCCCAACTTTCAAAAAGGCTACAAGATGATTTCATTCTCGAAAAGTCAGCGCACGCATGCGCTGGTCTGGCTGTCGTTGTTCCACGTGCTGGTGATCACCTCCAGTAATTATCTGGTGCAGCTGCCGATCTCTGTTTTCGGCTTCCATACCACATGGGGCGCCTTCAGCTTTCCGTTTATCTTCCTGGCAACCGATCTCACCGTGCGGATTTTTGGCGCGCCGCTGGCTCGTCGTATTATTCTGGCGGTAATGGTTCCGGCGCTGTTTATCTCCTACAGCATCTCCGCCCTCTTCTATCAGGGTGAATGGCAGGGATTTGCCGCGCTGAAAGAGGTTAACCTGTTTGTTGCCCGTATCGCCTGCGCCAGCTTTATGGCTTATGCGCTGGGACAGATCCTGGATGTTCACGTCTTTAACCGCCTGCGTAAGCTGCCTCAATGGTGGATTGCGCCCGCCTCCGCCATGTTCCTGGGCAACATCAGCGATACGCTGGCCTTCTTCTTTATCGCCTTCTATAAGAGCCCGGACCCGTTTATGGCGCAGAACTGGGTGGAAATCGCGCTGGTGGACTACAGCTTTAAGGTGCTTATCTGCATGATTTTCTTCCTGCCCGCTTACGGTTTGCTGTTAAATGCGATGCTTAAGCGCCTGGCGGAAAAATCGAGTCGCGCGCAGGTCAACTTCGGTTAAGCTGAAGGCGGTAACAGGCCGGCGGTTGCTTTTGCCAGCTGATTGCTATTTTATGAGTGGCTCTATTGCAGCACACGACTAACGTAAAAGGGATCATGATGCGTAACTTACTGAAATATGCCGGTATCGGTTTACTGGTGGTTGGACTGGCCGCCTGCGACGGCAAAGAGGATAAAGCCTCTGCTGATGACAACGGCGTCAGCAGCAGCCAAAGCTCGCAAAATGTGACCCTGATGGAGGGTAAACTGGGCTTCACGCTGCCTGCCGGTATGTCCGATCAGAGCGGCAAGCTCGGTACGCAGGCGAATAACATGCACGTCTATGCCGATGCGACCGGACAGAAAGCGATTATCGTTATCGAAGGCGATACGACAACCGATGGCCTGGATGTGCTGGCTAAACGCCTTGAGCAGCAGCAGCGCAACCGTGACCCGCAGTTGCAGGTAGTGACGAACAAGTCGGTGGATCTGAAAGGCCAGCCTGCCCAGCGGCTCGATACGGTCATCTCTGCCAAGAATCAATCTTCCTGGTCCTCCGTGGTGCTGGCGAAGGTTGACGGCAAACTGCTGACGTTGCAGATCACCCTGCCCGCCGATAATCAGCAGCAGTCGCAGACCGATGCAGAAAATATTATCAATACGATTACGTTGAAATAAACAGCGTTGACGTAAGCGCACGAACGCATCAATAAAAAGCCCCGATCAACTGACCGGGGCTTTTTTATACGCATTCAGCGGCAAAAAATCTCTCTGTTGCGGCTACAGGCCCGCATGCTCGCGAATGTATTTTCGGGCCTTTACCGCGTATTCAAACGGATTGGCTAACGCCGGATCCTGTTCAGCTTCGACCACCATCCAGCCTTTATAGCCTGCCTCATCCAACAGGGAAAATACCGGCATAAAGTCGATAACGCCATCGCCCGGCACGGTGAAGGTGCCCTTTTTCACGCCGTCCAGGAAGGACATTTTCTGACTCCTGACCTGGGCGACCACCTCATCACGCACGTCTTTGAGGTGGATGTGATTGATGCGCGGCAGGTACTTTTTCAGGATCGCCAGCATCTTTGCCTGGCTGCCTTCAGAGTAGTAAGCGTGGCCGGTGTCGAACAGCAGGTAGACATCATCGTTGGTCAGGGCCATAAAGCGGTCAATCTCTTCCGTAGTCTGAATGGCCGTGCCCATATGATGATGCAGAGCGACCTGCATGCCTTTTTCTGCCGCCAGCTTCGCCAGCTCGTTGTAGCCTTCCGCCGTTAAGCGCCACTCTTCATCGCTGAAATTGGGCTTCTCGTCCAGCACCGACAGCGTCGTTCCCTGAATGCTTCTGCTCTGCTCAGAACACCCAATCACTTTGGCCCCTAAGGCATGCAGAAAATCACGATGGTTAATAAATTCATCAATGGTCTTCGCTTTATCACCCCTGGCAAAAAAGGTGCTGAACCAGGCGTTGCAAATTTGCAGACCACGTATCTCCAGCATCGGTTTCAGCACGGCCGGATCGCGCGGATACTTACTGCCAACCTCACTGCCGGTAAACCCTGCCAGCGCCATTTCGCTGACGATTTGCTGAAAGGTATTCTCCGCCCCCAGCTCCGGCATATCGTCGTTGGTCCAGCCAATCGGCGCTATCGCCAGCTTCACGTTATCTTTATTCATCGTCTTTTCTCGTAAGGGATAAGGCGGCGGTGCCGCTACGGACTAACGGTTCAGCAGTTCACGCTCGATTAGCTCGCGGGTTTCCACCGCCTGACGCGGCATTTTTTCCGGATAACCGAACAGGGAAGAGGCAATAATCGACTCTCCGCCAACTTTGTAACTCCGGTTAGCAAAGTCCATTTCACGCAGAGTCTGGAACAGGGTGGCGAAATCGACCTCCCCTTCACCCACGCCCACATGCTGATGGACAACGGCATCCACGCCGGGCGGGTTCACAATGTAGCGGCAATGCTTAGTGTGGTTCATGGTATCGGCAATCAGCACGTGCGACAGATCGTCGCCTGCATACTCCAGCATGCTTTTAACGTCGCCCTTGCCTTTGTCGTAGAAGAAGGTGTGCGGCACGCTATAGAGATACTTGACGTTTTCACTGCGGAACGATTTTACCAGGTCCGCCGTTTCATTATTTTCTTCACAGAAGTCCCAGGGGTGGGACTGAATTTCGATACGAATACCTTCACGCTCGACGATGGGCAGCAGCTCTTCCATCGAGCGGTAGAACATCTCTTCGCAGATCTCCGGCTCGTTTGGCGTCCCGGATAGCTCGGTATTGATCACCTGCACGCCGGTTTCCACCGCAATCTCAATCATCCGCTTCCAGTTACGCACGGCGGCCTGACGGCGCGCCTCATCCGGACCGGACCAGCGATAGACGACGATAAAGGAGGAGATCTCCACGCCCGTTTCACGCAGCGCATTTTTATATTCGGTGATGATCTCCCGGCTGGCCTTGGGGTGCTTGTAAAACGGGTTGATCTGAGGATGCGGGGACTGCTCAATATATTTGTAGCCCCAGTCCGCTACCTGATGGACCATTCTGGTAATGCCCATCTCTTTGATGACATCAACGTCAAAAGCGATTTTCATCTGTTTCTCCCTGAGGATCGGTTCAGCGTTTTCCCCGCCACCGGCGGGGAAAAGGGCATTACTTGTTATAGAACGCCGGGCGAGGCGGCAGCTCAACGGCTTCAATGGCCCCGCTCTCCTGCGCTTTCAGACAGGCATCAGCCGCGACGGAGGCCGCATAGCCATCCCAGGCAGAAGGCCCCTGTAGCTTGCCAGCCGTTGCATCGTTGATAAAGGCTTGTAGTTCAACGTCATAAGCGTCAATAAAACGATCTTTCCAGTCGGTGAGAATAGCGGTCGAGAGTTTTGCCTCTTTACGCATCTGCACCGCAGCAGGCTCTGGCAGTCTGGCGATCCCCGTTTCCCCTACCACCTCGCACTGAATGTCGTAGCCATAGGCACAGTTCACAAAGATTTCGACATCGATACGGGTGCCTTTCTGTGTTTCAAACAGCACTATCTGCGGGTCACGCAGCTTTGCATGGCTGTTTTTGGTAGAGCGCGGGAACACTACCTGCACAGATTTATAGTCGTCCTCCGTCAGCCAGCGCAGCACATCCAGCTCATGGATCAGCGTATTGGTGATGGCCATATCCGTGGTATAACTTTCAGGAACGGTAGGGTTGCGGTGCGCGCAGTGCAGCATCAGAGGTTCACCGATATCGCCGTTGGTAATAACCTGCTTTAACGCACGGTAGCCAGCATCATAAGGACGCATAAACCCGACTTGCACCAGGCGCTTACCGTATGCAATTTCTGCATCGACAATACGGCGGCACCCTTCCGCGCTCAGCGCCAGCGGCTTTTCGCAAAATACCGGTTTACCGGCAGCTACGGCAGCAAGGGTAAACTCTTCGTGCGTGGGGTCCCACGAAGTCACAATCAGCGCATCGACATCGGGAGAGGCAATCACATCATGACCGTTGGCATAGACTTCCGCCTCCAACCCTAAGCGGCTGACGATACCTTTCGCGCCATCAATATTGATGTCGGAGACGGCGACCACTTTTGCCCCCTGCAACACTTTGCTGCAACGGCGAATGTGTTCCTGACCAATTGCACCTGTACCGATAACACCGAGTCTGAGAGTCATAGCATATCCTTCGTCATGTAGGGTTCAGCGCGGTATCCGGCCCCGCCACTATGCTGGGGCGATGACCGGTTCCGATCTGTGATTTAAAGTAAAAAGAGGATCAGTATTCGCGTGCCTGTCCGATATGCTCGTTAAGCATGCGGGCAACGGCATCAACACGTTCTGATTCAGAAACCTGTGCGCCGCCCACACGCCACCAGCTGAAGTATTTGTGCACCATGGTTTTCGGCAGCACTTTAATATCAATCAGTGTGGAAACGGTCTGCCTGCGGGCATCTTCCAGCGCCGCTTTCAGCTGCTCCAGCGTGGTCACGCGATAGGTTTTACAGCCGTAACCGGCCGCGATAGCGGCAAAGTCGACAGGGATAAAGCCGCCATTCAGCTTGCCGCTTTCGCTATCACGGAAGCGGAACTCGGTGGTGAAGCTCTCCATCCCGTGTTCTATCTGAAGGTTGTTGATACAGCCGTTGGTCATGTTATCGAACAGCACCACGTTGATTTTGGCCCGCTCCTGAATAGAGGTGACCAGTTCGGAGTGCAGCATCATAAAGGAGCCATCGCCCACCAGCGTATAGACCTCGCGGTGCGGCTCCGCCAGCTTCACGCCCAGTGAGGCGCTAACCTCGTAGCCCATGCAGGAGTAGCCATACTCCACGTGGTAACTGTTGTAATCTCTGGTGCGCCAGACGCGCTGGAGATCGCCGGGCAAACTACCCGCAGCAGCGACGATCACCGAATCCTTTGGGAGATGCTCATTCAGCGTCCCCAGCACGCTGCTCTGCGTCAGGAAGGAGTCGGTAAGACGGTTAAATTCGGCATAGACGGCTTCACGATCGAGGCTGTCGTCAATTTCCGGTATAAAGCCTTCGTTGCTGTAGATCGCCTGATAAACGCGCTGCGTCTCTTTCAGCAGCTTGCTTTGCGCCTGGGGGATCTGCTCGCCCCAGCCGCTGCTGAACCCTTGCTGAGCCAGACGTTCATCCAGCGCCGTCAGGGCTTCCCGTGCATCCGCTACGACCTGCACCGCATCAAGCTTGTAAGCGTCAAAATTGCTGACGTTGATATTGATATAGCTGACATCCGGATTCTGGAAGATCCATTTCGAGGCGGTGGTGAAATCGGTGTAGCGAGTGCCTACGCCAATCACCAGATCTGCCTCTTTCGCCAGTAAATTGGCTGCCAGGCAACCGGTTTCACCCACACCACCCACATTTAGCGGATGATCGGAGATGAGGGTGCCTTTTCCTGCCTGGGTTTCCGCAAAGGGGATCTGATGGCGTTCCGCAAACTGGCGCAGCGCTTCACCAGCTTCGGAGTACTTCACGCCGCCGCCGCAAACGATCATCGGCTTACGTTTACCCGCCATAAGTTTCAGGGCGGCGGCAAGCTGGGCTTCTGTCGGCAGGCGACGGTCAAGCAAATGGACGCGTTTCTGGAAAAAATAGTCCGGATAATCGTAGGCTTCGCCCTGGACATCCTGCGGCAGTGAGATCGTTACCGCGCCGGTCTCTGCCGGATCGGTCAAAACACGCATCGCGTTGATACAGGCCGTCATCAACTGTTCCGGACGGTTTATCCTGTCCCAGTATTTGCTTACTGCGCGGAAGGCATCGTTGGTGCTGATGCTGAGATCGTGGCTCTGCTCGATCTGCTGCAAAACCGGGTCTGGCTGGCGGGTGGCAAACACATCGCCCGGCAGCAGTAATAAAGGAATGCGGTTAGCCGAGGCGGTGCCCGCTGCGGTGATCATATTGGCGGCACCCGGCCCGACAGAGGAGGTACAGGCGATAATTTCACGGCGCAATTTCTGCTTAGCGTAGCCGATGGCCGCATGGGCCATGCCCTGCTCGTTACGTCCCTGATGCACCACCAGATCGCCGCTATCCTGCTCCAGCGCCTGGCCCAACCCCAGCACGTTGCCATGACCAAAGATGGCGAAAATACCTTTGACGAATTTGGTTTCAACGCCATCGACCGACAGATACTGGTTATCCAGAAATCTGACCAGAGCCTGTGCTGTGGTTAATCTGATCTTACCCATTTGCTCTTCCTTAACGGTTCGGCGGAAAGTCAGCAACCTTCCGGGGTTCGCAATCCTGGCCGCCAGGAGATGAAAAGAAGCGACGGCTGTAAGTGAAACGTGAGGCGATTATAAACAAATATTTTTTTCACTAAACACAATTACAGAAGAAACATTTCATTTTGCGAGTGAGATCAAATTATGCCGTTAAACGGCGTTGAGCAGGGTGACAGCACGCAGCGTTTTGGAACAAGAAAAGGGAGAGGCTGCCGGAAGAGAAAATTACGTTTCACTTCAAAGAGTTTGCGATTCTCTCTTTCAGGGTTTGCGAGGCGCCTCACACTGCCCGATCTCCCTGAAGGCAGGGGAGAATTTGATCCTGTTCGATCCGTTGCAGCAGAGTTTTATCCACCTCACACTTTTGGGGTATTAGTTTCATTTTGTGTTGAAGTTGAAATATTTATTCCCCATACTGATTCGCATATCAAATCCGGGCGTCACGCTCAGGCGACTCCGCTGGCGAAGCGCGGCACATCACAGAAGGAAAAAACAGGTATGAGTACACAACAGAAGCGGCTTGATGTGATTTGTATCGGGCGCATTGCCGTTGACCTTTATGGCCAGCAAATTGGCGCCCGCCTTGAAGATACCAGCACGTTCGCTAAGTATCTTGGCGGATCGTCCGGCAATGTGGCTTACGGCACGGCGATTCAGGGCCTGAAGTCGGGGATGCTGGCGCGCGTGGGTGATGAGCATATGGGGCGTTTTCTGCGCGAAGAGTTGCAGCGTGCAGGTGCCGACACCGAATGCCTGATTACCGATAAAACCCGTCTGACTGGTCTGGTGATCCTGGGGATCAAAGATCAGGATACCTTCCCGCTGGTGTTCTACCGCGATAATTGTGCGGATATGGGACTGACTCCGGAAGATATTAAAGAAGAGTACATTACCTCTTCCCGATCCGTTGCCGTCACCGGCACGCACCTTTCCCATCCTGATACCCGCGCGGCGGTGTTGAAAGCGCTTGATATTGCGCGTAACAACGGCTTACGCACGGCGCTGGATATCGATTATCGTCCGGTGTTGTGGGGCCTGACTTCGCTGGGAGACGGGGAAACGCGTTTCGTGGAGTCACAGCATGTTACTCAGCAGTTGCAGGAAGTACTGCACTATTTCGATCTGGTGGTAGGAACAGAAGAAGAGTTTCATATCGCCGGGGGCAGCACGGATACGCTGACCGCCCTGAAAAATGTCCGGCAGGCGACCAAAGCAACCCTGGTGTGCAAACGTGGCCCGATGGGCTGTGTGGTGCTGGAAGGCGAGATCCCGACGAGCTGGGAACAGACTCAATTGCAGAGCGGTGTGCGCGTTGAGGTGCTGAACGTGCTGGGTGCAGGCGATGCCTTTATGTCCGGCCTGCTGCGTGGCTGGCTGAATGATGAAGGTTGGGAACAGGCGTGCCGCTATGCCAACGCCTGTGGTGCGCTGGTGGTTTCACGCCACGGCTGCGCCCCGGCAATGCCCACCAAAGCGGAGCTGGACGATTTCCTGGGCCGCGCTGACGAAGTGAAACGTCCCGATCTGGACAAACGCCTCAAACATCTGCATCGCGTTACCACGCGCAAGCAGCAGTGGCCGGAGCTGTGCGTCTTTGCCTTTGACCACCGTAAGCAGCTGCTGGATATGGCCAATGAAGCGGGTGTCGACCCTTCCCGTCTGCCTGAACTCAAGCTGCTGCTGCTGCGGGCAGCGGAAGAGGCGGCAGGAGAAGCGGGCCTGGAGAACCGTAGCGGCATTCTGGCCGACACCACTTACGGTCAGCCAGCGCTGAACGCCATTACCGGCAAAGGGTGGTGGATTGGTCGGCCTATTGAGCTGCCCAGCTCGCGTCCTCTGCGCCTTGAGCATGGCAACATCGGTTCTCAGTTGGTCGACTGGCCGCAGGAGCACGTGGTGAAATGCCTGGTGTTCTATCATCCCCATGACAGCGCCGAACTGCGCAAAGAGCAGGATGAGCTGGTGCTGGATGTCTGGAACGGCTGTAACAAAACGGGCCACGAACTGCTGCTGGAAGTGATCCTGCCGGAGAGCAACCCGGACAAGCAGGAGTCCTACTATCTTGATATTCTGACGCACTTCTATTCACTGGGCATTCAGCCCGACTGGTGGAAGCTGCCGCCACTTAAGCTTGAGAGCTGGGAAGCGATAAGCGGAGTGATCGAGCAGCATGACCCTTACTGTCGTGGCATCCTGATCCTGGGTCTGGACGCGCCGGAAGAGAAGTTGAAAGCGGGTTTTGCCGATGCCGCCAAAGCGCCGTGGGTAAAAGGGTTTGCCGTGGGCCGTACCATCTTTGGGCAGCCTTCGCGCCAGTGGTTGCAGGGTGAACTGGATGATGAGACGCTCATCGCTCAGGTGAAAAGCAATTATCATCAGCTGATCACCTACTGGCGTGAAGTTCGTCCGGCGAAGTAAGCCTCTTTTAAAGGGCGGTGATCGGGGAGGATCCTGCGGGTGGCTAATTTTCTGCCCCTTGCGGATCCGGATCGGCTCCCGCTCCTTTTCTTCTTCAACGCCCTCTCTTTTGCTTCTGAAATGCTTCCGGGCATAGCTGAAGATCCCACTTATTTCAGAGCACGAAGTTAAACACCTGCCTGGTGACCTCTTTTGCCCTCTGAAGTGTGATTAGTTTCATAACCCCGATGAAATAGATCCCCTGTTTTCCGTTAGCAAGTGAAATTTTTTGTTCATCTGGTAGAATATCGACCAGAAGAAGATGACTTATTTTATTTGGTGAGCCGAAGTAATGACCAATAATCCGACACAGCTTTCCCTGTTACAGGACGACATCCGTCGTCGCTACGATACTCTGAGTAAGCGCCTGAAACAGGTTGCTCGCTATATTCTCGACAACAGCAACAGCATCGCTTTTGATACCGTGGCCTCGATTGCCCAGCAGGCTGATGTGCCGCCCTCCACCCTGATTCGCTTCTCTAACGCCTTTGGTTTCAGCGGCTTTAACGAGATGAAGCAGGTTTTCCGTCAGCATCTGATGGAAGAGACGGTGAACTACACCGAACGCGCGCGTCTGTTCCGCCAGACCTCAACCGACGAGTCGGCGACGCCACCGGAAAATCCCGCTGAAATTCTTAACGTGTTCACGATGGTAAACTCGCAGGCGCTACAGCAGCTGGCGATGCAGACCAACCCTGAGCAGCTGAATAAAGCCGTGGAACTGCTTAATCAGGCGGAAAATATCTACGTCATTGGCCTGCGCCGCTCTTTCAGCGTCGCTTCCTACCTGACCTATGCGCTGCGTCATCTGGAGCGCCGCGCCTTTCTGATTGATGGCCTTGGCGGCATGTTTACCGAGCAGTTAAGCATGGTAAACCCGAAAGATGTCGTGATTGCTATCAGCTACTCCCCCTATGCGCGGGAAGCGGTTGAGCTGGTTGAGCTGGGCGCCAAACGTGGCGCGCACCTGATTGCTATAACCGACAGCCAGGTCAGCCCGCTGGCCGCCTTCAGCGATGTCTGCTTTGTGGTGCGTGAAGCGCAGGTGGATGGTTTCCGTTCGCAGGTCGCTTCCCTGTGCCTGGCCCAGACGCTGGCCGTTTCGCTGGCGCTGAATAACGTCACTAAAGCATAAAAAAACGGGTGGAAAATTCCACCCGTTTTTCACTGACTCGTTTCATTTATCCGGGGTCACTTTTCTCGCGGATATGCCTCGCTGTTCACCCAGGCGTGATCCTGTTCCCAGCTAAACTTCCATAATCTTACCGGCCCTGCCATCACGTTCAGATAATAATTATCATAGCCGGCAATAGTCGCGACCGGATGGTAGCCACGCGGGACGGTGACCACATCATGGTTGTAGACAGCCATGCACTCATCCAGCGAACGGTCGTCCGTATAGACGCGCTGCATGGCAAAACCCTGCGGCGGATTGAAGCGGTGGTAATAGGTCTCTTCCAGATAGGTTTCCGACTCTGAGTCTTCCCGATCGTGCTTATGGCTGGGATAGGAGCTGGTATCCCCTTCATTGGTATAGACTTCCACCACCAGCAGGCTGTCCGCTGGCTTATCGTCAGGCAAAATATTATGTACCAGCCGCTTGTTGCGACCTTTGCCACGCTGCTCCACGCCCACGTCGGCAGGCGTAATCAGCCTGGCGGGCAGCGTCCCTTTACCTGGCGCGTTACACACCGCCAGCTCCAGATCCGTGTCCGCGTAAATTTCGACTTTATCGTGATTGGGTACATAGACGGCATAAGGGGGCGTGCGCTCGAAGGGCGACATGCGCTTGCCGATGCCGGGAAACTCCGCGTGCAGCGTTTTTACCGAAGCCAGCCCCGCGACCAGCACCAGGCACAGTTCTTTATCACCACTCTCCAGCTGTAGCCTTTGCCCTTTTTGCAGCTGGTAAGCATCAAAGCCCACATAGCGCCAGCCTGCGCTCTCCGGAGTAACATGCTGGATGCGCCCTTGCGCATCCGGTTGTTTTACTTTGTTAAGCAATGACATTCTGCTTTTCCCCTGCTCGTGAATTAACCCAGCGTTGGCATGCTGAACTCAGAAACGGTTTTTTGACCGCCCGGCCAGCGTACGGTGGCCGTTTTCATACGGGTATAAAAACGCACGCCGTCTGGCCCGTGCACGTTCAGTGCGCCAAAGACGGAACGTTTCCAGCCGCCAAAGCTGTGGAAAGCCATTGGCACCGGCACCGGAACGTTTACGCCAACCATTCCTGCCTGCACTTCACGCACAAAATCACGCCCGGTGTGACCATTGCTGGTGAAAATGGCGCTGCCGTTGCCAAATTCATGGCTGTTAACCAGCTTCAGAGCAGTGGCATAGTCTGGCGCGCGCATGATGCTGAGCACCGGTCCGAAGATCTCTTCACGCCAGATAACCATATCGGCAGTGACGTTATCAAACAGCGTGCCGCCAACGTAGTAGCCTTCGCTGTAGCCTTCAACCTGGCAGTTACGACCATCCACCACCAGCTTCGCGCCTTCCTGCTCGCCCTGGTCGATGTAACCCAGCACTTTTTTCTGGTGCGCGGCAGAGACAACCGGCCCCATTTCGTTCTCTTCGCTGCCTTTTTTGATGCCAGGCCCTACGCGCAGCGCTTTGACCAGCGGCGTCAGGGCAGCAATTAATTTATCTGCGGTATCATCGCCCACTGCGACCACCACCGGCAGCGCCATGCAGCGCTCGCCTGCGGAGCCAAACGCGCCGCCCATAATGGCGTTCACGGTGCTTTCCAGCTCGGCATCCGGCATCACGATGGCATGATTTTTTGCCGCGCCGAAGGCCTGAACACGCTTACCGTGGGCGCTGGCGGTTTTATAGATGTGCTCCGCCACGCCGGAAGAGCCAACAAAGCTTACGGCCTGCACGCGCGGATCGGTATAGAGCTGCTCTGCATCTTCGTTAGAACAGTGAATAACGTTGAATACGCCGTCCGGCAGCCCCGCTTCGGTCAGCAGCTCAGCCATACGTACCGAGGCTGAAGGGTCCAGGGCTGGTGGCTTCAGCACGAAGGTGTTGCCGCAGGCGAGCGCAATCGGGAACATCCATAATGGCACCATAGCGGGGAAGTTAAACGGGGTAATCCCGGCCACCACGCCCAGCGGCTGCATCAGCGAATAGCTGTCCACGCCGGTTGCCACGTCAGCAGAGTTTTCACCTTTGATCAGATGTGGAATACCGCAGGCATATTCAATCACTTCTATGCCACGGGTGAGTTCACCCAGCGCATCAGACCAGACTTTACCGTGTTCGCTGACAATCAGCGCAGCCAGCTCTTCACGGTGCTCTTCCATCAGGGCTTTAAAATTGAACATAACGCGCGCGCGGCGTAGTGGAGAAGTGCGTGACCATCCCTCAAAAGCGTTATGCGCCACTTCAATCGCTTTTGTCACTTCCTCTGCGCTGCTTTGCGTCAGATCGCGCACCGGTTTGCCTGTCGCCGGATCGTAAACCGGAATCGTTTCATTGCTGGCGCTCAGAGATGTTTTTCCGCCAATAAAGTTTCCTACGATAGTCATGTTCTGGCCTCTTTGATGTGAGTATGTCTTCAGGCCGCAGCCTGACCGGACAAATCCTGAATGCGTGCAACGACACTATTATATTGGAACAAATTTTTCAAATAATTCACTTTAGAAAATTCGTTTTTAGCGGAGCAGATCGCATTTTTATTTATCGGGCTGCCCTGACCTGGGGTGCTTAACAGGGGCAGAAGCAAAAAGGGCTTAGCGCAAGGTGGCTGCGGCTCCCCACCGCCCACAAGCCATGAACTCCTTGCCGGTATGAGGTTGCGATACGGCTCACAAATCAACCACCTGACGCGATTCTGAACGGCAATAAAACGAAATTTTGCGAGAGGGATCGAAAAATTTAAATTTCATAATTCACCAATCATGAAATAAATGTTCTTTTATACGCCATAACCTGAGAAGCCGCCTGATGGCGAGCCACACGGCTTAACAATTCTTCCCTTCTCTAATTTGCAGGAGCAGTAAAATGGCTATTGATCCCACCCGTTTCTGTATTAACCGAAAAATTGCCCCCAACCTCAGTATTGAAGCGTTCTTTCAGCTGGTGCATAAGCTCGGCCTGAATAAGGTTGAACTGCGCAACGATATGCGTGGAGGCAGCGTGACGGATGACCTCACTCATGCAGAAGTGAAAGCCCTGGCGCAACGCCACGGGCTGGAAATTGTCACTATCAATGCCGTTTACCCCTTTAACCAGGTCAATGAAGCACTGCTGGCGAAGACGGAAGGATTGCTGAAAGATGCGCAGGGAGTGGGCGCTAAAGCGCTGGTGCTCTGCCCGCTGAACGACGGTACGCCAGTTTCTGAAGAGGAGACGCTCGCTGCCCTGAAAACGCTGGCTCCGCTGTTTGCCCACTATGGGATTGAAGGATTGGTAGAGCCGCTGGGCTTCAGGGTCAGCTCGCTGCGCTCTGCGGTTAAAGCGCAGAAACTGATCCGCGACGCGAACGTTCCTTTCCGCCTGTTACTCGATACTTTCCATCATCATCTGTATGAAAATGCTGAGGCGGAATTTGAAACGGAGATCGATATCAAGGCGATCGGGCTTATCCATCTTTCCGGAGTGGAAGACAGCCGTCCAACCAGCGAACTCACCGATGAAGAACGTATCATGCTTACAAAAGGTGACCTGCTGAATACCGCTACTCAGGTGCAGCGTCTGGAGCGGATGGGTTACCGGGGTGTTTATGCCTTTGAACCCTTCTCATCAGTGATGGAGAGCTGGCAGGCGGAAGATATAGAGCGGGAGATCCGCCGCAGTATCGCTTTCCTACAGGATTAACCCTGGGGGCAGTGTCGCCCCTGGCTTACAGGTGTCACTTTGGCGGCCCTGGCCGCCTGTTCAGGAGCGTTCCCCCAGTGCCTCTTGTTGCCGTCGCAGCGTCCGTTTCAGGCGGGCCGTCAGCACTATCGCCACGCAGACCAGCAGCGCGCTAAGCAGATAGATCACCGGTACCCCGAGATAGCTCATGGCAAACCCGGCCAGAGGCCCGGTTATCCCTAAAGAGAGATCCATAAAGGTGGTATAGGCCGCCAGCGCGCTGCCCTGATTCTGCGGCGGTACGGCTTTAACCGCCACCACGCCAATGGCCGGAAACACCAGCGAGAAGCCTGCCCCGGTCAGGAATGCACCCAGTTTCGCCATCCAGGGATCGACCGATCCCCAGACCAGAAACAGGCCCACCGCCTCCACCGCAAAGCACACCAGCGCCACACTAAGCCCGCCGTGTCGGTTAATCGCATTGGGAAAGAGCAGACGGGTTCCGACGAAAGCGCCGCTGAAAAGCGTTAACGCCCAGGCGGCACCTTCCCACCCTTTGGCCTGATAAAATAGCGTGATAAAGGTGGCAATCACCCCAAACCCTGCCGACCCCATCGCCAGCAGAACGCCGTAACCCCATACCTTGCCCAGCACAGCGCGGAACGGCAGCTGTTTACCTTTGCTGCTTTTCACCGTGGGGCGGGGAAGCGCAAAGAGAAAGGCAATCAGGGCAATCGCTGTGATGATACCGGAGAGCAGCAGCAGCCCGCCCCATTGATAAATCCCTACGCCCAGCGGAGCGCCGATGGCCATGGCGCCATAGGTAAAGATGCCGTTCCAGGAGATCACCCGGCCAATATGCAGCGACCCCACCACGCCAACACCCCAGAGGGTAGAGCCAGTCCCGGTAAAACTCTGCCCGATCCCCAGGATCACCCGTCCCAGGCATAGCATCACCAGGCTCAGCACCGGCAGGCTGGATCCAAACGCTGCCAGCGCATAACACAGCCCGCTCAGGAAGCAGCCGCACAGCCCAAAGACCACCACTTTTTTTGGCCCCCACAGATCGGCAAACCGGCCGGCGTGAGGACGACTCAGCAGCGTGGCGAAATATTGCAGGCTGACCACCAGCCCTGCCCAGAAAGCGCTGTAGCCCATCACATCATGAACATAGCCGGGTAAAACGGCCAGCGGCAGGCCGATGGTCAGGTAACTGGCAAAATTGAATATCACCACGGAAATGATACGCAAATTAAGGCGTAAACCGCTTTGAGCAGGTTCCGCCGCAGGTTGCTCGGACATGGGAATCGTGAACCGGTTAACAAAAAGAGAGAATTAACTATACCCTGCTTTTCCCTCTTTCTCTTAATCCGGTTGGCCTCTTCGGGATAATTGCTGCCCTGAATCCGTCACATAGCGCGCTTACAGCACCCTGCTAATGAAATCCCGCTGAGGATAAAGGGCGTAGCAGGCTTATTGCCATGACAATCCAGGGATGCTGCCAGCCATCAGGTTGATACTGCGGCAGGTAAAAGCTTCCGACCTTTCTTAAAATCAGGGATTTACTGCTTAAAGGCGCTAAACTTACGCATCTGAAGCTGAAATGGAATGGGAATGAGCGAACTGCAACAGGAAAAAATTGGGCAGAACATGCTGTTAAAGATGGCGATGCTGGTGGTGATCCTTGCGGGCATCAAAGCCGCCTCGGACATTATGGTGCCCTTTTTACTGGCCATGTTTCTGGCCATTGTACTGAATCCGTTGGTCACTATTTTGATGCGCCGCGGCGTCAGACGCGGGCTGGCGATAGGCCTGGTGATGACTGGTGTACTTATCTGTTTCGCTCTGCTGGTGGCGATGGTGGCCGGAGCAGCGAACGAATTCAGCGATATTTATCCGCAGCTCCGCAGCCAGCTGGAGCATAAGCTCGGCCTGGTTCAGCATTTTGCCGCCACGTTTAATATCAATCTCTCCACTGACCGGATGGCGGAACGGCTTGATCCTAACGCCATGATGAACATGGCGACCACCGTGCTGAGTCAGTTCTCAGGAGCGATGACCAATATCGTGCTGCTGCTGATGACCGTGGTCTTTATGCTGTTTGAAGTGCACCATCTGCCTTACAAACTTCGCTTTGCGCTGGTAAACCCCAAAATTCGCATCGCCGGACTGCATAAGGCGCTGAAAGGTGTTACCCACTATCTGGCGCTTAAAACGCTGATTAGCCTGATAACCGGTGCCTCGGTCTGGCTGGCGTTGCTGCTGCTGGATGTTAAGTTTGCCCTGTTGTGGGGCGTGGTTGCCTTTATTCTTAACTACATTCCGAATATCGGCCCGATCATCGCCGGCATTCCTCCGCTGATTCAGGCGCTGCTGCTGAACAGCGTTTATGATGCTGCGCTGGTCGGCGCCCTGTTTATCGCCATTCATATGGTGTTTGGCAATATGCTTGAACCCAGAGTGATGGGAAAAGGGCTGGGCCTCTCCAGTCTGGTGGTGTTCCTGTCGCTGATTTTCTGGGGCTGGCTGCTGGGGCCGGTGGGGATGCTGCTTTCGGTGCCGCTGACCAGTATCTGTAAAATCCTGATGGAGACCACGCCAGGGGGCAGCAAGCTGGCGATCCTGCTGGGCAACGGCAGGCCTAAAGTGAAGCGCTTTAGTGTGCAGAAAACAACCATCGATCAAAACCCTGAAAACAAGTTAAAGATTGGCAAAAGGTAAACCGCCCGCGGCCACAAGCGGGTGGCCAGCAGCCGTAAACGCTCTTTCACTAACAGACGGAACAGGACCCTCTTCACGCTTTGGCTTGCTGAGTATCGCCTTCGGCAATGGCTCAGGCGATACTGAGCAGCCCGATTGCATTCCTGCTCAGGTTAAGGAGTATTCATATGGAACACACATGGCGCTGGTACGGCCCGAACGATCCGGTCTCGCTGGATGATGCCCGTCAGGCGGGCGCCACGGGCATTGTTACTGCCCTGCATCATATCCCCAACGGCGAGATCTGGCCGGTGGATGAGATCAAAGCGCGCCAGGCGTTGCTCGCTGAAAAAGGGCTGGTCTGGTCGGTGGTCGAGAGTATTCCTGTGCATGAGTCGATTAAAACGCAGCGTGGAGATTATCAGCACTTTATCGCTAACTATCAGCAGTCGATTCGCAATCTGGGTCTCTGCGGTATTGATACCGTTTGCTATAACTTCATGCCGGTACTGGACTGGACGCGTACCGATCTGGCCTGGGCCTTGCCGGATGGCGCCAAAGCGCTACGTTTTGACCATATCGCCTTTGCCGCTTTCGAATTGCATATTTTGCAGCGGCCGGGCGCTACTCAGGATTACGACCAGCAGGAACAAAAAGAGGCGGCTGACTATTTCGCCGCAATGACGCCAGAGGCAATTGCAACGCTGACGCGTAACATCATTGCAGGTCTGCCAGGGGCTGAAGAGGGCTACACCCTGGAGCAGTTCCAGGCGCAGCTTTCCCAGTATGACGGCATTGATAAAGCGGGTTTACGCAGGCATATGGCCGATTTTCTGGCGGCCATTGTTCCCGTAGCGGAAACTGCCGGGATTATGCTGGCGGTTCATCCTGACGATCCACCGCGTCCCATACTCGGTCTGCCGCGCATTGTTTCTACTCAGGAAGATATGCAGTGGCTGAAAGAGAGCGTGGACAGCGTACATAACGGCTTTACCTTCTGCACCGGCTCTTACGGCGTGCGTCCTGACAACAACCTGGTGGAGATGGCAGAGGCGTTCTCGGATCGCATTCATTTCGCCCATCTGCGCTCAACAAAACGGGAAGCTAACCCGAAAAGCTTCCACGAAGCTGCGCATCTGGCAGGCGATGTGGATATGGTCGGCGTGGTGAAGGTGATCCTTGCCGAAGAGCAGCGTCGTCGTCAGCAGGGCAATCTGCGCGGTATTCCAATGCGTCCCGATCATGGCCATCAGATGCTGGATGATCTGCACAAGAAAACGAACCCCGGCTATTCCGCAATTGGCCGCCTGAAGGGGCTGGCCGAGGTCAGAGGGGTGGAAGTAGCCTTAAAACAGATCTATTTTCAAGAGTAAAGTCTCGATTGCGGCGGCAGGCAAATAGCTGCCGCCGCCTCTCTTACCCTTAATCCACGATAAACAGCTGCGCACCGGCATCACTCCAGGAGCGGTGCGCTTCTGCGCCATCAGCCACCTGATAGCTCATGCCCGGCGTCAGGGTAAACACCCTTCCGTCATCTAATTGGGTATGCAACTCACCGGAAAGGCAAAGCAGAATATGCCCTTTAGAACACCAGTGATCCGCCAGGTAACCAGGGCTGTATTCCACCATTCTGACACGAACTTCGCCGAACTGCTGCGTACGCCAGAGCGCTTTACCTGTTTCGCCAGGATGCTCTGTGGCGGCCAGGGCTGCCCATGCGGTGGTACCAAACGGAATGTCGCTCATTTTCATGGTGCAGTCGTCTCCGGTTCAGATATGGGGTTAAGCAGCATACCAACGAGCTGAAAATATTGCCTGCTTAACGCTTGAGGATTCAAAAATGGGCGTAACGGGTGTAGATCAGCAGCGGCGTGTGGATATTCTGAATCTGCCCGCCGGTTCGCAAGCGGCCCAGGGCTTCCACGCCTAGCTCTATTTCACGCTGGATATCATGGCCCAGCACGATATCCATTTCTCCTGTTTCCAGCAGGGTTCGCGTGTAGTCGCTCAGCTCGTGACCAATAAACAGTACATCGTTCGCCAGCCCTTTTTCCGTCAGCGCTTTAGCCACGCCGCGGTTCCCTCCAGCCATGTTGTAGATGCCGGCCATGGGCGGATTCTCTTCAAGGAACTTTTTGACGCTTTGGTATGAGCTTTCTGATTCATCGTTGGTGTTTACCCTCTCCACGACGGTCAGATGGGGAAATTCGGCCCGTAAAGCCCGCCGGAAGCCCACTTCGCGCTCCTCCTGAGTCCGGTAAGTGGAGCTGAAGATCAGCAAAATATTTCCGGGCCGTTTTGGCAACATACGGCCCATCAGCCAGCCAGCCGTGGCTCCTGTGCTGATCTGTTCCAGTCCGACATAGGCGGTACGCCGGGAATTGGGCAGATCGCTGGTCAGACAGATCGTCGGCACGCCGTTATCGATAGCCTCACGCACCGCCCGATTGATCTTTACATCATCCCGGCACACCAGCAGCAACGCGTCAGATTCGGCAGCACGCCGGGCAATCAGCTGGCTGAAGCGGTCGGTATTGACCTGAACGTTAGGCACGCTGTCAAAACTGAAGGCAATTTCAGGATGCGCCGCGATGTAACGCCGCGCTTCTTTTTCCACCAGGCTGATAAAGCTGGTGCCGGACTCGCAGATAAAAGCGATGCGGCGGCGCAACGCTGGCGTCCCGCCCTCATCCCACTGGCCGCCCAGCCGTTGGATCGCCAGCATCACCTTTTTACGCGTGACCTCACGTACGCCGGGACGGGCGTTCAGGACTCTGTCGACAGTAGCCATGCTCAATCCCGCTTCTTCCGCGATGGTGGCGATAGTGGGTCCTTTCCAGCCGCTTTTCTCTGTCATGCCTGCTCTTAAAAAAGGTAATGAGGTGTTTTTCATCATAGCGAAAAGTGGTGATTAAGCCAGCAGCCCCTAAGCCTTTGATTCCCTCCGGTTAAGTGAGTTTTGACGGGTTTAACCTCAATTAAATCTGTGATTTACCGCATTTTTTGATGATACCGTTTGCCCTTTGTTTTGACTTTATTCCGGCCAAAAACGATCACTCTCTACAGACATTTCGTCTGTTAACCAAGGAAACTGATCATGTATAACGTCGCCCTGTTTGGTGCTGGTCGTATCGGCCAAATTCACGCTGCCAATATTGCTGCCCATCCTGACTGTCGCTTGCAGTATGTAGTAGACCTCTATCAACCTGCCGCCCAGGCGCTGGCTGATAAATTTAATGCCCAGGTGGTGACGGTAGATCAGGCTCTGAATGACAGCAGCATCCAGCTTGTTGCTATCTGTAGCGCGACCAATACCCACGCGGATCTGATTGAGGCAGCAGCGCGTGCCGGTAAAGCCATTTTCTGTGAGAAGCCGGTCGACCTGAGTCTGGAACGGGTGGAACGCTGTCTGGCAACAGTGAAGGAAACAGGCGTGACGTTAATGGTGGGGTTCAACCGCCGTTTTGATCCCAGCATGGCGCAGCTACAGCAAAGTCTGGCTGCCGGGGAAATTGGTCAAACCGAGATTGTCACCATCAGTTCCCGTGACCCTGGCGCACCGCCTGCGGAATACCTGAAAACCTCAGGTGGACTCTTCCGCGATATGACTATTCATGACTTTGATATGGCGCGCTGGCTGCTACAGGAAGAGCCAGTTACCGTCTATGCCAGCGCCTCGTCGCTGGTTGATCCCGCCATTAAAGCATTAGGCGATATCGATACAGCCATTGTCACCCTGACCTGTGCCAGCGGTAAAATGGCGGTGATCACCAACAGCCGCCGCGCGACTTATGGTTACGATCAGCGTATTGAAGTGCATGGCAGTGAAGGGATGCTGGCGGTAACCAATCTGCCTGAAAGTAGCCTGGTGAAATCCTCAGTGAGCGGCGTGGTGGCGCAGAAGCCGATGTATTTCTTCCTGCAACGCTATGCAGAGGCCTACCGGCTTGAGTTCGCCAGCCTGATAGCGCATCTGAAAAGCGGCACCGCAGTGACGCCAGGCGGCGAGGATGGACTACAGGCGTTACGGCTGGCCGATGCTGCGCTGGCTTCGATGACCAGCGGGCAGGTAGTTCAGCTGAAAGCTTAACAGGATGAGGCTGAGGCTTTACCCCGCCATCTGCCGTCATAAAAAGTCATGCCTCAGGGTGAAAGATGAGGCGGCCCTCAGCCAGAGGAGAAGCGCAGTCAATCCAACATTAGTGTGCAGAAACTTGACCAAAATCCCCGCACTGAGCTTATGATGCTGGCAGACTGTGCGGCCATCTATATCCGGGGCGGTCAGGCGCGCAGGAGAGTGAGAGAGGCTTGCCACTTTTGTTGGATGACAGGGGAACAATGTGGATTCAATTTTTAAAAGAACCCCGCAGCGAAAGGGGTTGCTGTTAACCATTGCCGGGCTGGCACCCTTACTGCTCTGCCTGGTTTTTACCTTTATAGATGCCCGGCAAATTGTTAAGCGTCAGCAAGCCGTTACGGCTGCAATGCTGCTGAGCCAGGCAGAAGCGATCAGCGATCAGGCCTGGAATATGGTTGGCTATCTGCGCAAACTCTCCGGCAAAAGATGCAGCGATATTAACGAGCAGATTCAGCAATACGCCTCGCAGTTTCCCTACTTCCGCTCTATTGGTCTGATGCAGGATGGGGTGGTGACCTGCTCCTCTATCTATGGTGGGTTGAGGGGCGATCTTTCAACCATGCTGCTGCGCCCTGCGCCGGAACCGCGTAAAGCCCGGTGGATGCTTTCTCTCTCCGGCACATTTTCCGTAAAGGATCGCCCGGCAGTTATCTATATGCGCGATCTGCCCAATAAGTTCAGTAGCTATGCCATGGTGGATGGACAGTATCTGCTGGATTTTATGCATGCGGTGGGGAAAAGCCATGGGTATAACATTTCGTTGCAGTTTGGTGGCGGCTACGCCATAGACAGCGGCTTCACCCCGACCAACAGCCCTTCACTACTCCGCCCGCATACGCTGACTGTCAGCTCCGGGCGTTATCCGGTGGTGGCAACCATCATCTCGCCGCCAGCCGATCTCGCTCTCACCTGGCGGGAAGGATTGATGACCTATTTCCCTATGGCGATCATCTTTTCCCTGCTCTTAATGATGGTCACCAATAACTGGCTGAAGCGTAAACTCTCGATACGCGACCAACTGCGTCAGGCGCTGTTACGACAGGAGTTTTCGGTTCATTATCAGCCGGTTTATAACATTAAAACCAGGGCTTTTAGCGGCGTCGAGGCGCTGATGCGCTGGCAGCTGCCAGACGGTAACTGGGCGCGGCCCGACCTCTTTATCAGCGCAGCAGAAGAGGAAAAGATGATTGTGCCGCTTACGCAGCATCTTCTACAGATAATTGCGAAAGAGGCCCGCAGCTGGCAGGTACCACCAGGCTTTCATATCGGCATCAATATTACTGGCGAGCATATTCAGCACCCCGATTTCGTGGCGGATATCAGAAATTTTGCCGCTCAGGTTGCCTTTCATCAACCCACAATTACCCTTGAGCTGACCGAGCGCAGCCTGATCTCAGACGGGGATGAGGTGATCCAGAAGCTGAAGACGCTGCGCACGGAAGGGGTGCGGATAGCCATTGATGACTTCGGTACCGGACACTGTTCGCTCTCCTACTTACAGACCTTCCCGCTCGACTACCTGAAAATCGATCGAGGCTTTATCAACGCCATCGAATCGGCCGAGGAGGAAGCGCCGGTGCTGGACGCCATTATAATGCTCAGCCATAAGCTAAAGCTCAGCGTAGTGGCAGAAGGGGTAGAAACAGCGAAACAGCTGGAGTATTTGCAAGCGCGCGGTGTGATATTTATTCAGGGCTATCTTTATGCGCGGCCGATGAACAGTGAAGCATTAATGGCGTGGTCACGGCAGGAAGGTCAGCGTCCGCTGACTTCACCACTCCAGCAGAAAGGCGAAGCCTGAAACAGAGTCAGGTACAGTGTTGTTATTCCGGCAGATAAGACCACCTTCAGCGTTTCATCTGCTGCGGGCCATTTTGCTGCGGTGGCCGGAATAGCTGGGATTCTGCGTCGGGCTTCCACCCGCTGATTAATCCTCGCCAGGGCAGCTAAAATAGGGTCAGCCAGTTACTGATATTGCTGCAAAATAGTCTTTTGCTGCGGATCGTCCGTTACTTTTTCCAGCATTTCGCTTACTCACTGAAAACGTTCATTCAGGCTCCGCATCTGTTTAGTGAGCAGGCGACAATTGTTTAATTTTTCTGCCTGATGAAAATTCCTTTAACGCTGTGTACCCCCTTTTTCCGGTGCAATATCGTCACTGGCTTCCTGTTTTAACTATGCATTTTGCGGATAAATGCCCTGATAGCTGACAGGGAAAACCCGGTACTGTTGCCAGACTTGCAAATTAACTTCAATGCTATCAATAGCCTTAAGGAAATGAGTTTTCAAATTTCAGGTTTTTTTTATTATACATTTCTGGCTCCCCGATAAAGCGCCACGGAGTATTACATGGAGGTTGTTTATGCGCAGAAAATAACTCCACTCCTTATATTCATTAATTTAACTTAATCCACAATATAAAAAATTCGCACTGCTCTTTTATAAACGCGCCAGGTTCATGCTGCCAGAATGACTCTGTTTTCATTGTCTGTTTACTCTGGAGGTTTACCTACTCTGCTGCGGGGCATTAAGGCAAAACGCGGCTGCATAAAAGGCTCAGAGAGGATCCGCATTCAGGTTAATTGCAGGCAGAAATTATGTTCATGCCGGAAGAAACGATATACTGATAGCAGACAGATATTTGTTGTGGGAGGCCAATACCCCCCACAAATCGCTGCCTGTAGGGCATATAGCCCTACACTATTTGTACCATTTTGCCATGAACTTCCGGCATCGCTCTGGCAAAACGGACAAAATTTAATTGGGAAACAGACAATTACAGGGTGTTTTATATGAAGCTACGTAGGAAGCGTGTTAAGCCAATAGGCTTAAAAGACGTAACGATCATTGATGATGCCAGGTTACGCAAAGCCATTACCGCAGCGTCGTTGGGCAACGCCATGGAGTGGTTTGACTTTGGGGTTTATGGCTTTGTGGCCTATGCATTGGGTCAGGTGTTCTTTCCGGGAGCCGATCCCGGCCTACAGATGATTGCCGCACTGGCAACCTTCTCTGTTCCTTTCCTTATTCGTCCGCTGGGCGGCCTGTTCTTCGGGGCGCTGGGTGACAAGTATGGTCGTCAGAAAATCCTTTCCATCACTATTGTGATTATGTCCGTCAGTACTTTCTGTATTGGCCTGATACCCTCTTATGCCTCCATTGGTATCTGGGCGCCTGTCCTGCTGCTGCTGTGTAAAATGGCGCAGGGTTTCTCGGTGGGTGGCGAATATACCGGGGCTTCTATCTTTGTGGCGGAATATTCCCCGGACCGCAAACGCGGCTTTATGGGCAGCTGGCTGGATTTCGGCTCCATCGTCGGCTTTGTGACCGGTGCAGGTCTGGTGGTGCTGATTTCCGCAGTGATTGGGGAGGCCAGATTCCTTGAATGGGGCTGGCGTGTTCCCTTCTTTGTCGCGCTGCCGCTCGGTCTGGTTGGTATTTATCTGCGTAACGCCCTGGAAGAGACGCCTGCGTTCCAGCAGCATGTGGATAAACTTGAAAAAGGCGATCGCGAAGGTCTGGCCGAGGGGCCAAAAGTCTCTTTCAAAGAGATCGCGACCAAACACTGGAAAAGTTTACTGGCGTGTATCGGTCTGGTGCTCTCGACCAACGTGACCTACTACATGCTGTTGACGTACATGCCAAGCTATCTGTCGCACAATCTTCACTATTCTGAAGATCACGGCGTGTTAATCATTATCGCGATTATGATTGGTATGCTGTTCGTCCAGCCAGTGATGGGCTTGATGAGTGACAAGTTTGGCCGTCGTCCGTTTGTGATTATCGGAAGCGTGGCGCTGCTGATCCTGGCGATTCCCTGCTTCATGCTGATCAACAGTAACGTGATGGGGCTGATTTTTGCCGGGCTGCTGATCCTGGCTGTGGTTCTGAACTGCTTTACCGGCGTAATGGCCTCCTCGCTGCCCGCGATGTTTCCCACGCATATCCGTTACAGCGCACTGGCAAGCGCCTTCAATATTTCGATTTTAGTCGCAGGGTTAACGCCAACGCTGGCGGCCTGGCTGGTTGAATATACCGCTAACCTCTACATGCCTGCTTACTACCTGATGGTGGTTGCGGTTGTGGGTCTGGTCACCGGTATCATGATGAAGGAAACCGCGAATATGCCTCTGCGTGGCGCGACTCCTGCCGCTTCAGATATTCATGAAGCCAAAGAGATCCTGCAAGAGCATCACGATAATATCGAAAGCAAAATTGACGATATCAGTGAGCAGATAGCAGAGCTGGAAGAGAAGCGTAAACATCTGATCAATCAGCATCCCAATATTAACGAATAGTTGCCGTAATTAACGTCAAAGGCCCGCCTGGATGCGGGCCTTTTTTTATTTCAGACCCCAACGGCATCCGTTCAGGAGCACAGAGACAATCGCTTCTGGCCCCTGTAGCGAGGCTTTAAACCAGCCCTCTCATCCGGACGGGGACGCCCGGCAAGTTCGACGCACCCTGGCAGCTTGTCTATCCTTTCCTTTTGGAATTTTTTCTGACCCAAGGAGAGAACATGCAATTTCTGTCACGCTTCGGTTTTTTCAACCTGATAATGACCCCCTCGTTCTGGATAGGAACCGCCACTGTGGTTGTGGTGACGCTGGTCATGTACTGGGTGATCAATCGGCTGCTCTCTTTCATTCAGAAAGCGATCAACAACTGGGGAGAGAAACACGCCGCGGCCCATAAAGGCCGCATCATCCTTACGGATATGCTGAAAAGAACCAGCAAATCGCTGATTTTTATCTCCGCTTTTTTATTCAGCCTGCGCTTCGTTAACCTGCCGGATAACCTCTATAACACCATCAGCCACGCCTGGTTCCTGGTACTGGCGGTGCAGATGGCGCTCTGGCTGGATCAGGGAGTAGTCTCCTGGCTCCGTCTGCTGATGACTCAGCCCGGCATGATAAAAAATCCGGTTACGCTGGTGATCACAGGCCTGCTTCTGCGTACCGTGGTCTGGGCCGTGATGCTGCTGTCAATCCTGGCTAACGCTGGGGTCGATATCACTGCGCTGGTAGCCAGCCTGGGCGTCGGCGGTATCGCGATTGCACTTGCTGTGCAGACCATTCTTAGCGACGTGTTTGCCTCGCTCTCAATTGGCTTTGATAAGCCGTTCGAGATCGGTGACTTTGTGGTCTTTAATGATGTGGCCGGTACTATTGAGCATATCGGGCTGAAAACCACCCGCATCCGGAGTCTGAGCGGTGAACAGATTGTCTGTGGTAATGCCATCCTGCTTCAGCAGACGCTGCACAATTACAAGCGCATGCAGACCCGACGCATCGTGTTTACCTTTGGCGTGGCGCTGAATACGCCGCCGGAAAAACTGCGCAAGATCGGTAAAATTGTCGGTGAGATTATTACAGAAGCGGGCGAAACAAAGTTCGACCGCGCTCATCTGCTGGGCTTTGGCACCGACAGACTGAACTATGAAGTGGTACATATCGTCAACACGGCAGACTACAACAAATATATGGATATTCAGCAGGAGATTAATATTCAGATTATTGAGCGTCTCCAGCAGATAGGTGTTGAGATGGCGCTGCCAAATCTGGTGGTTAAAAACCCCTACCTTGCGGAAACGGAAGAAGCCGCACCTGAAGCTGAAGGCATGCCGGCCACTCAGTAACAGAGCACGTCGTCTTGCAGCTATTTGCCTGCAAGACGCTTTTATCAGCCGCTGCGCACCGAGCCGCGCCACACCACATTTGCCTCATAGATCAGGCTGTGGTTAAGCTGTCCGGTGCGCGGCCGCAGTTCATCAGAGTGGTTATCCTGTTCAATCAGCCAGCGAACAGCCTCGCGGGCAAACTGTTCGATAGGCTGGGTAAAGGTCGTCAGGTTATAAGATGACCAGCCACTTTGCGGAATATTGTCATAGCCTACCACGCAAAGATCTTCCGGAATGCGCAGGCCAAAACGATGCCGCGCTTCATCCATCACCCCACAGGCTACCAGGTCGGTGACACAGTAGATTGCATCGGGACGCTGCTGCCGCGTCAGCAGGCGATGCGCAAGGATCTGACCGCTCTCATAGGAAGTACTGCCAAAGCGTTCCACCGTGACCGCTATCCCGGCGCGGGCGGCGGCGGCCAGAAAATCGGCCTCACGTTTTATCAGGCTGGGCGTCCCTGCCAGCGAATTCGCGAAAGCAAGGTGGCGGCATCCCGCGCGCTGGAAAGCCATTAACGCAGTTTCGGCAGCCTGCGTAGAGTCAAGGTTGATGCTTAGTGACCCAGGCAGCGTCTCGTCGCGGTTGATCAGTACCAGATGTTGTCCATGCTGGTAACAGAGACGGGTGATGGTACGATCGGGCATGCCGGAGAGAATAATCGACGCATCGGCACGAAAATTAATCGCCTGTTGCAGGGCTGCCGAAACGCGGCTGTCGGAGCGATCGGTATTGATAATCATCGCCACTTTCCCTGCCTCCTGCAAAAGCTGAGTCAGCCAGCTGACAAGAGTAGCGCGATAGGGCGTGGCCACTTCTGAAACAATCAAACAGACGATGCCGCTGCGGTTTCTTACCAGGCTGCGGGCCAGATGATTCACATGATAGCCCAGCTCTTCTGCCGCTTTCAGTACGCGGGCGCGCATGGGTTCAGAGACGCTGGCACCCGGCGTAAATACGCGGGATACCGCAGACCGTGATACGCCAGCCCGCAGAGCAACATCCTGTGCACTGACCACTGTTTTCTCCTGCATCAGGCTTATTCCCACCAATTTGTCATCAACGGCCCCAGTGTGCCCTGAATTGCACAGCTGTGCAAAATAAAATCATCCCGTAATGTTGCATTTTTGTGACGACAACCGCCAATTGCAGCAGAGCTGGATTGACAGGCTATTTTTTGTCCCTTACTAATCTGCACAGCTGTGCAAAAAAAGATGCCAGTGAAGCATCACCTCAACCCCAAGGAGAACACCATGCGTTATACCTTGCTGACCCCTGTCCTCACGCTCTGCTGCTCGCTCTCGCCGTTTGCGGCCAGCGCTGCCGGCAATCTCAATATGATCTGTTCGGCAGACGTGGTGGTCTGTGAGCAGATGACCCGCGTTTTCAGCCAGACGCATCCTGAAATAAAAGTCAGCATGGTGCGACTCTCCGCAGGAGAAGCCTATGCCCGCCTTCGCAGTGAGGCGCGCAACCCCCGTACCGATATCTGGTGGGCGGGAACGGGCGATCCCCACATGCAGGCGGCCGAAGAGGGATTAACCCAGGTCTACAAATCCCCTTTGCTCACTCAGCAGCATGACTGGGCGCAAAAGCAGGCTGAAATCTCCGGTTACCGCACGGTAGGTATTTACGCAGGCGCGCTGGGTTGGGGATATAACAGCAAACTGCTGGCAGAGAAAAAGCTTAAAGCTCCCGCATGCTGGAAGGATCTGCTGGATCCGGGATTCAAGGGTGAGATCCAGATAGCCAATCCAAACTCCTCCGGTACCGCCTACAACACTCTGGCTACGCTGGTACAGATCATGGGGGAAGATCAGGCCTTTGCTTATCTGAAAAAGCTGAACGCCAATATTTCGCAATATACCAAATCTGGCTCTGCGCCGGTGAAAGCGGCAGCGCGTGGCGAAACCACCGTCGGCATCGTGTTTATGCATGATGCGGTAGCGATGGAAGTTGAGGGTTTCCCCATAAAAACCGTCGCACCTTGTGAAGGTACCGGCTATGAGATTGGCTCAATGTCGATCGTGAAAGGCGCACGTAATCTGCCCAGCGCCAAAGTCTGGTATGACTGGGCGCTTTCAGCAGAAGCGCAGTCGCATATGAAAGAAGCCAAATCTTTCCAGCTTCCCTCTAACACCAAAGCGGAAATCTCAGAGTACGCGCCACGCTTCGAGAAGATCAAACTTATCGATTATGACTTCAAAACCTACGGGGATTCCGCCAAACGCAAAGCGCTGCTTGGCCGTTGGGATAAAGAGATTGGCTCCAGCGCAGAGTAATTCTGCCCATTTAACGTAACTGCGGTGGCCTGCGCCTGATGTCCGCCTGCCTGAACCAGGTCGAGGTGATAGATGAATGCAAACAACCGGCGATTAGTCATCGCGCTGGCTCTGGGAGCAGTGGCACTCACGCTACTGCCGTGGTACAGCCTTGAAAACGGCTTCTTTGATTTTAGCTGGCTCCTCACCCTGTGGCGTGATGAAGCCTCCGCGCCTGCTCTCTGGCAGCTAACACTCTATTCCCATCCGTGGCTGGGCGTCATTGTTGCTCTGCTGGCTCTGGCGGCACTCTGCGGGCTTATGCAACGGAGCGGCAGGCGCAGCGGGTTGCTGCTTGTTATCAGCGGCGCCGGCGTGCTGTTTATGGTGCTGGAAGGGCATGCCATCGGCTATAGCGGCTGGAACTGGCAGTGGCTGGAAGGTCTGTTCGGAACGCTGACGCAAGGCCAGCCCGCGATGGGCGCAGGTGCGCTGCTGATGCTTACCGTTTTTCTGCTGCTGTTCTCTTTTGCGCTGGCAGAGCGCGGCGCATTGCGCGGTGATGCCTTTGTGGTTGCCGCAATAGTTTTACTGGTCGCCCTGGTCACCACCTTTGTGCTCTACCCGGTGATAAGTCTGTTTATCGTCTCTGTTCAGGATGTTGACGGCAGCTTCAAACCGGATGGCCTGATCAACAATATGCGGGATCCCTCAATCTGGAGCCTTGCCTGTTTTGCGGGTGGTAACTGCGGTACAGCCTGGCGTACGCTGGCGCTGGCGCTGATGACGGCGACAGGCTCCACGCTGCTTGGGCTGGCGTTTGCCCTGGCCGCTACGCGCACCGCCCTGCCCTACAAAAAAGCGCTGCGTCTGCTGACCATTCTTCCCATTATCACCCCGCCTTTTGTGATTGGGCTGGCTTTGATTCTGCTGTTCGGGCGTTCGGGCGTGGTGACTGCACAGCTGGCAGCGCTGTTTGGCATCGAACCGGGTCGCTGGCTGTATGGTATGACCGGCATCTGGATCGCTCAGGTGCTCTCCTTCACGCCAGTGGCCTTTATGGTGCTGATCGGCGTGGTTGAAGGGGTAAGCCCGTCGCTGGAGGAGGCTTCACAAACTCTGCGAGCCAACCGCTGGCGTACTTTTTCCCGCGTTTCACTGCCGCTGATGGCGCCGGGCCTGGCCAACGCCTTTTTAATCAGTTTTATCGAAAGCATGGCTGATTTCGGCAACCCTATGGTGCTGGGCGGCAGCCACGGCGTCCTCTCTACGGAAATTTTCTTCTCCGTTGTGGGCGCGCAAAACGATCCCAGCCGCGCGGCGGTGCTGGCGATGATCCTGCTGGGCTTTACGCTATGCGCCTTTATTATCCAGCGACTCTGGCTCTCGGGTAAAAGTTTTGCCACCGTGACCGGAAAAGGTGATGGCGGCCGTCACACTACGCTGCCAAAACCTCTGCGGGCTGGCATTTACGGGATGGTTATCCCCTGGGGCCTCTTTACGCTGGTGGTCTACGGCATGATCATGGTAGGCGGATTTGTGCAGTCATGGGGGCTGGATAACAGCCTGACGCTGGATCACTATATCCGCGCCTTCCGCGTTACTCTACAGGATGGGCACCTGCTCTGGAGCGGCGTGGCCTGGAACTCCTTCTGGACCACGCTGGAAATTGCGCTGATTGCCGCCCCGCTCACTGCTGTGGTTGGCTTACTCACCGCGTGGCTTATCGTAAGGCAAAACTTTGCCGGTCGTCAGACCTTTGAGTTCATGCTGATGCTGAGTTTTGCTATCCCCGGCACGGTCATTGGCGTCAGCTACGTGATGGCTTATAACCTGCCGCCGCTGGAGATCACCGGCACGGCGCTGATCCTTGTCGCCTGCTTTGTTTTCCGCAACATGCCGGTGGGCGTTCGCGGGGGAATTGCCGCGATGAGCCAGCTGGATAAAAGCCTGGATGAAGCCTCGCTGACGCTGGGTGCAAACAGCTTCCGCACGCTGACCCGAGTCATTCTGCCGCTGCTGAAACCCGCCATCAGTGCAGCGCTGGTCTATGCCTTTGTTCGTGCCATTACCTCTATCAGCGCCGTGATCTTTCTGGTTAGCGCCCAGTACAACATGGCCACCTCTTACATTGTCGGGCTGGTTGAAAACGGCGAGTACGGCGTAGCGATTGCTTACTCATCTGTTTTGATTGTGGTGATGCTGGCGATCATCGCCCTCTTCCAGCTGCTGGTTGGCGAGCGGCGCTTACGTCGCACCGCCGCCCTTATCCCGGCCACTGTTGCCCCTCTTTCCCGGAAACCGTTCATTCAGGAGAACGCCATATGAGCATCGTTACAGCAGGAACAGTGGTGTTTGAGCAGGTGTCCAAACGCTTCGCCGGGTTTGACGCTATCCCCGATCTTTCATTAACCGTGGAGGCGGGCACGCTGGTGACCCTTCTTGGCCCTTCAGGCTGCGGTAAAACCACCACCCTGCGCTTGCTGGCCGGGCTGGAGCATCCCACATCAGGCCGCATCCTGATCGGCGGTAAAGAGGTGACTCAACTCCCCGCCAACGAGCGCGACGTGGCGATGGTATTCCAGTCTTATGCGCTGTTCCCTCATATGTCGGCCCTGGAAAATGTCATGTACGGACTACAGTCGGGCGGGCTGCGTAAGCGGGAAGCGCAGGATCGCGCCAGAGAGGGGCTAAAGCTGGTTGGTCTGGAACAGCAGGGAAACCGGCTGCCGTCAGAGCTTTCCGGCGGGCAGCAACAGCGTATAGCCGTGGCGCGTGCGCTGGTGCTGGAACCGCAGGTATTGTTGCTGGATGAGCCGCTTTCAAACCTGGATGAGCGTTTGCGCCGTCGCGTACGCACCGATATTCGCGACCTGCAACAGCGGCTGGGCTTTACCGCCGTCTACGTCACCCATGACCAGGAAGAGGCGCTGGCGGTCTCCGATAAAATTATCGTGATGAAGGAGGGACAGATTGCACAGCAGGGCGCGCCAGATACCCTCTACCACTCGCCAAACTCGGTATTTATTGCCGACTTTATGGGAGAGGCGAATATTCTGCCTTGTGAGGTTGATACCACAGACGGTGAGTTCGCCCTGGTGAGCGTGGGCAAACAGCGCTATCGGGTACGCAGCAGCGGCGCGAAACCGGGTAAAGCCCAGCTTTCCATACGACCCCAATATATTACCCTCAACTCAGGCGGCGAAGGTGCGCTGGCAGGGCAGATCGTGCATGCAACCTGGCTGGGTGACCATATCGAATATGAAGTCAGTACGTCGCTTGGCGCACTGTTTATTATTGACAGCCAGATGGAGCTGATATTACCGCTGGCTGCCCATGTTAATGTGGATTTCAAACCGCAGGGACTGGCATTAATCGCCTCTTAACGCTCGCTACTCTGGAGAAAAGTATGACCGGAACAGAAGATCACGCGCTACTGGCGCGCCTTGCACTGGCAGAAGAAACGGCGCGTGCCGCAGGCCAACTGGCGTTAAGCTGGTTTAATCAGCGCGACAGCCTGATTGTGGAAACCAAAAAAGATGCTCAGGATGTGGTTTCGCAGGCCGACCGTGAAGTAGAGGAGATGATTGACCAGCGTATTCGCCAGGCCTGGGCAGATGATGGCTTTCTGGGGGAGGAGTCGGGCCTGCAATCCGGCACGTCAGGCTATACGTGGGTTGTGGACCCCATTGACGGCACCAGCCCCTATCTCAACGGCATGCCGAGCTGGTGCGTATCGATAGCGGTGCTTTTTGAGGGCGAGCCGGTTATCGGGGTGATTTATGCTCCCTGCTACGATGAATGTTACGTTGCGGCCTCAGGCAAAGGAGCCACATTAAACGGGCGTAAGTTGCAGGTTGACCCTGCGCGCACCCTGCAAAACCATGTGGTGGGCTTCGGGGCCAACAGTTACGTTTCACCGCAGGCTGTGGGTGAGCTGCTGGCGGCGCTGCTGACCAAAGGCGGGAACTTTATCCGTATCGGCTCCGGCGCGTTAATGCTGGCCTGGGTCGCTGCGGGTCGGGTTGTAGGCTATTTTGAACCTTATATGCACGCATGGGATTGTCTGGCCGGATACTGTCTGGTGAAAGAGGCGGGTGGCTGGTATTTGCCTTTTGATACAGAAGGAGAGCGGCTGACTAAAGGCGCCAAAGTGCTGGCGGTGGCTCCGGGCGCGCAACAAGAGTTAAGAGAGATTATGGGCGTGTGAATTTACTGCGCCTGAGGCAGCCCTGCTCAGGCGCGCAACCTTCACTGTTACAAAGCCCCCTAAATCCGGGCGCTTAACCGCTTTTACTACAAGGCCTGAGCGCAAGCCCAGGCAGAAGCCCAGGCCCACTGGAAGTTATAGCCACCCAGCCAGCCAGTCACATCCACCACTTCACCAATGAAATATAAGCCGGGCACATCGCGCGCCTCCATAGTCCTGGAGGAGAGCATGGTGGTATCTACGCCGCCCAGCGTCACTTCCGCCGTGCGGTAGCCTTCGGTGCCGTTAGGCTGTACCCGCCACTGGTGCAGCGAGTCAACCAGTTCGCCCTGCTGACGCCGGTTGAGCTGCTTCAGCGTACATTCCGGCACGCTCCCCAGTAGCTGAAGGCATTCCACCAGACGGCGCGGCAATATTTTTGCCAGCGTGTTTTTCAGGCTCTGATTCGGGTGGGCTTCACGCTCTTCATCAATAAAGCCGCCGAGTTCGCGCTCCGGGGAAAGGTTAATAGTCACGAACTCGCCGGGCTGCCAGTAGCTGGATAATTGCAGAACTGCCGGACCTGATAACCCGCGATGGGTAAACAGCAGCGCTTCTTTAAACAGGGTGCCATCTTCAGCACCGATTGTTGCAGGCACGGCAACGCCAGAGAGGGTTTGCAGCTGCTCCAGCAGCGGCTTGTGCAGCGTGAAAGGCACCAGCCCGGCGCGGGTAGGAAACACCTTAAGGCCAAACTGCTCTGCAATTTTATAACCAAAAGGCGAGGCGCCCAGAGCGGGCATAGAGAGACCGCCGGTGGCCACCACCAGTTTTTCCGCCTGCACCGTGCTGCCGTTCAGCTCCAGCGTATACCCCGCCTCGTCGTGCGCCACGCTCAGCACTTCGCTGCGCAACCGCAGGGTGACGTTGCCCGCTTCGCACTCTTTCAGCAGCAGGTCAACAATCTGCTGGGCAGAGTCATCACAAAAGAGCTGGCCCAGCGTCTTTTCATGCCAGGCGATGCCGTGGCGGTTCACCAGGTCAATAAAGTCCCACTGGGTATAACGCGCCAGCGCCGACTTACAGAAATGGGGATTGTGCGAAAGATAAGCCGCCGGTTCGGTATAGAGGTTGGTAAAATTACAGCGGCCGCCGCCGGACATCACAATTTTACGGCCCGCTTTTTTGCCGTTATCCAGCAGCAGCACTCGCTTGCCCCGCTGCCCCGCCTGCGCCGCGCAGAACAGGCCAGCCGCGCCAGCGCCAATGATGATAACGTCAAACTTTTCCACAACTCGCTCCGGGCTTTAAAAACGCTGATTGTAATGACAAGGGCTGGGTGATGCCAGAGTAACAAAAATGTCATTGCTGAAACATTTTGCAACTGGATGATATTTAAGTGAAAGCAGAGGCCTTTTTCATCAGGCTGACACATTATTGTCAAAAAAAGTCTATATTTTCCTTTCCCCAGCCGCGTATTCTCGCTGATAATGCGCCGCGTTCATGTCCCCCAAAATGGCTTAACGCTTATGTTACATCTGTTCGCTGGTCTCGATTTTCATACTGGCTTGTTACTGGTGCTCGCGCTGCTCTTTGTGCTGTTCTACGAGGCCATTAACGGCTTCCATGATACGGCCAACGCAGTCGCTACTGTGATCTATACCCGGGCAATGCGATCGCAAGTGGCGGTGGTGATGGCTGGGGTGTTTAACTTCTTTGGCGTCCTGCTGGGCGGACTGAGCGTGGCCTATGCCATTGTTCACCTGCTGCCCACCGATCTGCTGCTTAACGTAGGTTCAGCTCATGGCCTTGCCATGGTCTTCTCTATGCTGCTTGCGGCGATTATCTGGAACCTCGGCACCTGGTACTTTGGTCTGCCGGCCTCCAGCTCTCATACCCTTATCGGGGCCATCATCGGTATTGGCCTGACTAACGCACTGATTACCGGCACCTCGGTAGTAGATGCATTAAACATCCCCAAAATGATCGGCATCTTTATGTCGCTGGTGATTTCACCCATTGTTGGCCTGGTGCTGGCTGGCGGCATGGTATTTATCCTGCGCCGTTACTGGAGTGGGAGCAAAAAGCGCCGTCGTATTCATATGACGCCTGCGGAACGTGAAAAGATCGACGGCAAAAAGAAGCCGCCGTTCTGGACCCGGATTGCCCTGATTGTCTCCGCCATCGGCGTGAGCTACTCGCACGGTGCCAATGATGGTCAGAAAGGCATTGGCCTGATTATGCTGGTATTGATTGGCGTGGCGCCAGCGGGATTCGTGGTCAACATGAACTCCACCGGCTACGACATCACCCGCACCCGTGACGCGGTAAACCATCTGGAGCAGTACTATCAGCAGCACGCTGATTCACTGACCCATATCGTGCAGATGGCGCCGCCTGTGGTGCCAACGCCGGAAGAGGTACCAAGCGGCCCGAAAGAGTTCCACTGCGATGCCGCCCGCGCTCTGCCAGCTATTCAGCAAGCCCAGGGCCTGCTGAACAACCTGCAAAGCTACGACAAGCTGACGGTGGACCAGCGGGCGCAGCTTCGTCGCCTGTTGATGTGCATCTCTGACACGTCAGAAAAAGCGTCGAAACTGCCGGGCGTCACCAGTGACGATCAGCGTTTCCTCAGCAAGCTGAAAGGCGACCTGCTGGGCACGATTGAATATGCTCCGGTCTGGATTATCGTAGCCGTAGCCCTGGCGCTGTCGCTGGGCACCATGGTGGGCTGGCGTCGTGTGGCGACCACTATCGGTGAGAAGATCGGTAAGAAAGGCATGACCTATGCTCAGGGGATGTCCGCGCAGTTAACGGCGGCGGTCTCTATCGGCGTGGCGAGTTATACCGGAATGCCGGTTTCAACCACTCACGTCCTCTCCTCTTCCGTTGCCGGCACCATGCTGGTTGATGGCGGCGGCGTACAGAGCAAAACCATCAAAAATATCCTGCTTGCCTGGATATTCACGCTGCCTGTTTCCATCCTGCTGTCAGGTTCGCTTTACTGGATTGCGTTGAAATTTATCGCCTAAGTGCCCTCCTGGCACAGCAAAAGGGCGGGGATATCCCCGCCCTTTTTTGTTTCTTTCGTTTGCTGGCTCAGTGCCAGATCAGCAGCCCAACCAGGCTAATTACCACCAGCCCACATAACGCGCTGGTCAGGATAAACTGCCCCCGTACCCGCTCGCAGCGACGAATAAACTCATCATCGTGATGGTCGCGATAGCGCTGTGACCAGATGTACCGCACCAGCCGGACCTGTTTACCAGGCTGACCGTGTGAGGTAAAGAAGCCCGCGCCATCCACATATTGATAGAGTAAAGGATCGCACCCACGAAGCACCACTAACAACGCACGCAAAGAGGAAAAGTAGCGCGCCATATTCACCACACATACCACACAAAGAGCCCAGAAAAGCGCGATGGTGCTGATCATGATCCCCTCCCGACAGCCATCAAAGAGCTTATGCAACGGGGTACGCCGGACAAGCCCTGCGATGAGTAGCCAATCACCTCATTAAACCAGACTGATTTTAGTTGTAACAGAAAAGCGACTGCTATTAGCGCATAACAGGTCGTTAATATCAGTGTAGGAGATCTGCTTAAATTTTTTCCAGCGATGTTTTACGTAACCGTCAGAAAGAGAGAAAAATTCAGTATGATCCCGCTCGCAAACGGCGCGGCCTGGCCGTTCTGCTGTTAACAATTGGGGTTATAATAGAGGTGAAAATAATAACGTCGCCGATCTCTTTCTCCTCATCAGGCGCGGCTCAATGCATTAAACATTAGCAACGGATTTCAATGTGTTATGATGCAAAAAGAGAGTTTTTTCGGCGGATATCCCTCCGCAACGAATGAAAGGAGTATCGTTATGTCTTACAAACACATTCTGATCGCAGTCGACCTTTCTCCGGAAAGCCAGCTGCTGGTCGCCAAAGCGGTGTCCATGGCACGCCCTTACGATGCCAAAGTGTCACTGATCCACGTTGATGTGAACTATTCCGATCTCTATACCGGATTGATTGACGTCAACTTAGGGGATATGCAAAAACGTATCTCTGAAGAGACCCATACCGCGCTGACCGACCTTTCGAATAGTGCGGGCTACCCCATTTCTGAAACCCTGAGCGGCAGCGGCGATCTGGGCCAGGTGCTGGTCGATGCGATCAAAAAATATGATGTGGATTTGGTGGTGTGTGGTCACCATCAGGACTTCTGGAGCAAGCTGATGTCATCGGCTCGCCAGCTGATCAATACCGTGCACATTGATATGCTGATTGTGCCGCTGCGTGATGAAGAAGACGAATAAACAGAAAAGGGCGGAATAATCTCCGCCCTTTTTTCAGATGTGGTGCTGTAAAACGCTTCTCGCTGGCGCTGTTCTGTCGGCGCGGAAGATCGTTCGCTTCACCCCGTAACGCTTGCGTTAAGCGTCACTCTGATGAGCTGACGCTGGCTCCACAGAGTCGCCAGGCAGCGGTGGGTAGATATCAAAGCGGTGACTTTTGGTCACTACGGCAGCCTGTGTCACCACGCCTGCCAGCGGAGGCGCATAATCTGGGCGCTTTACAACCACCCTTTTCTTCGCCAGCCGCCTCGCCGGGGCCAGCAAGCCATCCGCATCCTCATCCGCCCCCACCAGCGTCTGAAATACCCGCATCTCTTTCTTTACCAGCGCGCTTTTCTGCTTGTGAGGATACATCGGGTCGAGATAGACCACGTCGGGCTTGTCGGCGATTTCGCTCAGTGCCTCAAGGCTTGAAGCGTGGATAAGCGTCAGACGTTGCCGTAGCCAGCCGCCAATTTCCGCATTCTGGTAGCCGCGCTGTAAGCCGTCATCCAGCAGAGCTGCCACCACAGGATGACGCTCCAGCATCTGCACATGGCAGCCTACAGAGGCCAGCACAAAGGCATCGCGCCCCAGCCCCGCCGTGGCATCGATCACGGAGGGCAGATAGCCGCTTTTAATGCCCACCGCTTTTGCCACCGCCTCGCCGCGCCCACCGCCAAAACGACGTCGATGGGCCATTGCGCCCTCGACGAAATCCACAAAAATTCCGCCAAGTTTAGGCTCATCTAGCTTGCGCAGCTCAAGGTGTGTAGCCGTCATAACCAGCGCCATCGGCGCATCTGCATCATGCTCCAGCTGCCAGCGGGCGGCTAAAACAGATAAGGCGCCGTCTCCGGCGCCCGATTCATCCACTAAACAGATCTTCACTGCACGCTATTCCTGAATACCGTAATGTTTGAGCATGGCATCCAGCTGCGGCTCGCGGCCACGGAAGCGCCTGAACAGCTCCATCGGCTCTTCGGAACCTCCCCGCGTCAGGATGTTATCCAGGAAGGACTGACCCGTTTCGCGGTTGAAAATACCTTCCTCTTCAAAGCGCGAGTAAGCGTCAGCCGCCAGCACGTCTGCCCACAGATAGCTGTAGTAACCCGCAGCATAGCCACCGGCAAAGATATGGCTGAAAGCGTGTGGGAAGCGGCCCCAGGACGGTGATGGCACCACGGCTACCAGCTGTTTGATCTCTTTCAGCATCTCAAGGATTTGCGCGCCTTTGGCCGGGTCAAACTCGGCATGCAGACGGAAGTCAAACAGGCCAAACTCCAGCTGACGCAGGATAAACAACGCCGCCTGATAGTTTTTTGCCGCCAGCATTTTGTCCAGCAGCTCCTGTGGCAGCGGCTCGCCGGTTTCATAATGGCCGGAGATAAACGCCAGCGCTTCCGGTTCCCAGCACCAGTTTTCCATAAACTGGCTTGGCAATTCGACCGCATCCCACGGCACCCCGCTGATGCCCGCTACGCCCGGCGTTTCAATACGCGTCAGCATATGGTGCAGGCCATGGCCAAACTCATGGAACAGCGTGGTCACTTCATCGTGGGTAAACAGCGCAGGCTTGCCCTTCAGCGGACGGTTGAAGTTGCAGGTCAGGTAAGCCACCGGCTTTTGCAGGGAACCGTCGGCAAGGCGCATCTGGCCTACGCAGTCGTCCATCCATGCCCCGCCACGCTTGTTTTCACGCGCGTAGAGATCGAGATAGAAGCTGCCGCGCAGCTCGCCGCTCTCATCAAACAGATCGAAGAAACGCACGTCAGGATGGTAAACGTCCACATCCTTGCGCTCTTTGGCAGTGATGCCATAAATGCGCTTAACCACTTCAAACAGGCCGTTAACGGCACGCTCTTCCGGGAAGTAAGGACGAAGCTGCTCGTCGCTGATGGCATACAGGTGCTGCTTCTGCTTTTCGCCTAACCAGGTCAGATCCCATGGGTTCAGCTCATCCATTCCGTACTCTTTTTTCGCGAAGGCACGCAGCTGCTCCAGCTCTTTCTCTGCCTGCGGCCGGGCGCGTTTTGCCAGATCGGTCAGGAAGTCCGTCACCTGGGCAGGATTTTCGGCCATTTTCGTCGCCAGGGATTTATGCGCGTAGGAGTCGAAGCCCAGCAGCTGAGCCAGCTCGTGGCGCAGCGCCAGCTCTTCCGCCATCACTTCGCTGTTATCCCATTTGCCCGCATTTGGCCCCTGATCGGAGGCTCGCGTGGCGTAGGCGCGGTACATCTCTTCGCGCAGCGCCTGGTTGTCGCAGTAGGTCATCACCGGCAGATAGCTTGGGATATCCAGCGTCAGCAGCCACCCCTCCTGCTCTTTAGCTTCTGCCTGCGCCTTCGCCGCACCCAGTGCGCTTTCCGGCATACCGGAGAGTTCACTTTCATCAGCGATCAGCTTGCTCCAGCCCATGGTGGCATCCAGCACGTTATTGCTGTATTTCGAACCCAGTTCCGAGAGGCGTGCAGCAATTTCGCCATAGCGCTTCTGTTTTTCTTTGCTCAAACCAATACCGGAGAGTTCAAAGTCACGCAGGGCATTATCAACGGCCTTTTTCTGCGGCGCGCTCAGTCCGGCGTAGCTGGTCTCTTTCAGATTGCGATAAGCCTGATAGAGGCCCTCGTGCTGACCCACCCAGGTGCTGTACTCGGAAAGCAGCGGCAGCGTCTGCTCATAGGCTTCGCGCAGTTCCGGGCTGTTTTTCACTGAATTCAGATGGCTGACCGGGGAGAAAAGGCGGCCTAAGCGATCGTCCACTTCCGCCAGCGGCTGAACCAGATTATCCCAGGTATAGGGCGCGCCCTGAGCGACCGCTTTTTCCACCGCAGCACGGCAATCGGCCAGTGCCTGAGTCACCGCGGGAACCACGTGTTCGGGTTTGATCGCAGAAAACGGCGGAAGCGTAAAAGAAGTAAGTAACGGATTGGTCATTGCGCAGTCCTTGTTATGATGACTTGTCTGAGGCGCTGTTTAGCGCGCGATAAAGTTAACATGAGGCTAAGTGTAGTGAAAATCAATGGTGGGCAGGCGGGGAAAGGTGACGAAAGGTGTCGGTAAGGGCGCATGCCGAACGGCAGCAGAGGTTTGTTACTGCCCTCCTTAACGCGTTATTGATCTCAGTCACGGCTCACCCACTCTCTGGTTGATTTCACCGGTTCGCAGTTGCCTGCCCTGGTCCGTCACCGCATAATTTTGCCGGTTTTTTTGCTTACTCAAACGGAGTGTTGTTATGTGGTATCTCCTTGCTGCCTCACTGCTACTGCTTTCTTTCCACCGGCGTGCTTCGCTGGGGTTGCTGGCCATAGCGCTGGTTCTGGCGGCGATTGATGAAACGCTCCAGTGGCAGGCCATCGCCGCCCTGGTTGGTATTGGGGCCGTCGCGCTCTGGCAAACGAAAATAAAAGAGCGGGGCACCACAGCTCTCGCTGGCGAAGCGCTGCTGCTGCTCAGCGCCGTGGCGCTGATGCTGCATTTCATTCCGGGCTTTAATAACCTGAAGATTATCAGCGCTGTTAAAGCCGGGCCGGAAAGTGCTCCTTTCAGCTTTTACTACAATTTCGATAAGGCCCTGATCCCCTTTGTGTTGCTGGCCTGCCTGCCCACGCTGCTGAAACGTCCGGCTGTGGGGCCAAAAAACCGGCTGTGGTGGCTGGTGCTGATACTCTCTATGCCGCTTCTGCTGCTGGTTGCCACGCTGGCAGGCGGCCTGCGTGTGGAGCTGCATCAGCCTGAATGGCTTGGCGCTTTTATGCTGGCGAACCTGTTCTTTGTCTCATTTGCAGAGGAAGCGCTGTTTCGCGGCTATCTTCAGCAGCGCGTCAGCCAGAAGCTCGGCAATCTCTGGGGCTTGTTGATTGCAGCGGTCATATTTGGTCTGGCGCACCTTGCTGGCGGGCCGCTGCTGGTGTTCTTTGCCACGCTGACCGGCCTTATCTACGGCCTGGCCTGGCTCTGGAGCGGCAGAGTGTGGGTCTCCACGCTGGTGCATTTCGCCTTTAATCTGCTGCATCTGCTGTTCTTCACCTATCCGGTCTGGCAACACCAGCCAGGATAAGAGCATTAGCAGATCCGGGGCTTGCGATAATGGTTAGCGTGGGTTGGGGTGGCAAGCACATGATATGGAATGAACATGCTGTAGGTTGACCTGAACAAGTAACAGGGGCGCAAGCCCCTTAATCATAAAGCCAGTGGCCAGCGCGAGTCGATTCTGCAAACATCCGAACAGTGAGAGGTTTCTTAGTCTGCGGTAGCGGCTTTTCAGTAAACCATTTACGGAAAACCATTTGAGCTTCCAGGGGGAGTAGTGAGCCATATCCAACTCTGACGCATCAACCCCAAACACCTCATCATATTTTTCTATTGCATCACCCAGCTCATCAGCCGCCGCGTATCCCTGCAATGGCGTGTCCAGCTCAATGGGGATCGGTTTCATTGCCAGCGTGGTCATCAGCGAAAGCTCCCTGCGGAAAAAGCTTAATACCTCTTCGTCGGTCACCCTATTTTATCGTTCCCTCTGGCTATTTTGTTATAATGGCAGGTGGTTTTATAAGTGATAGTCGCAACGTCATGGGCGAGAAGAATCCAGCCCACCACCGGCACCGCGCGGCCTGCAAACTTGCCCAAATTGTTTACCCACATTGGCTTCAAATACCGAAGGCTGGCATTTGTGAAGGCAGGAAGCCGAAAAGACCATTTTATCTCAAGGTAGCGGCGGGCATAAACGGCTAAAAGCGTTGATTTGTTCACATGCTTTCGGCCCATCTGGCAACTATCCCTGATATAATCCCCTGCTTCAAAAGATTCTCATGCTTTTTCCTGCATCCGTTGCTGTGCGTCGTTCTGTGGGTAATCCGTGAGGTAATAATTGTAAAAAATTGATTTACCATCAATTAAAACCTTATTATATTCAACAGGATATTTAATAATGCTCAGTTACCGCCACAGTTTTCATGCCGGCAACCATGCCGACGTTCTCAAGCATACCGTTCAGAGCCTGATCATCACTGCGCTTAATGAGAAGGATAAACCCTACCTCTATCTGGATACCCATGCCGGGGCCGGGCGCTATCAGCTGAGCGGCGAGCACGCCGAGCGGACGGGTGAATATCTGGAAGGGATCGCCCGCATCTGGCAACAGGATGACCTGCCAGAAGAGCTGGAGAGCTATATCTCCTGCATCAAGGCGCTGAACCCGAACGGCAAGCTGCGTTATTACCCTGGTTCGCCGCTGATTGCGCGTCACCTGCTGCGCCCTTATGACAAGCTGAACCTGACGGAACTGCATCCCAGCGACTACCCAATGCTGCGCAATGAGTTCCAGAAGGATGAACGCGCCCGCACCGAGAAAGCGGACGGCTTCCAGCAGCTGAAATCGAAATTGCCGCCGCCGTCGCGCCGTGGTCTGGTTCTGATCGATCCCCCCTACGAGCTGAAATCGGATTATCAGGCCGTGGTAACCGGGCTGCTGGAAGGGTACAAACGTTTCGGCACCGGCGTGTTTGCGCTGTGGTATCCGGTGGTCCTGCGTCAGCAGATCAAGCGCATTACCAAAGAGCTTGAAGCTTCCGGCATCCGTCGCATTTTGCAAATCGAGCTGGGCGTCCGCCCGGACAGCGACCGCTTCGGCATGACCGCCTCAGGCATGATTGTGATCAACCCGCCGTGGAAGCTGGAGCAGCAGATGAACAACGTGCTGCCATGGCTGCTGAAGCATCTGGTTCCCGCAGGAACCGGCCACACCAAAGTCAGCTGGATTGTGCCGGAATAATCGGCCGCATCCTTGCTGCATTAAACAGCAGAAGGGTGCCTGATTAAGCGCTGGAGAAATACAGCGCCATCCCCACTCTGCTACAGCCTGAATACCGAGAAATCATGTGCCATCTCGGTATTCGGGAAAATCTCCCGACATTCTGCCAGCAATCTTTCCGAATCCTCCCGCAGATAACGCGAACTGAGATGCGTGACAATCAGCCTTTTTGCCCCCGCCTGTTTTGCGGCCATCGCTGCCTGTACGGTAGAAGAGTGCCCTCGCCCGTTGGCTTTCTCCTCCATCGCCGCTTCCAGCGTGGCTTCATGCACCATCACATCCGCCCCTGCGGCCAGTTCGCTGGCCGCAGGCGTAGGGCTGGTATCGCCGAAGATGGCCAGCGTCACGCCTTTGGTGGCGGGGCCAAGATAGGCTTTTCCCTCCACCACCCGTCCATCTTCCATCGTCACCGTTTTACCCAGTTTGAGCTGCTGAAACAGCGCGCCGGGCTTTATTCCGTCGGCAAGAAGCCTTTCGGCATCCAGCGCGCCGGGCTTATCATGTTCTTCGATACGAAAGCCGTAGCACTCTACCGGATGCGTCAGCGGATAAGCCGTGACGCGAAAATGCTCGTCATTGAACACTTCCCCCGCCTCTATCTCCACAATCTCCAGTGGAAAGGTGAGCCAGGAGCCGCTCAGGCTCAGGGTGGTTTCGACAAAAGACCTGATACCTTTTGGCCCGTATATTGTCATGGTATCGCTGATGCCGTTCATCGATCGGCTGGTCAGCAGCCCCGGCAGGCCAAAGATGTGATCCCCGTGCAGATGAGTAATAAAAATCTTTTCGATTTTTCCGCTCTTCACCCTGGAGCGCATCATCTGATGCTGTGTCCCTTCTCCGCAGTCAAACAGCCAGCATCTGCTGCGCACGCCATGCAGATTCAGCGCAATGCTGGTGACGTTGCGCTGGCGGCTGGGCGTACCCGCGCCGGTTCCTAAAAATAGCAGTTCCATCCGGTTTCTCTCAGCCCTTGTAGCCGTTAAAAAAGTGAGGGGGATCGCAGTAAATCAGGATTATTGCGCTTTTCATTGCCCCCGCCCTATTACAATCATAGATGCAAACTTTGCGGCATTTAACCGAGTGGCGTTACACTACTGCCAATTCATTTCACTAACTTTGGAATTCCCGATGACCAGACATTATGACTATCTTGCCATTGGCGGCGGCAGCGGCGGCATCGCCTCTATTAACCGTGCGGCTATGTACGGACAGAAATGTGCGTTGATCGAAGCGAAAGATCTTGGCGGTACCTGCGTGAACGTCGGCTGCGTTCCGAAGAAAGTGATGTGGCACGCGGCGCAAATCGCTGAAGCTATTCACCAGTATGGCCCTGACTATGGTTTCGATACCACCGTCAACAGCTTCAACTGGGGCACGCTGGTGAAAAACCGCACCGCCTATATCGATCGTATTCATACCTCATACGATAACGTACTGGGTAAAAACAATGTTGACGTAATCAAAGGTTACGCACGCTTTGTGGATGCGCATACCGTAGAAGTGAACGGCGAAAAAATCACTGCCGACCATATCCTGATCGCCACCGGCGGCCGTCCAAGCCATCCGTCAATCCCCGGTGCGGAATACGGTATCGATTCTGACGGCTTCTTTGAGCTGGATGCCCTGCCAAAACGTACCGCTGTTGTGGGCGCTGGCTATATCGCGGTTGAAATCGCAGGCGTGGTTAACGCGCTGGGTTCAGAAACACACCTGTTTGTGCGCAAGCATGCGCCGCTGCGTACTTTCGATCCGCTGATTGTTGAAACACTGGTGGAAGTGATGAACGCTGAAGGGCCGGAGCTGCACACTGACTCTGTTCCTGAGGCGGTGATCAAAAATGGTGACGGCAGCCTGACGCTGAAACTGGCCAACGGCAAGGATCAGACGGTTGACTGCCTGGTCTGGGCCATTGGTCGTGAGCCAATGACTGATAACCTGAACCTGGATGTCACCGGCGTGAAGCTGAACGAAAAAGGTTACATCAGCGTCGATAAATACCAGAACACCAGCGTTCCGGGCATCTATGCCGTGGGCGACAATACCGGTGCGGTTGAGCTGACGCCGGTAGCCGTTGCCGCAGGGCGTCGTCTCTCTGAGCGTCTGTTTAACAACAAGCCGGAAGAGCATCTGGATTACAGCAACGTGCCAACGGTGGTCTTCAGCCACCCGCCAATCGGCACCGTGGGTCTGAGCGAGCCGGAAGCGCGTGCAAAATATGGTGATGACGAAGTGAAAGTCTATAAATCCGCTTTCACCGCCATGTACACCGCGGTTACCCAGCACCGCCAGCCGTGCCGTATGAAGCTGGTTTGCGTGGGCAAGGATGAAAAAATTGTCGGTATTCACGGTATCGGTTACGGCATGGATGAGATGCTACAGGGCTTCGCCGTGGCGCTGAAGATGGGCGCGACCAAGAAAGACTTCGACAACACCGTCGCTATTCATCCGACCGGTTCTGAAGAGTTCGTTACCATGCGCTAAGGCGCTAAGCACCAAAAGAAAAAGCCAGCGAATGCTGGCTTTTTTTATGCGCTTTTTCCACAGACGGATCTCGCTTTTTCATTGGCTGTGGAGAGAAAATTTTACAGGTTGTGGGGTAAATCGCAGGGGCCGTGCTGCATACTCTTCCGCCTGTTACAGCCCAGTGCCCTGACAATCCTATACAAAAACCCTGTTTATTCCCCGCTTCGTTCGCGTATTATTGACACGAATTGAAATACGAATCATTAGCATTCAATAATTACCCCCCCTTTCACTTTCAGGAGAGAAAATGAAAATTCGTTCAGCGCTGGCATCATTACTGGTGGTAACAGGATTAGCGATGGGATCTTTTCAGCCCGCTTTAGCGGCTGAAAAAACAGAAACGATAACAGTGGAGCATGCACAAGGGACAACGCAGGTGCCGCTCAACCCGAAAAAGGTCATTATTCTTAACCCGGCAACGCTGGATAATGCCGATGCGCTGAAGATTCCGGTAGCGGGCGTCCCCAAAAACAGCGCCCACCTTCCCCCCTTTCTGGCGAAATATCAGGGCGACGAGTACCTGAATGCAGGCACCCTGTTTGAACCTGATTATGAGGCGCTGGTGAACGCCAGACCGGATCTGATTATCGCCGGCGGCCGCGCCCGCGATGCGTATGACAAGCTTAGCGAAATCGCGCCCACCATCGCGCTCGATACGGACCCGCAGCATTTTGTTGCCAGCCTGACGCAACGCACAGAGCAGCTGGCTGCCATTTTTGGTAAGCAGGAGCAGGCAAAAACGCTGCTGGCAGACTTTGATGCGAAGATTGCCGCTATCAAAGCGAAGTCTGCGCAGGCGGGCACCGCCATGGTTATTATGATCAACGGTGGGAAAATGTCGGCCTATACGCCCGGTTCCCGCTTTGGCTTTATCTATGACGCTTTAGGGTTTGCGCCTGCTACCAGCTTCAGGCAAACCGGCCGCCACGGTAACGTCGTCTCCCCGGAGTTTATCCTGCAAACCAATCCTGAATGGCTTTTTGTGCTGGATCGCGATAACGCCATTGGCCGCAAAGAGGGGCAGTCTGCACAACAGGTGCTGGATAACCCTCTGATCCGCAAAACCAACGCATGGCAGCATCAGCATATTGTCTACCTTGACTCTGCTTCGCTCTATATCGCTGGCGGTCTGCAAAGCTACAGCCAGCTGATGGAGACTATCAGTACCGCGCTGGATTAACGCAAGGCCTTTTCCACAGATGAAAAACCTGACTTTTGTGGCCGGGCTGGCAGCCCTGCTGGGCCTGATGGCCTGGAGCCTGTTGGTGGGCGCAGGCCCGATGAGCTGGAGCGGGATCTGGCACGATGAAGATATGCGCGACATCTTTCTGCTCAGCCGCGTACCCCGCACGCTGGCGCTGCTGCTGGCAGGCAGCGCGATGAGCGTGGCGGGGCTGATTATGCAGATGCTGACGCAGAACCGCTTTGTGGAACCCTCAATAGCGGGCACTACGCAGTCGGCCAGCCTGGGCCTGCTGCTGGTGATGATCGTGGATCCCGCCGCCTCCGTGCTGACAAAAATGGTGATTGCGGTGCTGTTTGCCATGGGCGGAACGGCGTTGTTTATGACGCTGCTGCAACGGATGCGTATCAAAACCCCGCTGATGGTGCCGCTGACCGGCATCATGCTTGGTGCCATTTTCAGTTCGGTAACCACCTTCCTGGCGATGGAGTCTGACCTTCTGCAATCGCTGGGTGGCTGGGAGTCGGGTGATTTCTCCGGCGTGCTTCAGGGGCGTTATGAACTTCTCTGGCTGGTTGGCGCACTGACCCTGGCCGCGATGCTGATTGCCGACAGGTTCACCGTGGCAGGAATGGGACGGGAGTTTTCCGTCAACGTTGGCCTGAACTATCACTCTATTTTGCTGACCGGCATGGCGATTGTTTCTGTCATCAGCGGCGTAGTGGTGGTGGTGATTGGCGTGCTGCCGTTCCTCGGGCTGATTGTGCCCAATATTATCAGCCTGGCGATGGGCGATAACCTGCGCAGAACCCTGCCCTGGGTCGCCTTATGCGGCGGCGGGCTGGTGGTGCTGTGCGACATCGTCGGGCGGCTGATTGTCTGGCCGTTCGAGATGCCGGTCAGCGTCATTCTTGGCGTGATCGGGGCGCTGGTGTTTCTCTGGCTGCTGACAAGGAGGCCGCAACATGCAGGCTGATACCTCTTTATCCGCGCCGTTGCCCGCAACCAGGAAGCCTTCTCCCCATCAACGTCTGCTGCTGCTTGGCGCCCTGGCGCTTGCGGCGATAGTGCTGTTTATGACGGTGAATCTGCACGGCAATCTGCGCTATATCCTTGTTCACCGTGGCCTGATTCTGGCCACCATGCTGCTGGTAGCCTTCGCGGCTGGCACCGGCACGCTGCTGTTCCAGACCATCACCAGTAATCGCATCCTGACGCCCTCCATTATGGGCCTGGAAGCGCTGTTTATCCTGATTCAGACCGCACTGATCTTTTTTATCGATGCGGATGGCTTCAGGGTGCTGGGAACCGTTGGTAAATTTCTTTGTGAAACGTCGCTGCTGCTGCTGTTTTCAGTAATGCTCTACCGCTGGCTGCTTGCTGGAAGAGGTGTTGATTTACATAAGGTTTTGCTGGTGGGCCTGGTGTTTGGCACGCTGTTCCGCAGCCTCTCTGGCCTGATGCAACGTCTGCTGGCACCGGGTGAATTTGCGGTGTTGCAGGGGCGGGTGTTTGCCACCTTTACCCGCGCCGCGCCGGAAATTATTGCTCTCTCTGCGGTAATTGTGCTGCTGGCCGCCGTGGTTATCTGGCGTATGCGGCATCTGCTGGATGTGCTGGCGCTGGGTCGGGAGGCGGCTGTTAATCTTGGCGTGGCTTATCAGCAAAAGGTGATGACCGTGCTGCTGCTGGTTTCCCTGCTGGTGGCAGTCTCCACCGTGCTGGTGGGGCCGCTGACGTTTCTGGGGCTGCTGGTGGCAAACCTCAGTTACCAGATTATCGGTTCGCACCGTCACCAGTATCTTCTGCCTGGCGTGATCCTGACAGGTATCATCACGCTTGTCGGCGGTCAGCTGGTGCTGGAGCGCCTGCTGAACAGGGTGGGCACGCTGTCTGTGGTCATTGAGTTCGCTGGCGGCGCACTGTTCCTTTATCTGTTGATCAGGAAGACAACCAAGTGATTGAAATAAACGGTGTCGTAAAAAAATATCAGCAAACTACGGTGCTGGACACTATCAGTGAATCTCTGCCGGAGGGCGGGCTGACTTCAATTATTGGCGCAAATGGCGCAGGGAAATCAACGCTGCTGGCAGTGATGAGCCGTTTGCTTCTGCCGGAGGCGGGTAGCGTTTCGGTAAAGGGTCTGGATGTGCAGCGTACCTCAGGCAGGCAGCTGGCAAAGGTGCTCTCTGTTCTTCGCCAGGAGAATCATTTTACCGGCCGTCTGACCCTGTATGACCTGGCGAGCTTTGGACGCTATCCCTGGTCGCAGGGACGGCTGACGCAAGAGGATCGTGAGCATATTGACGCCGCCTTACTCTTTCTGGATCTGATGCCGCTGAAGGCACGCTACCTTGATGAACTCTCTGGTGGACAGCGGCAGCGGGCGTATGTCGCGATGGTGCTCTGTCAGAATACCCAATATGTGCTGCTGGATGAGCCGTTAAATAATCTGGATATCCGGCACAGCGTGGCGATGATGAAACAGCTCAGACGTGCTGTGGATGAGCTGAAGAAAACCATCGTTCTGGTGATCCACGATATCAATTTTGCCTCGGCCTATTCAGACCATATTATTGCGATGAAACAGGGCCGGATCCTCTATCGCGGCACGCCGCAGGCGATCATGACCTCTGCGGTGCTCGGCGATATTTTCGATACTGAAGTCACTATTGAGCAGATCCGGGGCCAGCCCGTGGCGATATATTACCGTTGAGGGCTGAGCCAGTTTTTAAGCAGACGCGTCACTGTCGGCATCCACAAAAAGACCACCAAAGCCACCACTGAAGCATCGTTAAGAAGATGACCCCAGTGCGTTCCTTTCGCGGCAGGCAGGAGCAGCCCCCAGAACCAGGGAACCAGGTTGGTGGAAGGGTAAATCACCGCCAGCGTTACCAGAAACTGCTTCCACCGCGCCGGAGCAGGATGAGCAGCGCTCGTCGGCGTAAACCAGAATGCCGCACCGGGACGCAGTTCAATATGCTCCTGAGCGCTGAGCAGCGGGGCCAGCTCTGCTATCCTGGCTTTGCGCCGATCCGATTTTATCCAGTGATAAAGATTTACCAGGTTATCGAAACGGATCAGCACCGTATAGGTCATTTCGCCATGTACCGGACGAAGCACGTTCACCCCAAGATGGCCGAGGGAGAGCGCGGCTTCCGGCATAATAGCCTCCAGCCAGCGCTCATACTCTTGCTGTTTATCTGCCAGCACGCTGTGCGTGATCACCAGGGTGACATGCTCGGGTTGATGAGGGTAATCCACCGTTATCTCCTTCACTGAAATCCGCCGGGCCAGGGAAGAGGGCTGAATTCCTTCGCGCCGGCCATTTAGGGGTTGCGTTGCGTAGGGAAACAATACGAAATAGCACCGGTGGTTGATAACGGAAAGATTTTGGGTTGTTGTTCAACAAATTTTGGGATTGATAAAGGCCATGAGACTGAACCTTGAAGCGCTGCTGATTCTGGATGCCCTCGATCGCCATGGCACCTTCGCCGCTGCCGCCGCCAGGCTGTTTAAAACCGCTTCTGCCCTGAGCTATACCGTGCAGAAGATGGAGAGCGATCTCAATATCAAACTGTTAGATCGCTCTGGTCACCGGGCCACCTTCACGCCCACAGGGCGACTGATGCTGGAAAAAGGGCGGGTGTTATTACGCGCGGTCAGTGAGCTTGAGCAGCAGGCACAGTATGTGGAAAGCGGCTGGGAGAGCAAACTCACGATAAGCGTGGATGCCTCGGTGCCGTTTGCGCTGCTGACGCCGCTGGTGGATCGCTTTTATCAGGAGCACCAGCATACGCAGCTGCTGTTTCGTCAGGACGTGCTGGCAGGCTGCTGGGAAGCGCTGAGCTATGGCGATGCGGATATCGTGTTTGGCGCCGTGCAGGAACCAGCTACCCGCAGCGGTATCGACTGCGTGCCGATTGGCTGGCTGGAATATCTCTTTGCCGTTGCGCCTGAGCACCCCCTGGCAAAGCTGCCCGAGCCGTTACTGCGCGATCAGGTTCGTCAGTACCGTGCGGTCGTGGTGCGCGATACTTCCCGACACACAGCCGGGACGGATTTACGCGTGCTGGATGAGCAGAAGATCCTCAGCGTGCATGATTTCGGTGCAAAGGTGCAGGCCCAGCTCGCGGGACTGGGATGCGGCTATCTGCCTCGCTATCTGGCTGAACCCCACCTCGCCAGCGGTATGCTGGTGGAACGCAGGCTGGAGAGTGAAACACGACGCGACAGGGCTTACCTGGCGTGGAATGAAAACGCCACCGGCAATGCTGCCCTGTGGTGGCGGGAGAATCTGCAACGTTTTGACGGGCTGAGCAGCGTTTACTACACCGACTAACGCAGCGAACCCGCTATCTCTCCCGACAAGGGCAGGTTCCCTCGTTTTATCCCTCACTGGCCGCGCCAGGATGGGCGGCAGAGAGTGATGCCTTTCCGCAATATGAGCCTGGCCGCCAAACGTCAGACGGCCTGCTCTGGCCCTATTTCAGACGGGCGGGCGCGTTATGCACCATGGTGTAGGCATAATCCACACCCATGCCGTAGGCACCGCTGTGTTCGCGCACCAGATCCATCACCGCATCGTAGGTCTCTTTACGCGACCAGTCACGCTGGTACTCCAGCAAGACCTGCTGCCAGGTCACCGGCACTGCACCAGCCTGCACCATGCGGTCAACAGAACGCTCATGCGCATCCACGCTGGTGCCGCCGGAAGTATCCGTTACCACATAGACTTCAAAGCCCTCTTTCAGCGCCATCAGCGCCGGGAAGGTCAGACAAACTTCCGTCCACAGTGCAGAGATAATCAGCTTTTTGCGGCCGGTCGCTTTTACTGCTTCAACAAAAGCCGCGTCTTCCCATGAGTTCATGGAGGTGCGTTCAATCGGCTTCACCTCAGGGTGCACCGCCAGCAGTTCGGGCCAGATAAAACCGCTGAAACTCTCTGTTTCTACCGAGGTGTAAATCACCGGCACGTTAAAAACTTTGCCCGCTTTGGCCAGGGCAACGGTGTTATTTTTAAGCTGCTGGCGGTCGATGTTGGCTACGCCGAAAGACATCTGCGGCTGATGGTCGATGAAAATCAGCGTGGAGTTCTGTGGGTCAAGCAGGTCGAGTGTAGACATTTTAAAATCCTCTCAAAGCGTAGTGTGGGTGACGTAATGTCGTTGCGTTGTGCTGTTGGAACTCACAATACGGCAGGCCACACCGGGCTGATAGCGGAAAGAATTTGGCAACTTGTTGAGAAATTTTTGACAGAGTGGAAACGGCAAATAGCGAGCAGGATCAGTGGTATAACTTGATAAAAAACCTTTAACAAGTTATCAAAAATTCCTGACTATGGCGGGGGAAAGAGGCGCGTTGCGGCGTTATCTGCGGGCATCCAGCCAGATGGCGTAGGCTTCATCCCACAGGGCGGCTGGCGTGCCCGCTTTGCCTAACCCGAAGCCATGTCCGCCACGGGTAATGTTGATCTGCTCCACCGGCACGCCCATTCTGCGGCAGGTATCATGCATGATCACTGTGTTGTGAGGATTGGAAATCGGATCGTCTTCCGCCTGAGCAAGAAACGTTGGCGGGAAGTGCCGGGTCACGTAATTCTCTACTGACCAGTTTGCCTCCTGATTCGCAGAGGCATTTTTCCCGACCAGCTGCTGGTGCGTCATGGTATGTGTATAGGGAGCCTCCAGCGTGATCACGGGATAGATTAGCCCGACGCTGTCAGCCACAGGAACCACCTGATCCAGCGCATCCTGAGGTTCATAAGTCACAAAATCTGGACGGGCAGCCGCCATACCAAAGAGGTGACCACCCGCCGAGAAGCCCAGCAGATGCACCTTTCTTTCCATTGAGCGAACCAGACGGATAGCACGCTGCGCGTCCTGTAGCGGCGCCAGACTTGCGGCATGCCACTTCTCGTGCGGCAGACGATAGCTGAGGACATAGGCCGTATAACCACGGGCGTTCAGCCAGCGCGCGACGGGCCAGGCTTCGCCGCCCATGCCAATCCAGCGATAGCCGCCACCCGCCGCAATCAGCACGGCCGACCCGTTAGGGTTTTCCGGCTGGAAACGCTGGATTGCCGGGCTGACAATATTCGACCATGAGCCATTGGCAGAAACCCGCAGGTTTCCGCTCGGTCCACCGCCGCCCGGTGGGTCCTCCTGCCAGAGCGGAATAATGTCTTCTCTGGCAAACAGTTTTCCGGTGGTCATGGCAAGTAAAGTGGCGCCGGTGCCCAGTATCAACCGACGACGACTAATCATCTGGCATATCCGTCCTCAATAAACAGAGACCCATTACGTTCTGTGAAAAACTCATGCAATGAAGGTGCCAGCAAAAAAGCGACAATCGCCATTTCACCGGATGGAAAAGGAGTGTTATCGGGAATCTCTGTTTATATCGGCATGAGGTAACGGCTCTTCACCGCTTTTTATGCGATCTGGCCGGTCGGATGCAAGCAAAAATGTGATCTGACCGAAAAAATAAGTCCTCTGCCCGTGTCAGCCGGGCAGAGAGGGATCAGTGGCTGTTGGCTTTATCTTTGCGTGACAGGCTGTCGAGATAGCCCATAACAAAGGCGGAGAGCACAAACGTCAGGTGAATGATCACATACCACATCAGTTTATTATCAGGGATATTTTTAGCATCCATAAACACCCGAAGCAGGTGGATGGAAGAGATAGCGACAATTGAGGCGGCCACTTTATTTTTCAGCGAGCCGGAGTCCATTTTGCCCAGCCAGCTGAGCTTTTCTTTATGGTCGTCAATATCGAGCTTTGAGACAAAGTTCTCGTAGCCAGAGAGCATTACCATCACCAACAGCCCACCCACCAGCGTCAGGTCGATCATCGACAGTAAAACCAGTACCAGATCGTTCTCCGCCATGGCCAGCACGTCAGGCAGCAGGTGAAAAACTTCCTGGAAGAACTTAATCGCCAGCGCCAGCAGCCCTAAAGAAAGCCCGATATAGATGGGTGCCAGCAGCCAGCGAGAAGCATAAATGAGATTTTCAGCAAAACGTTCCATAGCTTTCCGTAAGCAATTCAACACGAACGACAGTATAACTTAGGAAGTATGGCAATACGCCAGCAGGGCCGGCCTGAATTTAAGAGATTTTACGTTAGCGGCTCCGTGCCGATAAATTCACAGCGTTAGCCGATCCGACTTCATTAACCTGCTTCATGACCCGCTGAACCTGACGATCGTAACCGGCTACCCCCTGAGTCAGGTCATAGCCCGATCCGGTTTCAGTAAAGCAGCTGCCCGGATCGCACGGGATAATCTTCACGGGCGCATGCAGCGCAGCGGTAGCGGCAAAAACCGGGCTGCTCATCACCAGAGTAATAAGCAACAATGTCTGTTTTTTCATGGATATATCAATTTATAAAGAAAAAGGGTTGGCCTGGATCAGTGCCATTCACGATGCTGGTTGCGGTAATCTCTTGGCGTAACGTTAAAATGCTTTTTAAAGACGCGCTGAAAACATTGCTGAGAGGAAAAACCGAGATCCATCGAAATGGTCATAATGGTTTTATGGGAGCTGACCAGGCTTTTTGCCGCTTCATCCAGCCTGCGGCAACGGATAAAGGTGCCAAGCGTCATGCCTTTCTTCTCTTTGAAAGCGCGTTGCAGGTGCCATTTTGAGTAACCTGAACGTGCCGCTACCGCTTCAATATTTAATCCATCGTCCAGATGTTGTTCAATCCAGTCGATAATAACCTCTACGATTTCGCCTTTCACTTCTCTTCTCCCCTGACAACAGCCTGCACGAAGCCGTCGCCACTTGCGCGATGAATTTTATAAGTTTATGTTTTTTATTGGAAAAACTAGAGATATGCAAAAAATACTGCAACATATCAAAAGAAGATGGTGCGAATGTTATAAAGAAGAATAAAATAGTTCAAATAGATATTTTAAATCTCCCTTAATAGATAACCTCTATAGGCCATTATTATGATGGATCTTAACCTTGTTCGCGTCTTTACGGCTATCTATGAAACACGCAGCGTAAGCGGTGCCGCGGAACGGCTGTTTATTACCCAGCCTTCCGCCAGCTATGCGTTATCCCGCCTGAGAAATGCTACCAATGATGAGCTTTTCAAGCGCAGCCGTACCGGTATGGAACCTACGCCAACGGCCGTCCAGCTCTATAAAGTCTTTAAAAAATCGCTGACCGGCATTGAAAAAGCCGTGGCCGACACGCAAACCTTTATCCCTGCGACCTCACGGCATAAATTCCGCCTGGCGCTTTCAGATTTAGGCGAGCTGTTGATATTGCCCAGGCTGGTTGCTGCGCTGCGCGCCGTCGCGCCCTCGATCCAGCTGGAGGTAATTGCGGTAGATACGCTGAGACTCAACGACTGGCTGCTGACCGGCAAGATTGATGCCGCTATCTGCAACCGTAATGAGACCGTCTCTTCCGCGCAGCGTGAGCTGATTTTATACGAGCGCTACGTCTGCCTGCTGAACAGCAACCATCCCCGGATTGGCGCAACCCTCTCGCTGGATGAATATATGCAGGAGCAGCACATCATTGTCGCTGCCACCAGCGGTCATCACAGCGTGGAAGATCGGCTGAAAGAGTATGGTCTGGAGCGGGACATCGCGCTGGAAGTCCCCCATTTTGCGGCGTTAGGCGAACTTATCGCCTCCAGTGAACTGCTGGTTACCCTTCCCTCGCTGGCCGCCAAAATCTACCTGCGCCGCGGCAATGGTCGCCTGCTTGAGCTGCCGTTTCAGGTACCCAACCAGGAGGTTTTTGTCTATGCGCACACCGAAATTGGCGATATCACCGCTAAAACCTGGTTTTATAATTTCCTTAAAGAGACCGGCCCCAGCATGATGGATCCCTGAGCGGATCAGCGCCTGCCATAGATAAGTCTGGTAAGAGAATCCTCGACAGAGAGCACATTCCTGCAAAGCCTTTTTGCGCGCCAGCCCGACAGTTGCAGGAATGTGAACCGCCTCATGCCAGGCTGTGACTCTGGCTGATTTATACCCTGAATTTCCGCGCTTATTTCGACATAAGCCCAATGACCAGCCCGCCAGGGCACTCCTATAGTTGACTGAACACGCATTAGCAGAGGCACCCTACACTCTCCTGCCCGCCTGAATAACCGGCTAATGCTAAGGCCTGAATCACTTCATCTGCCCCGGCGATAATAAATAAAAGGGTCATCACTATGACGGTTAAAAATGGGTCGCATGTCCGCGTCTGGATATTAATGTTGATATTATTCCTGTCGGTTATTGCCTATGCGGACAGATCTATTCTGTCGATAGCGGGCGGGGCGATCAAAGATGAATTCGGCCTCTCGCCCATTCAGTTGGGGTTTGTGCTCTCCGCCTTTAGCTGGGCCTATGTGATTGGACAGATCCCCGGCGGCTTATTTCTGGACCGCTTCGGCACTAAAAAGGTGTATGGCGTCACCCTGGTGTTATGGTCCCTCTCCACGCTGGCGATGGGCTTTGTGGGGGAATTTGCCAATGGCCTCACCAGTGCCTTAATCATCATGTTCAGCCTGCGCTTTGCCCTGGGGCTGATTGAAGCACCCAGCTTCCCGGCAAATGCCCGCGTGGCCATTATGTGGTTTCCCAAAGCTGAGCGGGGCCGCGCCTCCTCCCTTTTCGCCTCTTCACAATATTTTGCCGTTGCCATTTTCTCTCCGCTTTCCGGCTGGCTGGTTTCTGAGTTCGGCTGGCCCTGGCCCTTTTTTGTGCTGGGCGCCATCGGTCTGGCCGCCCTCTTTGCCTGGCTCTGGTATATGAAAGAGCCACGTCTGCACCCTCGCGTCTCTCCACAGGAGCTGAACTATATTGTTGAGGGCGGTGGGCTGATTGATATCGATTCCACCGAGGCGAGAAAAGATAAAAACCGGGTTTCACGGGCAACCTTCCGTAAGTTACTCACCAACCGGATGCTCTGGTGCGCTTATATCGGGCAATATTGCACTATCGCGCTGAGCTATTTCTTTATTACCTGGTTCCCTATCTATCTGGTGCAGGCGCGGGGGATGGATATTCTTCATGCCGGCTTTGCCACCATTGCACCTGCGCTGTTTGGTTTTGCGGGAGGGATTTCGGGCGGCATTATCTCCGACTACCTGATCCGCACCGGCTGGTCGGTCTCCTGGGCGCGTAAAACGCCCTATATCGTCGGTATGCTGATGGCCGCCACGCTGATAGCTGCTGCCGGTGCCAACAGCAATTTCTGGGTGATTGCCATTATGTCTTTTGCTTTCTATGGCAAAGGCATTGCGGCGGGTGCGGGCACCTGGGCGATCATCAGTGATACCGCGCCGAAGGAGGCCGTTGGCCTGGCGGGCGCTATCTTTAACTGCGTGGGCAATATTGCCGGCATCGTCACGCCTGTTATGTTTGGTTATCTGGTTGCGCTTACCGGCAGCTACAGCGTGGGGCTGATCTTTGTTGGCGCGCATTGCATCGTCGCGGCGATCTGCTTCCTGTTTATTATGGGGCCAATTGTCCGCGTAGGCGGTGAAACGCCAGAGGAGAGTCAGCGTTATACGCTGACGGATGGCGTACGCTAAGCGTCCTGCCATCGCACGGGTTTAGCGCCGCGTGCGATGGCGTTATCAGCCGTTGATCTTCGCGCTGAAAACCTTCACCTTAGGGCTTCCGGTACGGACTCCCGTACGTACAATCTCCACGGAGTGCTTTTATGTCTCTTACCCTTCTGACGCAGCTGGCCGATTTTCCCGCCAGTCAGTGGGATGCCCTGACGCCAGACGACCAGCCGTTTATCAGCCATGCCTTTCTCAGCACTCTGGAAGAGAGCGGCTGTCTGGGCAAAGGCAGCGGCTGGCAGCCTGAACATCTGCTGTGGAGAGAAAAGGGAGAAGTGCGGGCGGCGCTGCCCGGCTACCGCAAATCGCACTCCAGAGGGGAATACGTTTTCGATCACGCCTGGGCAGAGGCCTGCGAGCGCGCCGGTTTACCTTACTACCCTAAGTGGCTTGCTGCCGTGCCCTTCAGTCCGGTTACCGGTGCCAGGCTGCTGGGAGAGGCCGAAGCGGGCCGCCAGCTGCTGGAAGCCATACCCGACTTTTTGCGCCAGCGCCAGCTGCACAGTGCGCATATCAATTTCGGCAACAGGCAAACGCGCGAGCTGCTGGCAGAAAAGGCGCAGTGGCTTCCCCGGCTTGGCTGTCAGTACCACTGGCACAATCCCGGCTACCGCGATTTTCAGGACTTCCTGGACACGCTGATGTCGCGCAAGCGCAAGCAGATCCGCAAAGAGCGGGAGCTGGTTGCCAGCCAGGGGTTTGAGTTTGAGTGGCTGACGGGTAGCCAGCTCAGCGAATCCCACTGGGACTTTGTCTATGCCTGCTATGCAAACACCTACGCGGTGCGCGGCCAGCGGCCCTATCTGACACGTGCCTTTTTCAGTCTGCTGGCAGAGAGAATGCCGCAGGCCATTCGGGTTGTTTTCGCCACGCAAAACGGGTTGGCAGCAGCAATGGCTTTCAGCCTGCTCGACGGGACCACGCTGTATGGCCGCTACTGGGGCTGTCTGGAAGAATTTAATCGCCTGCATTTTGAAACCTGTTTTTACCAGGGTATGGATTATGCCATTGCGCAGGGCCTCCAGCGGTTTGATGCCGGAGCGCAAGGGGAGCATAAGTTGATCCGCGGCTTTGAACCGGTGATTACCGAATCCTGGCACTACCTCCGCCATCAGGGGCTGCATGAAGCCGTAGCGGATTTTCTGCAACAGGAACGTGCCGGAGTCAGGGCCTGGGCAGAAGAGGCACGTGAAGCCTTACCTTATCGTCGCCAGACGGAAGTGAACTGAAAATATCGGGCAGAGTAAGCGGCTGCGAGAGAGAGCCGCGCAGACAAAACTATTCGTAGCGCTGAGGTAAAGCCCCTTGTCGCCAGCAATGGCCCTGCATCAGCAGGGCCATTCTGATTAATCCTCGCCCACAAAGCCGCCGGTCTGGTGCGCCCAGAGACGGGCATATAATCCCCCTTTCTCCAGCAGTTCGCGGTGGCTGCCCATCTCGGCAATGCGGCCTTTTTCCAGTACCACCAGGCGGTCCATTTTGGCAATGGTCGACAGGCGGTGCGCGATGGCGATAACCGTTTTACCGCCCATTAACGTTTCCAGACTCTCCTGAATAGCCGCTTCCACTTCGGAGTCCAGCGCCGACGTGGCTTCATCCATAATCAGGATCGGCGCATCTTTCAGCAGCACCCTGGCGATGGCGATGCGCTGACGCTGCCCGCCAGAAAGTTTAACCCCGCGCTCACCCACGTGTGCATCCAGCCCGTAACGGCCCTGCGGATCTGAAAGCAAAGGAATAAACTCGTCAGCTTTGGCCTGATGAATAGCGCGTTCAAGCTGTGCTTCTGTGGCGTGAGGGCGACCATAGAGCAGGTTATCGCGGATGGAGCGATGCAGCAGAGAAGTATCCTGAGTAATCATGCCAATCTGCGCGCGCAGGCTTTCCTGGCTGACCCGCGAAATGTCCTGTCCGTCAATCACGATTCGCCCGCCGTCCAGGTCGTATAAACGCAGCAGCAGGTTGACCAGCGTGGACTTCCCTGCCCCTGAAGGGCCAATCAGACCAATCTTCTCGCCTGGCCGAATGGTGAGTTGCAGATCATCAATTACCCGACGATCGCCACCGTAGTTAAAATTAACGTGGTCGTAACGGATCTCACCACTGTGTACCTTAAGCGCTGGCGCTTTGGGTTTATCCGTGACGCTGACGGGCTGAGCTATTGTCTGTAAGCCATCCTGCACCATACCGATGTTCTCGAAAATGCCGTTAACCACCCACATGATCCAGCCGGACATATTGACGATACGGATCACCAGTCCGGTGGCCAGGGCAATCGCCCCCACGCTGATTAATGAGTGTGTCCAGAGCCATAATGCCAGGCCGGTAGTGCTGACAATCAGCAGACCATTCAGCGTGGTAACCACCACGTCCATATTGGTTACCATCCTGCCCTGCTGGCGGGTTTTCTCGGTCTGGTCACCAATGGCTTCACGGGCGTATGCGCGTTCCAGATCGCTGTGTGCAAACAGCTTGAGGGTGGTGATATTGGTGTAACCATCCACAATGGTGCCCATGAGTTTTGAGCGGGCATCGCTGGAAGCCACCGACCGGGATTTTACGCGCGGCACAAAATAACGCAGGCTGAGGATATAGCCAGCAATCCAGATCAGCAGCGGCACCATCAGCCGCCAGTCCGCTTCCGCAAACAGCACCAGCGCGGTGATCGCATAAATCAGCACGTGCCAGAGGGCATCTACCGCCTGCACCGCAGAATCCCGCAGAGCGTTACCGGTTTGCATAATGCGCTGGGCGATGCGTCCGGCGAAATCATTCTGGAAGAAGTTCAGGCTCTGGCGCAGCACGTAATTGTGATTTTGCCAGCGGATCATACTGGTCATGCCGGGGTTGATGGTCTGGTGGACCAGCAGATCGTGCAGGCCGATAAAGATCGGCCTCAGCACCAGCGCCACCACCGCCATCCAGATTAATTCGGTGGAGTGATCGCTGAAAAAGGTGGCAGCGGGCGTACTGTTAACCATATCAATGATGGTGCTGAGATAGCGAAACAGCGCCACCTCAATTAACGAGCCAATCAGCCCCACCACCAGCAGCATGGCAAAGCTTTGCCACACCTGGCGAAGGTAGTAAAGGTAGAAGGCCCAGACGCTGTCGGGCGGCGTGGCGCTGGGCGCCTCCTGGAAAATATCGATCAGTTTCTCAAAGCGGCGAAACAGCATTACAGGCTCACTTTTACGGCTAAAAGAACTGATTTTAGTGCATATCCGGGGTAATTTGCGGCACTGAGTGCCTTTTAACAGGCGCCACGCCCGGGAAAAGTCACGCCTCTGCCATCGGCACCACCACCAGGCGGGAGCCGTACTTTGCCCGCTGTTTCAGGGTGGGCGACGCTTCGGTGATAATCTGGCTGACATCGCTTAACGCACAGACAGGCGCCAGCGCGCGATAGCCAATTTTGGAACTGTCGGCCAGCACTACGGTGTTCTCCGCCGCACGGATCATCGCCTGCTTAACCGGAATTTCAATCGTATTGATGTTGGTGATGCCGCTGTCAAAATGCACGCCTTCAGAGCCGAGAAACGCCCAGTCAACGTGGATGCTGTTGATTTTATCCACCGTCTCCTGCCCTACCAGCGTATAGACGCTCTCCAGCATCAGTCCGCCAGCCACATGCACGGTAATGCCGGGATGGCTACCAAGTGCCATCGCCGTATAAATATCGTTGGTCACGACCGTCAGGTTTTTCTTCTCTCTGAGCGCCAGTGCCAGCGCATAGACTGAAGAACCGTTATCGAGGATCAGCGATTGTCCATCCTGCACCAGACTGGCAGCATACCGGGCAATGGCCGTTTTCGCCGTGGCGTTCATCAGCAGCCGCTCGTTGAAGGGGGTATCCCGACCGTTTTCTGATTCAACCGGTAATAATCCGCCGTGCGTGCGCATTACCTTGCCGGTTTTTTGCAGCAGGGAGAGATCCCGGCGTATGGTTGAGCTGTCCACGCCAAAAATTTCTGAAAGCTCGCCCGCATTCAGGTAGCCACGTTCGGCAATCATTTCAACAATCTGTGCTCTGCGTTGTGCCGCTGTCATCCCTGCTCCTTTTTTCTCTTTTGCACACTTTCATGCATATATTGGCTTACAACGTGCAATCTGTCACCTGAGAACCCTGTCACACGCGGTAAAATTAATCAAATTGCACAAATTAGCAGCTTGACCGCACGAATTCGTGCAGATATGTTTAAAGTCATCAGGATTATTCATTTCTAAGAGAAGAGGCCTATGTCGGCACTGTACGTTAGCGACTATGAAAAAGAGCTGGGGCAGCAGGTTAATGCCCTGACAGACCAGCTTAACTACGCCCTGCCGGGCGAACTGCACTCGCTGGATCTCGGTCAGTACGATCGTATCGTACTGACGGGAATGGGATCGTCCGATTACGCGCTGATCCCCATCGAGCGGGAGCTGATCGCCTCAGGGTTCCCGGTATGGCGTACAGATGCGGGCCGCTTACTTGATATGCCTGACCTGATCACGCCGGGGACGCTTTTATGGATCACTTCTCAGTCCGGTATGAGCGGTGAAGTGGTGGCGGTGCTGGAAACCCTGCCGGCAGCTAAAACGCTGATTGGCGTAACTAACGATCCCCAGAGCGTGCTGGCTAAAAAAGCAGACATTGTGGTGGAGTTAAAAAGTGGCGAAGAAGCTACTGTCAGCGCCAAAAGCTATCTCAATACCCTGGTTGCCAGCTACCGCACGCTTTACGCCCTGACCGGGCGCGACGAACAACCGCTTTTAGAGGATGTCCGTGCGGTGCTACCGAAAGTGGCGGAAATTGTTCAGAATCGTTCGCCGGTGCAAATCGTTACCGACCGTTTATTCAGCCATGCAAAACCTCGTGTGGCGCTGATTGGCATGGGCGCGGATGCCGCGACAGCCTTAACGGGTGCGCTGATCATCAAAGAAGCGTCGAAAGTGAGTGCGGAAGGCTTTGTTGGTGGCGAATTCCGTCATGGCCCGATGGAAACCTCTGGGGAAGGTATGCTGGCTCTGCTGTTCGGCGATGGCGGCGATGCCACGCTGCAAACGCTGGCAGCCGACTTAGAGAAGAATGGCACGGAAGTGGTTACCGTAGGGCCACAGGCTTACGCCAACAGCCAGCGGTGGGAAGCGCCAGGGGACACTCCGCTGACCCGCCTGCTCTGCGCTATGCTCTGGGTTCAGCATCTTACCGTTACGCTGGCCAGAGGTAATGGCATGGTGCCAGGGGAATTCCTCTACGGCAAAAAGATCACGGTAAAAATATGACCACAAACAGGCTTCCTCTTCGCGCTGGTATTGATATGGGTGGCACCGGCACCCGCATTGTGTTGCTGGAGGGTGAAAAGGAAGTGGTGTCAGAAACGATCCCAACAGCCTGGTTTGCCACGCAGCCCCAGGGGCTGCGCGCCAAAGCGCTGGCAGACAAGGTGTGTGCCCTGCTGCCAGCAGGATCGTCGCTGGCAAGCGTCGGCATCGGCGCCAGCGGCCCGGTCAATAATCAGACCGAAATCATTGAAAACAACGATACGCTGGCCTGTTTCTCCTTTTACCCGCTGGTGGCCCAACTGCGCGAGCTGCTGGCAATTCCGGTAGCCATTGATAACGATGCGGTAGTGGCCGCGCTGGGTGAATACCATCTGGGCGCGGGCCGTGGCAGCCAGCGCATGATGATGGTCACGCTGGGCACCGGCATTGGCGTCGCGCTGCTGGATAAAGGCGAGCCGCTGCGCAGTTTCGACGGCAGACACCCTGAAGCGGGACATATTCCGGTCTCTGGCGACCCGGTCATGTGCTACTGCGGCCTCCAGGGATGCTGGGAAATGCTGGCCTCGCGCAGTTGGTTACAGCGGGCGCTGCTGGCGGAGATCCCTGACCTGGCCTGGGATGCCCGCACGGTGCTGGTATTAACCGAGCTAAGCGCTGAGAACGCACGGGTTGCTGCCATTCTGCATAAATATGGCCAGACGGTAGGGCGCGGTTTAAATACTCTGCTGACGCTTTACGGCCCCGATATCACCCTGTTAAGCGGAAGTGCGGCTCTGCTGCTTCCTCTTTATCAGGCAGGTCTTGACCAGGCGCTTCATCGCGCGGATGGCTATGCCGTCAACCGGCATATTTCTTACGCTTCTCTGGGTGATGCGGCGGGCGCATTGGGTGCGGCAATCCTGCCCACGCTAAGGCAAGCCTCGCAGCCATAACAACATTAACTCTCTTCCGACGCGTGGCGGGCGCGTCGGGAGCGGCGAATCGGCCAACAGTCAGGGAAACCCGCTAACCGTAAGAATAAAATAAGAAAGTGGCTGTAATAAAGTCCTGGTCTTTCTGATGTGCAGAGAGCCAGGCATTTTACCGAACGTGAAAAATAACGACCCATCGCTTTTCCTTTACCGTATTGGAGAGTTTTTATGACGAGTCGATTCACCCCCCGTATCACCAGTTATTTACTTCCCCTGCTGGCTCTCAGCGCCTCCGGGATCGCTTCTGCAAAAACAGAAATTAACGCTCTCTTTATGTCTCAGGCCGCCTACAGCGAAACCGACGTGCGCGCCATGACCAGTGACTTTGAAAAAGCCCATCCCGACGTCAGCGTCAACCTGGAGTTTGTTCCCTACGAAGCGCTGCATGACAAAATCATCGCGGCGCGTGGTGCGGGCAGCAACGGCTACGATGTGGTGCTGTTTGACGACATGTGGCCTGCTGAATTTGGCAAATTCAATATGCTGAAAGATATCAGCAGCAACATTACGCCGGAGGAAAAAGCCAAAGTCTTTGAGGGTGCCTGGAGCACCGTAAGCTGGAATAACAAACAGTGGGGGATGCCGTGGATCCTCGACACCAAATACCTTTACTACAACAAAGCGATGCTGAGCAAAGCAGGGATCAGCAAACCGCCTGAAACCTGGCAACAGGTGATGGAGCAGTCGCAGATCCTGAAAGAGAAAGGCATTGTGAAGTATCCGCTGGTCTGGAGCTGGTCACAGGCTGAAGCACTGGTATGTGACTACACCACGCTGGTCTCTGCCTTTGGCGGCCAGTTCTGGCAAAACGGCAAGCTGAACTTCAGCGATGCCGGATCGGTGAAAGCAGTCAATTATATGAAAGCCACACTGGATAAAGGCGTGACCAATCCCAATTCCCGTGAATACCTGGAAGAGGATGTGCGCAAGGTCTTCTCTAACGGCGATGCCGCCTTTGCCCTGAACTGGACCTACATGTACAACATGGCTAACGATCCCAAACAGAGCAAAGTGGCCGGTGACGTCGGCATTGTCCCGGCACCTTCCGAGAAGCCGGGCGCAGTCGCGGCGATGAATGGCTCTATGGGGCTGGGCGTGACGCAGGCCAGCAGCCATCCCAGTGAGTCCTGGGAGTATATCCGCTATCTCACCTCGCAGCCGGTGCAGAACAAATATGCCCGTCTGAGCCTGCCGATCTGGAAATCCTCCTATGATGACCCGGCCGTGCAAAAAGGCCAGGAACCGCTGATCGCGGCCGCGAAGCCAGCGCTGGACGTGATGCTGATGCGCCCGATTACTGCCGACTACTCCCGTCTCTCCAACACCCTGCAACAACAGCTTCAGCAGGTCTTGCAGGGTCAGGTAACGCCGGAAGCGGGTATGCAAGCGGTAACCAAAAGCGCACAACGTCTGCACTAAGGAATAACGATGCTCAGTTTGTCACAACGTGAGCAACGTCAGGCATGGGTGCTGCTGGCACCCATGCTGATCGTGATGGGGCTGCTGACCGCCTGGCCCCTGCTGCGTACTATCTGGCTCAGCTTTACCGATGCCGCGCTGATCGGCAACGGCGGCGAGGTGAATTATGTGGGGATGGAGAATTATCTCTATGCCCTGACCGATCCCGATTTCCTCGCTTCACTCTGGCGTACGCTCTATTTCACCGTCGCCTCTGTGCTGCTGGAGGGAATTATTGGGGTGCTGGTCGCGCTGCTGCTGAATCAGAAATTTTACGGTCGCAGCGTGCTGCGCGTGCTGGTGATTTTGCCCTGGGCGCTGCCGACCATTGTTAACGCCATGATGTGGCGGCTCAACTTCAACCCTGATTACGGCAGCATCAACGCGCTGCTGACGCAGTGGGGGATGATTGACGGCTACCGCAGCTGGCTGGGGTCGCCTGACTCTGCGCTGAATGCGGTGATGCTGGCCGACGTGTGGAAAAACTATCCGCTGGTGACGCTTTTAACGCTGGCGGCGATGCAGTCCATTCCGGACGATCTGTTTGAAGCCGCGCGGCTGGATGGCGCTTCTGCTTTCAGACGATTTCGGGCAATTACCTTTCCTGCCATTGTCGGCCCGCTTAGCGTGGCGCTGGTGCTGCGTACCATCGATGCCTTCAAAATTTTCGACATCATCTATGTGATGACGCGCGGCGGCCCGGTAGACAGTACCAAAACGCTCAGCTTCTTTGTCTATCAGGAATCCTTCAGCTATCTGCGCGCGGGCAGCGGTGCCGCCTACGCCATTCTGATGACCCTGATGTGCAGCGTGCTGATTGCTCTCTATATGGCAATGCTCTATCGCCAGCGACGCCGGAGCGTGATTAATGAAGCGTAATATCAGGATTATTCTACGTTATCTGGCCGCGTTACTGGTGGCGGCCAGCATTCTGGGGCCGATGTTCTGGCTGTTTCTGATGAGCGTCAGCTCAAATAACGACCTGACCCGCATCCCGCTGGAGTGGCTGCCGCGTCAGTGGGACTTCAGCCGTTACGCCGCGCTGGTCTCGCTGGAACCGGGCCAGCCGGGCGTCCTGTTCCTGCACGCGCTGGGTAACAGCGTACTGGTGGCCTGCGGCGCCACGCTGATCTCCCTGCTGTTAGCTATTCCGGCCGCCTTCAGCTTTTCACGCTATCCTGGCCGCGACGGCTGGCTGTTCGGCAGCCTGGCGATCTATATGGTGCCGCCGGTAGCCTTTGTGCTGCCGCTCTACTTTGTGCTGCAACAGCTCAGTTTGCTGAATACCCATCTCGGCCTGGTGCTGGTTTACTGCTCGCTGATTTTGCCCTTCCTTACCTGGATGCTGAAAAATCAGTTTGATGCGCTCCCGCGTGATATCGAGCAGGCCGCAAGGCTGGACGGGTTGCGTTTCTGGCAGGTGCTGCTGCGGATCACCCTGCCGCTGGCAAAACCGGTGCTGGGGGCTTCGGCGCTGTTTGGCTGGCTACTGGCATGGGATGAGTTCTTTTATGCGCTGCTGTTCACCAGCAATATCAGCGCCCAGACGCTTCCGGTGACCATTGCCGGGTTTACCGCCGGACGTGCAACCGATGATGGCCTGATTGCCGCCGTCGGCATTCTGGCTTCGGTACCGCCGCTGTTTATCGCCATCTGGCTGCAAAAAAGCCTTGTCAGCGGGCTGGCCAGTGGCGGCAGTAAAGGCTGACGGCCCTTCACCACTTTTTGGGGAATTACTGAATTATGGCTCGTGTTGAACTGGTTAAGGTCGCTAAGCGTTACGCTAAACAAACGGTGCTCCACCCGCTGGATCTCACCATTCCCGACGGCAGCTTTACCGTGCTGGTTGGCCCCTCCGGCTGTGGGAAATCTACGCTGCTGCGCCTGCTGGCGGGGTTAGATACCCTCTCGGCGGGATCGATCCTGCTGGATAACAAACAGATTAACGATCTCGATCCTGCGGATCGTGATATCGCCATGGTGTTCCAGAGCTATGCGCTTTATCCCCACCTCACCGTGGCGGAGAATCTGGGTTTTCATATGAAAGTGAAGCGGGTTAAACGTGAAGAGCAGGAGAGCAAAATTTCCCGCGTGGCGGAGATCCTCGGCATCAGTAAACTGCTGAACCGCTTCCCGCGCGCGCTCTCCGGTGGGCAACGTCAGCGGGTGGCGATGGGCCGCGCCATGGTTCGTAACCCCCAGGTTTTTCTGTTTGACGAACCGCTGTCAAACCTGGATGCCCAGCTGCGTATGGAGCTGCGGGCAGAGATCAAAGCGCTGCATCAGCGGTTTAAGACCACCATGGTCTATGTCACCCACGACCAGGTCGAAGCGATGACGCTGGCCGACCAGATTGTGGTGATGCGTGACGGCGTGATCGTTCAGCAGGGGAAACCGCTGGAGATCTACGATCGTCCGGTCGATACCTTTGTCGCCCGTTTTATTGGTTCTCCGCCGATGAACCTGCTGGAAGGGCTGCCTGAAAGCCGTGCAGGCGTGCCTGGCGTTCGGTGCAACGGACTGTGGTTTGCGCTGCCTGCCCACTGGCATCAAGCGGCGGCTCAGCAGGGTACCCGACCGGTACTGGTAGGGATCAGGGCGCAGGATTTTCTGTTAGCCGCTGCTCATGTTGCAGATCCTGCTTCTGCATCGGCACCTGTTATGGCACCGCCGCTGCCGGAGGCCCGTGTCCGGCTGGTGGAAATCACCGGTGAATCGAGCCTGCTGCACGTTGACTGGCAGGGCTACCCACTGCATGTCCAGTTCACGGGTCGCGTTGATGTCCGACCGGAGCAGCCGCTGTCACTGGCTGTCAACAGTGAGAAAATACATCTGTTTGATGCCGGTAGCGGGAAACGGCTCTGATTTATTCCTGACTGAGCAATTTATGACAGGCTCGGGGTAATAATCCGCAAAAACCGTGTAGCCTTATGATGATAACAGCAGCCGGTGACGGACTCTTCCCCTGAAATGAGGCTTATATGGCACAAGGATTGGTTATTTTACTGCATGGCGTTGGCAGCAACGGCGAGGATCTGGCCGGTCTCGGCGCTCACTGGGCCAGCGACCTGCCCGAGGTGGCGTTCTTCAGCCCCAACGCCCCTTACCGGTTTGACCACGGGCCGGGCTACCAGTGGTTCAGCCTGGCTGGCGTTACGCCTGATAATCGTCCGGCGCGCGTGGAGGCGGCACGAGAAGCCTTTGACCAGCAGCTCAACGCCATCCTTGCAGAGCATCAGATGCAGGAGCAGCTGCATAAAGTCGTGCTGGTGGGCTTTTCGCAAGGGTCGATTATGGGCCTGGATGCGGTCATCTCCGGACGCTGGCCGGTGGCCGGACTGGTTGCTTTCTCTGGCAGGCTGGCCTCGCCAACGCCTTATCACCCGGCGACATCCACACCGGTGATCCTTATCCATGGCATGGCGGACAGCGTGATCCCCTTCAGCGAAAGCGAAACGGCGGCGAAGGCGCTGGCGGCAGCTGGCGTGACCGTCAGTACGCAGTTTGACCCCTCCACAGGCCATACGATTTCCGCACAGGGCGCGCGTTCGGCGGCGAAATTTATCAGCAGCTGCCTCTCAGCCTGAAAAAAAGTGTGATCTGGATCGCATTTATTGTTAAGTCGCTAATAGTTTCATGGGTTATTATCACTGCCATCGAAGAGACACACTCTTCACAAGCAAACCATAAAGAAGGATTTTAACCATGAAAACTATCAAAACATTGTCTGTTGCCGCTCTTGCTGCCCTGTCACTGGTCTCTTTCGGTAGCTTCGCTGCCCAGAGCATCTCTGCACAAGGCTCTACCCTTGACAGCGCAGAAGCGCAAATCGCGGCACAGGCTAAAGCATCCGGCGCTGATTCTTACAAAATCACCAGCGCACGTGCAGACAACGGCGTGTACATGACCGCTGAACTGTACAAATAAGGATGGTTGCATAAGGAAGTGCCAGAAGAGGCTGCCCAAGGGCGGCCTTTTTTGTTTTTGTCCCTGGCTTCTCCAGCCAGCCATACCCGGCATCCGGCCTGATATCGCCTGCACTCTCCTACCCTGTTTCACCCTGTCGCTTGATATTTAGCTTGCCCGCTTCACCCTGTCGCTTGATATTTAGCTTGCCCGCTTCACGCTGTCGCTTGATATTTAGCCTGCCCGCTTCACGCTGTCGCTTCAGAGTCAGCCCGCCCGTGCCAGGGCTACTGATACTCTTCAATGACCGGCGGTGTTTGCATCGGCAGCGTAATCACGAAACTGGCACCGCCTTCAGGACGATTCTCTGCACGGATCTTGCCCTGGTGCAGCGTTACAACAGCCTGACAAATGGCCAGACCAAGCCCCACGCCAGGTATGGCCGACTCTTTTTCTCCCCGTAAAAACTTCTCAAAAATCTGCGTTTCCAGCCCACGGGGAATGCCCGGCCCGCTGTCCCACACTTCCAGCGTCAGCCAGGCTGCCGGGGAGAAAGCCACACGGATGCCAATCTGCGCCTCTGGCCCGGCATATTTCAGCGCGTTTTCCAGCAGGTTGGTCAGCACCCTTTCCATCAGTGGCCCATCGACGTAAATCAGCAGCATCTCATCCGGTAGCGACAGGTTAATTTCCCTGGCGCCCAGCGAAGGGGCCATCATTTTCAGGGTGCTGCCTATCAGCTCATCAATCGCCATCCATTCGGCACGCAGGCTGAACCCGCCTGACTGTAGCCGCGCCATATCCAGCAGATTGTTGACCAGCCGGATGGTGTTCAGCGTCTGCTCCCGCATGGCGCTGGCCTGTACAGCATGGGACGAGCCTTCACTGGCCAGATCTAAGGTGAGGATTTCAGCCTGACCAAACAACACCGTCAGCGGCGTTCGCAGATCGTGCGAGAGGGCAGAAAGCAGCGCGTTTCGCAGCTGTTCACGCTCGGCAGCCAGGCGAGCCACCGCTTCACGCTGGCTGAGAGCGATACGCTCCAGCGCATTGGCAATCAGCACCGTAAAGGTTTCAACCAGCCGCTGCTGCTCCGGGATCATCAGTTGCCGCAGGTTGAGCGGTTCCAGCACCAGCAGCCCCAGCGTCTGGTTGCCGCTTTTCAGCGGCAGGATCTGCCAGGGCACGCCCGGCAGCGTATCGGTTCCCGCCCCCGCAGGCTGCCCTTTATCAAAGCTCCAGCGGGCAATCGCTCTGTCCGGCACCGTACTGAGACGCGACTCACCCACTGCGACCAGCTCCCCTTTTTCATCCGGCAATAAAAGCTCGCTCCTCGCCTGCAATCCGAGGCCGTTCGGCAGGGCCTGAGCAATATCCTGCTGGCTGAGCGCGCGGCTCAGGGTTTTCGCCATTTCATACAGGCGGCGGGCGCGCTGTTCACGGTGCCGCGCCACTCTGGCCTGATAGCGCACGCCAGCGGTAAGATTACCGACAATCACGCCCACCGCCAGCATCACGCCAAACGTCACCAGATACTGCACATCAGAGACCGCAATGGTGCCGGTAGGCATCACAAACACCAGGTCAAACGCGACAATATTCAGCAGGGTCGCCACCACGGAAGGCCAGCGGCCATAGCGCAGCGCCACCACTACCACGGCCAGCAGGTAAACCATCACCAGGTTAACGGAGTCAACGCCGGGCAGCAGCCAGCGCCCCGCCAACGTCACCAGCGCACAGGAAAGGAGTGCAGCAAGCGATCCCCGCAAGGGAAGACGCCACTTCTCATTTAACGGACGCGCATCAGAGAGCGTGGTGGTGGAGGGAGAAGGAAGATCGTCCAGCGCCACAATCACCCGATCCAGTTCCGGCCCAAGTTTACCCAGCCGTTCGGCAAAGCTGTGCCGCCGCCAGGGCCGCACAGGCCGGTGGCCGAGCAGGATCTTGCCAAGGTTATTTTCCCTGGCATAGCGCACCACGGCGTTCGCCTCATCCGGGTCGGAGAGCGTGGCGGTCTCTGCCCCAAGATCCTGCGCCAGTTGCAGAGTGCGCAAAATCCCCCGGCGTTTGGCTTCAGAAAGGCGGTGCAGTCGCGGCGTTTCCACATACACCGCATGCCAGATGCAGTCGAGTCGGGCGGCGAGGCGGGCAGCCGTTCGCACCAGCTTTTCGCTGCCGCTGTTATCGCCAATGCAGAGCAGGATTGCGTCGCGCGTGTGCCAGACTTTCTCCCGCCCCTGGCTGTCTCGCCAGGCCCGCATCTGATCGTCAACACGATCTGCGGTACGGCGCAGCGCCAGCTCACGCAGCGCAAACAGGTTGCCCTTGCGGAAGAAATTCTCAATGGCGCGCTCGGCCCGGTCGCCAATGTAGACCTTGCCCTCCTTCAGCCGCTGGCGCAGGTCGTCGGCGGGCAAATCCACCAGCACCACTTCATCGGCCGCATCAAAAAAGGGGTCCGGCACGGTTTCCCGTACGCGGATGCCGGTGACGCCGCCAACCACGTCGTTCAGGCTCTCCAGATGCTGCACGTTGACGGTGGTCATCACGTCCATACCGGCATCCAGCAGTTCGTCAATATCCTGCCAGCGTTTAGGGTGCCGGGAACCTGGCGCGTTGCTGTGCGCCAGCTCATCCATCAGGATCACCGCCGGGTGGCGGGCCAGGGCGCCATCCAGATCGAATTCCGGATGGCGGTTCTGCCCCGTCGCCCGGCGCGGCAGTATGGTTAACCCTTCCAGCAGCGCAGCCGTCTCCTCGCGGCCATGCGTCTCTACCACGCCTACCAGCACCTCCAGCCCCTGCATACGCAGCCGACGCGCCTCCTGGAGCATCGCCCAGGTTTTACCTACTCCGGCACAGGCGCCAAAATAGATTTTCAGCTTGCCACGGCCACTTTCCCTGGCTTGCAGCAGCAGCGCGTCCGGATCGGGGCGCGGCAGTTCATCATTCATGAGCACTTCCTGTTATCAGCTACTGCACTGCATCCAGCGCCAGGTTCAGTTTCAGCACGTTCACGGCTGGCTCGCCAATAAATCCGGGGAACGGCACAAAGGTGTTCTCTTCTATCAGTCGCTTCACCTCTTCGGCAGGCATCTTTCTGGCAGCCGCAACGCGAGGAGCCTGCCAGTAAGCGGCTTCAGGCGAGATTTGCGGGTCAAGCCCGCTGCCGGAAGCGGTCACCAGATCGACCGGCACCGCCGCGTCTGCCTGCGGATTAGCCTGGCGTAAGGCGGCTATCCGCTGCTTAACGGCCTCATCCAGCGCCGGATTGCTGCCAGCCAGGTTACTTCCTGATGAAGCCGCCGGATTATAGGGCGAGGCGGCGGTAGCGGAAGGACGCCCCCAAAAATAGTCAGGGGCGGTAAAATTCTGTCCAATCAGCGCCGATCCCTGCACTTTACCTGCATTTTGCAGCAAAGAACCGTTCGCCTGTACGGGAAACCACCACTGCGCCAGCAGCGTGGTGAGTAAAGGATAAAGCAGTCCGGTGATGAGCGTTAGTAACAGCAGTAAAATCACCGCAGGGCGCAATTGACTCATGATACTACTCCTTAAAACCAACCGGTCAGGGTCAGCAACATATCGATTAACTTAATGCCGACAAACGGCACCAGCAGACCACCAACACCGTAAATCCACAGGTTGCGACGCAGTAGCGCGGCGGCACTCAGCGGACGATAGCTGACGCCGCGTAGCGCCAGCGGGATCAGAAACACAATCACCAAAGCGTTAAAGATAACCGCCGAGAGAATGGCGGAATCTGGCGAGTGCAACTTCATAATGTTCAGGGCGTTAAGCTGCGGATAAGTCACGGCAAATGCCGCCGGAATGATGGCAAAATATTTGGCGACGTCGTTGGCGATGCTGAAAGTAGTCAGCGAGCCACGGGTCATCAGCATCTGCTTACCGATATGCACAACTTCCAGCAGTTTGGTCGGGTTTGAATCGAGATCCACCATATTTCCCGCCTCTTTAGCCGCCTGGGTGCCGGAATTCATCGCTACGGCTACATCAGCCTGCGCCAGCGCTGGCGCATCATTTGTGCCGTCTCCGGTCATCGCCACCAGTCGGCCCTCAGCCTGGTACTGACGGATCAGCGCCAGCTTCGCTTCCGGTGTCGCTTCTGAAAGGAAATCATCCACCCCTGCCTCGGCAGCGATGGCGGCAGCGGTGAGCGGATTGTCGCCGGTGATCATGATGGTTTTGATCCCCATTTTGCGCAGCTCGGCAAAGCGCTCTTTGATGCCGCCCTTAACGATATCTTTCAGCGCCACCACGCCCAGAACTTTTGCCCCTTCACTGACCACCAGCGGCGTTCCCCCGCCACGAGCCACCTCTTCCACCAGTTTATTGACCGCAGAAGGAAATTCGCCGCCGCTGCTCTCTGTATGACGACGAACCGCATCCACCGCCCCTTTACGCACCATCCGGTTCTGCACGTTGACGCCGCTCATCCGCGTTTGCGCCGAGAAGGGGATAAAAGTCGCCCCCATGCTGTTGAGATCGCGCTCGCGCAGGTTAAATTTCTGTTTAGCCAGCACCACAATACTGCGCCCTTCCGGCGTTTCATCCGCCAGCGAGGCGAGCTGGGCAGCATCAGCCAGCTGCTCTTCCGTCACGCCCGGCGCAGGCATAAACTGTGTGGCCTGCCGGTTCCCAAGGGTGATGGTGCCGGTTTTGTCGAGCATCAGCACATCCACATCCCCTGCCGCTTCCACGGCACGCCCGCTGGTGGCAATCACGTTGGCCGCCAGCATGCGGCTCATCCCCGCCACGCCAATGGCGGACAGCAGGCCGCCAATGGTGGTCGGGATCAGGCAGACCAGTAGCGCCACCAGCACGGTGATGCTCACCGGGTTACCGCCCCATACCGTAAAGGGATAGAGGGTTGCGGTCGCCAGCAGAAAGACAATGGTCAGCGCCACCAGCAGGATAGTCAGCGCGATTTCATTAGGCGTTTTGCGGCGGGTTGCGCCTTCCACCATCGCAATCATCCGGTCGAGAAACGTTTCGCCAGGGTTTACGCTGCACTGCACCACCAGCCAGTCCGAAAGGATGCGCGTGCCGCCAGTGACCGAAGCGAAGTCGCCGCCAGACTCACGGATAACCGGCGCAGACTCGCCGGTGATGGCACTTTCATCCACCGAGGCGCCGCCCTCCAGCACTTCCCCATCGCAGGGAATGATGTCCCCCGCTTCCACCAGCACCACATCGCCCCTGCGCAGGGAATCTGCCGCCACCTGTTGATGCGCAGAACCATATTTCGGTGTGCTCATCTTTTTGGCATAGCTGGTTTTCTGGATGCCTTTCAGGTTGTTGGCCTGCGCCTTGCTGCGTCCTTCTGCCAGCGCTTCGGCAAAATTGGCAAACAGCACGGTGAACCACAGCCAGAGCGAAATCGCTCCGGTAAACATGGCGTTACCCGGCGTTTTTCCTGCCAGCATCGCCAGCGCCAGCAGCGTGGTCAGCACACTGCCGAGCCATACCACAAACATCACCGGGTTACGGAACTGCACGCGGGGACTCATTTTTTTCAGGGCGTCACTCAGGGCGACACGCATCAGCGCACCGTCAAACAGCGCCTGTTGATTACGACTCATGATTCTTCTCTCCGGCGATTAATGACCGACCATCTGCAAATGTTCCGCAACCGGCCCCAGAGCCAGTGCAGGGATAAACGTCAGTGCGCCCACCAGCAGCACGGTGCCGATCAGCAGGGCGATAAACAGCGCGCCATGCGTCGGCAGCGTGCCGTTGCCTGCTGGCTGCACGTTTTTCTGCGCCAGCGAACCAGCAATTGCCAGCACCGGAAGAATGATGCCGAAGCGACCCACCAGCATGCAGAAGGCCAGCAGCAGGTTCCAGAACGGCGTGTTAGCACTCAGGCCCGCAAAGGCGCTGCCGTTGTTGTTGGCGGCTGACGACACCGCATAGAGCACCTCACTGAAGCCATGTATGCCCGGATTCGCCATCGCGCTGCCTCCTGCGCCGGTCATCATCGCCAGCGCACTCCCCAGCAGCACCAGCGTGGGCGTGACCAGGATTGCCAGCGCGGTCATCTTCATCTCCCGGACGTCGATTTTCTTGCCGAGATATTCCGGGGTGCGACCGATCATCAACCCGGCAATAAACACCGCCAGCAACACAAACAGCAGCATGCCGTACAGGCCGGCACCCACGCCGCCAAACACCACTTCACCAATCTGCATCAGCCACATCGGCACCATGCCGCCCAGCGCGGTGAAGGAGTCATGCATCGCATTGACGGCCCCGCACGAGGCCGCCGTGGTGATCACGGCAAACAGGCTTGAATTGAGGATACCGAAGCGGGTCTCCTTGCCCTCCATATTGCTGGCGCTCTCTGCACCCAGCGTGAGGAAGTGCGGGTTGCCGTTTACTTCCGCCCACATCACCACCGTGACCGCCATCACGAACATGATCGACATCGCCCAGAGCAGCGCGTGGCCCTGACGACGATCTTTCACCACGTCGCCAAAAGCGAAGCAGAGCGCCGCCGGGATCAAAAAGATCGCCAGCATCTGCACAAAATTGCTCAGGGCAGTGGGGTTTTCAAACGGATGCGCCGAGTTAACGTTAAAGAAGCCGCCGCCGTTGGTGCCCAGCATCTTGATCGCTTCCTGAGAGGCCACCGGCCCCATCGGCAGCGTCTGCCTGGCCCCTTCCAGCGTGGTCAGATCAAGGTAGCCGTTGAGGTTTTGTAAGCTTCCCTGGCTGACAAAAAACAGGGCAATCACCAGAGAGAGCGGCAGCAGGACGTAGAGCGTAATACGGGTAAGATCGCGCCAGGCGTTGCCCAGCGTTCCCAGGGAGCGATTAGCAAAGCCCCGGATCAGCGCAAACGCCACGGCAATTCCGGTGGCGGCAGAGAGGAAGTTTTGCACCGTCAGCCCCGCCATCTGACTGAGATAGCTGAGTGTGCTCTCACCGGCATAGGCCTGCCAGTTGGTGTTGGTGACAAAGCTGATAGCGGTATTCAGCGCCAGATCCCACTTCAGGCCGGGGAGCTGCTGTGGATTGAAAGGCAGGCTGCCCTGAGCCATCAACAGGCTCATCAGCAGCACAAAGCCGACGAGGTTGAACAGCAGGATCGCCAGCAGATAGCGCTGCCACGCCATTGGCTGAGTCTCCACGCCGCTGGCCTGCCAGAGAAGGCGCTCAAAGCGGGCAAATCCGGGTAAAGGCTGGTCTTCAATCAGGCGAACCAGCCCGGCCCCCAGCGGACGAGCCAGGAGCATTAACAGTGCCAGATAGGTGGCGATCAGAAGAAATGCGCTGGCGGCCATCAGAAGCCCTCCGCATTTATCAGGGCATAAACCAGGTAGATCAGCAACAGGAACACCAGCACAATGCCGGTTAGCAGGGCGATACTCACAACACACCTCCGGGGCGCTTTCAGATGGCGTTATTGTTGCGGGTCCGCTGCAAAGTTGATGTAAAAATGCGGGGGCGGGCTGTAAAAATTGTATAAAAATGACCGGGATGAAACATTAACACTCAATGAGTTAGCGATTTGTTTTTGATTGTTGGGATAGTTGCTGCTAATGATAATTATTATGATAATATCGGTTATCCCTGTCAGACCCTGCTCCTGTTAACCCGCTCTGCACCGTGAAATGTAATCGCTTACACCCGTGCAAACGCAGCGCGCTGACGGCAGGCTGGAGATGAGACCCATTATGAATCACATTGTGTATGTAGTGGATGATGACGAATCCGTAATCGCCGCACTCAGCAACCTGCTGAGTTCAGAAAATTATGCCGTTGTACCCTTCTCATCTCCCCAATGTTTTCTTGCCCATCCTGCTTACCAGCAGCCCTGCTGCCTGATACTCGACATTAATATGCCGGGCGCAGATGGTTTTGACGTGACGCAGGCGCTGGCTACGCGCGGGTATGCCATTCCCACAATATTTTTAACCGGATTCGGCTCGATTCCGGTTACGGTTAAGGCGATGAAGGCGGGGGCTTACGAGTTTCTCACCAAGCCCGCAGAGCCTGAAAGAGTGCTACAGGCAGTTTCTGAAGCTATCCAGCTCTCTGAAAAGAACCTTGAGGTCTCCTCCGATAAACTGGAGATGACCACCCGTCATCAGACGCTGACGCCCAGAGAGAGTGAGGTGATGCTGCTGGCGATCGGCGGGCTGCTCAATAAACAAATTGCCGCAGAGATGGGCATCAGTGAGATTACCGCCAAAGTGCATAAGCGCAGGGTGATGGAGAAGATGAAAGTTCGCTCGCTATCCGACCTGGTCAGAATTGCCGACAGGCTGAACCTCCTTATTTCCCGTTCGCGCTGAGCGGATCAAGGCAGTCAGCGTCAGACGACGCTGATACAACCACTCACTCCGCCAGCGGTTCGGCAGGAAGCGTGAACCAGAAAACGCTCCCCAGGCCAGGCCTGTTTTTCGCTTTCAGCTCACCGGCATGTTTTTTGATGATCTCACTACAGATGGTCAGCCCCATTCCCATGCCCTCTTTCTTGGTGGTATAGAAGGAGTCAAACAGCCGATGCTGCACCTCTTCATTAAGGCCTGTACCGGTGTCACGCACTTCAAACAGCAGCGTTTCCGGCGTGGGGTTGGAAGAGGCAAAGGTCAGAATACGGCAGCGCTCTGCGTTCTCGCTCATGGCATCAATGGCGTTCACCACAAGATTAAGCAGCACCTGCTGGATCTGAACCCGGTCGCAGAATATCTCTGGATGCGTGGCGGTCAGATTAAGCTCCAGCGAAATCCCTCTTCTCTCCAGCTCCATGCGGGAGAGCGACAGAATATCGCGGGCAATCAAATGCAGGTTAGCGCGGGTAAATACAGGATCGTGCTTGCGGGTCAACGCCTGTAGTCCGCGGATAATTTCTCCGGCGCGTTTTCCTTCGCTGAGTATTTCATCCAGGCTGCTGCACGCTTTATCCAGATGCACGGGATCTTTTTTCAGCCAGCGCAGGCTCGCCCCGGCATTGGCCACTATCGACATCAGCGGCTGATTAATTTCATGGGCTATTGAGGCCGTCAGCTGCCCCACGGTCGTGGCCCGTGACACGCGAGCAAGATCCGCCTGGGCCAGCCGCGCCGCATCTTCAGAACGGCGCTGCTCGGTGATATCGGCGATAGTGCCAAAATATTCTTCAGCCTCCGGCCAGCTTTCCACAGGATCCCCTATTCCCTTGATATAGCGGCACTCTCCATCCGGTCGCAGAACCCTGAACTCAGCCTGCATGCTGACGCCTTTACGCACGCTCTCCTCCACCAGCGCATGGATACAGGGATGATCGTCAGGATGCACCCGCGTCAGGAACTCAGCCATGGAAAACGCCGTCAGATCCTCAGGCAGCCCCAGAATATGCCGGTACTCATCAGAGACCAGCATCAGGTCCTTTTCCAGATGCCAGTGCCAGGTGCCGGTATGACTGATTTTTTCGCCCAGCATCAGCGAAGTCTGGCTGGCGCGCAGCTGTTTCTCTACGTGCCTGCGCTGCTTGTTCTCCTCCAGCAGTTCAGCGTAAAGCCTGACGGTTTCCAGCGACACTGCCGCCTGCGCGCCCAGCATGGATACAATTCGGGAATGCTCTGCGGTGAAGACGTCAGGCATCAAACGATTTTCCAGATAGAGCACGCCTACCATCTGCGCCTGCCTGAACATCGGTACGCACATCACCGCCGCGCCGGAAGCAACCAGGTAGGGGTCCTGACTGAAGGGGCTGAAAATTTCAGGCTTAACGGTACGAATTTCCTGCCCCGTGCGGATAACGGCGGTAAGCACCGAGAGCGGCAGGTCCGTGGCAACAGGCGTCTCTTTCACCATTCTTACCCGAATACCCTCTGCCGTGGTTTCTGCTCTCGCTTCAATTTCCGGCACCGTCCCGTCAATTAACCGTATCAGCAGACAATGCTGCGCCCCGGCTCTTTCCAGCAGCATCATCATCAGGATATTGATCAGCCGGTCCAGGTTAATCTCCTCCGTCAGGGCGCGCACGGCAGTTACCACGCTTTGCAAATCACCGATGGCGGCACTCTGGTCAAAGGAGACAGTAGTGAACGGTGAATGGGCGGAAGGGGCGACCAGCGCCGGGTGGCGCAGTTCGAGCTGGCGAACTTTTGCTTTTGCCCCCCACCGCTCCCAGCCGGCCATCGCCCCTTTCATATAGGCGTCTGCGGCAACAGAGAGGCCGCATGAGGAGGCGAAGCTGGCAGCCAGCTCGTGCGCCAGCGCGTTGATATGGGTAAATTGCCCTTCGCGTGACAGCGCTATCGCCACTTCGTACTGCTCAGCGGCACGCGCCACATTTCCCTCCAGACGCTCAATTTCCGCCTGAACCAGCGCCGCTTTGTCGGCAAAGGTTTTGGCATTCTCCACCGACCAGGTGAGGATTTTGTCATAATGGCGGCTGACTTTTTGCCGCGTGGCGGCGTTCCAGCTCTCCGGCGTCAGGGTCAGGGTGCAGGCCAGCGCGCTGTAGAAGTGAAAATCCAGCTTGTGGATATGGCCCGGAATATTTTCCGTCAGCGGAGCGGCCTGCTCAAAACAGTGGCTGGCACAGCGATATTCCCCGGCAAAAAAACAGGCCATCCCTTTATAGACCCAGTACCATAACTGCATCAGGATGATGGGCGCTGCGGCGGTTTCCGGAGCGTAATGCTGCAAAGCAGTCGCGCTGAACCCTTTTCCAGAAAACGGCAGTTCGGTGGGATTACGCAGGAAACAGACATAGTCCCGCTGCATCTGCAAAATCACCTCCACGTCGTGATACTGAGCTTTGCGAACAAACGCCAGTCCCCGATCGATCGAGGTCTGCACCCCTTCAAGATGATCGCCCCGCGTCAGATAATTCATCACCAGATGCCGCAAAGCCAGGCAGGCGGAGGTGCGGTCGCCATTGGCTACGGCGGCATCAAACGTGGCTTTGGCGCACTCAATGGTATAGGTCACCGGCATGGTCCAGATGCTAACCTGGTCCAGCGGCAGCAGCGTCCGGGCCTTGAAGCTGGTGAAATCGTGCTGATAAACCAGCTCCCTTGCCAGCAGCGTGCTGGCAAAACCGCGGCTGTATTCATCATAGTGATCGCCACACAGCACACCGTACCAGGAGAGCGCAAAGGTGGAAGCGCCAGTGATGCCCTGATCCATGGTCAGGTGCAGCATTTTGCAGATAATCATAAAGTGCAGGCGAGGACTGACAAAGGTGGCAAACATGCTGGCGCTGGCCATCAGGTTCATCACCGCTTCGGTTTCCCTGCTGGCCATCAACGGTAGCGATCTGAAGCGGGTATAGGGATTTTTCCCCACCTGTTCTTTCAGTTTGATTCTGGCCGCATCGCACTCTTCTTTATCCGGAAAGCGGTTAAGATGAATGCCAAACACCGCCAGCCAGGCGATTGCCGTTTCCAGCGCAAGCTGATTATCAGACTGACGCATATGAATTTCCGCCAGCAGACAGGCGGCTACCGCCTTATCCGTGAGTTTACCCGGTGCATGCAGCACTCTTTCACACAGCCCGAGCGCTGCGGACAGGTTCCCCAGCAAAAATTCACACTCGGCCTCCTCAAGCAGAAAGGTAAAGTGCTCTTCAGGTGCCATCTTCTCGCCAGGAAGATGGGCCGTTTGTAAAAAGCGCAGCGCAGAGACGTAATCGCCGGTATTTTTTGCCTGCCGCGTAGCCAGCAGGATCAGCGCGCGATATCTGGCTGCTTCCGGGCGGATCAGGGCGCTATTTTGCACACAGGCGATATGGTAGATCGCCCTGAAAAGCGAGTCGGTACTCGCCTCGCCCTCGGCCAGCGCCACCAGCCGGTTAGCTGCACGAAAATGCAGGGCATCTTTCTCTGCGCTCTGGAGCAGGTTCAGGACCGCTTCCTGCACGCGGTCATGGGTAAAGGCGAAAGTGTGCGCCGTCAGCGTGATGAGTTGCGCGTCCACGGCAGGGGAAAGATCGGTTTTCAGCTTCTCTACCGACAGGTTCAGCACGGTTGCAGATAACAGGAGTTCACCCGACCCGCCCAGGCAGGCTACATGACCCAGCAGCTTCCGGGTGTTAACCGGAATGGTTTCCAGCTGTTGCAGCACTCTGCTGGCCACATTTTCCGTGTACTGGCAGGCTTTTATCGCCTCCAGATCGTAGTGCCACTTCCCGGATGAGTGCGGCTGGCCGATCAGGCGATCCTCCACGGCCTGTCGCACAAATTCACCGGTAAACAGCGGATTGCCGCCGGTCTTTTCACGGATCACCTGAGCCAGATCGTTTGCCAGCACGGGACGAACATGGAAGAGACCGGCCAGCCAGCCAGCGATCTTTTTTACCGAAAGCGGGTCTGGAGAGATATCCACACTTCGGGAGACCGATGTCCGCAAGCGGGTGAGATGCGCAGCAATTAACGGGCAAGGTAGCGAGGTCCGATCCCGGTGCGCCACCACCACCATCAGCGGAATAGCTTCATCCAGGCTCAGGAGATGCTGGAGCAGCGGCAGGCTGGCCTGATCGGCCCAGTGCAGATCGTCAATAAGAATAACCAGAGGCCTGCCCGGATTGGCCAGCGCCTTAATCATACTGCTGGCCATATTGTTGAACCGATCCCTGGCGTCCAGCGAGTTGGCGTCAGTCGGCAGGCGAGCTTTCCTGTTCAGCAGGATACCAAGCTCCGGGATGAAATGTACCGCCAGCCCGGCGTAATCACCTAAAAGACGGGTAAAGTGGGTACGCCAGCGCGCCACATCCGTAGCCGCCAGCCCGAGCAAATTGAGCACCAGCGAGCGGAAAGCCGCGATAAGAATGCCGTAGGGTAAGACGGGAGAGTGGCGATCGGCCTTCACCATCGTCAGAAGGACATTTTTCTGTTGCAGCTTTTTTAATGCAGAGGCGATCAGCGCTGACTTTCCACTGCCCGGCGCACCGCTGATGATAACCAGACTATGCGTTCCACTGCTGCTGACCTTATCAAAAGCCTGCAAGATCTCTGCTGCCTGGGGATGATCGGTATAGAGCTTCTCTGAGCCAAAGCCGTTTTGCCGGGTATCCTGTAGGCCCAGGGTAAATGTCCCGATCTCGCCCTGCGGAGTCAGCGTGGAAAGGCAGCGGCGAAGATCGGCCAGCACCCCTTCTGCCGTCTGGTAACGTTTATCGGGCGATTTCGCCAGCAGCCGTAAAATCAGCGAAGAGAGAGCAACCGGTACTTCAGCACGCAGCAAATGCGGAGAAGGCGCTTGTGAAGCGATGTGATGGTGAACCCACTCTGCATGGCTCCCTTCCGGTGTGCCGAACGGCAGTTTGCCGGTCAGCAGCTCATATAACACGATACCCAGGCTGTAGAGATCGCTCTGGCTGTTGACCTGATGCGCCGTGCGCGAGGTGTGCTCTGGCGACATATAGGCCAGCGTTCCGCCTGTTGTAGGCAGGCGCGTCGGTAGCAGCGCCCCGGTTTGCAGCCAGGCCAGACCAAAACCCCCCAGCCGAAACGTGCCCTCTTCATGGAGGAAAAAATTCGAGGGTTTGATATCACCATGCACAATACCCTGCTGATGCATCTGGCTCAGCGCTGAACAGATCATCACCGCGCTGTTAAGGAAGTCATAAAGAGACTGCGGCCCCAGGCTCAGGAAGTCGGCCAGCGTCCGGTAAGAGAAAGTGGGATAAACCAGCGCGTATTTTCCCTGATAAAGGGTATGGGCAACCGGCTTAATTGCCCATTTTGCATTGAGGTTCTCGCGCAGCAGGAACTCATTTTTCAGCAATTGCGTGGCCTGAACCACCCGCTCTTCACGGGTCGCCGTCGCCAGCATCCAGCTCTCGCCGCCTGAGGGATTCCGGCAAAACAGCCATTCCGCATGGCCTGCCTGCACCAGCGGCGTTACGATAAACTCTGCCGGTAAGGTGAACTCATCACTTTCAGATCCCCGAAGAGCCAGAGGCGTTGTGCTCATGGTGGCGTATCTCTTGAGCTGAATTCGTTATGAATATGTCCGAACAAGGTATCGATATCAATGGGCTTGCGTAAAAAAGCCAGCGCGCCCAGGCTGATGGCGTACCAGAGCATGCTTTCATCCCCCTGGCCGGAAATCAGGATCACCTGCGGGTTCTCCTTCCGGCGGGTAAGCTCAATAAAAAGCTCGAAACCACTTATGCCTTTCAGGTTGATATCAATGATAAAAAAGGCCGCCTCCGCCAGCAGGCGATCCTCAGCCAGTAACGCCTCGGCAGAGTCGAAAACCTGGGTTGCATAGCCTTCAGACTGGAGCAGATTACTCAGTCCACTGCGGACCGAACGTTCATCATCAACGATCACAATGCACTGGGGCGGCTTCATGCTGTTATCCTTTACCCCGGCTTATGCGGGCTTCCTTATCAAGGCTTGTCGCCGGAGGGCGGTGGCGTACCGCTGATTTTTGGCACGCACTCATGGCGGAACCAGGCGAGCGTCACCGGCTCACGTTTAATCACTCTTTTCAGTAAAGGGATGAGTTGTTCTCCAACCAGCATACCAAACAGCCCCAGCAGAGCAATCACGGGCGGTGCCGGCGAGTTCACTTCAATCAGGGAGTAAATGATGCCAGCCAGAATGCCGGTCAGTAATGCAATGGCGTAGGATTTCAGCATGTCAGACCGCCTTTTTACCTGAAGCCGTCGGGAGGGCCTTCTCTGTGCTCAGAGAAAGGGTGTGCTGTGCGGCAACCTCTTTGTGGGAAAATTGCAGGCTTAACTGACCGCCAATAATCATGCCCAGCAGGCCCACAAGGGCTACGGCAGGGGGTGCCGGAGATCGAACATTAAGCAGCGCATAGACCAGCCCGATCAGCACGCCAGCCCCCAAAGATATCAGTAAAGGACTCATGGTGACTCTCCTGTCATCAGTCAGGGCGGGCCGGCATATTGATGCCAGCCCGCCTGGCGAAATTAGCGAGCCGGAACCGGAGCCAGCGTACGGTGTTCGCTCTTCTGACGTGATGGCGCTTTGTGCACCATGGTGTAGGCATAATCCACGCCGATGCCGTAAGCACCAGAATGCTCTTTGGCAATATCCATCACTGCGTTGTAGGTATCTTTGTGCGCCCAGTCACGCTGCCACTCCAGCATAACCTGCTGCCAGGTTACCGGGATCACGCCCGCCTGGATCATACGCTGCATAGCGTAATCATGCGCTTCTTTGGTGGTGCCGCCTGACGCATCAGCCACCATATAGATTTCGTAACCGCCTTCCAGCATGGCACACAGAGCGAAGCTGTTGTTGCAGACTTCTGTCCAAAGGCCTGAAACCACAACTTTTTTCTTGCCGTTTGCCGCCAGGGCATCGCGCACCTTCTGGTCATCCCAGGAGTTCATTGAGGTGCGTTCCAGGATGTCCAGATTCGGGAAGACATCCAGCAGCTCTGGGTAGGTATGGCCTGAGAAGCTCTCGGTTTCCACGGTTGTGATGATGGTAGGAATGTTGAAAACTTTCGCCGCTTTAGCCAGTGCCACGGTGTTGTTTTTCAGAACCTGGCGGTCGATTGACTGAACGCCAAACGCCATCTGAGGCTGCTGGTCGATGAAAATCATCTGGCTGTTATGAGGCGTCAGTACTTCAAGTTTGGAGTTAGTCATGAAAATGCCCATTAAGGTTTAGGTGACTGAGTGTCCGGGGCGTTGCTGTTCCCGATTGGCGTGACAGTGTTCAGGTCAGGAGAGGCGTGTAGCGGCCCCCTGACGGCCGGGGCCTGTCGTCACTGTCTGAGCAAATTGTAAGAGGGTTTTTCAGGGCTAACTATTATCTCTGTGTATAACTATACGTTGGTATACCTATCCGTTTGTATAACTAGACGCTGCTCCCTTCCTCTCACCATACTTCCGCCTGTAGCAGGCCTGACGTTTCACGTGACGGCGCGTTCCGTGGCCTCAGCCTTTTCGTTCATCAACATTCAGGAGGTTTTATGGTCACGCCCGGTAAAGCGGATCTTATTTTCACGAACGGTAAATTTCATACGGTTGACCGCGAAAACCCCGTAGCGGAAGCCGCGGCCATCCACGACGGTAAATTTCTCGCCGTCGGCAGCCTTGCTGAAGTGATGCAGTACCACGAGGAAGGCACCAAATTAATCAATCTCAACGGACATACTGCCGTTCCCGGCCTTAACGACTCCCACCTCCATCTGATCCGCGGCGGCCTGAATTACAATCTTGAACTGCGCTGGGAAGGCGTCCCTTCGCTGGCTGATGCTTTAAGAATGTTGAAAGAGCAGGCGCTGCGCACCCCTAACCCACAGTGGGTAAGAGTGGTTGGCGGCTGGACCGAATTCCAGTTTGCCGAGCGCCGTTTGCCTACGCTGGACGAGATCAACGAAGCCGCGCCAGATACGCCGGTCTTTATCCTGCATCTGTATGACCGCGCCCTGCTTAACCGCGCCGCGCTCAGAGTGGTGGGCTACACCAAAGATACGCCGAACCCACCGGGTGGCGAGATCCAGCGTGACAGTAACGGTAACCCTACCGGCATGCTGATTGCCCGTCCGAATGCGATGATCCTCTACTCCACGCTGGCGAAAGGCCCAAAACTGCCTCTGGAATTGCAGGTCAACTCCACCCGCCAGTTTATGCGCGAACTGAACCGTCTGGGGCTGACCAGCGCCATTGACGCCGGTGGTGGCTTCCAGAACTACCCTGAAGATTATGAAGTCATTGCGGAGCTGCATGAGAAGAAGCAGATGACTTTACGCATCGCCTATAACCTCTTTACCCAGCGTCCCGGCCATGAGCTGGAAGATTTCGAAAAATGGACGGATATGCTCTCGCCGGGTCAGGGAACCGATTACTTCCGCCATAACGGCGCCGGAGAGATGCTGGTCTTCTCGGCTGCTGACTTTGAAGATTTCCTGGAACCCCGTCCCGATCTGGCTCCCGGTATGGAAGATGAGCTGGAGCGCGTAGTGCGCCATCTGGTTGAGCACCGCTGGCCTTTCCGCCTGCATGCCACCTACGATGAGTCCATCAGCCGCATGCTGGATGTCTTTGAAAAAGTGAACCGTGAGATCCCCTTCAACGGCCTGCACTGGTTCTTTGACCATGCGGAAACGGTCACGCAGCGCAATATTGACCGCATCAAAGAGCTTGGCGGCGGCATTGCGGTTCAGCACCGTATGGCCTTCCAGGGTGAATACTTTGCCGAGCGCTACGGTATTGAAGCCACGCGGCATACGCCACCGGTAGCGAAAATGCTGGAAAGCGGCGTGCCGGTAGGGCTGGGAACTGACGCCACGCGAGTCGCGAGCTATAACCCCTGGACCGCACTTTACTGGCTGGTTTCTGGCCGGACCGTGGGCGGCATGCAGATGTATGACGTTAACGCACGGCTCGATCGCGAAACGGCGCTGATGCTCTGGACCCAGGGAAGCGCCTGGTTCTCCAGCGAACAGGGCAAAAAAGGGCAGATTAAAGCGGGCCAGCTCGCAGATATGGTGGTGCTGAGCAAAGATTACTTCAGCGTGCCGGAAGAAGAGATCAAAGGAATTGAGTCTGTCCTGACTGTAGTGGATGGCAAGGTGGTTTATGCCGCCGGCTCCTTTAGCGCCGAAGCTCCGCCGTCGCTGCCAGTGCTGCCCGACTGGTCGCCGGTAGTCAAGGTGCCGGGACACTATCGTAGCGCACCGCCGCAGGCAAACGCTCGCGTGGGGATGATGCAGCAGGCTCACCATTGCAGCGGGCCGTGTGGCGTGCACAGCCATTCGCACGATATCGCCCGTGGCGCTAACGTTCCGGTTGCCGAAGATAACGCCTTCTGGGGCGCGCTCGGCTGTAGCTGCTTTGCGTTCTGATATGATGAAAAATCACCTTACTCAGTCGCCCCGCATCGATGCGGGGCTGTTCTTCCTGCGCCTGGCCGGTAGCCTGCTGTTGCTCTATGTACACGGCCTGCCAAAGGTGTTTCATTTCAGCGAAGAACTGACGCATATCGAAGATCCCTTTGGCCTCGGCCCGTGGATGAGCCTTGTCCCGGCCATTTTTGCCGAAGTTATCTGCCCACTCTTTATTATCGCTGGCTTCGGCACACGCCTGGCCTGTCTGCCGATCATCGGCGTGCTGCTGGTGGCGATGCTGTTTGTGCATCCTGACTGGAGCATTGCCGAAGGCCAGTTCGGCTGGCTGCTGCTGATCCTGTTTGGCACCCTGGCGATAACCGGCCCTGGCAAATGGCGTATCGGGGCGAATCGCACCAGGGAGGTTCGCTTTGGCGCAGGTTAACGATCTTCATGATGTGGCGGTAGAAGCGGCCATTCCGGACGTTGCAGCCTCGCCCTGGCAACCGCTGCGACAGCGTGTTTTCCGCACGCTGTGGATAGCGACGGTGGTGTCGAACATCGGTTCATGGATGAACGATGTTGGCGTGAACTGGAGCATGCTCACCTTAAGCGCCGATCCGCTTTCGGTGGCGATGGTTCAGGCCGCCAGCAGCCTGCCGATGTTTCTGTTTGCTCTGCCCTCCGGGGTGATGGCCGATATTGTGGACCGCCGTAAATACCTGCTTTTTTCACAAATCTGGGTATTTATCGCCGCTGCTGCCCTGGCCCTCCTCTCCTTTACCGGGCAGGTTACGCCGCTGGTTCTGCTGATTGCCGCTTTCCTGCTCAGCACGGGTGCGGCAATGAGCTCCCCGCCGTTTCAGGCGATAGTGCCGGATCTGGTCAGCAAGGCGGAGCTGGGGCCTGCTATCGCGCTGAATTCACTGGGTATTAATATCAGTCGGGCCATCGGGCCGGCGCTGGGCGGGCTGATCATGATCTTTGCCGGTCCCTGGCTGGTTTTCCTGCTGAATGCCGTTTCAGTGCTGGGCGTTGCCTGGGTGCTTTATCGCTGGAAAGCAGAACCGGCAGTACAGCGCCTGCCGCCAGAGCACTTTTTCTCTGCCGTCCGGGCTGGGCTGCGTTATGTCCATGCGGCGCCGGTGCTGCGTAATGTTCTGGTGCGTACCGTTGCCTTCTTTGTGTTTGGCAGCGCAGGTTGGGCGCTTTTACCGCTGGTTGCCCGGCGTGAGCTGGGCCTGGGGCCGGGCGGCTACGGCATTATGCTGGCCTGTATTGGCGTGGGAGCGATCTGCGGGGCCATTATGCTGCCCCGTCTGCGCAAGCGCTTTAATCCCGACAGGCTGATGGTGCTGGCGAGCCTGCTTTTTGCCATCACGCTGCTGGCACTCGCTTTTGTCCGTCACTTCTGGCTGCTGAACGCCTTTGAGTTCTTTACCGGCTTCTCATGGATCGCGGTGCTTTCCACGCTGAACCTGGGGGCGCAACGTAGCGCTGCAAAATGGGTAAAAGCCCGCGCGCTGGCTGTTTATCTGACCGTGTTTTTTGGTTCGATGACCATTGGCAGCGCCTTGTGGGGGCAGCTTGCTTCTCATTACGGCATTCCCGTCTCGCTGGGCGTGGCGGCGCTGGGAATGGTGCTGGCCTGTGCCACCGTGTTCCGCTGGCGGTTGGATCTCGATCCCGACCTCAACCTGGATCTCAGCAGCAGTAACCAGCCTGTCCCGGCGTTGGAAATTCATCACGATCGCGGGCCGGTGATGGTGACCTGTGAGTACCTTATTCGCGAGGATGACGCCCACGGCTTCACCCTCTGTATGCAGGATATGCGGCGAGTGCGCAAGCGGGGAGGTGCCATCAACTGGTCTGTGTATGAGGATATTTTGCAGCCCGGTATCTTTGTCGAAACCTTTATCGTTGGTTCCTGGATGGAGCATTTACGCCAGCAGGACCGCTACACCATGAACGATCAAAAAATTCAGAATCGGGTTTATCAGTTCCATCAGGGAGAAACACTGCCTGAAGTACGCTATCTGGTCGCCCCGCTATAAATGGGTTCCTTTTTTTTAACTGTTAAAGGCAAGGTCAAATTATGAGCACATTAAAAACATCAGACGGTACGCAGATCTATTATAAAGACTGGGGCACAGGCAAACCGGTGCTGTTCAGCCACGGCTGGCCACTGGATGCCGATATGTGGGACAGCCAGATGAACTTCCTTGCTGAGCGTGGCTATCGGGCTATCGCCTTTGACCGTCGGGGATTTGGTCGCTCTGAGCAGCCGTGGACCGGCTATGATTACGACACCTTCGCCAGCGACATCAACGACCTGATCACCAGCCTGGATTTGCAGGAGGTCACGCTGGTCGGCTTCTCGATGGGCGGCGGCGATGTGACCCGTTATATCAGCCAGTATGGCAGTTCCCGCGTGGCGGGCCTGGTGCTGTTAGGTGCTGTGACCCCTATTTTTGGCAAGGCCGAAGATTATCCACAGGGTGTGGATCTCTCTGTATTTGAGGGTATCAGGCAGGGCTTGCGCAGCGACCGCGCGCAGTTTATTAAAGAATTTAATACGCCGTTCTATGGCATCAATGCGGGACAGAGCATTTCTGAAGGCGTGCTGACGCAGACGTTGAATATTGCGCTGCTGGCTTCGCTAAAGGGCACGTTAGATTGCGTTACGGCTTTCTCAGAAACGGATTTCCGTGCTGATATGCCGAAAATTGACGTTCCTACGCTGGTGATCCACGGCAGCAATGACCAGATAGTGCCTTTCGAAACTACCGGCAAGCTGGCCGCAGCCAGCATCGCGGGTGCTGAACTGAAAGTTTATGATAATGCGCCTCACGGTTTTGCCGTAACCCATCAGGAAACGCTGAATGCCGATTTGCTGGCATTTTTGCAGGCCCGCCAGTAAAGCAAAAAGCGCTGAGCAATCAGCGCTTTTTCCCGCTCTTAACGCGAAGGGTGATTCACTTCCACCGGACGCAGGTCAAACAGCAGCACTTCCGCCTCTTCACCCTTGCTGAACGTCAGCGCCTGCTCATTGCGTACCCGCGCGCCGTCACCGGCTTTGAAGGCTATGCCGTTAACCGTTACCGCACCGCGAGCCACGTGAATATAGGCGTAACGATTTTCATCCAGCGTAACGGTCTGCTGCTCATCGCCATCAAAGAGACCCGCGTAGATACGCATGTCCTGACGTACTTTAAGCGCCTCACCTTCACCTTCTGGCGACACAATCAGTCTGAACTGGCCACGCTTTTCACTCTCCGGCACGGAAACCTGCTGATAGCCCGGCGGGGTATTTTTCTCGGCAGGCACAATCCAGATTTGCAGGAAATGCACGCCTTCAGTGCTGGAGTTATTAAACTCGCTGTGCGTGACGCCGCTGCCTGCGCTCATCAGCTGCACATCACCAGGTACAATCACAGAGCCGGTACCCATTGAATCTTTATGCGCCAGTGCACCCTGCAACACATAAGAGATAATTTCCATGTTGCTGTGCGGATGCGCGCCGAAACCACGGGATTTGGCAACGCGGTCGTCATTTATCACCAGCAGGTCAGAGAAGCCGGCCTGTTTAGGATCCCAGTAATTGGCAAACGAAAAAGTATGGTGAGAATGTAACCAGCCGTGGTCGCCCACTCCGCGTTGCTCTGACAATCTTTGCTCAATCATGGTATTTCTCCTTTCCAGGTTTTTTAAGGGGTCGGCGGGCGTCTGCCCTTCCGGTAGAGAGAGAATATAAGTAAACTCAATTGCCCGGCAATGGCCTGAAAAGGCAATGACTGTCACGTTTTGGTGGACAATATGCAGATCGAAGACCTGAAAATTTACCTGGCGGTGATCCACGCCGGAAGCTTCACCGCCGCCGCCGATCTGCTGATGCTTTCCAAGCAATATGTCAGCCGCAGAATGGCTGCCCTGGAGGCTTCCCTGGGGGCACGGCTGTTGATCCGCAACACGCGTAAGCTCACGGTCACTGATTCCGGCAAAGTTTTTGCCCTGCATGCCCAGCGCATCATGGATGATATCCGTGAAGCTGAGCAGGCCGTTTCCGAACAGCGTCCTGAACTGCATGGCACCTTTCGCCTGAGTCTGCCGATGTCCTTTGGCATGAATCCCCTCTCTCCGCTTATTGCTGAATTTTTGACGCTGCACCCGGCTCTCCGCTTTCACGTTGAGCTTGCCGACCGCTATGTGGATGTGATTGGTGAAGGGTTTGATATGGCTATGCGCATCGGTAGCCTGGCCGACTCCACGCTGATAGCGCGTCATCTGGGCGATCTCAGCCGGGTTATCTGCGCAAGCCCAGACTACCTGCAACGTGTCGGCATCCCGCAGCTTCCGGAAGATTTACTGCATCACGCCTGTCTGAGATTTGGCCGCGAGGGGCAATATGGCTGGGAGCTGAATGTGGCGGGTCGCGGCAAGGTGATGGCCGTACAGGGGCCGATGCTGAGCAATAACGGCGAGGTGCTGCTGGATGCAGCGAAGGCGGGACTGGGGCTGGTTCTGCTGCCGCGTTTTATTGTGGGTCGGGCGCTGGAGCGTGGCGAGCTGGTGACCGTGCTGGAGCCATTTCATCCTGCTTCCCTTCCGCTCAGCGCCGTTTATCCACAGCACCGTCAGCGAAGCGAAATCATTCAGGCTCTGCTGGCATTTTTACAGGGAAAGCTCAGCGAATAGCGCTGTTGGGCAACCTGAGAAAGATCTGTTGCTGGCTCCGTTTTGTGCGTAAAGCAGGCAGTAATCGGCTGCCTGCCCGAGACGCCTCTGTTATTCCACGGCATCCACAATCGGATCGCGGACGATAAACAGATAGGAGAGCGCGCCCAGCACGGTGACGCAGGCACATAACGTCAGCGCCAGGCTGAAAGAGCCGGTTTTATCGAGGATAAAGCCGGTTAATACCGGGGCAAACGAGGCAAAGACAAAGCTGGCGAAGTTCTGGATACTGCCCACCGAGGCGGTCATGCGTGAGGTGACGTTCACATGGATCAGCCCCCAGCAGGAGGTGCCCGCAAAGTGAATACAGAACAGCGCCATGCCAATCAGCAGCACCGCCACAGAGGTTGTCGTTGCCTGTACCACCACGGCAGTAAAGGCAGCTGAGAACAGCATACCCGCCACGATACAGATTTTACGGGTTTTCACCGGCTGCATTCCACGACGCACCAGCGCATCCACCACATAGCCGTTCAGCAGCATGCCTGCGGCACCAAACAGGAACGGGATGGCTGTCAGCCAGCCGGTTGCTTTTAAATCCAGATGATAGGTGGTCTGCAAGTAGCCCGGCAGCCAGGCCAGGTAGAGCCAGGCGGTATAGTTAATGCCGCTGAAGCCGATCATCATTCCCCACATGGTGCGGTTCTTAAACAGACCACGCCACTCTTTCATGGTCATCGGCTCTTTGCGGGCGCTGACGCTACCCGCTTCCAGATAGTTGATCTCTTCTTTCGTCAGGCTCTTGTTATCGCGGTTGCGGTAAAGCATATACCAGCCTGCCGAGAGGAAAATGCCCAGCAAGCCGATGGTAACGAACATGCCGCGCCAGCCCAGAGAGAGCATCATCGCAGCCAGAATCGGCGGGCTGATGGCCAGGCCAATCATCGAGGCGGCGTTAAAGAAGCCCATCGGCATGCCACGCTCTTTGATGTTGAACCAGTCGTTGATCACCTTCACGCCGCACGGATTCATTGGCGCTTCGCCTATGCCCAGCCCAATGCGCACCAGAATAAACTGGGTAAAGTTATGCACCAGCCCAGAGAGCGCCTGAAAGCATGACCAGACGAACATACCAATTCCCAGCATAATACGTGGGCCTTTACGGTCCAGCAGCGTGCCGCAGGGCAGCTGCGCTATACCGTAAGCCAGAGAAAAGGCTGACAGCAGCAGGCCAATCTCCGTGGCGCTCAGCCCCATATCGCCGCGGATGGTCATATTGGCGACGGAGAGCGAACTGCGGTCAAGGTAGTTGATGACGGCTGCCAGAAACAGCAGGATCATCGCGGTGGTTTGCACGCGCTTGATGCGGGCAGAGCGGACCAGCTTGCCGTGCTGCGGAACAATCTCCACAGTCTCTTTGCCGGAGCCAATATCGCGGCCGCTGCCAGTCACAATCGGGCTGTTTTCCATAAAGCATTCCCCAGGGTCAGGTGTTCTTGTAATCCGCTTTGGGCGGTGAAGATATCCTGCTCAGAGTAAATGCCTTGTTAATTTCATAAGGCAATCATGTTGCGGTTCCGTGCTTCAGATTAGGCTTTACTGTTTTTTATTGGTTCTTTATCGCCAGGGGGCGGCAAAAGCGGGATCTCAGTCACTGTATTGCCGGATAGAGCGGATCATCGACTGCTTGGCGGTGGTGAGATGACGATGTAATTCACAGCTGGCTTCCACATCATTGCGGCTGATAATCGCGGTGAGGATCGCCATATGTTCCTCAAGCGCGACGATATTCCGCTGTTTTAAATCGCTTTCATCCCATTGATAATGCGAGTGAAAAATCACAGAGATAATCTCCAGCGACTGGTCGATAAAGGGATTATCTGCGGCAGAGAGGATCAGCTGATGCATTTCGCGGTCCAGCTGCGCAAACATCCGGTAGTTGCTGGCGATGGTGTCGCGCATCTCACGATGGCGGCTGAGCAGATCACGGGCTTTAATCCAGCGTTCATCGCTGGCTGGCAGGTTAAGAAACCGGTTCAGGGCGTGCGTTTCCAGCATCTCGCGCAGTTCAAAAAGCTTCTCCGCATAGCGACGATCGAACTTTTTCATCAGCCAGTGGCCGCGACGCACGCTCTCAATCAAATTGTAGCGGCTGAAGCGCAGCAGAAATTCCCGCACCACTACCGGGCTGACGCCAACCTGTTGCGCCAGTTGCAGCTCGGAAAAGCTCTCTCCGGCGCACAGCGTCTTCTGGTTGATCATCTGAAAAAAAGCCTGTTCAAACTCGCGGGCCTGCTCATCCAGAGAGGTGCTTACGGCGTCAAAACCATCCTCCTGACCCGGTGTACGGACAATCACATAGTGTTCATCCACCTTATCCAGTACGCCGCGCTCATGCAGATGCGCCAGCGTGTGACGCACGGTGGTGCGACTGACATTGAACATCTCCGCCAGCGCGGCCTGTGGCGGCAGCGGCGAGCGGATATGTTTACTGGTGATGCCTTCCAGCATCTGGTTCACCACGTTATGGCGAAGATTTTGTGTGCGGCTCATGGCTTCTCCTGATTTTTATTTATTAAAAACCAATTCAGGCCCGACAAAGGCGCGTTCAGTCACAAATTCACCTCGCCGCGCTGCAAAGACAGGGGGTTTTATTCCATAACTCAGGCCAGACAATGGAGAAAACTCATGACCATGATGACCACGCTGGTGTGCCAGCAGCCGAAAGAGATGGCTTATCAGCAGCGCGCCAAACCAGAGCCTGCCGCCGGTGAAGCCCTGTTGAAAATTGTGACCGCCGGTATTTGCGGCACCGATATCCACGCCTGGGCAGGCAACCAGCCCTTTTTCAGCTACCCCCGCGTTCTCGGTCACGAGCTGTGCGGTGAAGTGGTTGCGCTGGGTGCCGGTGCGGAGCGCTTCCGCGTGGGCCAGAGCGTCTCGGTAATCCCTTATCTCTCCTGCGGCGCCTGTGCTGCGTGCGAAAGCGGTAAAACTAACTGCTGTGAAAAAATCTCGGTCATTGGCGTGCATCAGGATGGGGGTTTTTGCGACTATCTGAGCGTGCCGGTAAGTAACCTGCTGGACGTTACCGGCGTCGATGCGGAAGCTGCCGCCCTGATTGAACCCTTCGCTATCAGCGCCCATGCCGTTCGTCGCGCAGCCCTGGAGCCGGACGAAAGCGTGCTGGTGGTGGGCGCAGGCCCCATCGGGTTGGGCGTGGCGGCTATTGCTGACGCAGCAGGCGCGCGGGTGGTGGTTGCCGATACCAGCGCATTTCGGCGCGAGCATGTCGTGCAGAACCTGGCATTGCCTGCACTGGATGCCGCTGCCAGCGATTTTGAGCAGCAGCTGCGGGCGCAGTTTTCGGGCCGTCTGCCGGGTAAAGTGATTGATGCCACCGGCAACCCAACGGCGATGAACAACACCGTGTCGCTTATCGCCCACGGCGGCAGCATTGTGTTTGTTGGCTTACATAAAGGCGACATTCAGATCCCCGATACGGAGTTCCATAAAAAAGAGACCACGCTGATGGGAAGCCGCAACGCCACCCAGCAGGATTTTGAGAAAGTGGCGCAGTTAATGGCGGCGGGAAAAATCAGGGCCGGTATGATGCTGAATCAACGGTTTGCGTTTGCGGATCTGGCAGATCGTTTTGAGTCTGAAGTGATCAATAACCGTGAGTTGATCAAAGGCGTGATCCATTTTTAACGGGCAGGAACCCCTGAATAACCAGACTGCTCACTCTTTCCTCAGACAAGGCGATGAGTGAGCAGAGCGCTCTTTCCGCTTCAATGCGGGCAAAAGAGCTTTAATCAGCTTGTTAAAAGTGTGTACAACGTCTCCAGATCCCGCGTCACCCACGCCACATCTTTAGCGAACTTTTCATCCGACATCAGCGGCTGACGAAACACGGTAATCAGCACCTGCGCCCCTTCCTGGTTCGCCATCACCCGCATCGGGACATACACCTCTTTGCCATAACCGCTATCCACATAGTGATCCATAACGCCAAAGGGGTTGTGGGCGGTAAAGCGGATTTTCACCACCCCATCCGGCCCGCTCGCTTTCCAGTGGGTACTTTCCTGCACCAGCGAAGATTGACTGAGGCCGGAAGCCCATTTCGGGAAGTAGTCAGGTTTCCAGATTGTCTCGTAAAGGTCCACCCAGTTACGAGGGATCGTCCGGGCAACGGTTTGCGATGGCAGCACAGCTCCTCCTGCATGTTGATAAGCGACAGCCGATTTAACCACCGGTGACAGGGGTTGCAAAGCAACGGCAAGCGAAACTGTTAACTGCCACAGAACTTACAGAAAGAGGCGCAACAAACCGGTTAATAGTTGACCGATATTAGCGTTAAGGCTAACATTTGCTTTTCCAGGGAGGAGGAGAATATGTTTGAGGTTGAGTTTCATGAAGAAGCCGAAGGGGAATTACATCAATTGCCTGCCCACATCAGAGCCAAAATGGTCAGGCTCTTGCAGAGGTTAGAAGCTAATCCGCGTTCACTCAGGGAGCCGCATTCAAAGCCGCTGGGCAAAGGAATGTATGAAATTCGGACAATGGGTAATGATGTTGCCCGTGGATTGTGGGTTTATCACACTGGCAGTAAAATTTATGTCTTACGCATTTTTATCAAGAAGACAACCAGAACCCCATTGAGTGAAATAGCGTTAGCCTGGAAGCGACTGGAGGATTTTTAATATGAAAGCAAAACCACTTTCTCAGATTCATAACGAATTAATGGAAGATCCCGAGTACCGTGCGGCATGGGAAGCGGAAGAAAGAAAAGAGCGGTTGCAGAAACTGCTGGTTGAGTGGAAAGCTCATGCAGGCCTGACCAGCGCGCAGGTCGCTGAACGGATGGGGATTAAGCCGCCGACGATCTCCCGAATGGAGAAAAATATCACCTCTGCCAGTCTGGAAACGCTGGCCCGCTACGCGAAAGCCTGCGGCATCAGCAACGCCACGCTCTATTTTTGACATGCTCTGCCGCCAGAGGCCTGCCGTTTTTACGAAAGGTCTGGCGGCAGCTGTTCCTGAAGGTAATGGGATTGCCGCGCAAGCTCCCAGAGCCTGGTGCGGATTACCTGCTTCAGTTGCAGCGTGGAGTGCGACTGAGGCCGATCGCGTCGGCCAATCAGCATCACTTCAAACGGTAACGGCTGCGCTACAGGAACCACTCTGACCTGCCCGGCGTAGCGCCTGCCGGTGAAGAGATCGACAATTCCTACGCCGCCGCCCGCCAGTACCATATCCGCGATAACCGAATAGGTTTTAATCGAGAGCGAACTGGCGGGCTGCAACCCCTTGTCACGCAGGGCGCGGTGCAGCACATGGCCCAGCGGGTCCTCTTTCTGCATCATCAGCAAATTATTCTGGCATAGCCACTCCAGCGTGACGGGCGAACTCGCCTCCATTCCCAGCGGCAACAGCGCCACCATTGAAGAGTGAAACAGTGGCTCCGCCACCAGCTCTGCCGGTATCTGCTGACCAAATACCAGGGCGAAATCGAGCCGATCCTCCAGTAAATTCTGGCACAGCGTGCTGAAGTGTTCCGTCACCAGATCGACGTTCACCAGACCATTCTGCCGCCGGTACTCCACCATGGCCGGTGCCAGAATCATCTGGCCGAAGGCGTGAGCCGCACCCACCCGCACTCTTTGCCCTTCTCCCCGTCGCAGCCTCTCGGTCAGGGTGCTGATAGCCTGCAACCGGCTGTAAAGCTCGCGGATTTCCGGTATCAGCCGCTGGGCTTCCAGCGTCGGGATCATTCCCTGGCTGCGGCGCTCAAACAGCGTAAAGCCCAGCTGCTGCTCGGCATGACCCAACACCCGGCTGACGTTGGGCTGGGAAACGTTGAGTTGCCTGGCTGCCCCGCTGATACTGCCGGTATCGATAATCGCCTGAAAAACTTCAATATGCCGCAGCCGCATGATTATTCACCCCAGGTGGCTTCCAGTACGCGTATCCAGTTGCCGTAGCACACTTTTTCCAGCAGAGGCTGGCTGTAGCCCCGCTCGCGTAGCGCGGAAACCAGCAGGGGTAAGCCCGCCACATCTTTCATATCGGGCGGCAGCGTGGTGCCGTCAAAGTCCGATCCAAAGCCGACATTATCTTCGCCAACTTTTTCAATGAGATAATCCACATGGCGCACGATATCCAGCACCGTGGCGTCCGCCGCTTTTTTGCCATCGCTGCGCAGGAAGCTGGTACCAAAATTCACGCCCACAAAGCCGTGGGTTTCGCGGATAGCGGCAAGCTGACGGTCAGTAAGGTTGCGCGACTGCGGACATAACGCATGGGCATTGGAATGGCTCGCCACCAGCGGCGCGTTGCTGATTTCTGCCGTCTGCCAGAAGCCTTTCTCATCCATATGTGAGAGATCGACCATGATGCGCTTCGCATTACAGGCGCGCACCAGACGCAAACCGGCCTCCGTCAGGCCGTTGCCGATATCCGGGGAAGAGGGAAAGCGGAAAGGCACGCCATCGCCGAAAATATTTGGCCGGCTCCACAGCGGGCCAAGCGTGCGTAAACCGGCCGCGTAGAGCACTTCCAGCAGCGCCAGATCTTCATCCAGCGCTTCTGCGCCTTCAATGTGCATGACCATCGCTATTGCACCCTGCTGCATGCAGTGGCGGATATCCGCCCCCGTCCGGCAAATCCGTGCCGCGCCAGCGGACTGCTGCTCAATACGCAGCAGCGTGGCGATCATCGACAGGGTTATCTCCAGCGCCTCTTCCCTGCCAGGGGTGGGTTCAATTTCGTTACAGCCCAGCACGCCGCGGTTTTTTTTCACAGCTGGCGCGTTTCTTGCAGCAAATCCAGCCGAAGGCACATAAGCCGCGAACAGTCCTCCGGCAAAGCCACCCTGACGCACTCTTGGCAAATCCATCTGCCCTGCCGCAGGGCCGTTCAGAAAAGCGGATGCCGGGTCATCCTGGTGGGAGAGCCACAGGCGCATCAGGAGATCGTTATGGCCGTCGAAGACGGGCAGGGAAACAGCATCAGGACGCAGTGATTGCATGAGGATTTCCGCTCTAAGTTCAGGATTATGCCGCTGCTTCATACTGACGCAGAGCGCACCAGCAGAGGGCAGGCCGCTTGCGCAGCAGACAAGCTTCGGCTTTCAGTACTACCTGACATTTTGGGTTACTGTCAAGGCAAAACAGACAATAAATCGCTAATTTATTCTTTTATTTCAATATCTTGGAGACATCATGGTTACCAGAAGACGTTTTCTTGCAGGATGCAGTGCGGTTCCCTTTCTTTCTTACCTCTCACTGAACAGCGCCTTCGCCGCCACGCCACCCTCAATGCTGGTGATGGCGATGCAGCTTGATAACATGACCAGTCTCGACCCCGCCGAAAGCTTTGAGGCTATCGGTTCTGAAATCTGCGGTAACCTTTACCAGCGTCTGGTGATGCCCAACCCGGCGAAGCCTGATGAAGTAAAGGGCGAGCTGGCAAAAAGCTGGGAAGTCAGCAGCGACAGCAAAATCTTCACTTTCCATCTGGACCCCTCCGTGAAGTTTTCTGACGGCAGCCCGCTAACGGCAGAAGATGCAGCGTTCTCCTTACAGCGCGTGGTGAAGCTGGATAAAAGCCCGGCCTTTATCATCAACCAGTTCGGTTTTACCAAAGAGAATGTCGAACAGAAGATTGTGGCGAAAGATGCCCATACGCTGGTACTCAACCTGAGCGAACCCGCCGCCGAAACTTTCCTGCTTTACTGCCTCTCTGCCCCGGTTGGCAGCGTAGTGCAGAAGAAAACCGCGCTGGCAAATCAGGCAGGGGACGACCAGGGGAACGCCTGGATCAAACAGCACAGCGCTGGCAGCGGGCCATTTACGCTGCGCGCCTGGAAAGCCAGCGAAAGCGTGATCCTGGAGAAAAACGAGAATCACCCATCTCAATCCCTCATTAAACGCGTGATTGCCAAACATATTATCGACCCGTCGGCGCAGCTGCTGATGCTGCAAAAGGGCGACGTGGATATTGCCCGTAACCTGACTACAGAGCAGCTGAAACCGTTGCAGGGCGCTAACAATTTCCATGTTGTGGGTCAGGAAGTGGGCACACTGACGCTGATGTCCTGTAATACCACCAACGAACATCTGGCCAAACCGCAGGTCTGGCAGGCGCTGAAGTGGGCGATTGATTACGACAGCATCCAGAAAAATATCATTCCCCTGACGCATAAAGTGCATCAGAGTTTCCTGCCAGCCGGTTTCCCGGCAGCGCTGAATGACAATCCCTTCAAAAAAGATGTGGCGAAAGCAAAAGCGTTGCTGGCGGAAGCGGGTTACGCCGACGGATTCGACATTACGCTCGATCACTACTCTGCCCAGCCTTTCCCGGATATCGCTCAGGCTCTTCAGACCCAGCTGGCCGAAGTGGGTATCAGGGCATCGCTGATCGCCTCTGAAAACCGTCAGGTTCTGACTAAAATGCGTGCGCGACAGCATCAGCTGGCTGTGACCTCCTGGGGGGCGGATTATTTTGATCCCAACTCCAATACCGAAGCGTTCTGCGTTAACACCGATAACAGTACCAATGCCCGAAACCGCACGCTGGCATGGCGTTGCGGCTGGTCTGATGAAGCGTTTAACAAAATGACCGTTGCCGCGCTGCATGAAACGGATGCCGCAAAACGCATTGCTCTGTATGAAAATATTCAGCAAGAGCACCGCGAAAAAAGCCCCTTTATTATGATGTTCCAGTCCGTTACGACCTATGCCAGCACTAAAAATGTCACGGGTATGCGGATTAGCGTGCTGAATGACAACCCCTACGAACAGGTGAAAAAAGCCTGATGTCGTGGTTAAAACGTATTGTCAGTACGCTGGGAAGCCTGCTGCTGACGCTGTTTGGCCTGTCGGTGTTAACGTTCTTTATCGGTCGGGTGATGCCGACCGACCCGGTACTGGCGGCGGTGGGGGACAATGCTCCCCAGGCCGTGGTAGAGCGCGTCCGTCAGGAGATGGGGCTGGATCAGCCCCTATACATTCAGTTCTGGCACTATCTCACGCAGATTGTTCACGGCGACTTTGGCCGCTCTGTTTTAACCTCTAACCCGGTCAGCCAGGATATCGCCCGCTTTTTTCCTGCCACGCTGGAGCTGGCTACCGCAGCGATTATTATTGCAGCGATCGTCGGCATTCCGCTCGGTGTCTGGGCAGCGGTGCGCCAGGGGAAATGGATTGATCAGATCATCCGCGTGCTCTGTCTGGCGGGGCACTCTTTGCCGGTCTTTGTGCTGGCGCTGCTGAGCCTGCTGCTGTTCTACGCCGTGCTGGGCATCGCGCCGGGGCCTGGTCGGCAGGACATTCTCTATCAGGATATGGTGCCGCAGGTAACCGGGCTGCTGACGGTGGATTCTCTGCTGGCGGGAGATTACGACGCCTTATGGGATGCGCTGGCGCATATGGCGCAGCCCGTGTTAATCCTTGCCTGGTTCAGCATGGCTTACATCACCCGCATGACCCGCACGTTTATGCTGAATGCGCTGAGCGGTGAGTTTGTTATTACTGCCCGAGCTAAAGGACTCTCTTCACGCAGGGTTATCTGGCGTCACGCTTTTCCTACCGTTGCGGTGCAGTTAGTGACCGTGCTGGCGCTGACCTACGCCGGGCTGCTGGAAGGGGCTGTGGTGACGGAGAATGTCTTCTCCTGGCCAGGCCTTGGGCAGTATCTGACCACTTCACTGATGAATGCGGATATGAACCCGGTGGTGGGCGCCACCCTGCTGGTGGGCACGGTCTATGTGCTGCTGAATCTCTGCGCCGATATTCTCTACCGACTTTGGGACCCACGCGTAAAATGACCAATCTGACAAGAGCCTGGCTGCTCGACGAGACACCCTCCACCCGCCGTCAGGCAGTGTGGGGACGCCGCTATCGTCTCTGGCTGGGGCTGAAGCGCCATCCGCTGGCAATGAGCGGGCTGGTGGTGGTACTGGTGATGCTGCTGCTGTCGCTCGCTGCCCCGCTGCTCACCCCTTACGATCCCGGTTTTCAGGACCTGGCTAAACGCCTCGCCCGCCCTTCGGCTCAGCACTGGCTGGGCACCGATGAGCTGGGCCGCGATATCTGGACGCGTATTCTTTTCGGCGGCAGAACCACACTGGGCATGGTGATTGCCGTGGTGCTGATCACCGCGCCGATTGGCCTGCTGACTGGCTGTATCGCAGGTTATGCTGGCGGTCTGCTGGATAAAGCGCTGATGCGCCTCACCGATATCTTCCTGGCCTTTCCCCGGCTGATCCTGGCGCTGGCCTTTGTGGCCGCGCTGAAGCCTGGCGTGGAGAGCGCCATTCTGGCGATTGCGCTGACCGCATGGCCCCCCTACGCCCGTCTGGCGCGCGCCGAAACGCTCCAGTTTCGCCACAGCGATTTCATTGCGGCCAGCCGTCTGAGCGGCGCTTCACCGCTGCGCGTGATCCTGCGTCACGTGATGCCGCTGTGCGTGCCGAGCCTGATTGTGCGAGTCACGCTGGATATGAGTTCCATCATTATTACCGCCGCCAGCCTGGGCTTTCTTGGAATGGGCGCCCAGCCGCCATCGCCGGAATGGGGAACCATGATCGCCACGGCGCGCCGCTTTCTGTTCAGCGAATGGTGGGTGCCGCTGATGCCCTGCCTCGCCATTTTTCTCACCTCGCTGGCGTTTAACTTCCTCGGCGACGGTCTGCGCGACGTACTGGACCCTAAGGAGAAGTAGATGCTGGTAGAGATAGAGAATTTACGCATCAGCTTCACCAGCGGTGCAGAGACCTTTGAAGCGGTACGCGGCGTTTCATTCAGCGTGGGCAAAGAGAAGTTCGCTATTGTGGGCGAAAGCGGATCGGGGAAATCCCTGACCGCCCGCAGCCTGATGCAGCTGCTGCCTGGCAGCGCGAAGGTCACCGCCGACAGGCTGAGCTTTGACGGGATTGACCTGCGCGGCGCCAGCGAGAAGAAGCTGCGTCAGGTGCGCGGCAAGCGCGTTGGTTTTATTCTGCAAGACCCGAAATACTCACTTAACCCGGTGATGACTATTGGTCAGCAGATTGCTGAAGCCTGGCGCGAGCACAAGGGCGGCAGCAGGCGTGAAGCGATGAAAGCGGCTATCGAGCTGCTGGCACAGGTTAAAATTCGTGACCCCGAACTGGTGGCAAAACGCTATCCGCATGAAGTTTCTGGCGGCATGGGGCAGCGCGTGATGATCGCCATGATGCTGGCACCTGATCCGGAACTGCTGATAGCCGATGAACCCACCAGCGCGCTGGATGCCACCGTGCAGGCAGAGATCCTGCGCCTGATTGACGATCTGGTTTCGCAGCGTGGCATGGGGCTGATCCTGATCAGCCACGATCTGCCGCTGGTTTCCCATTTCTGCGATCGCGTGGCAGTGATGTATGGCGGACGTATTGTCGAGATGCTGCAAGCCGGAGACTTGCAGCAGGCACGGCACCCTTATACCCAGGGCCTGCTGGCCTGCCTGCCTTCCCTTCGCCATCCGCGTGACCGTCTGCCGGTGATGCAGCGGGAAGCATCATGGAGAGAGGAATGAGTGGCTATGTTTCCAACCCAACCGGCACGCTCACGCCTCTCCGGACACCAGCTTTACGGCGAAATGCAGCGCCCTGCGAGGTTTCATTGTGATTGAAGTAGCTGATTTACGCATCGCCTTTGGCACCCAGCAAGTGGTGAAAGGCGTCTCTTTTACTGTGGCTAACGGCGCCAGTTTTGGCATCGTGGGAGAGAGCGGCTCCGGCAAGTCCACCATTCTTCGCGCGCTGGCGGGCCTGAATAGTGCCTGGAGCGGTGAGATAAAGTTTGGCGGAATGGCGCTCTCTGCGCACCGTGGGCGCAGCTTCTTCCGTCAGGTACAGATGGTGTTTCAGGATCCTTACGGTTCGCTGCATCCGCGGCAGACCATCGACCGCATTTTGCATGAGCCGCTGCTGATCCACCGCTTCGACCGTGCAGAGCAGCGCATTGCTCAGGCGCTGGCCGAGGTGGGCCTGCCTGCGGGGGTTCGCTTTCGTTTTCCTCATCAGCTTTCAGGCGGCCAGCGCCAGCGCGTGGCCATTGCCCGCGCGCTGATAGCGGAGCCGGAAGTGCTGCTGCTGGATGAACCCACCTCCGCGCTGGATGTCTCGGTGCAGGCAGAGATCCTGAATTTGCTCAGCGATTTGCGGGAGGAGCGCAAGCTCACCTACATTATGGTGACGCATAACCTGGCCGTGGTCACCCACCTCTGCGCGCAGATTGGCGTCATGCAGCAGGGCGAAATGGTCGAGCAGCTTAGCGCTGAGGATCTTCGCGCCCGTCGCATTCAACATCCGCACACTGCGGAACTCTTTGATTTAAGCATGACGCTGGAGGAACCGGCATGACGCTGAACTGGCAGCAGGCGCAAAAAGTCGCCGACGACATTGCCGCAGGCTGGGGGAAACCTGGCGCGCCAGGCGGAGCCATTGCGCTGTTTGATGCTGAGAACCTGCGCAGCATCAGCGCGGGCGGGCTGGCGGATCTGGCCCAGAAGCGCGCATTTGATGGCGATACCGTGGTGCGTTATGCCTCGGTAACCAAACATATCTTCGCCTCGCTGGTTACGGGCGCAGCCAGCCAGCATCTCGGGCTGGAAGATCGGCTGGTTGAGCATCTGCCACAGCTGACCGGCGAAAATGGCCAGGTCACCGTAGGCCGCGCGCTGGATATGACTTCCGGCCTGCCGGACGTGCGTGAAACGCTCTCTCTGCTTGGGCTTTCCCTGTATAACGCCACCAGCGCCGCTGCCTTGCTGGCTTTGCTGGCGGAGATGGGCGATCTCAACTATCCGCCAGGCAGCGAGGTCTCCTATTCCAATACCGGCTACCGGCTGGTGGAAGAGGCGCTGAAAGCCAAAGGTGTGCTGCTGGCAGACCTGCTTGACGAGCAGATCAATCAGCCTCTGGGAACCCATTTTACCGCGCCGGAGACCTGGTTTGATGTGGTGCCAGGGCTGGTGCCCGGTTACTGGCAGCAGAACAACCAGTGGCTGCTGGCCAGCGCCGGGCTGCACCTTTCCGCTTCCGGCTCTGTTACCGGCAGCGTGACCGACCTCTGTAAATGGCTGCAATATCTGCTGGGTGAAGAGACGATTTTAAACCGGCTGATAGCGACCCGCTATCTCACCGATGGCCGGCCTGCCGGCTATGGGCTGGGCATTGCGCATTCGTCAGTGGGCGGCGTGAAGCTGGTGGGCCACGGCGGCTCGCATGCTGGCTATAAAAGCTATTTCCTGCTCGACCCACAGCAAAAAGTGGGGCTGGCTTTAGTGGCAAACCGCGAGGACGTGGCGAGTTTCGATATGGCGCTGGCAGTGATGGCCGCCTTACAGGATCAGGCTCTGCCGGAACGCGGCCACGCGCTGACGCCGGGGCTGTATGTTGCTGAAGCGGGCAGCGACTGGCTGGAGGTCAGCGCCAGCAGCATCACCTGGCTGGGCGCGACTGAAAACCTCTTTCGCGGCGAACAACCTGGTGAGGCCATCTCTCTTTCCAGTACTTTCCCGGTTCGGCTGCAACAGCAAGGCGGCACCATCCACGGCGAAATTGGCCTGGCCCCCAGAAGGTTTGTTCCGGTGGAGCCGGAAAGCGCCACGCTGGCCGCCATTCAGGGGCGCTGGACGGTTGCGGAGATGCGCAGCGAACTGGTGATTGACGGGGCAAATATGGTCATGGGCATCGGCCCGGCCGCCATCACCGCCACGCTGGTCTCACTCGGCAAAGGCCGCCTGTTAGCCACCGCGCAGGATGGCCCCTGGCAGAAACGCTTTGGGGTACAGGTTGAGGGCGACAGCCTGAAGTTACTGCTTAATCGCAGCCGGGTGGTGAAGTACCGGCGTTAAACGAAGGCCTGAAAGCTACCTGGAACAGCTTTCTTAAGACCCGCGTTTAGTCATCCTCAGTTCTGCGTCGAAGCGAGATAAGAAAAGGCGCTTAACAGGCTGACCAGAGTTGCCATGGTGGGCGCGGTGTAGCTTACCGTTATCGCGTCCTGCCGCTGTACGCCGGGGATCAGGCAGAAGAGATCGCCCAACACCGGTTTTGCCACCATCAGCTCCAGCGCGTAAGGGGCCTGGAGGCGGGTGGTGGTGACTTTGCGTGCGCGTTTCACCGCATTTTCTGCCGACTGGCGGATAGCTTCACGGGCGGCTTGCGGGCTGAGGGATTCGGCGCAGGTTTGTGAAATGGCGCGCTTCACGCACACATAGTCCACCGAGGGATAATAGTTGCCAATCCACTGCTGTAGCGCGTCATCGCCGGTTACCAGCCACAGCGGAGAATCCTGTTCTGCGCCGGCGGCGGCGTAAATATCACTTTCGCCCATCACTTCACCGTTGATCTTTACCCGGTAAAACGCCCGGCCATTGATGGTATGCGCCAGTACGCCAAACTCGCCTGCGGCGCTGTGGTAGCCCACAAACATCATGCCGTCATAAGCCTGCTGCTGTAGCCCTTCCACCATCGACAGGCCGCGCGGTTTTCCCTGGACCAGGCGCGCCCGCGGGTCGATATTCTCCGCCCGCAAGTTAGTCATCTGCGCGTGGCTGTCTGCCACCACCACTTCTGTTGCGCCGCCAGCAAATGCCCCCTCGATGGCGGCGTTCACCTCCTGCTCCATCAGGCCGCGCGCCAGCTGATATTCCGCATGGCCGGGGCTGCACTGTTCAGGACGCATTACGCCCGCGATGCCTTCAATATCAGCCGAAATAAAGATTTTCATCACAGAATTCCCTACAGGATAACAAGGTTGCCTTCCCTCCCAGCCCTGCCTGAACAGCGCTGAAAACAGAGGAGCGGATTGCGTTTTCTGGCCGCCTGGCAGGGCCAGCCGGTATTACTGAAAACGCCCCGTTTCTGACGCCAGCTGGTCCAGAAGCTCGCTCAGAGCAGGACGGTGATGCCCGCGAAAACCAGTTACCGCCTCCGCGCTGAGCAGCGCATCCAGCACCGCATGCTCAGTGGCATCGGCAGCCGCCATCAGCAGGGGTTCGAGGGCCGCATCCTCTGGCGGCTGCGGGACGGCGGTGGTGGAAAAAGCCACGGCAATATCGCCAGAGCCATGGCCCCAGTAGCTTCCCAGCCTGCCCAGCCCGGCACCGGCACGTTTGGCAATGCGTTTCAGCTGTCGGGCATCCAGCGGCGCGTCGGTCGCCATAATGATGATGATGGAGCCTGCATCACGCTGCGGCGTCAGCTCCGGCAGCAGCGGCTCTATCGCCTCCCCTACGCGCACGCCATCCAGCGTCAGGGCAGTGAGCGCGCCAAAATTAGCCAGCACCAACACCCCCAGCGTGGCGTTCAGTGCCGGAACGATCCGTGAGGCGGTGCCAATGCCCCCCTTCATACTGAAACAGCTCATACCCCGCCCTGCGCCCACGCTGCCGCGGGCAAAATCTGCTGAGGCTGTCGCCAGCGCCTGCTGCGCCATGTGGTCAGAGACGGCCAGCGCCTGAATATCATTCAGCCAGCCGTCGTTGCACTCCAGCACCAGAGGATTAACCGTAGGCAAAGAACGGCCCAGTTCAGGATTCTGCGCAATCGCCTCACGCACCAGCGCGGTGAAAAGCGTCCCCACAGCCAGCGTATTGCTGAGCAGGATCGGCGTTTGCAGTACGCCAAGCTCCTCCAGCTGCACCAGCCCCACCGGTTTGGCAAAGCCGTTCAGCACTGCCGCGCCGCAGGGCAGCGGCTGCATAAACAGGTTATCGCCCGGCGGCACAATAGCGGTGACGCCGGTCTGGCGTTCCCCCTCATCCAGCGTGAAGTGCCCGACCCGCACGCCCGGCACGTCGCTCAGGCTGTCGGTGGCGCCACGGCTACCGCGCGGATTGCCCAACTGGCGCGTCTCGCGCCAGCGTTGCAGTAACAGCTCAAGCGCCGCCTGACGATAATCCATCTTCTTACCCTTTCAGTTTGGGATCTAAGGTATCGCGCAGCGCGTCACCCAGCAGGTTAAACGCCAGCACCGTGACAAAAATGGCCAGGCCGGGAAAGACGCTGACGTGCCACTCTCCGGCCATCATCATACTGCGGCTCATCGCCAGAATATTGCCCCACTCCGGCACGTCCGGCTCCGGCCCCAGGCCGATAAAGCTCAGACCGGCGGCGGTAAGAATGCTGGTGCCGATACGCATGGTGAAATAGACGATGACGTTAGAGAGGGTGCCCGGCAGGATATGGCGGATCAAAATGATCCGGTCCGGCGCCCCGGCGCAGCGTACCGCTTCCACATAGGCAGCCTGTTTAAGCGAGAGCGTGGAGGCGCGCACAATACGGGCAAAAACCGGCACGCTGAACACCGCCACGGCGATAATGACATTATTTAACCCTGGCCCTAATATCGCAACCACCGCAATCGCCAGCAGCATGCCGGGGAAGGCAAACAAAACGTCGGAACCGCGCATAATCAGCATATCGACCCAGCGGCCATAGTAGCCCGCCAGCAGCCCAAGCACGATGCCCACCACCATGCCCGCGGTAACAGAAAGCACGCCGACGTAGAGCGAAATACGGGCGCCATAGATTATGCGGCTCAGCACATCACGCCCAAGGTCGTCGGTGCCCATCCAGTGTGCGGCAGAAGGCGGCGCGGAGAGCGCCATCCAGTCAGGTGTCATCGGGTCCCAGGGTGCCAGCCAGGGGGCAAAGATCGCCACAATGACCAGCAGCAGAATAAAGCCGCCGGAGACCAGCGCCAGCGGGTTGCGCATCAGGTTTTGGATAAAATCATGCCACGGCGAGCGAAGCGTGCTGTTCTCCAGCACGCTCCTGGCAATGGCCGCTTCAGTCGTAGGCTTCATGCAGGCTCCTGACGCAGGCGAATAGCCGGGTTAACCACCGCATAGAGCAGGTCCACCAGCAGGTTAATAACAATAAATTCAAACACGAACAGCATCACCAGCGCCTGGATCACCGGCTGGTCCTGAGATTTGATCGACTCGATCAGCAGCCAGCCCAACCCTGGCCAGCTAAAGACGCTCTCCACCACGATCGATCCGCCCAGCAGAAAACCGAATTGCAGCCCCAGCATAGTGATCACCGGGATCAGCGCGTTGCGCATCACATGCTTCCACGTCACCAGACGGTTACGCAGGCCTTTGGCCTTAGCGGTGCGGACATAATCTTCCTGAGCCACTTCCAGAAACGCCGAGCGGGTAAAACGTGCCATCACCGCCGCGACGGAAGACCCCAGCGTCAGGGCGGGCAGAATGATATCGCTGGGCTGACTGAACCCGCTGACTGAAAACAGGCCAAACGGCATCGCCACAAACTGGATCAGCAGCAGCCCCAGCCAGAAAGGCGGCATGGAGATGCCCCCCACCGCCAGGCTCATCAGCGTCCAGTCCTGCCACTTCCCCCGTTTCAGGGCGGAAACCACACCGATAATCAGCCCCAGCAGCACCGACCAGGCAAAGCCTGCCAGCGCCAGCCACATCGTTGGCATAAAGCCCTGGGCAATCGCTTCAGTCACCGGCTGTTGGGTACGGTAAGTCACGCCCAAATCGCCCTGCATCACGCCACCCAACCAGTGAAGATACTGCTGCGGCAGCGGGTCATTCAGCCCCAGGTGCTGCCTTGCCGCCTCGACCGCTTCAACCGGCGCATCGGGGCCAGCGTAAATGCGTGCCGGGTCGCCCGGCAGTAATTTGATAAAACCGAACACCAACAGAGAGACCACCAGCAACACCGGGATCATTTCCAGCAAACGTCGGACAAGATAAGTAAACATAGGCGATTTCCTGGTTTATTCGGGTGCCTGGCAGCAAAGGCGGGAGCGCTCCCGCCACAGGGGATTATTTAAACTCAGCCTGATTGAACAGGAACGATCCATCCGCCAGCATCGACACGCCGGTCAGGTTCTTTTTCCTGCCGACCAGGTTATCCGGCGAACCCAGGAAGGCAATGGGGGCATCTTTCCAGATGATTTTCTGCGCTTGCGCATAAGCCGCCGCGCGCTTAGCGGGATCGGCCGTTTGCAGCGCGGCGGCGATAGCTTTATCCGCTTCCGGGTTGCTGTAGTAGGAGACGTTATAGGAGGTCGGCACCCAGGACTCGGTAGCGAACAGCGGGCGCAGCGCCCAGTCAGCATCCCCGGTTGACGTGGACCAGCCGCCGTAATAGAGATCAAATTCCGCCTGCTTTGGATCCTTCACGCCCCACAGTTTGGCGTTACGCGCGCCGGAATCCATTGGCGTGACCGTCACGCGAATACCCACCGCGCCCAACTGCTGCTTGAGGAACTGTGCTGCACGTACGCTGGCAGTGGCGTTGGTTACCCACAGCTTGAGGTCCAGGCCGTTGGCAAAACCCGCCTCTTTCAGCAGCGCTTTGGCTTTCTCCGGGTTATAGCTGTAGTCCGGATCGCTCTGTCTGGCATAGAACTGCACCGCAGGTGGGATAGCGGAGGTGGCCGGTTTCCCCATGCCCGCATAGGCCACTTTCAGCCAGATATCGCGGTTGATGGCGTAGTTAATTGCCTGGCGCACACGCACGTCGGCCAGCGATTTATGCTGAGTGTTAATCGCCATGTAGTAGAGATAGATACTCTCATCGCGCTTTACCGCCAGCTTGCTGTCGCTCTGCACGGTGTTGATCAGGTCAGAAGGCAGAGGATAGATGGCATCTACCTGACCCGATTTCAGCGCCGCCACGCGGGTAGAGTCTTCCGGGCCTGGCGAGATATAGACGTTATCTACTTTCGGCCAGCCTTTTTGCCAGTAGCCGTCAAACTTGCTGAGTTTGACCTCTTTGCCCGGCTGCCAGCTGACAAATCTGAACGGGCCGGTGCCGACCGGATGCAGACGCAGCTGCGCCTCTTGCGGATACTGCCTGAGAATAGTGGGGCTCCACATCACGGCGGAAGGGTGCGCCAGGGTATTGATAAAGGCGCCAAACGACTGGTTCAGCACAACTTTCACCTGCGTTGGCGAGACCACGGTCACCGTTTTAATCATTTTATAGAGGCTGTTACGCTTCAGGCCTTTGGTCTGATCTGCCAGCCTGTCGAGGTTAGCTTTTACCGCTTCCGCATTAAACGGCGTACCGTCCTGGAAGGTCACGCCCTGACGCAGATTCAGGGTGAATTCAGTGGCATCCTCATTGCTGCTGTAATCCGTAGCCAGCCAGGGTACCAGCTTCATTTTGCTGTCGAACTGAAACAGGCGCTCAAAGATGCCAGCCTGCACCGAATAACTGGCGTTGTCGGAGGTATCGTGCGGATCCAGGCCTGTGATATCAACATAGGCGGAAATGCGCAGGTCCTGAGCCTGAGCAATACCGGCCAGGCACAATGACAGCCCAAGGGCGATGGCAGAACGACGTAAAAACGGCTTCATGATCTCTCTCCAGATGAGGAATTGAAATATTCGCTAACGGTGCATCTCCCCTTCGGCTACCCAGTGATGCGGGGCAACCTGGCGGTAACGGAGTTTTGTTACTTCTTCCCCAACCTTACGCAGCGGTGAGGGGATTTCACTCTCATCCAGCTCACGCACGCTGCGGCGGGCAGGATCGGCTACCGGCACAGATGCCAGCAGACGGCGGGTATAGGGGTGTTGAGGGTTAGTAAAGAGCGCATGACGCGGGCCGATTTCCACAATCTGCCCCAGGTACATCACCGCCACGCGGTTAGCAATGCGCTCCACCACCGCCATGTCATGCGAGATAAATATCCAGGCCACGCCGGTCTCTTTTTGCAGATCCATCATCAGGTTAACCACCTGAGCCTGAATCGAGACATCCAGCGCGGAGACGGCCTCATCGGCAATAATCACTTTTGGCTGGAGCGCCATCGCGCGGGCGATAGCGATACGCTGACGCTGCCCGCCGGAGAACTCATGCGGATAGCGACGGGCATGTTCCGGCAGCAGGCCGACGCTTTTCAGCAAGGCCTGCACCTGCGGCGTGGCCTCCTCCAGCGACTTCACCAGGCCATGCAGCAGCAGCGGCTCTGCGATGGTAAAGCCCACCGTAAGGCGGGGATTCAGCGAGGCGTAGGGGTCCTGAAACACCATCTGAATTTCCCGACGCAGCGCATGAAACGCCGCCTCCTTTAGTGCGCTCACCTCCTCGCCGCGAAAATGGATGCTTTCTGATTCGCTGGAGATCAGCCGCAGCAGCGCCCGTCCGGTAGTGGATTTACCACAGCCGCTTTCGCCCACTATTGCCAGCGTTTCGCCAGGCCAGAGGCTGAAATCGATCTGCTCTACCGCATGCACCCGGTGGGTGAGCGCTGAAAACAGGCCGCTGCGTACCGGGTAATAAACCTTAAGCCCACGCACATCCAGCAGGGGTTTCTCTTCGTAGCGTGCGGTGATCTGCACGCCCTGGTCTTCATCCTGCTCCTCGCCCAGCAGCGGGAAGCGCTGCGGCCAGCGGCTCGCTTGCATATCGCCCAGCCGCGGCACAGCTGCCAGCAGCGCTTTGGTGTAGCTGTGTTCTGGCGCAGCAAATATCTGCTCCACGCTGCCCTGCTCCACCACTTCACCGCGGTACATCACCACCACGCGATCGGCAATTTCCGCCACCACCCCCATGTCGTGGGTGATAAACAGCACGGCCATGTCGCTTTGCTGTTGCAGGTCACGGAGAATTTGCAGAATGCGCGCCTGTACGGTGACGTCCAGGGCGGTGGTAGGTTCGTCGGCAATCAGCAGTTGCGGATCGCAGGCCAGCGCCTGGGCTATCATCACGCGCTGGCGCATCCCGCCGGAGAGCGAATGCGGATAGCTTTTCATCACCCGATCGACATCGGCAATGCGTACTTTGCGCAGCAGCTCGCGGGCTTTTACATCTGCGGTTTTGCTGTCGCACAGCTGATGATCCTTAAGCGCTTCCGTGAGCTGATCGCCCACCTTTAATACCGGATTAAGGGAGGTCATCGGCTCCTGAAAAATCATCGCCATATCGCGGCCGCGCAGCTTGCGGCGCTCCTCCACGCTCATGGTCAGCAGAGGATGGCTGGCCCCACTGCGCGGAGTGAAATGAATGGCACCGCGTTCAATGGTAGCCGAGGGTGCCAGCAGCCCCATTACCGCCAGCGAGGTGACGGATTTACCGGAGCCGCTTTCACCCACCACCGCGACGATTTCGCCCTTATTGAGGGTGAACGAGACGCCTTTCAGGGCAAGATTTTTCCCGGAGCGCCCGCTAAAGCTGACGCTGAGATCCTCCACCCGCAGCACAGGGGAAGGCGTGCCGGATCCGGTGGCGGTAAGGTCTGATTGCATGGGTTCCGTCATCGTGACTCCGGTGGCCCTGGCTCAGAGCCAGATGCGGCCCTGGTGGTAAGAGAGATAGGGAGAGCTGTCTGCCGCGAGCCAGATTGGCCCGTCGAGATCAACATGTTCCGCAGCAATGGCCACCGGCAGCGCGGCTTCCATCGCCAGCGATGAGCCGAGCATACAGCCCACCATCAGCCGCAGCTTCTGCCGCTTTGCCTCTTCCACCATCGCCAGCGCTTCGGTCAGGCCACCGCATTTATCAAGCTTGATGTTGATCATTTCATAGCGATTGCGCAGTCCGGCGATATCCCCCGAGTGGTGGCAGCTCTCATCCGCACAGACCGGGATGAGATGGTCAAAGCGCTGCAAATCAGCATCATTACCCGCCGGCAAAGGCTGCTCGATCATCGCGATGTTGTAGTGCGTCAGCGCCGCAAAAAGGCTGCCGAGATCCAGCCCGCCCCAGGCTTCATTGGCATCAATAATCAGCGTGACGCCAGGCGCAGCGGCACGGATCGCCGCCACTTTTTCCAGAATCAGCTCGCGGTTCAGCTTGATTTTCAGCAGGATAGCCCCGCGGGAAACCGCATCTGCCGCTGCGGCAGCCATCCTTTCGCTGCTCTCCAGACTCAGCGTTTCCGCAGTGATCACCGTGGCGGGCGGCTGAACATTTAGCCGTTGCCACAAGGTTTGCCTGTTCAGCGCCGCCTCAAGCCGCCACAGCGCGCAGTCCAGCGCGTTGCGGGCAGATCCCGGCAGCAGGCGGGTTTGCAGTGCCGACAGCGTTAAACCGTTCTCTACTTCTTCCTGTACGGCCGCCAGCTGCGCGGTCACGCTTTCAGCGCTTTCGTGATAGTGCGCCGTCGGCGTGCATTCACCACGCCCGATAAAACCCTGCTGTTCCAGCGTGACCCGTACTACGGTCACCGCCGTGCGGGTACCGCGAGCAATGGCGAACGGACGGGCCAGCGGCAGCTCCACTACCTCAACCTGCATGCGGCGCATAATCAGCCACGCTCCTTCAGCAGCGCGGCGATCTCTGCAATGCCAAAACGCACCGGATCGGTCGCCGGTACGCCAAATTCATCGCTGACCTGCTGGCAGTAGTCACGGGCTTCCTGCTCGGGGAAGTTGGAAGTATTGATGGCAAAGCCAGCCAGCTGCACGCTGTCGCTGGTGACGTGCGCGGCGCGCAGATTGGCCTCTACGCAGTCTGCCAGGCTGACCATCGGCTGATGCGGCAGGTGGCGCATATGCGGGCGATGCATTTCGTGGCACATCACCAGCCAGTGCGGCTGCGCGCCGTGGATCAGCCCCATACTGACTCCAGCATAAGAGGGATGGAACAGGGAACCCTGGCCTTCCACGATGTCCCAGTGATCGGCCTCACCGGCCGGAGAGAGCGCTTCTGCTGCCCCGGCGATAAAGTCAGCGATAACGGCATCAATGGCAATGCCTTCACCGGCTACCAGAATCCCGGTCTGGCCTGTCGCACGGAAGTCAGCCTTCAGGCCGATTTCACGCATGGCGGATTCCAGCGCCAGCGAGGTGTACATTTTGCCCACCGAGCAGTCGGTGCCGACCGTCAACACGCGCTTACCGCTGCGTTTTTTGCCGCTGCCCACCTCCAGTTTCGGGCGCATGTGGCGGATGTCGAACAGCTCCACGCCCTGCTCTTTCGCCAGCGTCATCAGCTCTTGGTTATCCACCAGACGATAATGCAGGCCGCTGGCAACGTTCATGCCCGCTTTAATCGCGCCGCGCACGGTATCCAGCCAGTGCTCCGGCAGATAGCCGCCAGCGTTAGCCGTGCCAAGTACCAGCGTTTTCGCGCCAGCCGCCACGGCCGCCTCTATAGTCAACTCCTCCAGCCCCAGCGAAACGCTACAGCCTGGCAGACGGATCTGCCCTACGCACTGCTCTGGTCGCCAGACCTGAATACCCCGCGCGGTTTTCGCGGCCAGCGGGTCGGTCACATCGCCAAGGAATAACAAATAGGGTTGCGGGATCAGCATGAGGTCATCTCTTATCGGGTTGCAGGGTTTGCCTGATAAGACTATTTCACCGTTGTCGGACGCGGGATAATGCTTGTTTGTTGCCAGGGTATAGCCTGAGGCTATAGGGGTGAGGGGCGAGACAGTAAGATCTCCATTACACACTCTTCATCGGCATGCTTTGCACATTATCCCGGCGTCAGCAGGTTGCTCTGAACTTAGCTGTGCGTCTTGTTCTCTGGAAGGGATTAAATAACGAAGTGATAATTTTTGCGGACTTTTTAAAGCCATTCCCCGCTTTGGCAGGATTTTAAAAGAGAGTGGAGTGACATCACTCATTAAGCGCGAAGATTGCCTCAATCTCAATCATAAGGTCGGGCGAAAAAAGTTGGCTGACCTGGACCAGAGAGCTGGCAGGTAAGCGATCGCCAAAGTGTTGAAACAGCACGGTTCTCAGCGCATTGACATCATCAAGTGAGGTGACAAAAATGGTTACCTTGATAAGTGAAGCCAGCGATAGAGATTCGGCAGCCGCTATCAGCCTGAATTGCGAAAAAATCGCTTCGGCCTGTTCAACAATGCCCTGTTTTTGTGCCGCAGTGCCAAATGCAGTCAGGCCTGAAACGTACAACGTATCATTATGTTTAACAGCGTGAACATAGGGTGCTTTTACTTCACCAAGCTGTGGATAATTTATTCTGGTTAACTTTGCCATTCTTTCTCCCCAAAAATGCTGATTTAAAATTGTTATAATCGGTTTGATAAGCAAGTTGTTGTAAAACTCGCAGTACGCGAGCTTTACAATAATTAAAGAGTGAACGGCAGTTTTCAGGCAGATTTCACTAACTCACGTCGCGCCAGTGCTGCAATAAAACCGCTCCGCGAACCATATTCCCTGTTCAGCTCAACATAGCTATCTATTCTGTGTAAAAGATTTTGCGGCAGGGTGATGTTTAACTTTACCGCTTTACCCTCATATTTCAATAAATCGACCTCAACGTAAGCCCAATAACCCCCCTCACATGCACTATTTTGCAGATGTGCGGAAATATCCTGCGCTTCAGGCAGGTCTCTGCCCTTTTCTGCCTGAAATTCCAGATGCGCATCAATGGCGTTAAAGGCGTCCGCAATCGCTTCGTCAATTGTGTCACCAGCAAAATAGCAGCCTTTGATATCCGGTACAAAGCCAGAGAAACTGCCGCCTTCTGCTCTGTGGAGATAGATCGGAAATTTCATTTATTTCACCTTCATTTCTGATATCTGAAAGGGCGCGCAGAACGCGCCACTTTTATTACATATTTTTGAGAATGTCATGCAGTGTGCCCTTTGCAACATTCTTTTCTGGATGGGGAACAGTGATATGGTAATCCTTTCCCTCTTTAATAAAAATGTGATGGCTTCCTTTCACTCTGTCTAAAACCCATCCATTCTGCTGCAATAGTTTCATCAGTTCCCTGCTGGACAACGCCTCCTCCCTGGCTGGTTAACAAGCAACCATTATACCCACCGATAACCACCACAGCAAGGAAGTGGAATCACAGCAGGGTATAAAACAGAAACTTCAGCAGAGTCAGTAAAGGGTCTTCTTAATGCGTTCCGGCAGCGCCCGATCGTAAGCTTCGCCATCAACGGCAGAGTGGGAAACAGCCTTCAGAATGCTGCCGGTGCTGGGCAGCTGTGAACGCTGAAGCTGCGCGTCAGCCTCCCAGAGACGGGAGCGGATAATGGCGCGGCTGCACTGGAAGAAAACGCTGTGGACGTGGATCCGCAACACCGTGCGGGGCTGGTTTCCCTCTACGGCGAAACGCGCCAACAGTGCAGGGTCCACGCTTATTTCTGCCTCGCCATTCACCCGTAGCGTTTCACCAATGCCAGGGATCAGAAAAAGCAGCGCCACTCTGGGATCGCTTAGAATATTTTTCAGGCTGTCGATACGGTTATTGCCACGCCTGTCGGGCAGCAGCAGGGTTTTCTCGTCTTCTATCTGAATAAAACCAGCCGGGTCGCCGCGCGGAGAAACATCCAGATCGGCATCGCCGGAGGTCGCCAGCGCCACAAACGGCGAGGATTCAATAAAAGGACGGTAGGCGGGGTGAATATGGTCAGCTACTTTCATCAGCGAGGGAGGTGCCACGTCGCCATAAAGCTGTTCCAGCTGCGCTAACGTTGTGATCCTGCTCTGTTCGTCCCCGGTCATGGTGCCCTCTTTACGATAACTAAGCGTTATTACGGATGTAAGGAATCTGCCGGATGCCCTTTCGCCGGCAGGTTCAGTATAGCCACGCTATGCAGAGAGAGTGGCTTCCGGCGCACACTTAATGAGACGGGAGTTCGCTTTTTCAGAGGGGGTATCTATGATTTTATAAACAGGCCAACGTGTGGGAGGCAGTATGCGTGAAGAGAGCGTCACCACCGATAAAGATATGGCGGAAGCAAAAGCGATCTGTAATGAGATAGGGGGTGCGATACTGACCATCCTGGGCGAGAAGCAGGCCTTTACCCTTGAATCGCTGATCACCACGCTAAAACGTCTGAAAGCCACAGACTACAATTATGGAGAAGAACGGACTAAAGCCGCCGAAAGGGCGCTATTTATTCTGGGGACATTTTTATGAAAAAGAGCACTCTCCTGGCCTTAACAATTCTGCTGTTTTCGGGAACCGCCTGCTCCCAGCTTTCTCAGCTCCCTCTGGCGCCGCCTAAGCAGGATATCATCGCCACGCCGATAGCAGCGAAATGTGATGTCAGCCTTTGTCAGCAACAGTGCTATGTGCAGAACAGCCAGTGCGACCGCAACGACAACAGCGGCTGTGGCGCGAAGATGCAGGCCTGCCTACAGGCCTGCACCTCACAGTGCCGCTAATCAGGGCTGCCTGAGATCCTTAATCAGCGCCTGATTAAACTTCTGCGGTTCTTCCATCTGTGGCGCATGGCCCATTCCCGGAAATTCAATCAGGGTTGCCTGCGGGATCAGCGCGGCAACCTGTTTACCCAGCTCGTTGTAATGCCCGATTTTCGCCTTAACATCTGGCGGCGCGATATCGCTGCCGATGGCCGTGGTGTCTGACGTGCCAATCATCAGCGTGGCAGGCATCTGAAGGTTTTTGAACTCGTAATAAACCGGCTGAGTAAAGATCATGTCGTACAGCAAAGCAGAGTTCCAGGCGACGATCTCATGGCCGGGGCCGTTGTTCAGGCCAGCCAGCATGGTGACCCAGCGGTCGTATTCCGGTTTCCACCGGCCGACATAGTAGGTATTCAGCTCATATTTTTTGATGCTGGCAGCGGATGTCTTCAGCTCACGCTGATACCACTCATCCACGCTCCGCCACGGTACCCCTTTGGCTTTCCAGTCTTCCAGGCCGATAGGATTGACCAACACCAGTTTTTGCACCTCTTGCGGGTACATCAGTGCAAAGCGGGTGGCCAGCATCCCTCCCGTGGAATGGCCCACCAGCGTTACTTTATCTATATGCAATTTCTTGAGCAGATTCTGAGTGTTGAGCGCTAACTGCTGGAAACTGTACTGATAATGTTCAGGTTTGCTGGAGGTGCAAAATCCAATCTGATCCGGCGCAATCACCCGGTAGCCCGCGTGGCTCAGGGCATCTATTGACCCCTGCCAGGTGACACCGCAGAAGTTTTTTCCATGCATCAGCACCACCGTACGACCATTGGCACTGCCGCTGGGTTTCACATCGATGTAACCCATAGTGAGCGGCTGCTGTTGGGAGGTGAAGTCAAACTTTTGTATGGGATAGGGGAAATCAAAACCCTGCAACTGCGGGCCATACTTTGGCGTACTGTCAGCGGCAAAAGCGTTAAAAACCGTGACCAGGCCTGAGAACACCAGACAAGAGATGAATTTTGGCACAAACGTTATCCTCAAGAGCGTGATGGAAAGTCAAAGTAAACAATGCTTAACCATAGCGGATAAATAAGAGTGTCAGTAAACCGGGTGGGTAAAGAAGCGCAAAGCCGGGCGGTGCAGGCAGAAACGACAAAATGGGGTAGCGACGCATACTTTAACAAAAAAAGCGCTTTATCCCCTTTAAGCTGGCGGAATTGCTTATCCAGATTACATTTATCTTTTCGGGCATCGTGTCACAGGAGAGAAGTATGACAAGCCTGAGTTATTGGTGGATTTCGCTGTTATGGCACAGCCTGTGCTGTTTGCTCGAACCGCAAGCCCCCGCCCGCTCCAGTTTTTATATGCAAGCCTGAGAAACGTTTTTAAAGCAGGTAACTTTTCCCTCTACCAGTCGCGTCGGACAAGATAAACGAGAAGCCAATTTAATAATAATGAAACGCCATTTTATTAAATTGGTGAGATCGGTCCCGGCTTTCTTTACTTACGTGTCACTCCTTCCTCTCTATTGGCAAAATCGCAAAGGTTTTTGCCTCTGCCTGGCTCTACCTTAGCTCATCCCCGACAATCGCCGGGCGCTAAACAGGTAAATCAGGAAGGATGCGATGATGACACGTAAACCAGGAACGCTAAATTATTTAGCCTATGGGTCAGGTGATTTCCTCGGCGCTGGCACCATGGCGCTGACCTCTGCATGGCTGCTCTATTTCTATACCACCTTCTGCGGACTGAGTCCGATTAAAGCAACCTCAATCTTTGCGCTGGCGCGCGTGCTGGACGCCGTCGTCAGCCCACTGATGGGCTACCTGACCGATAGCTTCGGTTCAACCTGGCTGGGCAAACGCTTCGGCCGCCGCAAGTTCTTTATCCTCACCGGTATCCCGCTGGTCTTTACCTACAGTCTGATGTGGGTTGGCGATATGACCTACGTTTACTATCTGATGACCTACCTGCTCTTTGAGGTGGTCTATACCTCTATTCTGGTGCCCTACGAAACGCTGGTACCGGAAATGACCGACGATTTTAAAGAGAAAACCAAATTCTCCGGCGCGCGTATTGCTCTGGCTCAGCTCTCGGCGATCCTTGCCGCCTTTATGCCGGGCATACTGCTGAGCTATTTCGGCAAGGACAATGCAATCTCCTTCTTCTATGCCAGTCTGGTTTTCTCGGTGATTTGCGCCATCGTGCTGACGATGGTGTGGTTCTACACCTGGGAACGTCCGCCAGAGAAGAAGTCCAGTGCCGCACTTCAGGCAGAGCAGCAAAAGCTGACGCTCAGACAGAGCCTGAACCGCCTGAAAATAGAACTGACCTCTACATTACGGGTGCGGATATTTCGCCAACATCTTGGCATGTATCTCGGCGGCTATATCGCCCAGGATATTTTCAACGCGGTTTTCACCTATTACGTGGTCTTTGTACTGATGCAGAGCGCCAGCCTGGCCTCAAATCTGATGGGTACGATGGCGATCATGCAGTTTGTGGCGGTGATCGGCATGATCCCGCTCTGTATCCGGTTTGGTCCCGCCCCCTCTTATCGCATCGTGGTGGTGCTGTTTGGCCTCAGCACAATCTCTTATGGCCTGCTCTTCTACAGCGGATTAAGCGATATATTTTCTCTGCTGCTGCTGGTCTCTGCTTTTGCCGGACTGGGGCGCGGCGGCATCAACTATGTACCCTGGAATATCTATACCTACATCTCCGATGTGGATGAGGCAATCACCGGGCAGCGCCGCGAGGGTATTTTTGCCGGGATTATGACGCTGACCCGCAAAGCTTCGCAGGCGGGAGCGGTGATGCTGGTGGGTATCCTGATGCAGCTCTCCGGCTTTGTCACCGGAAGCAGTACGCAAGACCCGGCGGTCAGTCATGCCATTCTCACCATACTTTGCGGCGGCACGCTGTTAATGCTCTGCATCGGCTTTTTCATTTCCCTGCGCTTCAGGCTCAACCTCGCCACCCATCGGACATTACGGGAAGAGATTGAGAAGATGCGCGCGGCAGGCAATGTTGTTCCGGAAAATATCACGCCTCAGGCCAGATCAACCGTGGAACTGCTGGCCGGCCTGCCTTATGAAGCGCTGTGGGGAAACAACAACATTGGCTATCTCAATCGCAATAAGCCAGCCGTGCAGCCTTTACCGGCAAGCCCGGCGGTATCCCCTGTCACCAGCCAGTTAACCCGTCCATGATCTGAGAGGAATATTTATGTTGGTTTATCCCGTAAAACAGAGCGCCCTGCTACGCCAGCCGGAGCGGTTCATCTCCTGCAAGGAGCTACATCAGCTGATCAACAAGCTGGTGGATAACCTGGTGAACATTACTGATGACACGGGTGAATTTCTGCTGAGGTTGGATGATGGTCGGGTCATTGATACCAAAGGATGGGCGGGGTGGGAATGGACGCACGGCATCGGTCTGTATGGTATTCATCAATACTATCGCCATACCGGCGATGACCGGCTCCGGGCAATTGTGGATAACTGGTTTAGCGACCGGTTCAGCGAAGGCTCCCCCACCCGCAACGTGAATACCGTCTGTCCGTTTCTGACGCTCGCTTATCGCTATGAAGAGACCCGCGACCCTCGCTGGCTGCCTTATCTTGAAAGCTGGGCCGACTGGATTATGCACAAAATGCCCCGCACCGAGTGCGGCGGTATGCAGCACATCACGCTGGCAGAAGAGAACCATCAGCAGCTGTGGGACGATACGCTGATGATGACCGTGCTGCCGCTGGCAAAAATCGGCCAGTTGCTGAACCGCCCGGACTATATTGAAGAGGCGAAATATCAGTTCCTGGTGCATACGCAGCATTTAATGGATCGGCAGACGGGATTATGGTTCCACGGCTGGACGTTTGACGGCAGGCATAACTTTGCTAACGCCCGCTGGGCGCGCGGCAACAGCTGGCTCACCATCGTGATCCCGGAGTTCCTCAGTCTGCTGAACCTGCCGGAAAAGGACGCCACCCGCCGTTTTCTCCAGCAGGTACTCGCCAGCCAGCTGGAGGCGCTGGAACGATGCCAGCATGAAAGCGGCTTATGGCATACGCTGCTGGACGATCCTGACTCTTACCTTGAAGCCTCTGCTACTGCGGGCTTCGCGTTCGGCATGCTTAAAGCCGCGCGCTGTCATTATGCCGATCAGCGCTACGTCGCCGTAGCTGAAAAAGCGCTGAAGGGGCTGATCTCCCAGATTAATCCCGACGGCGAACTGACCCAGGTCTCTTTTGGGACGGCCATGGGTAAAGATCTCAACTATTACCGCCAGATCCCGCTGACGTCGATGCCTTACGGGCAGGCGATGGCGATTTTATGCCTGGTGGAGTACCTGCATGTCTATCTGTAATACAAGGAAAACAGCATGATCCTGAATCATTTTTCTCTGCACGGAAAGGTGGCCATCGTCACCGGCTGCAATACCGGACTTGGGAAAAGTATGGCCGTAGGCCTGGCGCAGGCAGGCTGCGACATTGTGGCCATTAACCGCAGTGAGCCTACAGAAACCGCGAATGAGGTCATCGCCCTGGGACGGCGTTTTCTGAGTTTACAAGCGGATCTCGGTCAACAGGATCGGCTGCCCGCGCTGCTGGCGCAGGCAGTGAGCGAGATGGGCCAGATAGATATTCTGGTCAACAATGCCGGCATTATCCGCCGCAACGAGGCGCTGGACTTCAGCGAGCAGGACTGGGACGACGTGATGAATGTGAACATCAAGACGCTGTTCTTTTTGTCCCAGCTGGTCGCGCAGCAGTTCATTAAGCAGGGGCGCGGCGGCAAAATCATCAATATTGCCTCCCTGCTCTCTTTCCAGGGCGGCGTGCGGGTGCCCTCTTACACCGCGTCGAAAAGCGCCGTAATGGGGCTGACCCGCGAACTGGCCAATGAGTGGGCCAGATATGGCATCAACGTTAATGCGCTGGCACCCGGCTATATCGCTACCAACAATACGCAACAGCTGCGCGACGACCAGAGCCGCAGTAATGAAATTCTTGCCCGTATTCCTGCCGGGCGATGGGGAGAACCGCAGGATCTGATGGGGCCGGTGGTGTTTCTCGCCTCCAGCGCCTCTGATTACGTCAATGGCTACACCCTTGCGGTGGATGGTGGCTGGCTCGCGCGCTAGCCCTTCGCCTTTATTAACCAACAAGCCTGCAAACCGGAGAAAATATGAATATTGCACTGATGATGGAAAACAGCCAGGCGGCAAAAAACGCCGTGGTTTTAGCCCAGTTGAAGGCTGTCGCAGCCGAAAACAAAGATACCGTTTTTAACGTGGGAATGCAGGATGAAGGAGATCATCACCTGACCTATATTCACCTGGGCATTATGGCGAGCCTGCTGCTGAATGCGAAAGCCGTGGATTTTGTGGTAACGGGCTGCGGCACGGGTCAGGGCGCATTACTCTCACTGAATATCCATCCTGGGGTGGTGTGCGGCTACTGTGTCGATCCGGCCGATGCCTTCCTGTTTGCGCAAATCAATAACGGTAACGCGCTCGCTCTGCCTTTTGCTAAAGGGTTCGGCTGGGGTGCAGAGCTTAACGTGCGCTATATCTTTGAAAAGGCGTTTATCGGGCGCAAAGGTGAAGGCTATCCAGCCGATCGCAAAGAGCCGCAGGTTCGTAACGCGGGCATTCTGAATCAGGTGAAAAGCGCGGTGATAAAAGAGAACTATCTGGATACATTGAGCGCCCTCGATCCTGAACTGGTGAAAACAGCTGTCGGCGGGGAGCGCTTCCGGCAGTGTCTGTTTGAACAGGGTAAGGATCAGGAGATCATCGCCTGGGTTAAACGCTTGATCCAGTAAAAGTACCCTTAAACTTTCCGCGATCGGCACCGGCGGTCGCGGATCTTTTTTCAGCTTTTGCGTTAATTGATCGCCGCCATAAAAAGGATCTTTTCGCCGTTAAGTTCCCCTTCTGCCTCTGCCAGCCTGCATTTTTGCTATATCCCCCAATGCTCTTATTAAAATTGGTACTATTTCCCGGCATTTAAGGATCGCTTTTTCCGGGGAGCAGAGATAAATGTTTCTGCATTGACTCCGCCTGACGAAATTGCAGCCAGGTTTCATGCGGCTGAATGCGTGGTTCAGAGGCTGGCCGTAAGAAAAAAAGGAACCCAATCCCTCTTCCCGACCACTCACCTGTTCCCAGCAATCGCTTTCAGGTGAGTTATCATGCGCGTTCTCCATTCACGAACCGGTCTGGCTGATTCCACCGGCCCAGCCCCTTCTGCCCCGCCAGCTCAGGAAAACCAATCCAATCCGGTGCTAAAAAAGGGTGCAGGAACTATCCAGTTTGGACAGGCGACCAGCCTGGCAGAGGCAGAAAAAGCCTGCACCGGCGCCAGGAACGATGCGCTGAAGGAGCTGGCTTCGATGCTTGCCGGGCTGATGAAAAAAGCGGCTGAGATACAGGGCGCGGCGGAAACAGGAGAAGTCCCGCAAAGCGCAGAGAGTGGTCACGTCGGGCAAACTTCTGCAACCTCACCTGTAGCGGATACGGGGCAAACTCAGGCCAGCGGGAGCGAGGCAACGCCCGTTTCACCTGGCAGTGATGCCGCCTTCCTGGATAACTCCACTTACTCCTCTCCGGAAGAGCTGAAGAAATATGATTCGCTGGTATCAAACCTGCCGCCAGAGCAGCGGGAACAGGCAGCGAAAGAGATGAACCGGCCGATAGCAGCCGCGAAAATGGCCGCCGCAGGAGGCGCAGAGGGCGAGCAGGCCAGAGCGTTTATTGACGCTAACCCGGCGCTGAAAACGGCCATTGATGTTGGCAAACATGGCGGCAAGCCGGACGGCACAACCACCAACGGCGACTACAAATCCTTTGCCAAAAACATGGAAAAGGCCCGCGATGCGGCGAGCAAAGATGTCGATAGTTATAAAAAGGAAAATCCCAACGCCGATCCCCAGTCGCTGCAAATGGTGATGTCGGCGGCCTCGCTGCGGGCCAGTGAACCGCTGGCAAAGGCCGGAGCATTGAATCAGGACGGCAAGGTCGATAAATATATCACCGCCGACGCGCTGAAAGGGCTACAGGAAAACAATCCTGGCCTGGCCTCTTCCCTCACCCAGTCGGCAAAAACGTTCTCTCAGCCGGGTCTGATGACAATGCTGGATCAGGGAGGGTTTGAAGGCAAAAGCCTGGCACTGCACAACCCCGATCAGAAAATCAGCACGCGCAACATCGACGACTGGATTAAAAAGCAGGCCCCCACCAACGGCGGGGAATTTTCCAGCATGATGAGCGATGCCGCCACACGAAATGCGGTCGCCAGTGTCGATATCAGCCAGCTCAATGAGGATGTGTTCAATAATCCGCAAAACTACAGCGGCGCACAGAAAGCAGCAGTAATGGTTAAGCTGCAACAGACGCTGGAGCAGGTCAACGGCGGCAGCTCGCTGCGTAAAGTAGATAAAACCTCGGCGGCACTGGAAGAGAAGATTGGTCAGTTACAGCAAGACCAGGGTGTAAAGGATTACCTGAACAAGGCCGTGCCCGCGCAGGAAAAGAACATTATCAACAGCGACCCCGCGCTTGCTCAGGCGGTCAGCCAGCGTTATGAAGATCTGAAGTCCGGTAAGGCGCTCGGAGAGGATATGCAGGCCGCCAGGGATAAAGCGGATAAGGCGAATAAAGGTAAGAAAGAGGAAGAGAAGCAGCCTGTCGATTACAGCAGCGCTATTGGTAACCTGGATGCCGAGCTGAAGATGCAGGGCGACCTGAAGGGGGAAGCGGTAAAAGTCCCCACAACGCAGGAGGTAGTGAACAGTCAACCCGAGCTGAAGCAGGAGATCGAGCGTTCTTATAACGAGAGCTTTACCCAGGGCAAGGCGGTGGAAAGCGGGCTGAAGAACAATAAAAAAACCGATGCCACAGAGGTGCTAAGCGATGTCGACCGGCAGAAGGCCGCCTATGAAGCGGCTATTCCGGAAAGCGTTACTACGGCCGCTCAGGATGGCTACGCTGAAGCCACGCTGAAAGCGCTGACCACGACCGGCAAAGGCATGAGCGTGCTCAAAGATTTGAAAGAGGCCGGGACGCTGCCAAAAGAGAGCGATCTGCAAAAAATGACCGGTAAAGAGATGCTTTCACAGCTGCGCGATAACGTGGAAAAGCAGACCAGCGCCGCGGGGCTAAGTACCAGCGGGAAAAGTGTCGTTGCGGGCGGGGGCGCGCTGGGCGTGGCGGGTATGATTTCACTCTCAGACCAGCTGAAATCTGGCGACAAGGCAGCAGCAGCGAAAACGATTTACGACGGCGTGAAAGGCGCGTCAGAGCTGGGCAAACTTGGTTATAATGCTGTAGCTAACGCACTGGCGAAAGACGCCTCCGCAGGCCTGGGCAGAATGGCGGGTGCCGTGGCGGGCCGCGTGGTGGGAATGGTCGCAGGGGAAGCCGCTGGCCTGGCCGCCGCTGGCGCATTAGGTGCCGCTGCCGGGCCTGTGGGCTGGGCCATTGATGCCGTGCTGGCAATAGGCTTTGGCATCAAGGCGATCATTGATGCGGTGAACAAGCATAAAGATCAGAAGACCTTCGACCATAACGTCGATCCCACTCTGACGCAGTTTGGCATTCCCAAAGCGCACTAGCCCAGGCTGGGGGAAACCGCGACCGCAACGATCTTACCAGTGAAAGCATTTGTAAATGGAAACGGGCTGATGGAAGATAAAAGTCACTTTGCCTTTTATAAGGAGCAGGTATGAAAAAAGTAGTGATGCTGCTCGCCATTCTGGCAGCAACCGGTGCCGCGCAGGCCGCAGATGACGCTGAAGATCCCGCAGTGGGCTATATCGCCAATCTCTGTACAGTGGTGACGCAGGATAAAACGAACGACTCAGCAGAGAGCTATATCACTAAGCTCAAAGCGCTGAACGCGCGGGGTCAGTCGCCTTCCGCTCAGCAAAAACCGGAGTTCGATGAAGATGAAGCCAGAACCGTTGTCGCGGCCTGGATGAACCTGAATGACCAGCAGAAAGCGCAGGCCCGCCAGAGTCCTGAGGCGTGTCAGAACGCCACGCTGGATCAGTATCAGAGTCAGGACTAATAAGCCTGTGCAGGGTATAAACATCCCGGCAGGGGCTTATTCGGCCCTGCCGGACTGGGGCAAACCTGCTCGCTGTCAGGCCATGAGTAACGCGGTAACGCGCGTTAGCACCCCCTCTCAGGCCGGTGAGCAACCGGCCTGTTAATTCAGCGTTTGAAAGCTTTCAGCCGCTGTGCAGCAGCCGTTCCAGCTGCCGCCTGAGCAGAAGGTTTTCCTTTTCCAGCCTGTCGACTTTATCCAGCAGCGTCAGTGCCAGGGCGATGCCCGACCACTCCAGATCCAGTTCAATCTGCAACCTTCTTGCGCGCCGCAACTGGTGCACGGCGTAATAGTCAAAAACCCACTGCGGCTCGCTCTCAGTCGGCGTGATAACGCCCAACCCCACCACTTCCGTTAACTCCTCCGGGGAAATATCTACCGACCGGCAGATCTCAATAACGGTATACCTTACGTGTTCAGTCATGATGCGGACTCCCATGCTGCGCGCGGATCAAACGCGGCTTTTTCCGCCAGCTCACGCCACAGCGCGGCACTCTGTTCATCGGCTTTAGCGGGCATGACCACTTTAAGAATGGCATAGAGATCGCCGCTGCTGGTTTTACCGGACAATCCCTTGCCCCTGACGCGAAGCCGCTGCCCGTTCTGGCTGCCGGGCGGGATGGTCAGCGATATTTTTCCGGTAAGGGTAGGAACCTGAACGGTTGCGCCCAGAGCGGCTTCCCACGGTGCCACCGGCACCACAATTTGCAGGTTTTGCCCGTCAACCTCGAACAACGGATGGGGCGCCAGCCGGATAACCAGGTAGAGATCGCCGTTAGCTGCGCCCTGGCTGCCCGCCACGCCCTGACCTTTCAGGCGGATACGCTCGCCATCTGTGACTCCTGCCGGTATTTTTACCTTCAGCGTTTTTTTCACTTCATCGATCTGTCGGCCAGATGCATCCAGAACCGGTACGGTGAAGGAGACGGTGCGGCTTTCGCCTGCCAGCGTCTCTTCAAGGAACAGCGGCACTTCCATCTCCAGATCCTGACCGCGTCTGGGTGGATGTCGTCGCGTTTGCCCCTGAAACCCGCTGGCATGGCGGCCAAAGACAGACTCAAAGAAGTCAGAATAGTCGCTCGCGCTGCCCTGCTCATGCTGCCAGTGGCCGTCGCCAGCGCCGGGCGGCGGCCCGGAAAAACGGGGATCGTCGCGGTGCTGGCGGAGCAGGTCATACTCGGCCCGACGGTCGCTGTCTTTCAGCACCTCGTAAGCTTCCGCCATCTGTTTAAACTTGCGCTCGGCATCCGCCTCGGTACTGACGTCCGGATGATATTTTCGCGCCAGCCGTCGGTAAGCCGTTTTAATCGTTTTTAAATCGGCTGTAGGTTCAACCTCCAGCAGCGCATAATAGTCTTTAAATTCCATCTGATTACACCTTCTTTTCAGCACGTTGTGGGCGGTAAGCCAGGCTCAATCCATCGAAAATTCAGGCCCGTGAACAGGGCCTTAATCGGTGCACACAGTGAGTGTAAGGCGTAATGCAGCAACGTGAAGAAAAAATCAGACCATCCTGCCGTTGGCACGGATAACCTGACCGTTGATCCAGCCGCTCTGGTTACCGCCAGGAAAGCCCCACGGCGGCATTATCATCCGGCTGACTCAGGCGCTGCATCGGGTTCAGGTTGGCCAGATTCTGGATCAGCGCTTCGCTTTTCCCGGTCAAAAACAGCTCGGTAGCGATCGGCCCCGGCGCAACGGCATTGACGGTTATCTGACGCCCGCGCAACTCTCTGGCAAAGGTAGGGGAAACGGCTTCCACGGCGGCTTTAGTGCCGTGATAAATCGCGTAGTCAGGCATCTTTAAGCCGATGGCGGAGCTGGCTGGTCTGGGGATCATTCAGGTGCCGCATTACCGGATAAAGCAGGAACTGGCAGAGAACAAACTGAAAATCATCCTTCCTGAGATGCCGCCTCCACCGATTCCGGTTTCGATGCTTTATCTGCAAAATTGCCAGCTGTCACAGCGGATCAGGAGATTTAACTGGAATAGAGAAAACTTTCAGTACGCGGAACAGCGAGGAGCACCGTTGACCGGTTCAGGACGGGTAAAGCAGGAAGTGTTAAGGCTGGGTGTGGCAGGAAATGTTAAGGCTGGGTATGGCAGGAAGTGTTAAGGCTGGGTATGGCAGGTGATAACCGCCGGTCTTTCCCTGACCGCGGCTATCGAGGGTTTCTGGCCAGCACCATTAATACATGGCACCCGGCGGCACGTGTTTAAAGGTTTCAACATAGCTGTGCAACACGCGTTTAAGTAATTTTTTCATTTCGATCTCTCTGCTTCAAATTTTATTAGTAAAGTGCAAAAAAATTATACAATACGCACCTTTTCCAGGCAAATAAATTTGAACCAGATCACATAAATGAGTTTTATCAGCAGAAGAAAAAGTGAAACAGAGGGCAAAGAGGCGGGCTGCTGCCCGCCGGAGGCATCAGGAAATTCCTGCAAAATCAGGCAAAAAGATCCAGATGCTCGATAAGGATGCTGCTGCCAATAGTAATCAGCACTACGCCGCCGAAAATCTCGGCCCATTTGCCCATTACTGGGCCAAGGAAGCGCCCCAGTAATATACCGGTAGTGGCCATAATCATGGTTGACGCGCCAATCGCCAGCGCGGTAGCGACAATATTGACCTGCAAGAAAGCCAGACCGACACCCACTGCCATCGCATCCAGACTGGTTGCCACCGCCGTGGCGGCCAGCAGCATAAAGCTGTGGCTTTGCGGTGCTTCGTCAACGTTCTCCTTTTTACGGAAGCCTTCCCGGATCATGCGGGCGCCCAGCACAAACAGCAAAATAAAGGCAACCCAGTGATCCCAGGCCATCACGTAACGGCTGGCGGCTATGCCGACACCCCAGCCAATCAGCGGGGTAAGCGCCTCAATAACACCAAAGATTAATCCCGTCCGCAGCGCCTCTTTCACCGTGGGTCGGTGCAGACAGGCGCCTTTGCCAATAGCCGCCGCAAACGCGTCCATCGACATGCCAAAGGCCAGAATAAGAGTGGCGTACATGTTCATTGTGGTTATACCGGCTTGAGGCCCCCGAAGGCCCTCAACGCATCATAAAAACAGATCCCGCTGTAAAAATAAGCGGCAGCGGGTGAAAGTGTGACGCATCCTACCACGCGTTTTCCATAAAAAAAAGACAACAAAATCAGGGGTTTGAGTATAGCCTTGGCTATACTTTTTAACGAATGCTAATTCTGTACGAAAAAAAACGCTAAAAAGCCTAAAAGAATTACTACGTTAAAGGGGACATCCCTGACGGGACTGGGGGAATTCCAGGCAAAAAGAGGGGGTTTTATCTGAGCTGAAACAGAAAAAATATTTACCAGGGATGCTTATTCAGCGCATCAATGGCTTTGAAAAACGCCAGGTCCGGTACTTCAGATTGAACCTGAAGCCCGATTGCCGGAAAATGGCCGCTTCTGACCAGAATGGAATAATGATGAAAAACCCGTTTCTGACCTTTTTAATGCCGATGAGCACCCTGATGCTGGGCATGCTCTCCGCCTTGTTACTGCCTGCGCCCTGGTTTGGCCTCAGCCTCACTTACCGGCTGATGGCGATATTCCATCTCAGCGATATCGGCCAGCTCTATACGCTGGTCTTTTGTCTGTGGTTCCTGCTGCTGGGCGCCGTTGAATATTTTATTATCCGTTTCATTTATCTGCGCTTTGTAAAAGTCTGAGACCTGAACGCTGTGTTTGATTTCGTAAGGTTAACCCTGGTAAAACGATAAAGAAGAGGTTAGGGATGCTACAGCGAACCAGAATCTGGCTGAAACGCACGCTTTTCGTGGCAATAATGGCGCTGGTGGTGCTGTTGGGGCTGCGCGTGGTGCTGACCGAGCGCGGGCCGGATTTAGCGCTGTGGCACACCTGGGTGCCGGAAGAGCTGAGTGAGAGCAAGCTGGATCGCACCGACTGGGCGGGCTACCTGCAAAATGAGCAAAAAATCTTTGCGGAGATGAAGCTTAACGTCAGCGATAAGCTTCAACAGTCCGATCCAGAAACTTATAACCGTTATGCAGAGCACAGCCCCGTCTATCCGGGCCATTTTGCCACGGACTGGAACCGCTCTTACATCATGATGCCGCAGGGTAAACCGCGCGGCGCGGTGGTGCTGCTGCATGGTCTTACCGACTCGCCCTACAGTTTGCGCCATTTTGCGGAAGATTACCGGCAGCATGGCTACGTGGCGGTTGCCATACGCCTGCCGGGGCATGGAACCGTGCCCGCTGCACTCACCAGCGTGGAGTGGGAAGATTGGATGGCGGCTACCCGGCTGGCGGTGCGGGAAGCCCGAAAACGTGCCCCTGACGGCACGCCGTTGCAGATCGTAGGGTTCTCTAACGGCGGCGCACTGGCGATGAAATATGCCCTGGACGCGCTCCAGGAGCCTACCTTAGCGGCGCCCAGCCGGTTAATCCTGATTTCACCCATGATTGGCGTCAGCAGCTACGCCCGCTATGCCGGGCTGGCTGGCCTGCCCTCTGTTTTCCCCGCCTTTGCGCGTTCCGCATGGCTGAGCATCCTGCCGGAGTTTAACCCCTTCAAGTACAACTCTTTCCCGGTGAAAGCGGCTCGTCAGTCCTGGCTGCTGACCAGCGCTTTGCAAACCCAGCTGCACCGCGATCGGGCCAGCCATCTGCTGGATAAACTCCCGCCGGTACTGACCTTTCAGTCGGTAGCGGATGCCACGGTCAGCACGCCAGCCGTAGTCAGAGGATTATATAATCTGCTGCCTGATAACGGCAGCGAGCTGGTGCTGTTTGATATCAATCAGTCGGTGCAGCTCTCTCCGTTAATGCGCAGCAGCGCCAGACATGCGGCAGAACACCTGCTGCCGCCTCCGCCTCGCCGCTATGCCACTACGCTGGTCACTAATGCCCCGGCAAAGAGCAATATTGAAGTCGCTAACAGTACGCCCGCAGGCAGCACCGAGACCAGCAGTACTCCGCTGGGGCTGAATTATCCTCCGGACGTCTATTCGCTCTCCCATGTGGCGCTTCCCTTCCCGCTCACCGACTCTCTTTATGGCAGGACGCCAACGCAGCCAGGTGAATTCGGGGTAAGCTTCGGCTCGCTAACGCCACGCGGAGAACGTGCGGTGCTGATGGTCACGCTGGATACGCTGATGCGGCAGTCCTCCAACCCTTTCTTTCCCTGGATGCTTGAGCGCGTTAATGCCACCCTGAAATAAGCCACCAGTATGTCACCTGACACGTTTTGTAACAGGCGAGGTCTGGGGAGAAGGCGGCGGTCACAGACGGCAAACTCAGTCATAAATCTGGTTTACTGCGCAAATTTTACGCAAAAGACAGCATTTATCGCTGAGGCCCTACTTTTTATTGCCCGTTTCTTAGTGGTTATTGCCATAAAAGTGACGTTTCACCCTGCCATCCCCCAGCAAATATCCGCTGTCACGCACGATCCTCTTTTCCTCGCCGCAGGCCCGCGCCAGCGCGGTTTTCGCCATTGAATGCCGTCACAGCAGTGCGTAAGATTCTTTTTCACGTTTTACAAATAAGAAACTGCTATGCAAGCCTCCATCGCACCATCTCCCGACGCCGAAAACGATGCCACGCCCGTTAACTCACGCAGTAAAGTGGTGGTTGCCTCGTTGGTTGGTACAGCTATCGAATTTTTCGATTTCTATATTTATGCTACCGCTGCGGTTATCGTCTTCCCGCATATTTTCTTTCCACAGGGTGATGCCACGGTCGCCACGCTACAGTCGCTGGCGACCTTTGCCATTGCCTTTATTGCACGCCCCATTGGTTCTGCCCTCTTCGGCCACTTTGGTGACCGTGTCGGACGTAAAGCCACGCTGGTCGCTTCGTTACTCACTATGGGTATCTCCACGGTGGTGATCGGCCTGTTGCCGGGCTATGAAACCATCGGCGTCTTTGCGCCTCTGCTGCTGGCGCTGGCGCGCTTTGGTCAGGGTTTGGGTCTGGGTGGCGAGTGGGGCGGCGCGGCGCTGCTGGCAACGGAGAACGCACCGGCTAAAAAACGTGCGCTTTACGGCTCCTTTCCCCAGTTAGGTGCGCCGATTGGCTTCTTCTTTGCTAACGGCACCTTTCTGCTGCTCTCCTGGCTGCTGACAGACCAGCAGTTTATGGCGTGGGGCTGGCGCGTACCCTTTATTCTTTCTGCCGTACTGGTGCTGGTTGGGCTTTATGTTCGCGTGTCGCTGCACGAATCCCCGGTCTTTGCCAAAGTGAAGAAAGAGAAGAAACAGGTCAAAATGCCAATCGGGACGCTGCTCTCTAAGCATATGAAGGCGACGATCCTCGGCACCTTTATCATGCTGGCTACCTATACCCTGTTCTACATCATGACCGTTTACTCCATGTCATACGGCACTTCGCCAGCGCCTGGCGGGCTGGGCTTCCCACGCAATACCATGCTGTGGATGCTGATGCTGGCGGTGATTGGTTTTGGCGTGATGGTGCCGATTGCCGGTATGCTGGCGGACCGTTTTGGTCGCCGTAAGACGATGATTGTGATTACGCTGATGATTATCGCCTTCTCGCTGATTTTCCCGAGCATGTTAGGGTCTGGCAATCAGCTGCTGGTGATGGCGTTCCTGCTGTGCGGCCTGAGCATTATGGGACTGACGTTTGGCCCGATGGGTGCGCTGCTGCCGGAACTGTTCCCGACGGAAGTGCGTTACACCGGCGCCTCGTTCTCCTATAACCTGTCGTCGATACTGGGCGCTTCTGTCGCTCCCTATATCGCTACCTGGTTAGCGCATACCTATGGTCTGTTCTATGTGGGTGTTTATCTGGCAGCGATGGCATGCCTGACGCTGATTGCCCTGCTTCTCAGCAAGGAAACCCGTCACGAATCCCTTTTCGACTAACCCTCGTTAAGCAGAAAAACCGGCTCCGGCCGGTTTTTTTTCGTTCTGCCATCCTGATTTGGCCCGACAAGGTCGCCGTTTTGGCGAGGGAACCATTCCGTTCCCTCACAGGTTATTTTTTCTTCATCTGCTGTAGCACGTTCGTACACTGATTATCTTCGTTATCGCTCGGGGAAATCAGTGCCAGAAGCGCTGCCGCCGGGCCGACTACCGCGCCCAACGCTACCGCCGCCGCACCACGAGCAATCAGCGGGCCTGCCTTCACGCCTGCATCCGGGTTCTTGAAGGTGCCACGCACATAGAGCGGCGAGCGCAGCGTGACGATGCGGATGCCCTTACTCTCCGGATCAATCGACAGATCCATGCGTTCGTTGGCGAAATTGGTGGTGCCGCTGATGTTGATAACCGCATTCTCCGTGTCGAAAACAAAGAGTTTGGTTGAGGCCAGCCCATTGTTGACCTGAAGATCTGCCGCCGCACAGTTGATGCGTACCTGATCGTCGCCAAACAGCTTGCCTACCACGTAGTTACCGACGTTCAGCCCGACAATCTCCATCAGGTTCCGGCTGATTACGCCATCATTCATCAGCATTTTCAGGTCGCCGTTGCTGGTCGCCAGAATGTCCGCCACCGAATTGCCTGTCCCGCTCAGAGAGGCATCACCGTTCATCTGCCCCATGCTGCTTTGCATTGCTTCAACATCCGGGAAGAGCTGCTTCAGCTTGAGATTACGCGCATGCAGATCGGCGCGCGCGCGCATCGGTGTGCGATCTCCTTCCATGCGAATAGTAGAGTTCAGATTGCCTCCGGCAATGCCAAAACGCAGCGGATCCAGCAGCAAATTGCCATTTTTCAGTACCAGATGAGTGTAGAGGTCGCTAAGTGGGAGCGAGTTACTGTGCTCGATACGCTTGCCGCTGAATTTAACGTCAGCATCCATCACGTCCCAGCTTTTGGTATCAAACTTATCATGCGGTAACACGCGGTCAGCAGGCTGGCTGGCGTCCTCACCGCGCCGGTTTTTCGCCTGCTCGGTTTTTTCGCTTCCTTTACCCGATTTCACGCCAATCAACGGCCCCAGGTCGGCCATTCGCAACTGTTTTGACTCTACTGAACCCTCAAGCTTAGGACGTGGTTTGCTCTGGGTATAAGTCATGGAGCCGTGAATATCACTGTCACCGATATGGCCGTTGAAGTTCTGATAACGGAATACCGGGCCGCCTTTCTGCTGGAAACGGGCAATCAGATAACCATCTGTTTCATAAGGAGGGGTATCAGGCAGCAGAATGCCGGTCAAACCATAGAGGTTGGCCAGCGTATCGCCAGAGAAACGTAAGCGGATATTCAGCCCACCAAGGTTTAACGGGTCCTGCAAGGTACCGCCAACCTGTACCCGCGTGGTGCCGTTGCGTACGTCCGCCTCCAGCGGGAAAGGATTAGTTTTGCTGCGCAGCGAGAGCATACCGCCGATTTTACCGTCACCGGTCAGCTTCTCATTGTTATAAGTCCCGGCCGCTTTCCAGCCAAAGACAAAATCAGAGGCGCCCTGCTGGTTTTTATCATCTTTGCTGCCTGCCACCTGCACATAGGGCACCGGTTTACCCAGCGGATTCACGGTAACCTTTACATCAGCTTTGTTTATCGCATCGCGATAAGCAATCTGCGCCCGATCAAACATGATGTTGTCGAGGCGGAAGGTCCAGGCGGAAGGGGGCTGATTCTGCTCCGGCGTGTCGCTGCCGGCAAGATTGAAGGTCCAGTTGTTCTTTTTATCCGCCGTCTGAATCAACCGGGCATCAGGCTGCGTCAGCTTGATCCACGGGATATAGACTTCCTTGCTTATCAGCGCCAGCGGGGCCAGGATCGCATCCGCACGCTGAAGATGAACCATAGTGACTTCCGGAATATCAGGCGGATTGCCCAGCAGAATATCTTCCGCGTGTACGTGCGGCCACGGCACCCAACTGCGCCAGCCTGGTTCGTCACGATTGCGTTCCCAGGAGATACCTAAATCGCCACGAATGGCGAAAGGACGGTTAAGTTCCGTCGAGACTTTCTGATTAATGGTAGGTTTAAGGCGGTTCCAGTCAAACGCAGCGATGATTACCACTACTACGATAACCAGCAATAAAAAAATCCCGACAACCCAGCTAATTATTTTTCCCGCACGCGACATATCCTTTCTCCTTGCTCGCTTCGGCCTTCTGTAAAGATAGTCGAGAGAACAGGATAGGGCATTAGTTCAGTTGCAGAGGCAACGACGCCAGTCTGTCAAAAGGCATGGGACGGGCAAAAAAGTAGCCCTGAGCGGCAAAAGCAGTCGAATTCTGTACCTGCTTCCACTCCTCCAGGGTTTCCACACCCTCTACAATGACCCCTTTGCTATAACGGTTTATCAGCGCCAGCAGCACGTTAAACAAATTGCGCCCTTCATCGGATTTTCTCAGCATGATAAACAGCTCGCGTGCCATTTTGATGTAGTCATATTTCAGTTCGGTCAGCGCAGAGAAGTTAGCCATGCCGCAGCCGAAATCATCCAGCCACAACGGTCCAAGCTCTGGCATTTGTGCAACAATTTCTACCTGCGGCAAAATATGATGCTCTACCAGTTCAAAGCGAACCCAGGGAGAGCGGGCAATCAGATGCCGGATGGCAGCTTTGTGTTGGATAGCCAGCATTGTCGGCCCGTCAATATTGACTGAGGCCACTATTCCGGTTTTGGTAAATGTCTCTTCCCATTGCGCCAGCAGCTCAAGCTGCTCGATCAGGATTTGCAGACGGTGGTCGATCTCAAGCGCGGCAAAGTAGCACTCCGGCGATAAGGGCTGGTCCGGGGCGGAAGGGTGAAACACCGCAGTAAGCAACTCAATTGCCATCAGGCTTCCGGTTACCAGATAGATAGGCTGGAACCTGTAGCTGCGCTGGCACTCCTGCCAATACAGACGCTCTTCCTGTTGTTTTTTAACAACATATGAAGGAGGAAGCCGGTGGCTGATCTTGTTCAGCACCATTAAGTTGATCCTTTTGATAATGAGACCGTCCAGAGAACGGATCTCCCGCCTGACAGATATCGGCATCAGCTCTGATAACTTTATCGGGGGATCGCCCGCCTCAACCGGTTTATTCCTCTGCCCCCGAAAAAAACAGAACGCTGTCGAGGGAGTTAACAGCCTGCTGCCGCAACTTATTAAAAGTAAAACGCTGTTTTAAAATATTGACTCTACCCGTCACGGCGGCGAAACTGGGTCAACTTTGAGAGAGGAGCAGACTCCTATGACGCAGAAAAAAATCGCCGTATTGGGCGAATGCATGATTGAACTGTCGCAAAAAGAGCATGATTTGAGTCGGGGGTTTGGGGGCGATACCCTGAACACGGCGGTATATATCGCCCGCCAGGTCGATCCGGCGCAGCTTGCCGTGGATTACGTTACCGCGCTCGGCACAGACAGCTTCAGTAGTGAGATGATCGCCGCATGGCAGCAGGAGAAGGTTGGCACCTCGCTTATTCAGCGAATGGAAAATAAGCTTCCCGGCCTCTATGTGATTGAAACCGATGCCCAGGGCGAACGTACGTTTTACTACTGGCGTAACGATGCCGCCGCACGTTTCTGGCTGGAAAGCGAGCAGGCAGAGGCAATTTGCCAGCAGCTGGCGGAGTATGATTATCTCTATCTCAGCGGTATCAGTCTGGCCATTCTCAGCCCGCAGAGCCGGGAAAAACTGATGGCGTTGCTCGCGACCTGTCGGCTGAATGGCGGGAAAGTTATTTTTGATAATAACTATCGCCCACGCTTATGGCCATCTGTTGAAGTGACCAGGGCTGCATACCGGCTGATGCTGGCTTCTACCGATATCGCTTTCCTGACGCTGGATGATGAAACGCTGCTGTGGGGAGAATCTCAGGTTGAAGAGGTAATTGCCCGCACTCACGCCGCAGGCGTCAGCGAGGTGGTCATTAAACGAGGCGCAGAGTCCTGTCTTGTTTCCCTGCCAGACCAGCCGCTGCTGGAGATCCCTGCTGTTACGCTGCCTGCCAGCAGCGTAGTGGATACCACGGCCGCAGGTGATTCCTTCAGTGCAGGCTATCTGGCGGTCCGTCTGAGTGGCGGCAGCGCGAGCGATGCGGCACGTCGCGGTCATCTCACAGCGAGTACGGTTATTCAGCATCGTGGGGCGATTATTCCGCTGGCGGCAATGCCTGACTGACTGCTTCACCATGTATACACAGGCAGGGATCAATCTTGCAGCTTCCTGCCTGGCATTAACACTCTGGCATAAAGTCAAATAACCAGCATAAGCTGACCCTTATTTGACTTTATTCCTTTTATTATCAGAATGAAAATAAAATTAAGAGAATAACTCACCCCGCTGAAAGTCATGCCTGCGGCTATTAGCAATAAAATAAGCAGCACTCCTCCTTAAACAGTTAATCAACTGAATGAGTTAAATCTTAATTCAGTACCACCACTGTGCGAATAAAATCATAATAAGCTGAATAGATTGAAAAAGTGACGAAATCGATTTAACCGCTTTAGTTTATCTGAAGCAGGTTTTAGCAATCTCTTTTAAAACAGAGAAGTAGCCAGGCTAAAAACCAAAATAAATCTTTCCTGGGCATAGTCTGAAACTGGTGGCTCTGCATCAGGAATACTGGACGACTTAATAATAAATTGGCAATGTTTGTTTTAATGCAGCCAGACGAACTGATAAAAACTATTTTCGGCAAGGCTCGCCTATACTTAATTAATGCAAGACAGGAGCGCCTATGAAAACCGAAATAATAAATATCTGGCCTCATGGTGACGCCCCCGGCGCCAGCGATTCCAGGGTCAGCCCACAAATTATCGACTTAGCCAAAGAATATGAACCTTACGATCGGGCTGCCAGCGGCGTGCGCTGTCCTGAACTTGCCTTCTGGTATCCGGAAGAGAACAAGTCCAACGGTGTCACGCTGCTGGTGGCGCCAGGCGGCGGCTTTGAAAAAATCATGATTGATAAAGAGGGCAGCGCGCTGGCGATGTTCTTTACGGCGATGGGCTATACGCTGGCGGTAATGACCTACCGTTTTCCGCAGGATGGACACCATGAAGCTGCCGATGCGCCGCTGGCAGATGCACAGCGGGCCATACGCGTTTTGCGCCATCGCGCAGCGCGTGGTCTGAACGGCAAACGTATCGTTATGATGGGCTTCTCCGCCGGGGGCTACGTCGCCGCCAGCGTCGGAACGCGTTTCAGTGAGAAGCTCTATCCGGTGCAGGATATCGCCGACTCGCTCGCTGCCCGTCCGGATGCCATGGTATTGATCTACCCGGTTATCAGCATGCGTGAAGGGCTGGCGCATCAGGGTTCGCGCCTGCGCCTGCTGGGGGAACATCCTACCCAGAGTGAAATTGACGCCTATTCGCTGGAAACCCGCGTAACGGAGCAGACTCCGCAAACTCTGCTGATCCACGCCGTGAATGATGAGTCGGTGCCAATCAACAACAGCATGGTGATGTTCAGCGCGCTTCGGGAACACAAGGTCTCCAGCGAGCTGCATTTTTATGAAAAAGGCGGTCACGGCTTCGGCATTCGCAACGTAGCCGATCTGCCGCTGGCCAGCTGGCCGATGCTGGTAAACGAGTGGCTGCGCGCGCGAACCTGGGGATAAATGGCGTGCCAGTGAAGCTCTCAATGGCTAAGGAGAGGCTGAAGAGGCTGCTTAAACCCGGCATAAAGAAAACCCCGTTCCACTGGTGAACGGGGTTTCAAGGCATTGGCCGTCAGTTTTGCGAAGCGGGGATATCACTCACTTCTGGCTTGGTGTCGTCAACCGCCACTGCCGCGGCATCCGGAGCCGGGGCCATGATCTTCTTCCAGCTCTCTTCCAGCGACTGCACGTTAGTTTCCGGTTCGCCCTGCGGCTGCATCAGCATCATCGTCAGATCCTGCGACAGCTGCTGACGCAGCTCCTGATTCATCATTTGCAGCGTCAGGCCAGAGAGGAAGCTCTGCCGCAACTTCTGATACTGCTCAGGCGCGATATCCACCACGGCATTCTGCTGGGAACGTAAGCGCTGGCTCATCAGTACATCGGTATCGGTACGGGCATAGGTGGCAAACAGCTTATTCAGCTCGGCGGTCTTCTGCGCCATCAGCGCGTCAAACTCCTCCTGCGGCAGGCCGTTGTCGCGAATATTCGCCATCTCACGCGCCACCAGATTCAGGTTACTTTGCAGCGTGCTGTTATCCGCATCCAGGTTAATAGCACACTGGGCGCGCTGATAGAGCACCCGGCAGTCGAATCCGACCTGAACCTTCTGCGCTTTGCTGGCGCTGAGTACGCGCTGAACATGCCAGAACAGCGCTTCACGGGCCAGATCGCTCTGCCAGTAGCGCTGCAAATTTTGCGAATCCCGAATTGGCTGCCACGGCGTATCCCACACCAGAGAGAGACGATCCTGATGCAGATTATTATTCACCAGGCTTATCGGCTGCGGGGGCAGCGGCGAAAGGGTTGGCACCGGTGAAGGAACATCCCGCTTGCCTTGCAGCGAAGAGAACGTTTTGTTGATCTGCTCAACCAGCCCACGGCTTTCAACATTGCCCACCACCATCAGCGTCATCGCATCTGGCGTGTACCACTGTTTATAAAAGTCGCTGAGCTTTTTGATATCAACCGGCGCGGCGGTTGGCGTTGCCGGGTCGTGCCCCAGCAGCGTTGAGCCTTTCAGCCGGTAGCGCCACCAGACATCCTGCGGATTGGCAGGCCAGGTGGCAATGGGGTCATCCGCCCCGAGAGCGGCATTCACCGTCTGCTCATTGATGGTCATGTCGCCTGCGGTGGCAGCCAGCCAGTTCATCGCCTCTTTCACCATCTCAGGCCGGTTATTGGGCAGGCTGAGGGAATAAAGCGTGAAATCATAAGAGGTGATAGCAGGCGGCTGAGGGCGATCGGGATCGATACTTTGCTGCCACAGTGAGCGCTGCTGGGCAGGATCGAGCTTCGCGTTATGCACCAGGGCCATACGCGGTAATAAATGGCTGTACCCTGCCTGCTGGGTATTTTCGAGTAATGAACCCGTATTAATCAGTAAGCGAACTTCAACGCGGTCACTGGGACGCTGTGGCGTTGTTAAAACCTGCCAGCTAAAACCGTTATCCAGTTTTCCCTGCTGCCAGGCGGGATCGGGTTGGAGTGTTTCAGCCTGCACAGTGCTGCTGGCAGCAGCCAGCAATATTCCACCAACCAAAAGACGAATTCTGGTGCCCTGCATGTGAACCCCTACTCAATCACAAACCAAAAAAAATCACTGGCGATCTACGGCCTGGGGCTATCTACGGGAAGGATAACTCAGGGAAGCCGCTGTTTTTTAACGGAACAGCTTCTTAGACCACGTATTGGAGAGGATGTCCCACCCCGGAGTGAAAAATGATAAAAATCTCTGGGGGGTTATTATGCAAATGCCCGCCGCGAGGGCAAGTCGCGGTGGTCATTTGAGGGGATATTTAGTGAATTAAGCGCTTACATCGGCGCATCAGGCAGCTTTTTAGCCTTATTTCCCTTTGTGAGCGTCTCTGTCAGCTGCTTCTCATCCAACTGACCAACCCATTTAGCAACGAACACCGTTGCAACACCGTTCCCTACCAGATTGGTCAGCGCACGCGCTTCTGACATAAAACGGTCTATACCGAGGATCAGTGCCAGACCGGCTACCGGCAGATGGCCGACGGCAGAGAGCGTTGCTGCCAGCACGATAAAGCCGCTTCCGGTGACCCCTGCCGCCCCTTTGGAAGAGAGCAGCAGCACCACCAGCAGGGTAATCTGATGCCAGATATCCATATGCGCATTGGTCGCCTGGGCGATAAATACCGCCGCCATGGTCAGGTAAATTGAAGTCCCATCGAGGTTAAACGAATAGCCCGTCGGGATAACCAGCCCCACCACCGACTTCTTACAACCCAGCTTTTCCATCTTATCCAGCATGCGTGGCAATGCAGATTCGGAAGAGGAGGTTCCCAGCACAATCAGCAACTCTTCTTTGATGTAGGCGATGAATCTGAAGATATTAAAGCCGGTAAAGCGGGCAATCAGCCCCAGCACCACAATCACAAACAGCAGGCAGGTAATGTAGAAGCAGATAATCAGCTGACCGAGCTGAACCAGCGATCCCACACCATATTTACCGATGGTGAAGGCCATCGCCCCGAAGGCCCCAATCGGCGCCAGGCGCATAATCATGTTGATGATGCCGAAAATAACTTTTGAAAAACCTTCGATAAAGTTAAAGACCAGCGTGCCTTTATCGCCCAGATGATGCAGGGCAAAACCGAACATGATGGCAAACAGCAGCACTTGCAGGATATTCCCGCTGGCGAACGCGCCAATCACGCTGTTGGGGATAACGTCCAACAGGAAGGCGACCACGCCCTGCTGCTCTGCCTGCTGAGCATAAACTGCCACCGCTTTAGCATCCAGCGTAGCCGGGTCGATATTCATGCCAACGCCAGGCTGCAACACGTTGACCACCACCAGCCCGATAATCAGCGCGATAGTACTGACAATTTCAAAATAGAGCAGCGCCACGGCACCAGTGCGGCCTACGGCTTTCATGCTCTCCATACCGGCTATCCCTGTGACCACGGTACAGAAAATCACGGGCGCGATGATCATCTTGATAAGTTTCACAAACGCATCGCCCAGGGGTTTCATCTGAGCACCTAATTCGGGGTAGAAGTGCCCTAACAGCACGCCGATGACGATGGCTGTTATCACCTGAAAATAGAGGCTTTTAAAAAGGGAAGTTTTCATAAAATGTCCGTTAACGGCTGGATGGCAGGTAAATTCGCTGTAGTTATACGTAACCTTCTGCGCGAAAATAACACTCTGTTAACGGGATTGATATAAGTTGGCCTGCTTTGCGCCGCAGCAGCGCGCCGTTTTATGAGCTGAATCACGTCAGCAAAAGCAGGTTTGTCTTAAGGATTGATACCACAGGGGATTATTGCATCCGGAAAGGAATCAATCAGCCTGAAACCCAAGGTATTTCTTATTGAAAACGGCCAGCGGCAGCGCCCCGGAATAGAGGTAGCCCTGGGCAATATTAATGCCACGGGCCAGCAGCCAGTCGCGCTGCTGACTGGTTTCCACCCCTTCAGCAATGACATCCAGCCTGATGATGTCAGCGATGGCCGCCACGATGCGCACCATGGTGTCATCATCCGGCAGAATGCAGACAAAGCTGCGATCCATCTTCAGCTTGCTGATCGGTAAGGCTTTAAACTGGCTCAGCCAGTTAAGATTGGCATAGCCCATGCCGAAATCATCCAGCGCCACGGAAATCCCCACCTTCTGTAGTTCGCTTAACAGCCGCAACGCCTGCTCCGGTTCGCCCACCTGTGCCGTCTCGGTAATCTCCAGTATCAGGCTGCCGGGAGTGATTCGATGCCGGCGAATCAACTCCTGAAGATGCGTCACCATATCGGGTTCACGCAGCTGCGCCGCGGAAAGATTGACGCTGAGCGGCAGGGTAATGTTGTGCTTTTGCCAGGCAGCAAGTACCCGACAGGACTCTTCAAAGACCCAGCGACCCAGCGCGCCGATCACGCCAATCTCTTCCGCAGTGACAATCAGATCTTCCGGCAAGGTCCAGCTACCGTCCGGCTGGCGCATGCGCAGCAGGGCTTCCGCGCCCACCAGTTTGCCGTTGCGCATATCAATCTGCGGTTGCAGGAACAGCGCAAACTGCCCCTCTTCCAGCCCCTGCAAAATATCATGCTCCTGCGTCATGCGCTTGTGAGCGCGCTCCATCATAAGCGGGTCAAAGAACAGGATCTGATTTTTGCCCTGATGGCGGGCAGACATCATGGCGGAAGCGGCCCGGCTGAGGAAATCGGACGCGGTAAGGGTGCTTGCCTCGCGCTGCGCCAGCCCGATACTGACGTTGGGGCGCAGATGCATCGCCTGTAACGATACGGGCTGATTCAGCCGCATCAACAGCAGCCTGGCGAGCCGCATCGCCCGGAACGGTTTATTGGCCCGCTTAACCAACAGCACAAAATCGCTGCTGGAGAGCTGGCCCAGTACGGTCTGGTCATCAATGCAGTGGCGAATTTTTTCCAGCAGGGTCAGCAGCAGCGTATCACGTTGCTCATCCAGCACTACGCCATTCGCCTCCAGCAGCGTTTCAATACGCAGCACCATAACGGTGAACGACTCGTCGCTGGAGACGGAAGCAAGATGCTGTTCCAGCAGTGCCAGAAAGAGCGTTTTGTTGGGCAGATTGGTCAGCGCAAACCGCGTGGTAAGGCGGCTCATCTCATCGTGCACCGCTTCCGCCACCTGCTGGTTGCGGTTGTAGCTGCGGATCAGCATTCCCAGTTCGTCATCCCGATGGCGGTCGGGCAGCGCGAGCTGATGGGAAATGGCCTCCTGCGGCGGCAGATCCTGTAGTTCGTTGGCAATTCTGCGCAGCGGGCGAACGATCAGTTTGTTGATGCACCAGCTGATGGCGACAGAGAGGATCAGCGCCAGCAACAGGTAGGTGGTAACCATGGTCGATAAGGCGCTGAGGATAAACTGATAGACTCGCCAGGAGTCAGCCTGTAGAACCAGCAGCGCCAGCGGTTTGGGATTGGCTGGCTCCAGAGAATAGAGCGGCACAGTGATCTTCACCGGCAGTTCAAAGAGCGTGGCGATAAATTCAGGCACCGGTTTTTCAGGCTGGAAATCACTGTGCAGCGCCTGCAAGCCGTTCGGCAACACCACTTCGGCGCGCGCCAGGATCCCGGCCGGTTTTAACGAATTGAGGATCTGTTCAGCCTGCGGAATATCCGCCTTTAGCACGGCCTGAGAAAGCGGTTCACGTACGGTATGGGCAACGTTTTCCATCTGCTGGGCGTAGTCAATCCTGCGCTGCTGCACAAAATGGAAAAGCTGAATGACAATAAATACAGAGATGGTCACGGCAGCCACGCCGGATACCGTCGCCATCTGTTTTATTGTTAATGAACGACTGACTCGCAAGCCTGATCTCCGAATTGCTGAATGCTGCCACCTGGGGCAGCAAAAACTGTCCCGAGTATATCGTAAGGGAGCCGCATGTTAAGCCCTGCTGTCAGGCAAGCTGCTGATTAGGCGTTTTCTTAGCATGATTAGCTGCATTCAGCCGGTTAAAACGACAGTGTGCCGATCGGCTTTCGGAACTTGCGGCCAAAAATGAAATGGCAACACTTCATGGTAACAGTGCTGAAGCTTCCGCTTAATTATCGCTACCGACAAAGTGAAAAGCTACTGAGCTGAAGAAGTGCCAGCCACAACGCGCAAGCCGTGATGCCAGAAAGCATAAACTGAAAGTTAACAAAGCCGGGCTGAACTGCACAAAGCCCGACAGGAATCTGGCGAAGTTAAAGCAGGCGGACGCGTGGATAAGGTCGCCCAAAAAATATCAAAGCTGAAAAGAGAAAGCTTAAGTCAGCCAAAACGGATCTGAAAAAGGCACAGGAAGAGGCTGACAAAGTGAAATAATATCGTCTACATAATGGTAAGGCTCATCTTTATAAGCCTTACCATAAAATTCTGAATCACAAGAGGATTAGTGGCGGATCAGTGCCAGCTCGTCTTCTGACAGGCCGGTCATTTGCATAACGGTATTAGGGTCAATGCCGTTCCGCAGCATGGTACGGGCAATTTTCAGCGTTGCTTCGCGCTCCCCTTTCTCAATACCACGCTGTTCACCAAGCTGAATACCTTGTTGAATACCTTGCTCAATACCCTTCTCGATGCCCTTCTGCTCCAGCTGCTGTGCGATGGTCATAAGTGCGTCTCCGTGTTGCGGCACACGCTGTGCCAGTTCGCGAACGAAGGCTTCAGAGTCAGCTGACTCGCCCGCCTGCAATAAATAGTGTATCAGCGCTGTTACCTGGGGTGAAGAAAGATAATCCGCCATCAGTAACGTGGCCAGACGATCGGTAAGCGTAGCGATATCGCGCTGGTGAATATGCTTCTGTAACAGCGTCAGCGCGGCCATGCTGCGATGCTCCATTATCTCCTCGTCCGGAATGACCGTAACATCAACCAGGGGAAAGGCACTCCCGTAGAGTTTTCCCGCCAGCGCCGGGTCATCGAACTCGTCGAGCCATCGCGTTGGGTAAGGATAGGGGCTGCGTTTGCCGGTATAGAAGAGGATCGGTATCACCAGCGGCAGCGTTTTATGCCCAGCTTCAAGGTGCCGCTGCATGGCGGCCACAGCGTACCGCATAAGCCTGAACGCCATATGTTTGTCCGGAGTGGACTGATGCTCGATCAGTACATGTATATACCCGTCACCGGCAGTGGTCTTCAGGCTGTAGAGGACGTCGCTGAAATACTGGCGCAGGTCATCTTCAACAAACGAGCCGGATTCCAGTTTCAGGGTGCTGAGGTCGCAGACAGAACGCAGCTCTTCAGGGAGGTGCAGTTCCATGAAGTCGCGGGCAATATCAGGCTGTGTGAGAAACTGCCTGAATGTCGCATCGTGGGGTGTGGGTGTGCTGTTCTTTTTTTTCATCGGATCTGACTCTGACAATCACACGCGCATGGTATCACAGGCGGAAAGTGATAAAAAAACGCCACAGCCCCTAACCGTGGCAGTTACCGGATGGTGGTTAATCAAAGTCGGCATAGGGGGTAAGCGGTTCGGGCGGCATATTCAGATCGCCTTCCCAGCCTGCCAGGGAGTAGCGGGCATAGATAAGTGCATGGCTGGGCGTATAATCTTTAGCCTGCTGAATATCAATACCTGCCCCCAGCGTCCAGTGCGAGGTCAGCCTGCGCTCTATCAGCGCCCGTAGCGTGTAGCCAAAGCCGCTGCTGCTGCTGTCGCTGCCTGTAGGGTTATCGCGGGTCAGTGCTCCAAAATCGAGCGGATAGCGCGACTCTGCATGGGTTTCTGAGTAAGACCAGGATACGGAGCCTGCCAGATCATAAGACCAGTTTTCTGTGCGCTGCCGCCAGGTGACCGGCACGGAGAGCGAGTTATAGCGCTGCGGGCTGTAGTAGCCTCCCTGCCCCAGTGAGTAATCACTCAGATCGCGGGCGTAATGCCACACCATGCCGTTCAGGCCTATCGTCGCCCGCCGGTTATCTTCATTGATCAGCTTGTAGTAGTACCCCGCCATAACCCGCTCACGAGAGTTATCCGCTACGTTTTTGCCGGTGAGTTGATGCGCGCTGAGAGAGGCCCAGACGCCGTTGGCGTTGCCCTGGTCGTAGCTCAGACCAATCGCTCCGCCGGTTGCGACCACCCCGCCCCAGGTCTTGCCGCTGGCCAGATTCGGATCCTGCGCGCCAGCGTAAGAGAGTAAGGAGCTGGAAATGGGCCGCCTGGATGCAGTCAGCGATACCCCCAGTTCCTGCATATCGGTATGCCATGTCAGCCCGCCGATCCAGTTAGTGACGGCAAACCCCAGCGGTGTGCTGCCCAGGTCTGCCGACCATTGCTCGCTCCTGTAGCCCAGGCCGACGCTGGTGCCGTTCTGCTGCTGCCGGAAGTTGCGGTTACAAACGGCGGTGTCACTGGCGCAGGTGCCAAAGTTTTCATCAAAAGTGCCCGTGCTGCTGCGCGAGAACGATCCCGCAGAGAGATCGACGTTATCAATCCGCAGGAAACCTTTCCCCACAGAAAACGGCGCTTCGGCTTCAATCATAGTGGTATGGGCAGTGAAGTCCGAGACGCCGCCCGTACCCTTGTTACGCGAATAGTCTTCCTCCAGCGTCAGCGTAACCTCCTGCTGACGATAGAGATCGGCAGCGTCACGACGAACGCCGCGTTTAAGCCAGTCGTCGCGCTGGTCGTTGCGGGTCAGCCGGGTGTAATCATCATTATTATCCGGCTGAGCGGGACTGATGCCGCTGGCAACCATTGCCCTGGCGTAATCAGCCCTGGCGGCCTCGGGCTGTTGCTGAAGGGCTTCAACCCTGGCCGCATCGCGGTAAAGCAGCGCGCTGCTTTGCGAGGGGCCTTCTCTGGCGGCCAGGGGCTTCAGGTGCTGATAGAGTGCAGCGGCCCGCTGCGGTTCTCCTGCATCCAGCCAGGCGTTTGCCGCTCTTCGTCCACTGTTCAGGCTCTGAAGAGGGAAATCCGCTGGCAAGGCGCTGAGCTGTGTGCGGGCCTCCTTCAGTTGCTTCAGCGCCACCAGCGCTTCGATCCTATCCAGACGGGCTTCCGCTTCTGCCAGCTGGCGATCTCTTTCCAGACGATCCGCGAGATCCTGCAAGCTCCGATCCCATTTCGCCTTCGGCAGGAGATGGAGCTGGGCCAGCGCTGCGTCGGCACGATCGCTGCCGGAAAGATAGAGCGCATAGGCATAGACCTGCACGGGTGACTCTGGCTGCTGTCGGGCCATGGCCTGCATCAGCCCATCGGCAGCCTGAGGCTGACCGGCGTGGCGCAGCGCGCCTGTTAGCCGGTAGTTCAGCCAGATATCGTCTGGAGTAGCCTGCTGCGCCAGACGATATTTCTCTGCCGCCTGCTGCCAGTTGCCAGCCTCTGCCAGCCGCTCTCCTTCTGCGCTAAGCGCGTTGCTGCGCAGGCTGGCGAGGGTATCACTTACCGCGCGTTTCTGTGTCGCTGAAAGCCCGTTAATAAACGCCAGCGCCTGCTGCGGTGACTGCTGCTGATAAAGCGCGGCAAGCCGCCGGACGGCAGTGGCGTTATCAGGATCGCTACGCAGGGCCTGCCTGTAGAGTGCTTCTGCCGCAGACGAATTTTTGCGCGCCTGCGCCACATCACCCTGCCCAATCAGCGCATAGCCATCGCGGTTATCCAGACTGCGGGCCAGCTGGTAATAACGGCTTGCCTGAGTCAGATCGCCCCCCGCCAGCGCTTTGTCTCCCTTAGCAATCGCCAGCCAGTACTGGTTTGAGTGCAGCAGGCTCTGCCATTTGCCGATATCGGTGCCTCTGGCATCTGCGGCTATCGCCCGCTGGAAATAGCCGTTGGCCGCTTCACGGTTATTTGCCCGTGCCAGCGCCTGGCCCATTGCGCCCAGCAGTTCAGGATCGTCTGGCGTCGCTTTTAACGCCGCGCGTAATGCCGGCAGTGCGGCGCTGCTCTGGCCCCGGTCGATCATCGCCAGCCCGCGAAGGCGCTGCTGATAAGCGGGATCGGCCAGCATTTTTTGCTGACGGGACAGCTCTGCCAGCCCGTCTGACTGCGGTTTGTCGCGGGTAAAGGTGGCGAGGTAGGCTCTCAGCTGCGCCACGCTTTGCGGCGTAACCGGCTGGGATTTGATGCTGCTGAGCCACAGCTCGGCGGCCTGTACCTGGCCGGCGGGATCGGCCGCCACCGCCTGAAGCTGCTTCACCGCTGCCGCCATGTTATTGCGGCTCAGCTCCATCCGCGCTATCGCCATGCGGACATTGATGCTGCCTGGCGCCTCACGCTCCAGCGCGGAGAGTTCCTCCAGCGCATGTGTCTCCTCTCCCGGCAGCTGCGCCACTAATCGCCAGTACTCCAGCGCAATATCACTGGAAGGAAATATGCCGTTGAACTGCCGATCGTAGGCTGTACGGGCTTCTGCAAAGCGTCCGGCGGTAGCGAGCAGCCTGGCCTGTTGCAGCTGCTGCCGTCCCGCTTCCGACAGCAAACGCAAGCTGGCTTCAGCCTGGCGGGTAGTCAGCGAATCGGGGGAAATACCCTTCAGCGTTACCATCAGCTGGCGGGCTTTATCCTGCTGTCCCTGACGCAGCGCAAGGCGGATTTGCGCCGCCAGCACCTGCGGATCGTCCGGCGCAATCTTCTCCAGCCGGTAGAGCGACTCGCTGACCAGCTCATATTTATTGGTGGCTTCACCGATCCTGACCTGCTGCAACAGCCAGGCGATCGGTTCCACCTGCTCCGCTGCCGGTACGGCGCCGCTTAACGGCAGCAGCAGCAGCGGCAGCAGCAGGCTTAGCCGTGAGCGTTTCACTCCCGGTCATCCTCGTCACCCAGACGATGGCGGCTTACGCGCTGCATCAGACGCCAGACCAGCAGCGCAAACACCACCACCACCACGGCGGCAAAGAGCGCCAGCAGCACCGGATGCGAGGCCAGCGCATTCCACAGCCGTTCATACCAGGGGAGATGGCCTACCCAATATGTCTCGCCCACCCGCAGGCTGCTGACGCCGGAGTCGCGTATAACCGAGGCGGAACCAAAGATGGCGGCCCGCTTGCCGCTGTCGGTCAGCGCACCGTTCAGCAGCGTCCAGGCCTGCGGGCTGTCTGCCAGCAGGGCAACGACGCTGCGCTGGGCAGCAAACGGCGACTGGAAACCGACCAGCGCCGCCACCGGCGCGGCTGAGCTGATCGTGGTCTGGCTTTCGGCCCGGCGATCGTCAGGTGAAGAGGAACCGCCTGAGAACGCGGCCTGCCGGTTCGGTTTGTTCACCCAGCTTCTCGCCGCCTCCACCAGCAGATTCACCTTATCGTCGCCTCTCATGGCAGCAGGTAGCGTGCCGATCATCAGCAGGTCGGCGTCATACTCTTTCGCCTTGCTCCAGTCATCGGTCATCTGCACTTTCAGCGCCGGATAGCCGGTCTGGGCAGAAATGTTACCTAATGCATTCAGCAACGCGCTGACCTTGCCCGGCTCTGGCCGGTCACTGACCAGCACCAGCGTTTGCGCCAGGTCAGCGTTACGGCTGAAGGGAAAGCCCGCACTGGCAAAGGCACCCAGCGAAGGCATCTCCATATAATGGCGGTAGCCGGAGAAGTCCACCGTAGAGTTGGGGTCAATCACCACATGATTGGTAACAGGGGTGATGGTCTCGCAGCGGCCTTCACTGGTGGTGTTGTTATAGGTTCCGCCGATAAAGGTACTGGCGTAATCGAAGTCAAACCGCAGCTGATTAACCACGCCCAGCTGTAGCGCCGGAATGGTGAGCCGCGTACCGTTGTCCAGCAAGCCCTGTACCAGCGGAATGCGCAGCAGCTGTTTGCCCTCTTCCCGTTTGGTGGTTAGCGCATAATCCTGCACAAACTGATCGTTCAGGTTCACCGCCAGCCGCGAGCCATCATCCTGCACCGGTGAGGTATAGCGGTATTTGATATCCATATCGATACCGCGCGCGCGCACCAGAAACAGATCCGGCGGCAGCTTCAGGGTCAGGGCTATGGGGCCGGGCTGCATGCCATCGGCCTGGAGCTGGCCCCGGAACTGTTGCAGCTCGCCAAAGGTGGTGGCGCGATCGGTACGCACCCAGTTTGGCGCATCGTAAGGCTGCCGGGCTGCCAGCGATTTTACGCTGTCGATGGTGGAGGTTTCTCCGCGCAGCAATATTTCCCCCTGCGTAATTCCCTGCACCGCTGTCAGCAAATCGTTGTCGTCACGGCCCAGGATCAGCAGTAATTTCTGGTACGGATTACCCGGCCTGTCGATCATCTCTACCGTTGGTTTATCTACCGGCGGCAGCGTTTTCAGGAAATCTGGCCGTTTGTCGTTTGTGGCGAAAACCACAGCATGCTGTTTTTCCGGCAAGGCGTTATAGAGCACCGGGAAAGTCTGCCCACGCCAGTCAGCTTTGGTACCGAACCAGGAGGCAAGCACCGCTGCCGCACGCTGTTCACCTACATCAGGCGCAGCGGCGAAAATCATCGGCAGCGACAGGGGACGGCTCTCCCGCGCGTCAAAGAACGGTTCCGGGAAGTGGGAGAGATCGTTTTTGACCGGCAGCTTCTGTAGCGCCATCTCCAGCGTGCTTGCCTTGCCGATTTCCAGCCAGATGGCGCTGTTTGCCGGATTTTCGCAGATGTTAGCGTAATGTCCTACCAGCTCCAGACGGATGCGGTTAAAGTCGCCAATCAAACGCGGATCGATAGGCACCTGAACCTGACTGGTTTTTCCCAACTCTTCGGCGGTTATCGGAACCAGGCCTGCCAGCTCATCATTCAGATAAACTTTAAGATGCGAAAGTGAAGGGATCAACGAGGGTGAAGGGCGGAAAGTGAGATTCAGCACCGCTTTAGTGACCACCTCATCACTGCGCACGCCAAACTCAATCTGCCCCTGGGTGCGGGTCCCCAGCAGAGTAAAGTTGCCCGGCGGGGGCGCTATCTCAGAAAAAGTCGACAGCGAGTTGCGCACCGGGGCTGCCGGGTCAATGCCCGGCTCCGCGCGCAGCGATGAGGGGGTCGTTATCGGCTGAGAAAAGGTTTCCGGCGCGGCCTGCACCACCGGCGTCATACTCAGCAATAACGCCATGAACCAACCTGGTTTTATCGTCATCTTGTCTTCATCTGTAAGGGGGAACCCATGCTGCTCACCATCCGCGGGGAAAACGAGGCTATCCAGCCTGCCAGCCGCGTCAGCAGCGCAAACAGCCCGCGCAACGGAGCGGGGCCATGTTCGGCAAGCCGTAAATAACCCCGGAAGCCCAGCACCACAATATCGGCCAGGCTCTGAACAGGTTTATCTTCGGGGAAACTGTCCTGCCACAGTGCCCAGGTATCGGCGCGGGCAAAGGTACACTGAATAAATTCCACCTGCTGTTCCGTCGTCAGCTCATGCAGGCGGATACCGGCACGGCGACCAAAGGTTCGCTGCACCACACAGGGAAAACTGAACTCCTGCTGGCCGCGGCGCAGCAGCAGGTAAACGGTATCGTGCTCATTGAGCTGGTTTTCTTCTTTCATTTCCACGCCCACGCCGCCGTCTGAGTAGTCACGTAGCGTGCAGGGGAGCATATGGCCGTCAGCCCTGGCCAGCGCAGCGGGCATCGCAATTTCAACGCGATGGGCTTCCCGGATCTGTCTGGCCTCTACCGATACGGCAACCGCGCCACCCAGGATAATCAGGTTATAGAGCACCCACACCAGGCTGACGATAACCGTCAGCACCTCGTGCGGCGGCCCATATTGCAGCCGCCAGAGGGCCGCACCCACGCCCGCCAGATTAAACAGCACCAGGCACATATAAGGTCTGGTGATCACCCAGTCCAGATGCTGCTCTTCCACCAGACCACCTTTGGCGGTGACGTTGAATTTGCCTTTATGGGGATTAAACAACGCCGCAGTGGTGGGTCTGGCGATATACCAGGCCAGCACCGTCTCGTAGACTTCACTCCAGAACGAATGTCGCCAGCGCCCCTGAATGCGTGAGTTAGTAAGGCTGGTGTGGATCATATGCGGCAGCACGAAAATGGCGATAACCAGCGCCGGGGCAAAAATAATAAAGGCGTGGAGAAGCAGAAAAGCGAGCGGCGCCAGCAGAAATATCAGCCGGGGTATACCGGCCAGGAAGTGCAGCATGGCGTTGGCATAGCAGAGCCGCTGCACCAGCTTCAGCCCCCTGCCCGTGAGCGGATTATCCAGCCGGAAAATCTGTACCATCCCTCTTGCCCAGCGAATACGCTGCCCGATATGGGCGGAGAGACTTTCTGTTGCCAGTCCGGCAGCCTGCGGGATACGGATATAGGCAGAGGTGTAGCCCTTACGGTGCAGGCGCAGCGAGGTATGCGCATCTTCCGTCACCGTTTCCACCGCGATACCGCCAATCTCATCCAGCGCGGAACGGCGGATCACGGCGCATGAACCGCAGAAGAACGCCGCATCCCAGACATCGTTGCCATCCTGCACCAGACCGTAGAACAGCGTGCCTTCGTTTGGCGTGCGGCGGAACCGGCCAAGATTGCGTTCGAACGGGTCGGGCGAGAAGAAGTGGTGCGGCGTCTGAAGCATCGCCAGCTTCGGGTCCTTCAGGAACCAGCCAAGCGAGACTTGCAGGAAAGAACGGGTAGGCACATGGTCACAGTCAAAAATCGCCACATACTCGCTGCGGCAGACGGTTTTCAGCGCATGGTTGATGTTACCCGCTTTGGCATATTCCCGGCTGGGGCGCGCAACATACTGCACGCCAATTTCCTGCGCGAATTTGCGAAACTCAGGCCGGTCACCGTCATCCAGCAGATAAATTGTCAGCTTCTCTTTTGGCCAGTCGATGCCCAGCGCGGCGTAGAGCGTCGGCTTCACCACGCTTAGCGCTTCGTTGTAAGTGGGCACTAACAAATCCACGGTAGGCCAGCTTGCCGTCTCTTGCGGCATCGGCACCGGTTGACGCTGCAACGGCCACAGCGTCTGGAAATAGCCCAGTATCAGCACCACCCAGGAGTAGGTTTCTGCCGCAATCAGCAGCAGCCCAAAGGTCAGGCTGACCGGATCATCCCAGTTCAGCGTGGAGGTGTAGCGCCACCAGAGATAGCGGCAGGAGATGGTCAGCGAGAGTACGATCAGCATCATGGTCGGCAGCCTTCCGGGGATGCGGCGCACCACCATCGCTACGCTCCACAGCAGCAGCACAAACACCAGTTGGGTAAAGAAGTCGAACGGCTGGGAGATACAGAGCAGAGCCAGCGCGGAGGCAGTCAGGATTGCGATACCAAACAGCGCGCGACGCAGCAGAGGGGGCAGACGTTTAAGATGGCGATCCGCTTTACCGGCTATCTCCCGCTCTGCCGCCCACCGGGGTAATTTAGCCAGCCAGAGGCGGGCGCGTAGTCGCCAGCTTTGCAGCGGGATAACAGGCGAGCGCCCGCTGCGGCTGACGGCATCCAGCGGCAGCACCAGCAGCAGCCAGAGGCTTTGCAGGACATAGCGTAAACAGTCCGCAGGACGCGGTCTTTGCGGGGAGATATGCGGATAGAATCGGTGGCGGCTGGCGTGAATCTTTTGCCAGCCGGGCTGTTCAAACCTCAGCACCGCCCAGGCGAGTATCAGCCAGAAACAGTGCAGCCCGGCAGTCAGCGCCGGGGTACCCTGCTGGCGAAACCCGCTGTAACGCTGTTGCAGGCCGAGGAAGACCGACGGCATCAGAAGCCAGCGCAGCAGCATCATGCCGCGCTCCCATGCAGATTGATCAGCGCCCAGCTGGCAAAAGTCATCATCTCTTCCGCCGCCAGACTCTGTGGGCGATATTCCGTAAACGGCTGTTTGTTCAGCAGCGCTTCGGCTACCGCTTCGTCACGGTGAACAGAGAGCGGGATCAGGTTGTCCAGCGTGGTCAGCCAGAGCTGATGCAGATCCTGCTGAGACTTGCTGAGGGGGAAAAACTGATTCAGCAGAAAGAGGTTACCGGCGGCGAAGCGCTGCTGATGCAGCCGGATATGGCAATTGGCATCCGGCACCAGCACGCTGATAACCCGATCGGCCAGCGGCAGCAGGGAACGCGTCCAGGGCGTGGCACCCGCAGGAACGTCCAGTAAAATCCAGCGGTAAGTCTGGCGAAGCTCTGCCAGATGAGCCGCCCAGAGACCGCCATGCGCCAGCGGCTGGCTGACAAAGGTCATCAGTTCCCGATCGTCTATCTCACCGAACGGGACAAAATCCAGGCCTGGCGCATAGCGCAGGGCGCTTTGTTGCCAGGGCTGATCGTCGAGCGCAGCACGCAGCCAGCCACGGGGATGAGTGGACGGGGTATTAAAATGGAGGCGCAGCTGGTTATCCGGCGACAGATCCACGACAGCCACCGGTTCTTCCAGCGCATGCAGCGCCCAGGCAAAAGCGGCGGTCAACGATGTTGTTCCTGCCCCGCCCCGCACGCCCTGAAGAGCAATAACTGGCACTACCGATCCTCATCAAAGTGGGCAGTAGCCAGTTCGGCAAGCAGCGGCCAGCGGGCCACAATGCCCTCCAGCCGCTCCTGCCGGGCAATATCCACGTAGCGCCAGCCCTGTAACGAAAAAGCGTCGGCTAATGCCCGAATATCATCCTGTGCCTCACCCATCGCGGCTGTCACCGGCAGGTGCTTTTCACTCGTCATAAAAACCCTTTTGCAGCAGAAAAGAGAGCTAAAGAACCGCGACTGACTTAAGATTTTTCTTATCTTTAGTTTAAATCGGATTCATGTGAGTTGTAATGTATATTTAGTATAAGACACCTTCAGAATCACTTTTATCTGGTCTACTTTTAACCCATGTAACAGGACGTGTTGCGGAAAAAATATGGCTTCTTCATTCACATTGGGTTTCGATCAGGTTCGGGATGAATTAATGCTGATGCAGCCCGGTTGTTACTGGGTAACCGCTGACCGGGAAGAAGATGCGCGCTTGCTGGCTCGCCAGTGCATCAGCGTGCAGCGTTCGGTTGCCTTAATCGCTTCCGGCAGCCAGCCGCAGGATCTGCTTACGCCCGCGCCCCAGGGCGGCCCCGATGCCATTCCCCTGTTTTCCCTGCCGGAAACCCGCCAGGCTCTGCTGAACCTGACCGATGACCTGGCGCGGGTCTTACCGGAAAAGCCCCGGCTGGTGATTTTTTTCACCTCCTCACTACTGTGGGAAAAAATAGCAGCAGAGGAGATAAAAAACTGGCTGAAGTCCCTGCAAAGCTGGTTAAGTGGAAAACAAATTTCGCTGCTGATCCTCACCTCGGGGTCGGGCATCAATAACGTTCGTCATCACCTCCAGGTTTTCTATCGTCATCTTGAAGGCCTCTCCCAGCTTGACTGGCAGCAGGACAGCTGGCATTACCGCATTAACTGGTGGGCAAACGGTGACGGGATGCTGGCTGACCGGGCAATGCGCCTCTCCGCCGGTGAGCACTGTTTCACGCTGATTACTCAGGAGCAGCAGAGTACGCCGCTGACCCTGAATGATGAGCAACTCTGTATTGCAGAAAAATCGGTGCTTGAAGGCGCTCCGCCGCTCTCCAGTTTGTGGCATCTGTTCGACGATAACCACGCGGTTTACGACCGTGCCATGCAGGCCAATGCCGCCACCGTACTCTTTGCCCTGCAACACAGCGACGCCATTCCCGATATGGCGAGTCAAATCCACAGCCTGCGTCGTTCACGAGGGAGCGGGCTGAAAATTGTGGTGCGCGAGATGCAAACGGCGCTGCGTTACAGCGATGAGCGCCTGCTGCTGGCCTGCGGTGTTAACGCTATCGTGCCGTTCAGCGCGCCACTCTCAAGGCTCCTGACCACCCTTGAAGGCATTCAGGGCCAGCTGTTTAATCGCCATGTGCCAGCCGACCTTTCCGCCCTGCTGAAATCGATGCAGCCGTTACAGGAGCGGGGCTATCTGTCGCCAGAAGCCTTCTCTGATTCAGTAACGCTGCTGGTGAATAACACGCTGCTGCCGGAAAACGGTAAAGGGCTGCTGGTGGCGCTGCGGACGGTGCCTGAGCTGAAACCAGAACAGGCGCTGACGCTCTGCAAGCCACGGCGATATGGCGATCTGATTACGCTGGCGGGCAATCGGCTCTACCTGTTTCTCTCTTCCTGTCGCTTTAACGACCTGGATACGGCGCTGAAATTTATCTTCCGCCTGCCGCATGATGAAATTTTCACTAACCGGCTGGTCTGGTATGAAGATTTGCAGATCCTGTCGGAGGTTCGCCAGATGGCGGGGAAGGTGAAAACGGCCAGGCACGCGGCCCCGGTGGCTTCCGCGCCAGAGCAGGCCGCTCCGGCACCCACGGAGGCGAAACCTCGCCGTGAGCCACAGGATATTACTCTCGGTCAGCCCCCGGAAGTGGATGTATGACGCTGATGGATGGGGTACAGATCCTGATCCTGCTGGTTCTGTTACTGCTCTTACTCAAACCTTTTTATGCCCGCTGGCTGCCGAAAAAGTGGCACGGGCTGCTCCTGCGTTTAACGCCGCCCCGCTCACTAAAGTATGAAGGGACCTGGCGACGTAAATCTTCAACATCGGACAAGCAATGAGCCTTCGTAATGCAGCTACGTTCCCCGCGCGCTGGCGCGGACTGGGCAGCTGGAACTTCTATTTTCTGCTTAAATTTGCCCTGCTGTGGTTTGGTTATCTCAACTTTCATGCGCTGGCCAACCTGGTGTTTCTCGCCTGGCTGATTTTGCCGGTGCCCTCTGACCGCCTGCACCGCCTGCGCAACTGGATCTCCCTGCCGATCGGCATCGGGCTGTTCTGGCATGACACCTGGCTACCGGGACTGGAAAGCATTCTGAGCCAGGGGAGCCAGCTCACCGGCTTTTCCACGGCTTATCTGCTGGATCTCATCAACCGCTTTATCAACTGGCATATGGTGGGCACCGCTTTTGTGATGCTGGTGCTCTACCTCTTTATCGCCCAGTGGATAAGGGTGACGGTGCTGGTGTCACTGCTGCTGCTGTGGATTAACGTAGTGAATATTGCCGGTCCTTCGTTTGCCCTGTTGCCCGGCAAAGAGAGCACACCGCCACCGGCGTTAACCAGCGCAGCGCAACCCAAAGTTGCCAACGGGCCAGATCAGTCTGCACCGCCCACCAGCGCCAATCTGACAGCGTATCTGAATACCTTTTACGCCAACCAGAAGCAGCAGATCACCCACTTCCCTGACGCGTTACCGGCAGATTCAGCACCGTTCGACATTCTGGTTATCAATATCTGTTCGCTGGCCTGGTCCGATCTGGAGGCTGCCCAGCTGCGCGATCATCCGCTGTGGAAGCATTTCGACATCATGCTGACCAATTACAATTCGGCCACAGCCTACAGCGGTCCGGCCGGTATCCGTCTGCTGAGGGCGAGCTGCGGACAAAGCTCGCACAGCGATCTCTATAAACCCGCCGATCAGCGCTGCTATCTTTTTGATAATCTTGCAAAGCTTGGCTTTAAGCAGCAGTTGATGATGGACCACACCGGTCTGTTTGGTAATTATTTGCAGGAGCTACGTGAAGAGGGAGATCTGAACGCCCCGCTGATGTCGCAGGCGGGGATCAGGCCGGAACTCACCTCTTTTGACAGCTCGCCGGTGCTGAACGATGGCGAGGTAATGCAACGCTGGCTGGATGAGCGGCAAAAAAGCGCCGACGCCCGCAGCGCCACCTTCTACAACCTGATCCCGCTGCATGACGGCACGCGGGAGCTGGGCAGCAGCAAAACCGCCGCCTGGCCGTCACGGGCGAAGCTGCTTTTCGATCAGCTGGATGCGTTCCTGACCAGCCTTGATAAATTGGGCCGTCGGGTGATGGTGATAGTCGTGCCGGAGCATGGGGCCGCGCTGGAAGGCGACAAAATGCAGATGTCCGGCCTGCGCGATATTCCCAGTCCGGGCATTACGCACGTGCCGGTGGGCATTAAGTTTGTCGGCATGAAGGCACCACACCAGGAGCAGCTGAACGTTGCAACGCCTGTGAGTTTGCAAGCCTTGTCAGAATTGGTTTCCCGCGTGGTGGATGGTCAGCTCTTCAATGCCGCCAGTGTGAATATGACCCAGCTTACGGAAAACCTGCCGCAGACGCCGGTGATTTCCGAAAACGATAACGCGGTAGTGATGATCTATCAGGGGAAACCCTGGATACGGCTCAACGGCGGGGAGTGGGTAGCTTATCCGAACTGAGAGTGATCCGTTTGGGAAACGGAGCCTTACAACGTCTTTCAGGGCCTTCACCGGATTCTAGCCGCTAAAATCCCGGCCAGGCACTTCTGTGCATAGCCATGCACCGGGGTAAAACTTATCAGGGCGTTTTTCAGGGATTTTGACAAGGTAAAGATGCAGCTTTTGACCCGAAGGCGGCAGTTAAGAAGCAGTGCCCTAATTGAGTTCTTTCGTTCTACTCACCCTTTTTATGATCATGTGGTTTTAAACCCGGATGTTCAGACTGATTTCCCGGTGTGACCCGTTGTCTTTTATCTTCTTTCCCTGTTGATTTGGCAATAGGTTTTGGACCTGATTTAATCGGCATGCTTTTCTCCTTTAGAAAGTGAAGTACTAACGGTTTTTTAGACGTTAATTACTGCCTGCTTTACTCCAGGCGCTCCGGCCTCCACAAGAACTACCATTTCTGGCGCTGTTATAGCGACATGCGCAGGCCCTTGGGTAAGTAGATATCGAGTCATCAATAATGGCTTGTTTTACCTGAGCGTTTAACACAATGCCCTTTGCTGTGGCGGTATTGCTAAAAATTAAAGGTATGAGTAAAGCTGATAACAGGCGTAACTGTGTAGTCTGAAGCATTCAAACCGGCCTGTTGGGAATAATCCTAATAAGATTGCATTCCTGTATAAAAAATCAAATTAAATCAGTTGTCATTGGGGGTTTTATGTCCAATCTGCGCCTGTGGGGAGTCAAGTCTGACTGGAACATTCTAATAATGAAAACATGTCAGATACTCAGCTGCGTGTATGTTAAATAACTACATTTTTGTATATACTAAAATGTATATATAAAACGGAACTGATAGCATGAAGACGGAACTGGAATTTGAATGGGATTTCGTCAAAGCGGAAACGAATTTTCGCAAACATGGGATTCGGTTTGAGGAAGCGGCACGAGTATTTGATGACCCGTTTCATCTGTCCGTTCAGGATCGCGTTGAAAACGGGGAATACCGGTGGCAGACGATAGGAACAGTGAAGGGTTGCCTGGTCGTTCTGGTTGCCCATACCACGCGTTTTGAAGACGGCACAGAAATTGTCCGTATCATCAGCGCACGCCGGGCAGAGCGTGCCGAGAGGAGGCGTTATGAGCACAGTTAGATATAAACGAAGTGAGTTGCCGAAGCTGGCTGAAAAACGTGAGTCCGAGCTGAAAGCCCTGGCCGGGAAGCCTGATAGTGACATTGATTACAGCGAAATTTCACCGCTGGATGAGGATTTCTGGAAAAAAGCCGTAAAGGGTCATTTCTATCGTCCAGTAAAGACACAGGCTTCTGTAAGAATCGACTCTGATGTTATGGAGTGGCTGAAAGAGCCAGGAAAAGGCTACCAGACAAGACTTAACGCTATCCTGCGGGAAGCCATGATGCGTGCTCTACACCGTAAATAATTATTCCAATAGCCCGCCCTGAGCGGGCTTTTTGTTATCATGCGCAACACAGATGTTATATTCAATCCACCCGAGTGGCGGGTTCAGATGCAAAAAAGGCCGCCCGTTGGGCGACCTCTTCCGGCACTTCCTTTTGCAACCATCCGTTATTTGTACAGTTCGGCAGTCATGTACACGCCGTTATTGGTATAGGCGCTGGTGATTTTGTACTGGTCACCGTGCTGCTGTGCCTGTGCGGCGATTTTAGCTTCGGCACCGTCCAGTGTTGATGCGGTGGCGGATACGCTCTGGGCGAAGCTACCGAATGAGATCAGGGAAAGAGCGGCTACAGCGGCAAGTGACAGTGTTTTCATGGTTTTCATGGTTTTCATGGTTTTCATGGTTTTCATGGTTTTCATGGTTTTCATGGTTTTCATGGTTTTCATGGTTTTCATGGTTTTCATGGTCATAATCCTTCATTTGTATGGTGTGGAGGCTGTTTGCCTCCGATGAAAAGATTATAACTCAGGTTACTGTTAGCTTGCTAACTATTGATTCCATAGGTTGCGCCAATCAATCTTTTAAATTTCTGCCAGACAGTCCGGCAGAAATGATGCTCTGATTAAAATCGTCCGCCCACTGACTCAGCGATCTTTCAGCGCCAGCCAGGCCAGCAGGTGCAGGCTGGAGGAGAAGTAATCTTCATTATTATCCAGCCGATCGCTGAGATAACCGGTCTGATTCAGCGTTAAATCACGCACCGCCAGCAGGCCGCCCGCCATGTTGTAAGGGGCTTTATCGTTGCTCATCACATCAATCCAGGCAGGCGTTTGCAGCCGTGAGAAGCCCATCCAGTAGCGCTGAAACGGCACCAGTTGCAGGCTTTGTGGATCATACCAGTAGAGATAGAGCGGCACGCGGATAGCATCATAGCTGAAGCGCGGCGGCCAGGCTGTCGCGGGCGCTACGCTGCCATCGGCATTCAGCGCTACCCAGTCAACCGGCAAACCGGCATCGCCAAAGCGCATCTTCGACAGCAAATCCATGCCGCTGTCGATCAGGTTATTCCAGACCTTCAGATGACTGCGGGCGGCAAAGTCGCGCCAGGCAGGAAACAGGAAATAGGAAGGATTCAGAACGACGTAGCTGGTTTTGTTGAAGCCCTGATTGCCCGGCAGCATCACGGTCTGGCCGCCGAAAGCTATCACCTCACGGTCAACAATCGCTTTCTGAATACGATCGGAAGCCTGTAGATAAGCGGGGTTCTGCCACTTCTGTCCCGCCTTCAGCAGCGCCCAGGCAATCAGCACATCCCCGTCAGAGGCATTATTTTTGTCAGCAACCGGGTCCGCCGCGGCGGGGTTATACTTCCAGTAGAACAGGCCGGTTTGCGGGTTCTTCAGGTGCTGCTGGGTCCAGCGCCACAGGCTGTCAAAGCTGCTGCGGTCGTTGTACCAGACGGCCATCAGCATCCCATAGCCCTGCCCTTCGGTATGGCTGACGTTGTTGTTGCCCGTATCCTGAATGCGCCCGTCGCTGGTCATAAAGCGGCTTTTAAAGCTGTTCCAGCCCTCTGCCGCTGTCGCCTGCGCGCAGCCCAACAGCATCGCAATAACGATAACGCTCACCCTGAGCAGAGACATTTTTAACTTCCTCATAGCTGATAACGGAAGTTCAGCGTGGCTTCACTCTCCGTCTCTTCACATACCAACGACACGGCGGGATTGCCGCCCTGATCGCGCAGCCAGCGCGCATAGAGGCCCAGCAGCACTGCCCCTAATGCCTGACGCCACTGACGGGCATCCATCAGGCCGTCCCCCGGCGGTAGCGCCATATGGGAGATCACAATTGCGCTCTCACGCGGTTGCAGATCGACAAACCCCCAGTTGAACTGCGCCAGCACCGCGTTGATCTGCGTCTCCAGATCCGCCACGGTCTGCAAGGCGCCCAGCGGGTAGCGGGTCGCTAACGTCTCGCCCATCTGTTGCAGAAAAGCGTGGCTCTCCCGCTCGCCCGCGTTGCGCAGCATGCCGTTAATCATCACGCTCAGTAAATCGAACCAGCCTGGCTGATACTGCTGCTGACGATAGTAATTCAGCGTACGCTGTGTAAGTTCACTCATGCTTATTTGTCCCCGAGCATATAGCGGAAATAGAGTTTCGCGGTGCTTTCGTTGTAATCACCAAAGGTGTCATAGCCCAACTGGCCGCCGATGGTCACGTCTCTGTTCACCTTGTAGTCCGCGCCTGCGTGCAGATTATAACCAATGCCGTTTTTACTGCCGCCAGCATAGTAAGCCTCGGTGGCGTAACCGCCATTGTAATAGCTTTCCAGCTGCGCCTGTTTGTCCGGATCCGTTGGGAAGTAAGCGCTGCGATCCTGTGAATAGGACTGATAACCCACCGAGCCGCCCACCTTCACGTTCAGATCGTCGTAATTCTTGCTCCAGTCCACCGGGAACGAGACGGCAACAAAGTTCTGCGGGCTGAAGTAACCGCCCTGGCCGTAAGTGTAGTAGCTGAGGTTTTTCGAGAAATCCATCCAGCTCATGCTGATCCCTGTTTTCAGCTCGCTGCTGTCATCATGGAACGGACGGACATACGCCCCTGCCGACCCCATAACGCTCTGGTTGCTCTCTACATTCTCGCCCAGGTAGCTGTAGCCGCCCGCGCCAAAGTAGAAGCCAGCATCGCCGTTATCGTAACTTAACAGCGCGTTACCGCCGTTTTTGGTCACGCGGCCCCAGCGTTTACCACTCAGCTTATCTTCCACACCCACATAGGAGAGCAGGCTGTCGGTGACGGCGCGGCGTTCACCCGTCAGGATCAGCGTCAGGTAATCCGTCAGCTTAGGCGACCACTGGATGCCGCCCACCAGCGTGCTGAGATCCTGTCCCAGCGGCGTCGAACCCAGATCAATTTTGAATTTATCGTTTGTCAGGCCCAGATTCACTTCCACGCCAGAAGCGTTTTGCGAGCCGGGTGAATTGAGCTTCACTTCTGACGGCAGAATATTATTAGCCTGGGCGCTGCGGCCCTGTTCCAGCGCCTGCGTACCAAAACGCGGCGCCGCCGAACTGGAAGCACTGCCTGCGCTCAGGGTTACCGGGGTCAGGGTGAAGTCGAAACGCGTGTCGCCATACGGCACGGTAGACCAGGTGAGTGGCGCTTTCGCTTCCGTCAGCTTGCTGAGGCCCGACTCGCCATCGCGCCCTCTGACCTGTACGCCACCCTGTGCCCAGGTTCCGGTCCGCTCCTGCAAATCGTCCATCATGGTATCGATCTGATGCAGCGTGCGGCTCTGCCGGGAAGGCACCTCCGCGCTGGTGGTTTGTAACGCCGCATCGCTGCCGGCGGGAGCCTGCTGCCACGGCATCACGGCACCGTAGGCAGAAGGTGAGCGGCGCTGGGAAGGGGTGGTGCGGTTAATAAACGGATTGTCTGCCAGCGACAGCCCGCCAATGGCCGGCGTGGTGCCGCTGGTCGCGCCTTCCAGGCCAATCATTTTACCGCGCGCGGTGCGCAGATAAGCCAGCGCCTGCTGGTGATCGCCATCCGCTTCCGCCACACGCGCCATTAACAGCAGGCGCTCCGGCGTTTGCTCACCGCGCAGTCCGGCTACCAGCCCTTTCGCTTTCGGCAGATCGTTGTTAGCCAGCGCCACGTCGATGGCGCCCACACGAGCATCCTGAGTTGGCGTGTCGCGGGTCATCAGGTAGTCATAAACTACGCCAGCATCTTTATTCATTTTGCCGGACTGATAGAGGCGCGCCATGGCGAACATTAAGTCGGTGTTTTGCGGGTCGTGCTGCAACGCGCCAATCAGCTTGTCGTAGGCGGCGGCATACTGCTTCTGCTCGCGCAGACGGTCGGCTTCCTGAATGAGGTAGCCATTCTGAATACCTGCCAGCTGGGTTGGCGTGCTGCGGGATTGCAGTTCCGGGTTGCTGAGGAAGCTCTGCGCCTCTCCACTGAGACCGGCCTGATTCAGCACCGCGACCTGGGTTGCATAGTCGCCAGCGTTACCCTGCACGCCGCGCTGCATATTGGTGCGCACCACGGAGACTGCCGTGGACAAATCGCCCGCATCGGCCAGGCCTTTCGCCAGATTACCCGCATCTGCCGGGTTCTCCGGTGGGTTCACCGCCAGCGCTTTCAGGGTGTTTGCCGCAGCAGCGTTGGCGCCCTGCGCCAGATATTGCTGCGCCACAGCCATCTGTAGGTTGAAGTTGGCACGGCGCGACAGTTCACGCATCTGGCTGCTCTGACTGCGGGCAGGAATACGGGCAATCAGTGACTGTGCCTGCTGCCAGGCACCGCTTTCGCTGGCGAACAGCGCTGCGGCGTAAATCTCATTGTTGCTGGCGCCGCTACGGAAAGCGGGCTGCATGATACCGGCAGCCAGGGAACTCTTCCCCTGCTGTTGATAAAGGCGGGCCAGATCCAGACGCACCCAGGGATCGGAGGGGAAACGCTGAATACCCTGCTGGAGAAGGGCGATGGCCTGCTGCGTATTGCCGGCTGCCAGCGCCTGTTTGGCCTGACGGCGTACCGGATCGCTGGTAACGGCGGGACGTGGCGTCACGCTTTCGCGCACGCTGTCCGGCAGGGAAGACAACAGGGTGCTGGCTTCAGCGCCACGGTTTTGCTGGCGCAGTACGTAAAACAGCCCCTCTTTCGCCGCACGGTTATCGGCGTCGCTTTGCAGGATGGAACGGTAAGTCTGTTCTGCCGCTTCCAGCTGGTTGCTGCGCCGCTGAACGTCCGCGCGGAACAGCTTCGCGGAGATCCCTTTTTCGCCCTCAGCCTGGGTTAAGGGTTCGCTTAAGCTCAGCGCCTGAGCGGTATTGCCCGCTTTCATCGCCTGCTGCGCGGCAGCCAGCTGCGCGTAGAAGCGGGCATCTGTTGCCTGTTGCTGACGCTGCTGGCCGTTTTCCCCACCCTCCTTCGCCGCACGCTCCAGATAGTCGGCTGCGGCCGCATAGTTACCGTTGCGCTGGGCAACGTAGCCCAGACCAGCTAACGCATCCGCATCCTGCGGATTAGCCTGAAGCACCTGGTTAAAGGCCGACTGCGCACCGCTCACGTCGCCGCTGTTCAGCGCGGTAAAGCCCTGGCCTTTCTCGGCACCGCCCGCATTCTTACGGAAATATTCCATCACCGTACGATCCTGCGGATGGCGCTGCTGGTAGTGCTGGTAGAGCGGCGCATCGCCCGGCTGTGGGCCTAACCACATCAGCGCCTGACGCAGTGAACGGTCTGCATCCGGATTGCCGTCAGCCATGCTTTCCAGTATCTGCAACCCTTCACGGCGGGTCGATTCCTGGTAGGTCAGCGCTTTGCCCAGCGCCAGTTTCGCACCGGTATCCTGAGGATTCTGCGCGGCGAACTGACGGAGATTATCGACGGCCTGCGGCAGCAGCGTACGGTCGCCCGCCATCGTCAGGTAATATTCCGCCGCAACGCTGGCAGGCGGCTCATTGCCGCTGAAGGTGTTGCGCCAGGTTTGCAGAGAAGCGGAAATGTTACCGCTGCGCGCCTGCTGGCGGGCCAGCGCAAGCTGCGCTGTCGGCACAGACTGCAACTGGCGGGCCTGGTCCAGCTCCGCCAGCCGCGGATCGTTGGGTGAGGCTTCGCTCAGGCGGGTGCGCCATGTAGCGGCCGTGGCCGAGTCGCCGCTCTGCTGCGCCCAAAGCGCCATCAGATAGAGCGCCTGGGTGTTGCCGCGATCCACCATCAGCACTTTGTTCAGCGCATCGCGAGCCAGCTCGTCATGCGCCTTCTGGTGCCAGTAGTTGGCCTGGTCGAACAGCGCCTGAATGGCCGGATTACTCTCTGCTGCCAGCACCGGGAAAACCAGCGCAGAAGTGACTAAGGTGATGCCCGGCACCCAATGCTGACGAACTCTGGCGGTAAGCGTTTTTATTTTCATCATGGTCATGACTTCTTCTCGCCAGGGGAGGGATCATTCTGCGGGTTCAGGCGCTTCCAGGCGTGACGCTTCAGCAGCACGGCGGTGCTCAGCCCCACCAGTACAGAGAACAGCAGCGCCAGCAATGCCAGCACAACGGCATGCTGGCTGGCATACCAGATAACCATCATGTACCACGGCATCTGCCCGCTCGGGAACTGTGCCCCAACCCGGAAACTGCGGATGCCGTTTTCATCGGTAATAATCGCGGTGTCGCCACGAATACCGGCGTTAATACGCGGTGAGGTCAGATCGCGATGCAGACGGGAAAGCTGTGCATCATCGGTTGCCACGGTCATCACCACCAGCCGTTCATTGTTCCACGGCGAGCCGTAGCTGATGAAGCCACGCCAGTCTTCGTTGGAAGAGAAGTAGCGGTCGGCATCAACGGCCTGACGATACCAGTCGCCGGTCAGCCAGCCGCGCAGGTTATCCAGCAGCGTTGGCTCCTTAACACCCAGCGTATGGCCGTTTAACTCGTAAGCGGTGCCCTGCAACATAGCCTGGTTAAAGGCGGTCTGAGAAAGCGTGGAAACAGCCAGCACATCGCTGTGCCGCAAACGCTCCAGCGCGGTACCGCCCGCCGGGATGCCAAACATCACGCTGTTATGGCTCAGCGCGACGCCAGTGGCATTACCTGAACGACCAGCCATCTCCAGCAGCGTACTGATTTCAGTATTGCCTGGCATGGAGGGCAGCAGCAGCACGGTCTGCGAGTAGTCCGCCAGCCGGGTGAACGGAAAAGAGGCGCCAACAAAGTAAGAGAGGTTTGGCAACAGCGTAAAGTGACGCGTATTGCTCAGGTCAATATAGGCGTTGTCTTCGATGCGGCTCTTGATGTTGTTGTTGGTCAGCACGCTACAGGGCGCATCCTCTTTGGGTTTGATGTTGAAGTAGAGCTGCAACTGGTTATCGCCATAAATCAGGTAGGGATCGAGCTTCAGGGTGTAATTTTCCTGACGTGCATCGCCGCCCAGACGGTGCCAGATATTCTCCAGCAGCCCCTCTTTGTTCACCGACAAATTGCGCAGGAAAGTGCCGTTCAGAGTGACGTTGAGGAAGGATTTATCTTCATCAATCCAGGTTTCAGAGGGAAAACGGTAGTTCAGCTCCACCGGTATGGTGTCGCCATCCCACAGGAAGAGATCCGGCGCGGCGCGGAAATTCACCCGCAGCGCATCGTGCCAGATCCCGGTGGTGGTCATGCTTTGATCTTTACGCAGCAGATCGCTGAGGCGAACCGGACGATCGGTGTTGATCCAGCGAGGGGCGTCATAGGGCTTGCTGACCGGGATGTTTTGCGTGGCCACGGCCAGAGAGGGAACATCCACGCTCAGCGGCTGCGTCAGACGCCAGGCGGCCTGCCGGAGCTGATCGTCCGTTTTGCCGATCACCAGCATCAGCTTATAAACCGGGTTTACCGGGTTATCCATAATTTGCAGAACCGGGCCGGTCACGTTTGGTATGGCGATGCCTGCGACCATTTGTCCGGGGCGCGCAAACACAATACCGTTTTTCTCCGGCAGCTCGTTACGCAGCACCGGGAAGCTGATGCCACGGTAGTCGGTCTGAATGCCCATCCAGGAGGAGACGATGGCCGCCGCGCTGACTTCGCCCGGCGAAACGGCCTGACCAAAGACCATCGTTACCACTGATGGCGTCATGCGCAGCGGATCGATAAACGGACGCGGGAAATTACGCAGCACGTTGCCAATATTGAGCTGCTGCCCTTCCAGCGACAGCGTGGTTTTCGGCAGGATAGTGACCTGATACTGGCTGGCACTGTCGCGCTCACACAGCAGCTGGTCGGCATCGTTAATTTTAAAGCTCAGGTTGTTGCTGGAGACCACCATCGCGGCGGGAATATCGAGCTGATAATCTTCGCTGGCATTGTCTGAGGCACTCAGCGGCAGGGTGCCCAGCGGCTGGCCATTCAGCATTAATTGCAGTGAGGTATTACGGGCGGCGAGGGCTGGCGACACTTTAAGCGACAGGTTGAGCCGCGCGTTGGTGATCACTTCATCCGTTGGCAGCGTGAAGACAATCCCGGACTGCAACTGACCGCCGGTGAGTAAGATACCGTTAGTCTGCCCCATCTGGCCGACCGAAACGGTGCTGGAAAGCGGCTGGTTCAGCATAGTGGTGCTGGCAGCCGGTGCGCTGACTACGGGCGCAGGCAGCGGCGGCAGGCCCGCAGGCAGGCCGGTCACTGGATCTGATTGCGAGGGTGCTCCGGCCGGGGCGTACTGCTCCACTGCTGGCGAACCCTGTTGCATCGCTGGGGAATTTTGCTCTGCTGAGGAGGGATCCTGCCCTGTCGCTGGCGAACCTTGCTCTGCTGAAGACGAGTCTTGTCCTGTCGCTGGCGAACTTTGCTTTGCTGAGAACGAACCCTGTCCTGTCGCGGGCGAACCTTGCTCTGCTGAAGGCGAGTCTTGTCCTGTCGCTGGCGAACTTTGCTCTGCTGAGAACGAACCCTGTCCTGTCGCGGGTGAACCTTGCTCTGCTGAAGGCGAGTCTTGTCCTGTCGCTGGCGAACTTTGCTCTGCTGAGAACGAACCCTGCCCTGTCGCTGGCGAACCTTGCTCTGCTGAAGGCGAGCCTTGTCCCATCACTGGCGAACTTTGCCCGGCCGACGACGCAGGCGTACCTGCCGCCGGATCGGCTGGCTGACGCCACGGCATGGCCGCGGCGTTGCTGTTTGCCTGATTCATCTGAGCAGAATAATCACCAGGCGTGGTGGTTTGCGCCGCAGAAGGTTCGCCGACGCCCGCCGGCGGCGGGATCTGTGACAGCGCACTGCTGTCCTGAGTTACCCCTTCAGACGCGGCCCAGACGCTGCCCAGCGTCAGTACGCCGGTAAAACAGAGCGCAGGTAATATCAGTCGCTTCATGCCACGCCATCCTCTTCAGCCTTCACGGCCTGACGCTGACGCTTAGCGCGGCGGTCTTTCCAGGTCAGCCAGAACAGTTCAAATACGGTACGAATAATGGTTATCAGGGAACGGAAAGGTTTGTCTTTCGGCCCTTCCGGTTTAATCCAGGCGTCGGCGCGGGAAAGCACCACGCGCACCAGTTCACGACGGCGCGAGAGCGGCATATCGTCAAACTTAAGCCGGATCACGCCATCTTCAGCGCCGATAATGCCCACCGGAATAGAGATCGTGCCGGATTGCAGCATCACATCAATGGCTTCAATGGCATCTGTTTCATGACGGTTATCCGGCGCCACAACCTGCGCGCCACCCATCGACAGATTCACGGTGGTGGTGCGTGAGGAGATCCCGCTGGCGTAATGCAGCACCACGGGAAGGCTGACTTCAACGCGGATAGTTTTACGCGTCTGCCTGGTCTCACGCGCTACGGCAATCGCCGCCATCAGAATAATCAGGCTGAATATCGCCCAGCCGACGTTCAGCGCAATCACATAAGGATCCACGCCGAAGTAGTCATGCGCCACGGCGCGAACAATGCCGCTCACCACACCAATCAGCAGCAGTGTGGCGCAGATAACGTGAGGACGCACAATGTTGAAGTCAAAGAAGCCCACATCCAGCAGACCGCCCTTATCCGTTACGTTGAATTTGCCGTGCCTTGGCGAAATCATGGTCAGGATCGTCGGAATAACCAGATGGAAGGCCATCACCGTTTCGTAAATCTCGCCCCAGAAGGTGGCGCGGAAGCGGCCATTCATACGGGAGTTGACGTAGAGCGACATCACCAGGTGCGGCAGCACGTAGGCAAAAATCAGGCTGGCCGAAGAGTGAATAATGTTCAGGTTAAACAGCAGGTAGGCCAGCGGCGCGGTCAGGAAGATCACCCGCGGCAGGCCAAACTGGAAGTGCAGCATGGCGTTCAGGTAGCAAAGACGCTGCTGCCATTTCAGGCCACGGCCAAACAGGGGGTTATCCACGCGGAAAATCTGCGTCATGCCACGCGCCCAGCGGGTACGCTGAATGATATGCAGACCCAGACGCTCTGTTGCCAGACCAGCGGCCAGCGGCAGCGCCAGGAAGGCTGATTTCCAGCCGCGACGCTGCATTTTCAGCGCCGTGTGGGCATCTTCGGTCACGGTTTCCGTGGCGAAGCCGCCAATCTCTTCCAGCGCTGAACGGCGGATAACCGCACAGGAGCCACAGAAGAAGGTCGCGTTCCAGTTATCATTACCCTGCTGTACCGGGCCGTAGAACAGCGCACCTTCATTCGGGATTTCACGCGCGGCCTTCAGGTTGCGTTCAAATGGGTCCGGGGAATAGAAGTAGTGTGGCGTCTGTAACAGGGCCAGTTTGGGGTCGCGCAGGAACGGCGCAACCGTCGCCTGCAAAAAGGCACGGGTGGCAACATGGTCACAGTCAAAAACGGTAATCAGCTCACCTTTGGTGATGCGCATGGCGTGGTTAAGGTTACCCGCTTTTGCATGGCGGTTATCATCACGCGTGATGTAGCCCACGCCCGCGTCGGCAGCGAACACCGCAAACTCGCTACGCTTGCCGTCATCCAGCAGATAGATTTTGATTTTGTCGCGCGGATAGTCAATACACTGCGCGGCAAGTACGGTGTCCCGCACCACATCAAGGCTTTCGTTATAGCTCGGCACGTAGATATCCACGGTCGGCCATAAGTTAATGTCCTCTGGCATCGGCTCGATAGTTCTCTTAAGCGGCCATGATGTTTGCAGGTAGCCCAGGATCAGGATCAGCCAGACATAGACCTCGGCAAGAAATAATCCGATGCCGAGAATGGCTTCAACTTCCGAATTAAACGAGAGAGTTTCGGTAGCGCGCCAGTAAATATAGCGCGTCGACATTAATGCCGAGAGGAACACCATTACCATAGAGATTTTACGGCTCTTACCGAAGCCGAGAAGAATAAGAATGGCAATGGAGATCAGGCCAAAAATATACTGCTTCTGGCTGTCCATAGGCGTGATAACAATCACTGCGGCGAGCGGGAATAATACCAACAGCAGCAGGTAGTACAGGACTTTTTTCATGAGTCATCCTGAAAAAACGGAACTAGTATTTTACCGCAGCGAACGCACCACGGTGTTTCAGGCATCCCTACCCGACGGCACCGCCGTCGATTAACGCGATCTCAGCGGAGCCTGCATTTCACCATCGCCTACGGTGATATTGAGCAGGGCGGCAATACGCTTGCCGACAATCTCAATATCAAAAGCGGCAGCGGAAACCGGGCTGAAATCAAAGACAGACTGCTGCGAGGCATTGGCTTCCGCCACGCTCTCATCGCGATTCACCACGCCGAGCAACCGGTCGCCCAGCCGCTGTTGCATAAAGGCGGTCACGTCACGACTGATATTGCGGCGGCTGTCGCTCTGGTTCAGTACAAAGTAGTGACCTGAGCGGTGATTAAGCGCGCCGCCAATCATCTTGTCGTTTTCGATCTGCGGCAACAGTGACAGCGAAGCGGTATCCGCCAGCATCACTACAAGGTGTAAATCGGCAAGATCGGTCATGGCCTTGAGGGCGGGACCCGGCCCAGGCGGAAAATCAGCCACAATCACCAGGCCAGGATAGTTGAGAACGGTATGCAGGCCGCGGGTAAGGAAGTTGGGGTCGCGGGATAAATTATTTTCAAACTCAACCCGCTGCTCTTCCGTGACGTCACCATAAGGCAGCACAAAAATGTTGCCGCCGGTGGTTAAAATTGACTGGCTCCAGTCCGGCGATTCTGCCGATTTAGCCACATAGCCGCGACCGTCAGAGAGCGGCACACCAAAGTGCAGACGCAGAGCGTTTTGCACATCAAAGTCGATAGCCAGCACTTTACTGCCGCCACGGGCAAGGGTGTAAGCCAGGTTGGCAGCCATAGTGGTTTTACCCACGCCACCTTTGGGAGAACAAACGCAAACTAACGGCATGAGGCAATTCTCTCCAGCAGAGGTTGCAGCAAAGTATCTTTAGAAATCGCCACTGACGCTGGCTCTGCACTGAACAGCTGCCTGAAGCGTGGCAGCTGATCCGCTGTGGGTTGCGCAGTCGCGACCGGCTGCGGAGTGGCCGCTGCAAAAGGGGTTGTGGCGGCAGAAGGCGCCGCTGCCAGCGAAGCCAGCAGAGACGAAGCCGACGCTGGCCCGGTGGCCTGGGCTGCGGCTAACGGATTTACCGCCTGAGACGGTTGCGCCAGAGGACTGGCTGCCTGCGCTGTGGCTGATGCATTTACCGTCTGAGCCAGCCGTGCTGCCAGCGGATTAAATGCCTGCGCTGCGGCTAAAGGGTTTGTCGTCGACAGGAACTCTGCGGCGGCAGTTGCAGGCTCTGCTGGCGCGGGTTCCTGTGCGGGAACAGGCTTCAGCGAAGCAGAGATGCTTTCCAGCAGCGAAGCCCCAACCTGCGCGGCAGCTGGTTTTGCCACAAAGGCCGCAACGCTGTGCGGCTGTGCAGAAGCCTGCGCCACAGGCTGTGGCCTCAGCGAGTGAGGCTGCGTCGGCAGCGACTGTAAAGAGGCATGTTCCGCCGTAAAAGTGTCATTGGTAATGGGCTGTGGCGCAGCGATATCAGTCAGCTGACCGTTACCCAATGCCGCTTCCGCCCCCTCGTTCATCAGCTGTTTGATGATCGCCCAGTTGGCACCGTCTGAATTCTTTGTCTGTTCAGACATGTCCTTGAATTCGATATGGTTTGTTTGCGTTTTTTCTTTAAAACGCTGCAGATCATCATAACTTTTCATGGGAGCGATCGCGAGGAGTGGGGGGATTTTGCGGCAATATAGCATATAAACATTATTTGCATCAGATTATTCTTATCGCCCGTTAAGCGTCAGTGGAGTGAATAATTAACTCTTCAACACAGATAAAATAAATGAATACGCAGACTATCAATCAACTTTGTTATTATTTTTCTTAATTAAATAATTTCGTCGGGTTAATTAAATAATTTTGCGATGTGATGAGTGCGGCCAGAGAGAGGAAATACCCTTCTTTTTTAAGTTTAGCAATACTTTAGAAGAAGTTATCAAAGAATGTGCTGGCAGAGGTAAATATTTGACATAAGTCACTTTTCACTGGCCCTGGCCCCCTACTTTATCCGGTGGGCCTGAAACAAAGTGAAGTCAGCAGAAAGCAATGGGCCTGAGTGCAACGGGTAGAGTCTGCGGATAACCGCCTCTTTTTCTTATAATTTCAATCAATAAAAAAAGGGCGAACCCTGGGTTCGCCCTTCTGCCCTGCCGGCCGCTTTAGTTGCCGACCGGCTGACCTTCATCCTGGTCAACGGCGAAGCAGGCAATCTGCTGCTCACCATACTGCTTAAGCTGCGGCTGAAGCTGAGTACAGGGTCCGAAACGACGGCGACAGCGGGCGTTGAACGCACAGCCTGGCGGCGGGCTTAACGGACTTGGCAGCTCCCCGGTCAGCTTAATGCGTTCACGGCGCTCATCCGGATTCAGACGTGGCGTGGCAGAGAGCAGCGCCTGCGTGTAGGGATGACGCGGGTTCGCAAAGATCGCCTCTTTGGTGCCCCTCTCCACGCAGCGCCCCAGATACATCACCATCACTTCGTCCGCAATGTGCTCTACCACTGACAGATCGTGCGAGATAAAGACGTATGAGAGTCCCAGCTCCTGCTGTAAATCCATCATCAGGTTAAGCACCTGAGCACGCACCGAGACGTCCAGCGCCGACACGGGTTCATCGGCAATCAGCACGTCCGGATCCAGCATCAGGCCGCGTGCAATCGCAATACGCTGGCGCTGGCCGCCAGAAAACATATGCGGATAGCGATCGTAATGCTCGGTCTTCAGGCCCACCTTCGCCATCATCGCCAGCGTTTTTTCGCGGCGCTCTGCTTTGCTCAGAGAGGTATTAATCAGCAGCGGCTCTTCCAGGATCTGGCTGACCTTCTTACGCGGGTTCAGCGAGCCATAGGGGTTCTGAAACACAATCTGGATTTTCTGACGACGCAGCTTTTGCGCCGCCGGATCGTGCTTAAGCAGATCCTGCCCCTGATAGAAAAGCTGGCCTTCGGTTGGGGTTTCAATCATGGTCAGCAGGCGACCCAGCGTGGATTTACCACAGCCAGACTCGCCAACTACTGCCAGCGTTTTACCCCGCTCCAGGTTAAAGGAGACGCCATCCAGCGCCTTCACCAACCGCTCCTGGCCAAACATCCCTTTCTTCACCGGGTAATGCTTTTTCAGATCGATCGCCTGCATCAGCAGCGCAGAGTTTTGTTCAGGATTCATAAGTTGGTCTCCCGGCATCATCCAGAGGGTAATGGCATTTGGACTGACGCCCCGGAATATCACGGAGTTCAGGCTCTTCAACACGACAACGGTCAGTCGCATAGGGGCAGCGTGGGTTCAGCAGGCAGCCGGTCGGACGGTCATATTTACCCGGCACAACGCCCGGCAGCGACGCGAGCCGCGCTTTGTCAGCGGCAAACTCAGGCAGCGCACGCAGCAGAGCCTGCGTATAGGGATGACGCGGCGCCTTAAAGATATCAACCGCTTTACCGGTTTCCACTACCTGTCCGGCGTACATCACGATGATATGTTGGGCAGCTTCGGCCACCAGTGCCAGATCGTGAGTGATCAGGATCAGCGCCATGTTCTCCTGGCGTTGCAGATCGAGCAGCAGCTCAATGATCTGCGCCTGAATGGTCACATCCAGCGCGGTGGTGGGTTCATCAGCAATCAGCAGCTTTGGCCGACAGGCAATCGCCATGGCGATCATCACGCGCTGGCTCATGCCGCCAGAGAGCTGATGCGGATAAACATCAAGACGGGAAGCGGGGTCAGGAATACCCACCTGGTTCAGCAGATCGATTGCACGCTGGTAGCGTGTTTTCTTGTTGCCGCCCTGATGAACCTTGATCGCTTCCATAATCTGGAAACCCACGGTATAGCAGGGGTTAAGGCTGGTCATCGGGTCCTGGAAAATCATCGCCACTTCCGAGCCTACCAGCTGGCGGCGCTCTTTTTCAGAGATGCGTTTCAGGTCCCGCTGGTTGAACTCCAGCTTTTCCGCCATCACTTTGCCGGGGAAATCAATCAGCCCCATAATCGCCAGCGAGCTGACCGATTTACCGGAGCCAGACTCCCCCACAATGCCCACTACCTGGCCCTGTTCAACCTGGTAGCTGATGCGGTCTACCGCGCGAAACGGTGCCTTCTCGTCGCCGAAATGCACCGACAGTTTGTCTACATTTAATAGTGCCATCTGGTGCCTCTTTACTGCTTGAGTTTCGGGTCGAGCGCGTCGCGTAAGCCGTCGCCCATCAGGTTAAATGCCAGTACGGTCAGCAGGATCGCCACCCCAGGGAAGGTAACTACCCACCAGGCACTTTGCGCATACTGCAACACGTCGGAGAGCATCGTGCCCCACTCCGGCGTTGGCGGCTGCGCACCCATACCCAGGAAGCCCAGCGCAGCCATATCGAGGATTGCGTTGGAGAAGCCCAGAGAAGCCTGCACGATCAGCGGTGCCAGGCAGTTTGGTAAAATATTGATGAACATCTGACGCAGCGCGCCCGCACCAGCCACATTGGAGGCGGTGACGTAATCGCGGTTCACCTCGACCAGCACCGCTGCACGCGTCAGGCGGATATAGTGCGGCAGGGCGACAAAGGTCAGCGCTATGGAGGCGTTGACGATAGAAGGCCCGAAGATAGCCACCAGCACCAACGCCAGCAGCAGGCTTGGCAGCGCCAGCATGATATCCACCAGACGCATAATAACGGCATCCGTTGCGCCGCCCACGTAACCGGCGATCAGGCCAAAGATCACGCCCAGGATCAGCGACAGCACCACCACCAGACAGCCAACCAGCAGCGACAGCCGCGCGCCATACATCAGGCGGGAAAGCACATCACGGCCCACGTCATCCGTGCCGAAGATAAACTTCCAGCTACCGCCATCCTGCCAGACCGGCGGGTGCAGCAGCGCATCACGGAACTGCTCGGAAGGGGCATGTGGCGCGACGAAGTTAGCGAAAATCGCGATAAGGAACATTAAAACCACGTAAACCAGCCCGATAACCGCGCCTTTATTACGTTTAAAATAGTGCCAGAACTCCTGTAGAGGGGTCATGGGCTTGGGTGCAGCGCTCACGCTGCCTGGATCAACTAAAGACATCCTGGCCCCCTTATTTCTTGTGGCGAATGCGCGGGTTAACCACGCCGTAGAGCACATCAACCAGCAGGTTGACGGCGATAATCAGAATGGCCACCATCAGCACGCCGCCCTGCACCACCGGATAGTCACGACGCTGAAGCGCATCGATCAGCCAGCGGCCCAGACCCGGCCAGGAGAAGATGGTTTCGGTCAGAATGGCTCCGGCCAGCAGCGTTCCGACCTGCAAACCGATCACGGTCACCACAGGCAGCATGGCGTTGCGCAGCGCATGAACCACAATAACGCGCATTCTCGTCAGCCCCTTGGCACGCGCGGTACGAATGTAGTCTTCGCCCAGCACTTCCAGCATCGCGGAACGGGTCATACGCACAATAACGGCCAGCGGGATCGTGCCCAGCACGATGGCAGGCAGGATCATATGCATCACCGCATCTTTGAAGTCGCCCGGCTCGCCCCAGAACAGGGTATCGATCAGCATAAAGCCGGTCAGCGGCTGGGTGTCATCAAGGAAGACCGTATCGCCTATTCGCCCCGAAACCGGCGTCAGGTTCAGCTGCACGGAAACCAGCATGATCAGCATCATTCCCCACCAGAAAATCGGCATGGAATAGCCAGTCAGCGAGATGCCAACGGCGGTGTGATCAAAAATGGAACCGCGCTTCACCGCAGCCAGAACCCCAACCGGGATGCCCACGGCAACGGCGAAAATCATGGCGCAGAAACCGAGTTCCAGCGTCGCTTTAAAGCGGGGAACGAATTCCTGCCAGACCGGGATGCGGCTTTTCAGTGAGATGCCCAAATCGCCATGGAGCACGCCATAGACGTAGGAGACATATTGTTGCCACAGCGGCTTGTCCAGACCCATCTGGGTCAGCAACTGCGCGTGACGTTCTGGAGAGATACCGCGTTCGCCAGCCATAATCAGCACCGGGTCGCCCGGGATCATATGCACAAACGCGAAGGTTAACAGGGTGATGCCAATAAACGTCGGGATAACAAGTCCCAGACGTCGGAGTATGAACTGCAACATATTCCGGATTCTCTTTTAGTTCCCGCAGACTCATGGCCTGAAGGATTATATTTGCTCACATCTTGCGGCGGATATTCTCCCCCGCGACGCCCCGTAGGGCGCACAGACAATTCTTTTGCTTCCGAGCGGTACGACTTAGAGAGGGGCCGGAAAAGACCGGCCCGACAGGGGGCGAGAGGGGGCCGACAGGCCCCGACTGTTATTCCTGAATATCAACATTCTCGAAGTGATGTTTACCTAATGGATCAACCACATAGCCGGACACTTTTTTGCTGACTGGCTCGTACACCGTAGAGTGCGCAATAATCAGCGCAGGCGCCTGGTCATGCATCACAACCTGAGCCTGTTTGTAGTATTCAATTCGTTTGTTGTGATCGGCTTCAGCACGGGCTGGCTGAATCTGATCTTCAAACGGCTTGTAGCACCAGCGAGAGTAGTTGGAACCATCTTTAGCGGCGACACAGCTGAACAGGGTGGCGAAGAAGTTATCCGGATCCCCATTATCACCCGTCCAGCCCATCATAACGGTCTGGTGCTCACCCGCTTTAGCACGCTTCAGGTATTCGCCCCACTCGTAGGTGACGATTTTGGCCTTCACGCCAATTTTCGCCCAGTCGTTCTGGATCATTTCAGCCATACGACGCGCGTTAGGGTTGTAAGGACGCTGTACCGGCATCGCCCAGAGGTCGATAGAGAAACCGTCTGGCATGCCCGCTTCTTTCAGAAGCTCTTTCGCTTTCGCCGTGTCGTAAGGGTAATCCTGCACCGAGTCGTTGTAGCCCCACATGGTTGGTGGGATCAGGTTTTTAGCCGCCTGGCCAGCACCCTGATAAACTGCCTCGATAATCGCCTTCTTGTTGACCGCCATGGTCAGCGCCTGACGCACTTTCAGGTTATCCAGCGGTTTTTTCTCGGTGTTGAAGGAGAGATAGCCGACATTCAGGCCTGGCATCTGCATCAGGTTGATATTTTTATCTTCCTTCATGCGGGCGATATCAGCCGGGTTCGGGTACGGCATCACCTGACATTCGCCTTTTTGCAGCTTGGCGTAACGCACGGAGGCGTCCGGGGTGATAGAGAAGACCAGACGATCGATTTTTGGCTTGGTGCCCCAGAACTGGTCAAACGCTTTGTAGAGAATGCGCGAGTCTTTCTGGTATTGCAGCAGCTGGAACGGGCCGGTACCGACCGGGTTCAGGTCAATTTTTTCCGGGGTACCCGCTTTCAGCATGTTATCCGCATATTCCGCAGAGAGGATTGAAGCGAAGTCCATGCCCAGGTCAGCCAGGAAAGGAGCCTCCGGACGCGTCAGCACAAAGCGCACGGTGTTCTCGTCCACTTTCTCAATTTTGCTGATAAGCTTCGGCATATCCATGCCTTCGAAGTACTCATAGCTGCCGCCAGAGACGCCGTGATATTTGTTTTTGGTATCCAGCTGACGCTCGAAAGAGAACACCACGTCATCCGCGTTGAAGTCACGCGTCGGCTTAAAATCTTTGGTGGTCTGCCACTTCACGCCCTTGCGCAGATGGAAGGTGTAGGTCTTGCCATCTTCGCTCACGTCCCATTTTTCCGCCAGACCTGGTTGCAGTTCGGTGGTGCCGATTTTGAATTCAACCAGACGGTTATAGATCGGTACAGAGCTGGCATCGTAAGTGGTGCCGGAAGTGAAGAGCTGTGGGTTAAAGCCTTCAGGCGACCCTTCTGAACAATAAACAAGGGTCTTAGCCTGGACGCCAGCGGCAACGGTCAGAGCGATCAGGCTCAGACCTACCTTCAGCATCCCTGTTTTAGAAATACGCATGCTTCTGCTCCAATTGTGATGTGGTGTTGTGTGCACTTCCGCAAGACCCTGTATTTTTTTAAGTGCGGTCTTTGCGCGTTGCCTTTCGGCAGTCGAGGAGAGAGCGAGCCTGAAAAGTTACCATCAGACTAATCCGCTTCCCTTCTCGTCGAGGCATCAATTTGTCAACAGTTGCAAGCAACGTCAATACAACTGTGAGGTATTTACACAGAGTGTGAGAAACAGCAAGCAAACATAAAAAAAACCAATCCATAACAATTCCAGAGGAAACGTTTATTTCATGCGCAGAATGCCAGACAAACATAATGCCCTTACCTTCAATCATGGCAATTTGCTCTGAAAAAAAACGATTAAATTAGTCCGCCAGGTGCCTTTTTTATGAACGATACACTTTGCTTATGTCAGCTTATCCAGCTAAATATGCTGCAACACTGGCATAAGAAATCATCAACAGCCCGATAACGGTCATAAGCGTAACGCGACGCGAATTAAGCGGCTGAAGCCAGGCAGCAGAAGGGTTTGCAGCGAAAATCGCTGCCGGAAAATGGACTTTTTTGCGGAAGAGTCATCTTCAGGCGACAGAATATTATGCTCCCCCTGATCGCCGGCGAGCAGCAGGCATAAAAAAGCCCGGAAAGATCCGGGCTTCGAAAGCGGTTTTACCAGCCGGTTACGCTTTGTTATCCGCAGGCGCTGTGCCCTTTTTAGGGGCGGCACACCAGTTGTTGCTCTCTTTGATCCCGCCATCGGGTGAGGTATACCCCAGGCAGCCCAGAATGGTGTCGAACAGCTCAACATGACGATGGGTTGCGCCCACGCGCTGCTGGGCCTTCAGCCGGTCAAAGGCGTCCAGATGCGTCGGGTCTGCCAGGTACTTATCCGAAGCCCAGACAATCATCGGTACGCGGAACTGCTCCGGCGGTGCCATATGGCGCGGCGTGCCGTGAAGATGCATATTGTCACTGATCGATTCGCCGTGGTCAGCCGCATAGAACACAATGGCTTTTTTATCCCGCAGCTGGTCAAACACGCTCTCCAGCACCGTATCCGTATAGAGCACCGAGTTATCAAACGCGTTGATTAACATCTCTTTGCTGCACTTGTCATCCACACCCATGCACTCTGGCTGATAGCGGGCAAAATCACGTGGATAGCGCTGAGAATAAAGGTAATGAGAGCCTTTGGTATGCAGCACCACCAGGTGTTTACCCTGAGGATGACGATCCAGTGACTTTTTCAGTTCCGGAATCAACAACATATCGTCAACAGATTTGCCCTGATTCTCTTTTTCAGAGCCGATCTGCTCGCGGAAGGCGAAGTTATCAGCGTTGCTGTTGTTGTAGAACCAGACTTCGCTCTGCATGGCGAACAGTTCAGAACTGAAGCCCAGTTCTTTCAGTACCGAAAAGACATTCTGCTCTTTCAGCGTACGGCCCGGCCCTTCATCCGTTCCTCCTTCACGCACAAACATGCAGCGTAAAGAGAGCTTGGTGGCGGTATCACAGGATTCCCCGCGGAAGGCGACCAGGTTCTTCTCTTTCGACAGTTTCGGCGTGGTATCCCGTTCATAGCCCAGCATTCCCATATGATCCCAGCGAGTGGTTTCGCCAATCACAAACACCACATAGGTATCATCCAGCCCGGCAGCAGGCGCCGTGTAGGTGAACTGCTTTGCCGGATCCAGCAGGTCTTTGCTGTCCATCTTCTCGTCGTAGCTGGTATAAGCAAACAGGCCGAGCGCAGAGAGCCAGTTTGACGGCAGATAGGAGTGAGCGACTACTCCGCCGTAGCTTGGCAGATCGACGTTGGTGATTTTCTCGTTAATATTCTGCTGCTTGTCAAAGAAACGGATCGGCAGCCAGACCAGCGCTACCGCCAGCAGCAGCACCAACAGAGGTTTGATGCGCTGGCCCGGCGTTTTCAGCTGTTCAATCAGCGTCAGGCGCAGCGAGTTGCGCCAGATCAGCAGTAACGGGATAGCGCTGACCAGCACCATCCATAAAACGAAGTGATAACCGATGACCTCTTTCGACAGGTCAGTATCGGTGGTCATCACCGACGCGACGATGCCGTAGCCAATCACTACGTTGAAGAAGCTCATATAGTAGCTTGCCGCAACGGAAATCAGCACCAGCGCCGTGGCGCTGACACGCCAGAACACTTTGCCACCCAGCGACAACAGACGCATCAGGAAGAAGGTCAGCAGGACAATGGCCACCACTTCAGCCACAGCGGAAACCCACTGTAACGCTTTGAAATGGCTAAGAAAGGGGTCAAATCGGCGGTAAAAAACCGGTATATTCAGGAAGATACCGATGTAAAATGCCAGCATAAGCGACAGCTTTTGCTGAGTCAGTGATTTTATGTAGTTCATGCAACCTTATTCCCGGCGTAACTTAAACGGATCTTAAACGCTAATCAGACCGTACCGTTGCGCCAGAGTTCGGAAAGCAGGTCGATTATCCTCCAGCAGCAAGGCTGTGAAAGAAGGCGTGAGCGAAGGGGTTGCCCTCACACAAGCGGCGTAGTTAACCACATTACGCGCAAGTTTTCAGATCAATCGACGGAATAAGCGCAAAAAAGGTTAAAAAATGAGCTTTATCAGACGCCGCTGAATCCGTTATAGCCTTGATCTTCCCAGTAACCGCCGGGGTTCTGATTAGTGACAAAGATTTCACGGATGTGCTTGGCGTTCTTGAAGCCCAGTTTGGTGGGAATGCGCAGGCGCAGCGGATAACCAAAATCGGGCGGCAGCGGTTTTTTGTCGAAATCCAGCGCCAGGATAGTTTGTGGATGCAGCGCAGAAGGCATATCCAGGCTGCTGTAATAACGGTCATCACACTTAAAGCCGACATATTTAGCGGTGAGATCGGCCCCCACATGTTGTAAAAACGTTTTCAACGGCACGCCGCTCCACTGCCCAATGGCGCTCCACCCCTCAATGCAGATCAGCCGGGTGATCTGCTCACTCTGCGGCAGGCGTTGCAGCTGCTCCAGCGTCCACGGCGTTTTCTTCTCAACGCTGCCGGAGACCTCCAGACGGTAATCAGCCAGGTCGATCTCCGGCACGTTATATTCAGGATAAAAGGCGTTAAAACGAAAGGGCCGGGTGATTTGTGACTCGTTATAGGTCTGCGCCAGCTTGCTGCCGCTGAACAGCCATGCCTGTACCCGATCGTTCCAGCGGGACATTGCCCACAGCACTTTATCCACCTCATCGCCATCCTGTAGATTGCAGCCCGTCAGCATCGAGACTGCGCCCAGCGTCAGTCCGGAGCGCAACAGTAAACGGCGCTCCAGGTTCACCAGCTTTTTACGCTGGGCCGGCTCCAGGATGATTTTCGGTTTTTTACTCATCGGCAGACTCCCTGATCCTTCCACCCGTCACCATCGCAGGCAGCGTTTTCGGCACCAGCAGCACCATCGCCACATGCAGCACCACAAACAGCATCAGGCCGCTCATGGCAAAAAAATGGACGTAGCGGGCGATGTCAAAACCACCCAACAGCGCAACCAGCACATCCAGCTGTACCGGTTTCCAGATGGCCAGCCCGGAGAGAACCAGCAGCGCCCCCAGCAGCAGCACCACTATATAAAGCAGCTTTTGCACCGCGTTATAGTCGCTATGCTGATGAGGCAACCGGAAGCGAAGCGCAAGAGCCGTGTCTCTGATAACCGTGCCCGCGCTGAAGGGGAAGAAACGGCGACGGAAATGGCCGCTGAGCACGCCCCACACGATATAGATCAGCGCGTTGACGAACAGCAGCCACATCACCGCCAGATGCCAGGCGAGATTACCGCCAAGCCAGCCGCCCAGCGTCAGGGATTGGGGAAAGGTAAAGGAAAAGAGCGGCGAGGCGTTGTAGATGCCCCATCCGCTCATCACCATGCCGGCCATCACCAGCACGTTCAGCCAGTGACAGAGCCGGACGGGCCAGGGATGAACCCGTTTTTTTGCAGCAGCCGACATGGTTGCGCTCCGGTTTACATTGGTGGGGTCAGGCCATCTTTACCTACCGCCACGCCGCGCGCGGTCAGATTACCCTGCTCATCTTTTTCCCCAAACAGCACCACTTTAGTGCCAGCTTTCAGCAGGCTGCGATCGCCCGGCTCCAGCAACACCACCGGAACATCATCAGGCACGATCACGGTTTTTTCCATATCCTTCACTTTCACGGTCAGGGTACGGCCATTGGAGTGAACCAGTTTACCCACGGTGCCGTTGGTCATGGTATTGACTTTACCGTCGGCGGATTCAAACGGGTTGAAACCTTCACCGCTCCCACGCAGGCCTGGCGCAAAGACATGCACTTCCAGCGCTTTCAGCTCGCCGTTTGCCATTGGCACCGCCGCCGTACCGATATAGCTGTCTGGTTTGATATCGCTCATTTTGGCTTTACTGACGCTGTTCACCTTGGTCTGATCGGTGATTTTCACATTCAGCTTGTCGCCCTGTCGGGTGGTGATCTGCATGGCAGAGTCACTAACTGAGTCGATGGTGCCACGGGTAGGTTTGATGGTGGTATCTGTAGCAAAGGTGCTGCCACTGACCAGCAGCGTGCCGAGCAGCAGGGCTGCAATGCGGGATTTGAGCATGTTTCTCTCCTGAGAAAGTTTTCCGGGCTGAGTCGGTAGTTAGTTTGCTAAGTAAGCGTAACCGTCTGCGGTGAATATACGAGGTGAAACACGGATTTATTATGTTCGCAAACGTAACCATACCGTGACGAAACGAAGTGCTGCGCGGCGGGCAGATGCTGCATTTTGATGGCAGAACGGTTATCTGCGGGCGTTGGGATCAGGTTCTGAGGTTGTGCAGGTGGGTGAGCGCAGCCACCTCCAGCCGCCAGTCTGAACGGTGGCTGAAGGTGCTTGTGCGCCCATCTCTTACGGAAGAGAAAGAGGGGCTTAGTTGATGATATTCAGCGTAACGTCGATGTTGCCGCGGGTCGCGTTGGAGTAGGGGCAGACAATATGTGCCGCATCCACCAGTTTTTTCGCTTCTGCCGGATCCATGCCTTCCAGATGGATGTTGAGCTTCGCTTCGATACCAAAACCGGTAGGGATTGGGCCAATACCCACTTCGCCTTCAATAAACGCCTCTTTTGGCAGGGAGATTTTGTCGCGGCCCGCCACAAATTTCATCGCGCCCAGGAAGCAGGCAGAGTAACCAGCGGCAAACAGCTGCTCCGGGTTAGTGGCTTCGCCGCCGGCGCCGCCCATCTCTTTTGGCACGCCCAGTTTGACGTCCAGCACGCTGTCGGAAGAGGTTGCACGACCATCACGGCCGCCGGTGGCTTTGGCTTTTGCGGTATAAACAACTTTTTCTAAAGACATAATGACTCTCCTGATTGGGTTATTGTGCGATTTAATCGCGCACTACTTATCGGATCAACTGAACTCTTTCATTTTCGCAGCCTGCGATTAACCGTTCAGGTTATCGCGCAGGCTTTCCAGATTCGTTTTCAGCGAGCTTAACGTCTCGCTGTCGCAGGCTGTGGCACAGAACACCGTATCGGGGATATTCACGGCTTTACTGCGTAATTCACGGCCCTGTTCTGTCAGGGTGACCATCACCTGCCGCTCATCTTTGCGTGAGCGCTGGCGATGAAGCAGCCCTGCCGATTCCAGCCTTTTTAACAGCGGCGTCAGCGTGGCGGAGTCCAGAAAAAGACGTTCGCCAATATCAGAAACGGTAACGTCATCCCGCTCCCACAGCACCAGCATCACCAGATATTGTGGGTAGGTTATCTCAAGCTGCGTTAACAGCTGGCGATAGAGCTTGTGCAGTGCCAGGTTCGCTGAATAGAGCGCAAAACAGAGCTGTTGATCAAGCAACAGTGGCGCGTCCTGGGCTTTTTTGTCATCTTTAACGGTAGTCATGACTAAAAATATAAATAGCACACGATACAATTGCAAGCGAAATTTTATCTGCGGGAGAAGGCGAATGCTTACACTGGAAGAACAGGCACGACATTATGCCACTAAAGTCCACGCCGAAGCGGGGCAGCGTCGGAAATATACCGATGAGCCTTATATTGTGCATCCGGCGGCGGTGGTGGAGCTGGTCCGCAGCGTTACCGACAACGAGGTGATGCTGGCCGCCGCCTGGCTGCACGACACGGTAGAAGATACCGCCAGCACGCTGAATGATATCACCAGCCATTTTGGCGCGGAGGTGGCAGCGCTGGTAGAGATGCTGACCGACAGCCATCCTGCGGAAGCCAGAAACCGCGCCGCGCGCAAAGTTGCCCATTTCCGGCACTCTGCGCTGGCCTCGCCGGATGCCCAGACCATCAAGCTGGCGGATATCATCGATAACACGCGCTCTATCATCCCTTTCGACCCGCATTTTGCCCGCGTCTATCTGGTAGAGAAGCGCATCCAGATTGCGTTGCTCACCGAAGGCAACCGTGAACTGTGGCAGCAGGCATCGGTGATTATTGAAAACGGCATCGACCAGTTAACGCAAGCGCCCCATCGGGTTCCTGCGGTCTGGTTCACAAAGCAACAGCAAAAATACCCCGTCGCACTGTGAGTAAATGGGCGGGCCGCTGCCGGCCCGCCCGCAAATCAGCAAAATGATCTCTCTGTGCTGTCAGCATGTTACTGGCATGAATTGGCAAGACCTGACACCCCTCATTCCTATAATCGCCTCCCTAATCATAATAAGGGGGCTGTTGTGCATTCTGATCTACTTTTTATCCGAAACAGGGCGTTAGCTTTTCTGGGCTGTGGTGCTTATCTCTGCGCCATGATGGGCCTGGTATTTATTGATGTGCGCTGGATGAACGATGCTGTACATGAAACCTCTTTCACAGAAGTCGCGCAGGAAGGCATGCTGCTACTTATCGCCCTGCTCTATTTTGCCAGAGCCTGGCGTCAGGCCCCTCTGCGGCCACTCTATGTGCTGGTTGGCGGGTTCTTCAGCTGCATGCTGATCCGTGAGCTGGATTTTCTGTTTGATGAGATTGTCCACGGAAGCTGGGTCTGGTTTGCGTTAGCGATAACGCTGCTCTGCGTGGGAACAGCTTTGCGTCAACCACGCCGGATACTCTCTGGCCTTGCAGCTTATCTCCGTCACCCCGGCTGGGGAATGATGTGCGCGGGTATGCTCACCACCCTGATCTTCTCGCGCCTGTTTGGGCAGCACGAGCTTTGGCAGCATCTGATGCTGGATGGCTATAACCGTACGGTAAAAAACATGGCGGAAGAGGGCTGCGAACTGCTGGGCTACAGCTTCTGCCTGTTCTCCACCTGTCGCTATCTTTTTGGGGCGGGTAAACTGACTCCGGCCGCTTAAGGCGGGAATGACAGGAGAGTGACCGGGAAGTAAAAACGGAAACCAGCGAGCGCGGTTTCCGTTTTTTTTTACTGGTGGTAGAAAATGTCGCCAGATTCCGCCTGCAAAATTTTGCCGTCTGCTTTAGAGATCAGCACGTAGTTGCCGCCCATATAGGTCCAGTTGGTGCCTTCAGCCGGTTTTGGCAGGTTACGGGTTTTCCAGTCAACGATTTCATATTTTTTGGTGCGGTAGCGGTCGGGAACCACGCTGCCAATATTGAAGCGCTGGAAATCCGCGAAGAAAGTTTTAATCGCGTAGGGGTGAGCAGGATCGGGCTTCTCAGGCACATCCAGTCTCTTTTCCGCTGGCGACTGCACGTCCGGCGTCTGGCCTGGTGTGGTTACGCCCTGCGTGGTGGCGTCCGGTGCTTCACCGGTTGGATCCGCATCCGGTGCTGGCGCGGCCTGCGGTTGTGCTGCCGGATCCTGCCCTTCGGTATTCTGAACTTGCGGAGCCTGCTCGCCTTCTGCGTAAGCGGTGGACATCGCTGGCAGGGCACTCAACAATACTGCTGATAACAACACGATCTTCGACTTACTCATAATTTCTCCAGATTGAACACCGTCAGCCCTGAGGCGTACTGAGCGAATTCTACAAAATAAATCGCTACAGTTTTGACTTTTTTACGCGCAACGGGCCGGTTTACACGCCTTTACGCTTATTCGCCCCGATAAGCGGGCAGTAAGCCACCTTATTATTGCCGCTTCCCTGCTGTTACCTCACTGGCGGCACTGCTAAATTATCCTGCTGCACCGGGCCACTGACGTGGCGCATTCCGGCAAACTTTATGAACCTGCTCACAGTTAGCGCTAAAAGAATAATTTATTCCTTTATAATTAACTTTGAACAATTAAATATTCCATCCGGCGTTTGCGCCGCTTCCGGAGCAAACCAACCAGCGAGTAAGTTATGAACATCGATCTCTCCGTCCTGACCACCGAAGGCCGCAACGCCGTAAGCGAAAACATCGATATGCTCTCAACCGAAGAGATGTTGCAGGTTATCAACGGTGAAGACCAGAAAGTTGCGCTGGCGGTAGAGAAGGTTATCCCAGCGATTGCGCAAACCGTAGACGCCATTGTGGCAGCCTTCAGTAAAGGCGGCCGCCTGATCTACTGCGGAGCAGGAACCTCCGGCAGACTGGGCATCCTTGACGCAAGTGAGTGCCCACCAACCTTTGGCACCCCGCGCGGGCAGGTTGTGGGGCTGATTGCAGGTGGGCACCAGGCCATTTTGCAGGCCGTGGAGAATGCGGAAGACAGCCTGACACTGGGCGTGGAAGACCTGAAAAATCTCGGCTTTAACGACAAGGATGTGCTGGTGGGTATTGCCGCCAGCGGACGCACACCTTACGTCATTGCGGCGCTGAACTATGCCAAAAGCCTGGGCGCGACCACGGCCGCCCTGACCTGTAACGCGGGCAGCGAAATGACGCTGATTGCCGATATCGCTATCGTGCCGGTTGTTGGCCCGGAAGTGGTGACTGGCTCTTCACGCATGAAGGCGGGCACCGCGCAAAAACTGGTGCTGAATATGCTCACCACCGGCGCGATGATCCGCAGCGGCAAGGTTTATGGCAACCTGATGGTGGATGTGGAAGCGACGAACAAGAAGCTGGTGCAGCGACAGATAAATATTGTGCAGGAAGCCACCGATTGCGATGCACAGACTGCCAGCCGGGCGCTGAACGCCTGCGGCAACCACTGTAAAACCGCTATCGTCATGGTGCTGGGAAACCTTGAAGCTGAGCAGGCGCGGCAGCTTTTAAAGGCTAACGGCGGATTTATCCGTCAGGCGCTACATAACGCCGGGAGCTAGCGATGGCGAAAATCACGGAACAGCTGATCGCCTCGATTCTGCAAAAGGTCGGTGGCCACAGCAATATTGCCATCTGCGGGCACTGTATGACCCGACTGCGTCTGACGCTGAGGGATGAAAGTCTTACGGACAGCGCCAGCCTGAAAGCGCTGCCGGGCGTGCTGGGCATGGTGAACAGCGAGGATCAGTTGCAGATTATCCTCGGCCCCGGCAAAGCGCAGAGTGGCGCGGAGATAATGAACCGGCTGCTGGCACAGGAGGCTTCTGACGCACCCGCGCTGGCGGCAACGGCAACGGCAAGCGACAATAAACAGAAGATGAAGGCCAGGCAAACCAGCGCGGTTCATCAGTTCCTCGCCCGATTTGCCACCATTTTCACCCCGCTGATCCCCGGCTTTATCGCCGCCGGGATGCTGCTGGGCTTTGCCACATTAACAGAGCAGACGCTGATTGCTAACGCGGCGGAGAAGAACGCCACGCTGGTGTATATCGTCGGCTATATGAAACTCTTTGGCAAAGGCCTCTTCACCTTCCTGCCGATCCTGATTGGCTATAACGCGCAAAAAGCGTTTGGCGGCTCCGGCGTCAACGGTGCCATCATCGCCTCGCTGTTTTTGCTGGGCTATAACCCGGCAGCCACCACGGGCTACTTCTCCGGCATTGAAACCTTCTTTGGTATGGGCATCGATCCGCGCGGCAATATCATTGGTGTGCTGCTGGCTTCGATCCTGGGTGCCTGGATTGAGCGGCAGATCCGCAGGATCGTCCCCGATAACCTGGATATGATCCTCACTTCGCTGCTGACGCTGCTGATTACCGGCGCGCTGACCTTTACGGTGATTATGCCCCTTGGCGGCGAGCTGTTTAAGGGGATGTCCTGGCTGTTCCTGCACCTGAACGGCAACCCGTTTGGCACGGCGATCCTGGCTGGGTTATTCCTGATTGCGGTGGTCTTTGGCGTGCATCAGGGCTTTATTCCGGTCTATTTTGCGCTGATGGATGTGCAGGGCTTTAATTCGCTCTTTCCGATCCTGGCGATGGCTGGCGGCGGCCAGGTCGGTGCCGCGCTGGCGCTTTACTACCGCTCGGCCAGACATTCCATGATCCGTAATCAGGTGAAAGGGGCGATTATCCCCGGCCTGCTTGGCGTGGGTGAACCGCTGATCTATGCCGTGACGTTGCCGCGCGTTAAACCCTTCGTTACGGCCTGTATCGGCGGGGCGTGCGGCGGCTTCTTTATTGGTCTGGTTGCCTGGCTGGGATTGCCTGTGGGACTGAACACCGTGTTTGGCCCTTCCGGCCTGGTGGCGCTGCCGCTGATGACCTCGGGACTGGGGATCTACGCCGGAATGGCGGTCTATGCTGCGGGCGTGGTGATCTCTTATATCGCCGGTTTCGTGGTCACCTGGTTCTTTGGCTATAAGAATGTGGATTTGAGCTGAGGGCTGGGCGGATAAAGCAGAGTTATCCGCCCTGCTCTTGTTTATAAACCTCAGCTTTTATGCCGCTGCTAATCATGGTTATGCCCTTTGCGGCGCGGACAAATCGCGGTACTGATCCTCTTCAGCACGCCGATCAACTCATACAGCGAACCGGTGATCTGCTCTTGCTGTTCTGGCGGCTGCCGATGCTGTAATAACCGCAGAGTCCTTCCCTCGCAGGCGGCTCACTTTATCTCTCTTTCGGCCCCGGCTCAGAGATCAGAATCGCAGCCCTCAGGAAATCGCCACATGGCCTTTTGTCAGAAAAAAAGGAGGAATGTAGTTATCCCATCCTTTCTGATTGCAGTGCTGGAGCAGGGCGCTGGTGCTGGTCACGCCTGTTTTATCACAGCAACGTATTATCCTGTTGCGAAGCGCTGAAGAGCTGATACCGAGTAAGCCCGACATACAGTTCTGCTTTACTCCGCACTGCATCAACAGGATCACTTCCCACTCTTTGTCCGTAAAACTATTTGCCGGTCGGGTGAAGACAAAAGGCTTTCTTTCTCGGGGCATAAGAAAGGTGGAAAAGTAAACATTGGTGATCTCAGTGTAAGTGCAGACAATGCCGTTGCTGCCATTATCGAGCTGCCAGGGACGCTTCTCAACCAGAAAGGATCTGAGCCTGTTTCGTCTTCCGTAATCAAACGTTTTGAGCACTATGCTCATTTCATTTGTGGTCAGGATTTTTTGGTCGTCAGAGAGTATACGGTCATAGTATTCGCTGATATCGGGCGTAAGTTCAGTGTCGCGAAGGCCCGGAAGTTGCTTTTCGGTTACACCAAAATAGTGACAGAAGATCTTATTGCCATAAACATAGCGGGAGTCGCTGTCCTTTATGGCCCATCCAAAGAGAGAGTTATTAAAGTAATATTTAACAGGAGTCAGGTCTGTATTCATCAGGTTAGCCTCTGATTATGATATGTCCTTTTTTGAGAAAGAACTGCGGGATGTAGTTATCAAATTTGTTATCCCTGCAATATTGCTTTAAATCTGACTGTGAATTTAAACCTGTTTTTCTGTAACAACTTCGAAGTCTGCCATTAACAGCATCAACGGTAATCGAGAGAATACTGCTTATCTCTTTGAGCCTCATTCCGCAGTCCAGCAGATAAACAACCTCCCATTCTTTTTCGGTAAAGACTTCCGAAGGGGACTGGAATGTCGCGTGCTGTATTATGTTGCCATTCAGTAACGAGGTTGGTGTGATGATCCTGACGTGTCTGACGCTGATAACCGTGCCTACACAGTTGTGATGTTCATCATAGAGCGGCTCCTGAATATTGTAGGCCGGCTGCATTATCTTCTCTGTGCCCTGAATGTGCGTAGTGATGGCTTTCACCGGCTTACCTGTGCGCTCTATCTCCCGTTCCTGCTGGTTAAAGATATCGGCAAACTCAGACACAGGAACAGGGATCTCCCTGATGTTCCGGCCTTCGTAATCATAACTCGTTGACAGGGTTTGCCAGGCTTTAAACGTGTTATTGACGTAGATAAAACGGGAGTTATTGTCTTTTACTGCCCAGCCTACAACAGGATCGCTTTCAAACATCGCGATTAACCTTGAAGGTAATGTAATTTGTTTCATCATCGTATCCCTACATTTAAATTACCCTACATAAAATGTGCCGTACCTTATATGTACCTGTTAATCAGAACAATAATACTATAAAAAATTCCTGTATCGCCGATATCAGGGAAAGCACGCCATAATAAAAAATAATAACATACCCATAACCGAAAGGTTATGGGTTTTTCGCAGGAAAGAAGCTTACTGAAATAACAGATATTACTTTTACACCGTTAAAATTATCAACCAGGTTAAAACTCTATTGGCTGGTCTGTTGGCAATACTCCATTTTTCTCTGCACCGGCTGCGAAGCCAGGCGTCAGGAGATCGGGCAGCAAATTGATTACGCTCGTACACACGGCAATAACCATTATGTAGCCGGTCTGGCAAAAGCGCTTTCTGAACGCAATACTCATTGCACTGAAGAAGAGTTGCATGCTGAACGCGAATCCGACATACGTAAACAAGGACTAAAGGTCGGGGAGTGCCGCCAGGCGCTGGCAGAAGCTCAAACTCAGGGCCGCATGGATAAAATCAGTAAAAAAATGGCTTTGCCTGAGGCGAATGAAGTCAACTCACCCGCCCTGCTCTCTGTTAATGAACCTCAGCTTTTATACCGCTGCTAATCATGGTGATTCCGTCTGCGGTGCGGACAAATCGCGGTGCTTTCAGATCCTCATTCAGCACACCGGCCAATACATATAGCAACCCGGTGATCTGCTCTTGCTGTTCTGGCGGCGGCTGGTGCTGTGCCTGCGCACAGGGCAGGCAAAATCTTTTTATTTTGGTCATCTATTGGGCGGGATGCGCCTGGTGAACAGGATATGTGAAATGTAAGGCTGTATCACCAGGAAGAAGGCTTGCCCGTCATCATAGTAGAAACTGTGCCCGTCATCGCTTCCTGATAATTAGTCCCAATAAATATTATTACTTCCGGATGGCTTACAACTTTAGCGATGGCATCGGGAAGCCAAATTTATCATCGATAACGGTGCAAAAAATCGCCTGAATTAATAAAATTTAAAATAAGCCAGCCTGGCCCACCTTAAGATAAATCGTACTGTTATTTAAATAATTCGTAAAAGCTTATGCTTTTTACTTATTTCATATTTTTAAATTTTTCAGATAATCGATTAACAGTCGCTGGCGTAAAGAGTAGCGGTGAGCGTAAGGCCATACGACATAAATTGGCGTACTGGTATCACTGGTATGCTCGTCGAGGATCGTGCAAAAATCCCCTGAGCTAAGATGCTCACTAATGGAGACATGGGGCAAATAAGCAATGCCATTGCCATTAAGCGCTAACTTAATGCGGGTCTCAATATCATTACATACAATTGTTTGCGGAAGATGCAGTAACTTCGCACTGGATAAAGGCCAGACCTGAACTATTCCTGAATTTTTTGAGCGATAATGAATCAGTGAATGCGTAAGAAGGTCTTCTGGTTTATCAGGACGACCATAGCGTTTTAAATAGTCTGGGCTGGCTACAATAACGCTATGGATGTCTCCTATGTAATAGGATCGCAAGTTGCCATCCGGGTCACTTCCTACTCTCAACGCTGCATCATAATTTTCCCCGACCAAATCGACAAACCTGTCGGAGAAGTCAAATTCAACTTCAATCTCCCTGTGCTGCTGCAAAAAATCATTAAATCTTTCACTAAAAAGATTGGGAATGGGGGCAATGCTGATTTTTAATCTGCCGATGGCACTTTCAGTGGCCGCCAGCATAGCATTCTGAATGTTATCAACCTCTTCCAGGATACGCATGGCATGAGTAAGGAAGCGTTCTCCCTCGTAGGTCAGTGAAATTCTGCGTGTATTTCTCTGTAAGAGTTGTGCCCCCACGTTGCTCTCCAGGCTGGTAACGCGTTTACCCACCGCTGAGGCGCTTAAGCCCAAAGCGCGTCCCGCAGAGACAAAACTTCCTACCTGCGCCACCTTAACAAACACAGAAATCGCAGAGAGCGAATCGATCATTTCCTGGCACCTCAATAAAGGATTACTGCCAAATCCGGCAGCATAGTCCGGAACTCTGAGTAGGTTATTCTATAACGTAAGTTAATGTAAAGTAACTGTGCTGTTTAGGCATGAGATAACAAATGTTCGATTTTAGATATCCACAACTGACGGGCCAGAAAAAATAGCAAGGTAATAATCTGAAGTGATAATTTCACTGCTTATGAAATTAATGAATTTCTAAAAACCAAAAGGAATATCATGAATAACGATCATCCATCATCATATTTACCTTATTACCGCTCTCCGCTTGCTAAACATACGGATCTCATCTGGAATATGCATGCCACTCAGGAAATTAATTATCAGGTATCCGTTGTCAGGAATATACTCAATCCTGACAATCCAACCTTAGCACGTACCTGTGCAAAGCATGCGGATCGCAATGCCAAAGTCAGAGTCAAAAGGCTCGTCGTTATTGACAGTAAAGTCGATGAAATTTACGGCGAGATGTTCAGATCCTATTTTTCCAGTTGGAACTTCGATATTCACTGGAAGGTCATTTCCAGTGATGAAATTAATAAAAATGTTGAGTCCACAATTCAGGTTGCTGAAGCCATGGATGAAGCGGGATTATTACGTCGTGGGGAAGTTGTCATTGGTATTGGCGGTGGGGTGTTGCTGGATGTGGTTGGATTTGCCGCCAGCCTGTATCGGCGTGGTATTCCTTATGTCAGAATTCCCACAACGTTGATGGGTCAGATTGATGCGGGGATAGGTGTAAAGACCGGCATCAATCACGGCGCCCATAAAAACCGCCTTGGAACCTATTTTGCGCCGTCATCAGCCCTTATTGATCCCCTGTTTTTAAAAAGCCTCAGCCAGCGTCACATCTCAAACGGTGTTGCAGAGATCATTAAAATGGCTCTGATCAAGGATAAGACCCTGTTTGGACTTCTTGAGGCAATGTCATCACATCTGACTCCTGAAGCCTTCTCCTCGGACGATGGTGTGATGAAAGAGATCGTCACCCGTTCAATTGCCAGCATGTTGGCTGAACTGGAACCCAATCTCTGGGAAGCTGAACTCTCTCGCTGCGTAGATTATGGTCACACCTTCAGTCCATCATTAGAGCTGCTGGCGAATCCTGCTTTACTCCATGGTGAGGCGGTAGCGGTAGATATGGCTTTGAGTATTGCCCTGGCGAGCGGTCGTGGCTTGCTGACCAACGAAGAAACCGAACGTGCGCTTTCTCTGATTCAAATATCGGGTCTGCCAATATCTCATCCCGTTTTCAAGCTGAGTTTGCTGGAAAAAGCCTTACTCGACACCATCAGGCATCGCGACGGTTTACAACGTATCCCCCTCTCCGATGGTATAGGGAACGTTATATTCATCAATGACTTAACGCTGAATGAACTCGAAAAAGCCCTTATTTTCCTGGAAGATCGTGTGAAGGCGCTCGGCGGAGATGTCGCTGCATGATACGCGCGACCACTGTTATCGACATCGGTGGGACGCATATGCGCTGGGCAGACTGGTCCCCGGAAGGTGGCCTGAGTCACAGAAAGCGCTTGCCTGCTCCCGGCTTTCGTCAATATCCCGGTCTTCCAGTGCCGCAATTACAGGAGCTGCTGGTCAACGCTATCTGCAAAATCCCACCTCAGGATAAACATTCCCTGGTGGGAATATCTTTCGGTGCCGCGATGGATCACCGCAATGGCACGGTTTACGCCTCCGCACCATTATGGGGTGCGCATGATGTTCCTTTTAATCTCTTTGATGAGTTATCTCGCAGAAGGTCTGATGTGGAATGGTGTGTCGTGAATGATGTGACCGCCGCCCTGATGCACATTATCTCTACACCGCTATGCGCGCAGGATCGAAAGGTGATGTTAGTCACGATCAGTACAGGCATCGCTGCACGCATCATCGATCGTACTACGCGGTATATCCCCTTTGATGCGGGTGGGCTGCAAGGAGAAATCGGCCACCTTCCGGCAGTCGCGAAATTAGCCGGAGAGCCAGTAGTCCTGGATTGTGACTGTGGGAAAGCAGGACATTTGTCCGCCTACGCTTCCGGCCGGGGTATTGCAAACCTGGCTCAGGTTCTGCGGCAACGGCAGCCAGATGAATGGGCCGTATCGGAGCTTGGTCGGAGAATGGCAGACGGTGAATCTTTTGAGGAGGCATTCACAGCAACGGTGGGCGCTGATGACAACATAGCAATAACGTTACTCAGTGCAGCTACAGCGCCCGTAGCCGATGTTTTGCGAACCGCTCTCTGCCTGAATCCCGATCTGGACAGAATTATCCTGACCGGCGGAGTCGCAGTTTCACTTGGCGAGCATTATAAAGCTTCTGTTATGGCGCATCTTAACTGCGAGGGAATTTACCTTACCAGCAAACTTTATCCCCGCTGGATTGAAGACCGCCTTGTGGTATCTGAGGCTGATTGTCTTATTGGGGCGGGTATCGCGGCCACGATGGAGATCCTGCCATGACGGCAACTCACAGAGCAATGGTAAGACAGAATGGTACGATTTCTGTCCTTACTCGTTCCACCCCCGTCCCGGTCGGATATGAGCTTTTAGTCGAGCCAATCTATGCAGGGTTGTGCGGTACCGATATTCAGATGCTGCGCGGTCTTCGCGACGATCCCAGCCCGGTCATCGGCCACGAAGGTGTCGCGCGTGTTGTTGCTACAGGAGAATGTGTACCTGATAACCTGGCTACGGGGACCCTGGTATGCATTAACCCGACCCACCGTAACGATCCTTTGTTCTTACTCGGCCATAACGTGGAGGGCTTACTTCAGGAAAGGGTGCTTATCCCCGAGTCAGCCGTACGCGATGGCCTGGTGATGCCGCTGGATGAATGTCATAACTCAGCTCTTTCAACGCTTCTGGAGCCTTTAGCTGCCGTTCAGTACGCGCTCGATTTACTGTCAAAGCATCACCCCAGCACGCTGGTCGTGTTCGGTGATGGCGTAACCGGACATATAGCCGTACGTGCGGCCAGAGAATTTCTGGGGCCAGATATTCATATTGTACATATTCATCACACAGAACAGGGTTTGGCCTGGAGCCAAAATCATAAAGTAGCCTCAGTAGTCCCTGTTCTGAACAACACGGCAGGTGCCGCGCTGCTGTCTTCAATTAATGAGGACGAACGGGTGGCGGTATTGCTTGCTACGCCACGCGACGCAACATTGCTTTGTCTGGAGACAGCACTTCGCTACCTGCGCGGAGAACTTGCTATCGATCTGTTAGGTGGCATCCCTCAAGAAGCATCAAGCCCCTTGTTACCCGGAACGGATTTGTTCCTTATCCGGGCAGCCAATTGCGGCGGTTTTCCTGAGCACGCCGTGAATTTCCCTGTGCACACCAGCAGCGGCAAATTGGTCTGTTTACTTGGCCACCGCGGTGTTGCGCACAGGCATTTGAGAAGCGCTGCTTTTGAGCTGGTTAAACACCCACTACGTTACTGCGAACTTATTACTCACGTTATGTCCATGCAAGAAGCTGCGCCAGTTATGACGCAGTTAGCGGGATCTCGTAGTCGTCTGGTGGATGGTCGCCGGTTAATTAAACTCGCCGTAAAAATTACCGCTAATGTCCCTGTTTAAGGAGTGTTGAACGAATGTCATTAATTGGTCGTAAAGCCCTTGTGGTGGGCGGCTCAACCGGAATCGGTCGGGCAATCGCGGAGGCCTGGTCGCAGGCGGGTATGGAGGTTACGGTTCTGAGTCGTTCACAACCGGCTAAACAAGGTAATCTGCGCTGGATGGCTGTGGACCTGACCGATGATACCCTGGCGCATGCCGCACTGGTCGAGGCTTCCAGGGAACCTTTGCACGCAGTATGTTTTGCAGCCGTGCACTATGGCGATCGTCGTTCATTTTTTTCCGAAACGCCTGTTTCTGAATGGCGTCAACAACTTGAGGTCAATCTGAATGGGCTTTGGCTGACGTTAAACGCAACGTTACCTGCGCTGCGTCAAACCCGACCGGGTATGTTCCTCAATGTCTCTTCGGAGGTGGTTTATAACGGGGGGCCTGGCCGCTCTGGCTATGCTGCCACCAAGGCGGCTTGTGCCTCATTGATTCATTCTGTCTCTCAGGAAGAGAACCCTGAAGAAGTGCAGTTTGTCTCGGTTCTTCCTGCCGGTATGGTGGATTCAGCGGGTATTCGTCGTCGTCGCCCCGCTGATTTTGACTACTCCAGCTATATGCGGCCAGAAAGCTTTGCTTCCATCGCCGTTGAATTGGTATCGGGCAGAGACAGGATACGCAACGGGGAGAGTTTAATTGTGCACGCTGATGGCAGCTGGCAGTCGATACAGGATAAGCAGCCTGAGTCACAAAGCGATCGGAGCCGGCTGTGAAGCCCGTATTAATTGGCCTGGCAGACTGGCGCCTGCCTGTCAGCGGCCCGGATGCCGTTCGACTGGCGGCCCGCGCCGGCGCAGAGGGTATTCAGCTGGATTTAGGGGGGCCGGGGAAAGCGCCATGGCTCGATAGTACAGGGAGGCTGCAAACCCTTTCCACTGTATTAGCGGAAACCGGGGTAAAGCCATTAGCCGTGTCTGCCAACCTGCTTAATGATATTGGTCTGGCGGCAGAAAAAGGCACGCTGGCCTCTAAAAATGTCAGGAATGTTATCCGAAGGGCATTAGACGTCGCCGTGACGCTCAGGGCTTCTCTGGTCTTCTTACCCAGTTTTCGCAACAGCGCTATCGAAAGTTTATCAGTATTAGCCAGAACGGCCGAGGTCCTGCAATGGGCTTGCTCCGAAGCGAGTAAGAGAGGGCTGCTCCTGGCGACAGAAAATGTTTTGGATTCAAAACAATTGCAACAGCTGATCGCATCGGTGGATGCAACCAACCTGCGAGTAATACTGGATACAGGAAATCCTTTGGCCGCAGGACTTTCACCCGTTGAAGTAGTACGAGTAGCCGCACCGGTATTAGCGCAGCAAGTACATATTAAAAGCGCTGATGATAAAAAACAGCTAAGTAATGATGAAGCCGCTGTGCTGGAGACTTTCGAGGAACTGGAGAGCAGGCATATTCCTGTTGAGGCGTTTGTGCTTGAGAATGACTATCGCGATGGCGTACATGCCCGATTAAAAACCGATATATTGTGGTTGAAGAAATATATTTCCCGCTTCCGCAATAACCTTGATCTCTCTTCTGGTTTAAATAAATCCAGTCAAATTATTTTAAATGATGCTATTAAAGAAACAAGATTGAAGTATTTTTCACAGGGCTGAAGTCGCTCTCAGCCGACAGCGACAACTTAAATTCTATGGAGCGTTTATATTCCATTATGAATTTTGTTGTCATACAAATATTTTAAATAAACAGCGTTGGCTTCGTTAGTTATACAGCGCGTTTACTCTATTAAGGAGATAGTTATGCCTATCACGCTGTTCGCGCTGATGCTGGGTGTTTTTTGTCTTGGCACCGCCGAAATTATCATTTCCGGGCTTTTACCGTTCGTGGCCTCTGACCTTTCCGTATCGTTACCTGATGCGGGGCTACTGGTCACAGGCTATGCGCTGGGTGTAACAATTATCGGTCCGTTTGTTACGCTGCTCACCACCCGCGTGCCCCGTAAAACTCTTGTGCTTGGCCTGATGGTGCCGTTCATTATAGGTAATATCTGGGCGGTCTTTGCATCAGATTATCAGATGCTTATGGCCGCACGTATTTTAACGTCGATCAGTCATGGAACATTCGTTGCCGTGGCTTTCAGCCTTGCAGTGACGCTATCTCCCCCCAACAAGCAAGGCTCCGCAATGGCTAAAATCGCCTTAGGTTTTAACCTGGCAAACGCCTTAGGCGGGCCGCTTGGAACATTTATTGGGCAGAACCTGGGCTGGCGCGCGACCTTTATTGCAATCGTTGTTATTGCGGTAATATCTGTTGCCCTGATCGCCCTATTTATGCCGGCCAAATTACCTGAGGCTGAACAATCAAAACCTGGTGCTATGCGCCGTGAGGTGAAAGCTCTTACTAACCCAACGCTGGTATTTGCCATCATTACTACCGTACTGGCGCAGGGCGCAGTCTTTACCGCGTCTACCTACATAGTGCCTCTGTTAATGGATGTCAGCCATTTTGGCCCTTCAGCTGTCTCTGCACTTCTGGTGGTATTTGGCATCGGTGCCATCATGGGTAATTTCGCGGGTGGTCGCCTTGCAGATAAGCATGTCATGCGTGGTGTAACAACGGTATTAGGCAGTCTGGTCATTGTACTCGTGGTGTTCTGGATGACCAGCATTGTTCCGGTCCTTTCTGCCATTACGCTGTTTTTATTTGGTGCCATTGGTTTCTCTATTATTCCCTCGCTTCAGGCTCGTATTCAGTCGCTGGCTGTCGCCGCTCCTACGCTGGCGCTTTCAGTAAACGTATCAGCCTTTAATCTGGGGAACGGTTTAGGCGCATGGATGGGAGGCACTGTACTTGATTTAGGATTTGGCATTCGTGCCGTGCCGCTGGCCGCCGCCGCGTTGGCCGCTACCAGTCTGGTTATCACCCTGTTTGCATGGCATTTTAGCCGCCAGAAAATGACTCAAGCACTGGAGTCATAGAAGAGATAAACGCATCCATCTTTTCACCGGTAATGAATGAGGCGTATGCCACTCAAAAGTGGCATACAGACCAACGAAATCAATAAATATAAATTCAGGAAAGAGCATGTCCTACTTACCATGTAATTATAAAACGGCTGAGCTTTCAAATGGCAAAGTGCATGCCATTACAAAAAAATTCCCACGCCATATTCTTAGTGAAAATACAATCGTGATTCGACCCTATTATATGGGCATCTGTCGTGCTGATATTAAGGAGATTATGGGTTCAAGAGATGTTCCGACAGATCGCGGCCCGCTCTTTGGTCACGAATTAGTGGGTTCAGTGATTTTTTCCGGTACAAAAACAGGTTTCCAGGAAGGTGAGCTGGTGACATTCAATCCTAATATTACCCCCGATCGTACTACCGGCTTTGCAGAGTATGTCTTCGTACATGGTACGGAAGAAGAGCTGGATCAAACTGTCATCCGCGTGCCCGAATATGACATTATTCACCATATCTGGATGCCAGAACCCATGGCCTGTATTGTCCATGCCACCCAAAAAATGCTGGAACTCAACAATCTGACGGATTTGAAAGGAAAGAAAGTTGGCATTATCGGCGCGGGATGTTCGGGCATTATGTTTTCTATGTATGCCAGGCATCTGGAAGCAGCAGTGGCTATATTTAACCGGGGCGAGATGCGGCGTAAATTTGCCTCAGACAGGCACCTTTTTAGTGCGGAGGAGATACATTCCCTTGCTGATACAAATGCTTATCAGAATGCTTTTGATATTGTCATGGTCGTATCAACAATGGTGAGTTCCGAAATCCTGAAAAAAGCAGCCACTCTGGTTTCAGATGGAGGAACAATACTCATCTACGGTGGTACACGTGAAGGCGATAAATTTCTGACAACATCAGTGAATATTGACGTCGTACGTCGACAGGAACTTATTCAGCTAACGGAGTACGATGGGAAAAAAATACGGATTTGTGGTGCTTATGGGTGTTATAAGCAGGACTATGAGGAAAGCTTCCGGCTTCATGCTGAACATCCTGACCAGTTTCCACTAGAAAAAATTGTTTCTGAAGAAATTGACTTTGAAGACTTTTCAAACCTTGTCATGTCCATGGCAACAGGCGAAAAAGATTATCCGGGAAAAGTTGTTATCAGAACCAATTTTGAGTAAAAAATTTTGATGCTTTAATTTATATTTCCCTGACCAAATTCTTTAGATGGAAAAGATCAGGCGCTTTTTTCAGACAGGAATTTAAGGCATGTTCTTATCACTCCGTCTTATTTATACTGATATATCCGGTTGAACAAAGAATAATCTAGGTCGCTGGACCCTGCGTCCACCCAACGACCTGGTTTCTTACCTGCTGGCATGCTGGTTACATCGACATCTGCTGAGCAGACTTCAGGTGCTGCTCAACGACCGGCGTATGCGCATCGGCCACGGCCTTCACATCCGGATCCTTGATCTTTTTGGCGTCACTCTGGAGTTTCGACAGCACCATTTTGTGGTCTTTGGTGCCAGCGTTTTCCATATACATCTTGTCAAATGCGTCGCCGCTCTGCTTTTCCAGCCCGGCAGCCATGGTCTTGTGCGTGGCATCCGGCTCCGTCGGCAGTGTCACGCCCTTTTGCCCGGCAACTGCTTGTACTTTCGTCAAGGCAGCGCCGTGGTCGTCGACCATCTTCTGAGCGTATGCTTTGACTTCACTGCTTTTAGCCTTGCTCAGCGCGAGTTTGCCAGCGGCGACTTCATTGATATCGGCCTGCGCCATGTCCTTCAACGCTTTTACGTCGCCAGAGCTGAGCTTGCCGCCCGAATCGGTCTGGCCTGCGGCACCAGTCTGCGCGGCGCTCGTCGGCGTCTGGGCCTGCACACTAACAGTGCTGAACATGGCTGCTACTGCCGATATAACCAGCAGATTTTTCAAAGAGTTACTCTTTTGCATTTTGTTCTCCCGAAGGTCATGGGGAAAGCTGCTGTCAGGTAATCAACCGTACGCAGCCTCGTATATAAATTACAACTGCAATGGTCAGTATAGTGGATCATCGATTTGAGACATCAGTTTGAGTTATGGTTCTCAACGGAGGAGGGCAGGAAATGACGGAAGCAAAGAAGCAAAGAAGCGGAAATGACTCTGTCAGAATACGATAACCTCAGGCGGCCCAATTTGTTACTTCCTGGTATCTTGCTGCTTTCTGACAGCGCCCCACCGGGCCAGTAATAAACTTGTAATACACAAAACAGTACGGCAAAGAGATAAAACATTGCTGTCGCCAGAATGCCTTAATCATTGCTTCCAGCCTTTTGTCCGTTGAGAACACATTACCTGCATTTTTATCAGCGATACGTTTACTTCATACTCCGATTCGCCAGGAAAGCGGGATAACCTCTCCTCTTCAGGTTGAATAACTCAGCTTTTCTGATTTCTCACTTCGTCGCCTGGCATAATGTTGCATCATCACGCAAAAAACCGCATATTAAGGCAATAAATATTGCAATTTGGCGCATTGAAATGAAATTACCTGATGCAAGACGGCGGAAAATACTCGATCTTCTGAACCATCATGGCGAGTTACAGGCCTCTGCACTGGCTGAAAAACTGGGCATCTCAGAGGATACTGTTCGGCGCGATTTGATACGCCTTGAGTCAACAGGCATGCTGCGTCGCGTCCATGGCGGCGCTATTCCCCGCTCACAGGTGCCGCTGAATCACAAGGAAAGGCTGGGCAGAACCGGCGCGTCAAAAAGCGCCATCGCTTCGGTCGCCGTCTCTCTTATTCGCCAGGATGACGTCGTCGGACTGGACGGAGGAACCACCACACTTGCCATTGCACAGACTATCCCACCTGGATTGCGTTGTACCGTGGTCACAAACAATCTACCCGCCGCCATGGCGCTGGCCGATCACCCGGATGTGGAAGTCATTGTGCTGGGAGGAAAATTATTTAAGCCCGCAATGGATATGACGGGCCACAGAGTGTGTGAAGAGCTAAGCAGCATGGCTTTTGATATCTGCTTTATCGGTGCGGCGGCGGCAAATATCACCACAGGTTTTAGCAGTATCAACTACGACGAAATTCAGGTTAAACGGGCCTGGACTAAGGCTGCACAACGCAGCATCTGCGTCATTTCAGGAGAAAAGCTGGGTAAACACTCTCCCTTCTCTTTTGCAGCACCCGGCGAAATAAATGACATCATTACCGATAACGATGCGCCCGCTGACTATGTTGCGCTATTCAACGGTGGAGGCGTCAACGTTATCGTGGCAGAGCACCTGACAACGAAATAAGGAGACTTTTGTGGACGAGGAAATAAAAACACTCTCATCGAAAGAAATTTATCGTAACCGCTGGATGTCGCTAAAGGAAGATCGGATCCAGAGGGCAGACGGCAGCGAAGGGATCTTTTCAGTTATTGAAAAAAGTGATTTCGTTGTGATCATTCCGGTTGAAAATAACGAGATCTATCTGGTTGAGCAGTACCGTTATCCGCTGGGCAGGAAAACTAAGGAACTTCCACAGGGGAGCTGGGAATGTTCCCCAGATGCTACCCCTGAAGAGGTTGCGGCCGGTGAACTGAAAGAAGAAACGGGTCTGAAAGCGGGAAAAATGGAATATGTCGGATATCAGAAGCTTGCTCAGGGCTATTCAGCACAGGGCTACCACATCTACCTTGCCACGCAGCTGGAATTTATCGGACAGGAACTGGACGAAGAAGAATACGGTCTGACGGTGGAAAAAATCAAAATCAGTGAATTCTGTCGGTTGATACATGATGGTGAAATTTCTGATGCGACTTCCGTTACCGCTTTCCTGCTGGCGATGACTAAAAAAATGATTGTTGAAAGTGACCTGGATTAGACAGTACAAGACCGACGTTATTCAATAGCTTTAATGTCCGCTTTTTCGATCATAACTGACCGAAAAATACGTTTCAGAGCATTGATGCAGGTAATATCGATCTCATCCTTATCCGTTAATTCAGGATATTCTTCCTTGCTGTACCAGACAGAAATATCCCGTAGCGATAACCTCGTTTTTCTCATAAGTCGGCTTGCAAACTGCCCCCAGCAGAGCACTCCACCGTCAGCGGAAAAGAAGCGGTCCGGGCGCAAATTCCCGGAAGGCATCATCGGCTGGCTGGTAACCCAGTACCTCACGGGTATGAGACAGATCAAATCGCTTAAACCGGTTATCTGAAATGCCATAACCGATAAAGAAGGTAATATTCTCAGCTTCTATAGCGCAGGTTATCAGCCTCACGGCATCCTCCGGACTGAGCCAGGCACTGTAATCTCTGGCATTTTTAAGCGCATCTGCCTCTTTGGCTTCAAAGGCGCCGATTCTGAGCGCTACACATGACAGGCCATGGTGAGTGGCATAAAAGGAACACAGCGCCTCGCCATAGCACTTTGTTACGCCGTAGAGATTGGCAGGCGCTATGGCCATACCCGGATGTATTTGCACATCCACCGGATAACCTTCAATGGTCTGGGCACTGCTGGCAAATACAAAGCGGCGGCATGACGTTTTGGCAACGGCTTCAAGCAGCCAGGTGGTGGAGAGTATGTTGGCTGGCAACAGCTGTTCGAATTTGGCATCGGCGTCTGGAATGCCAGCCAGGTGCACTATCGCATCAGGCTGCTCTGTGGCCAGCAATTCTGCTGCCGCCCCCGGCTTTGAGAGGTCGGCTGGAATAAACTGGTGAGGCGAACCAACCTCATAATCCGGCACATTCAGATCAGTAAGAATGAAATCATAGGCATCGCGCATCGATTTAAAAAAGGTCCGTCCGATACGGCCGCTGGCCCCTGTAAGCAGAACTTTTTTTACTGTCATAGTGCCGGCTTCCTTGTTTCGTCAGGTCATCATCGGGTGAAACCAATATGCAGTAAAGCTATGCCATGCCGATCTGTAAGTCTGTGTTACATGGCTAAAAAGTAAAAAATCAGGCGGAATGAGGCTTGCTGGTAAAAGGTAAAATTACTTCACGCTGAGCAGTGCCTGTTTCATCAGTTGTCCCAGCATTGCCCGCGCACCCTGATCCGCCTCGTTACCCTGCCCCAGCGCCAGCGTAATTCCCAGGCTTCCCGGCGTTAGCTGTATTCAATAACGTGAAACCCTTCCTCTGCGCCTGGCTCACGGAAATAACTTGTTATAAGTTCAAATTGTTTATCTGTAGCTGAAAAATCATGTGAGCCTTCAGCGTTACGGGCACGTAAACGAGCTTTGCATACCTCATCAGAAACCCGGAGATAGTGCAGACGGTTATCAGCCCCTGACGCCGTAATAATACCCATCATCCATTCACGATTCGCCAGCGTGTTTGCCGGAAAATCCAGCACTACTGACACGCCTGCCTTAAGTAAGGATACCAGGTGTGGTTTCATGGCCTCCCTGAGCTTTGCGGAGCACTGCACGTAATCGGACACTGATTGCATTTGATTGGCATAGAGAGCAGCAAGCCACCGATCCTCACTGACGATGATTGTTCCGGCGGATGCACTTAATCTTTCTGATAACGTGGATTTACCTGAGGCGATTTTTCCACATAATAAATGGAGTGTGGCTTTTGTTGGCTGCGGGTTTGTATCGGTGTTCATGGTTTACCTCACTGTGCTGTTATCCCCGGTAAGGCCCGCCTTACCGGCGGGAGCAGGATTGTTGTTAACAAACCGGCGGCTGAAACCAAAGAGGATTATCCCTCCTTTGCGCCTGCAATCACACGCCGACGATGGCAGTCGGCAGGCTCCAGTTTTTCTCCGTCACATGAACGAACCTCCAGCGGCTGGAGAGGCTCTCCATGCTTATTATCCACAAGCACTGAGTGTGTTTCGCCCTTCTCAAACATATAGCGCTCTCCCCACTGACGTATCGCCACAACGATCGGGAAAATGGTGCGCCCTTTATCGGTAAGGACATATTCCCTGTACGCGCTGCCATCGGAAGCCGGACAGATCTCAAACACACCGATATCGACCAGTAGTTTCAGTCGGGAAGAGAGGACATTTCTGGCCAGCCCCAGATTCTTCTGGAACTCACTGAATCTGCGGACATCATCAAATGCCTCACGGATAATCATCAGACACCAACGTTCGCCAATGGACTCTACGGTCCTGGCAACGGGACATTCGCTGGCCCTGAGCGATTCCTGTTTTGCCATCCGTTTTCTCACTCCGTTTACTTTTAGTGATCCAGCATAACGCCCCTGAAAAGAGGTTGCAAAAAAAAACCACCACGGTAGATTCTACACCTAATGTAGTTTTAAAAAGAAACCAGAGAGGGTGATATGCACTGTAAGGCAGACAAGCATTCTGACGTTGCGATACAGGCACCGGTAGCAGATGACCCGGTACTTTCCCCCTGGATAACATTTTTGTTCTCACTTACCTGCGCCCTGGCGGTGGCAAATGTCTATTCTGCTCAGCCTTTACTTGAATCAATGGCAACCAGCCTGAATGCAGAACCCGGTATCATTGGCAGCGTCGTCACCCTGACCCAGGCAGGCTATGTAGCCGGTTTGCTCTTTCTGGTTCCACTCGGCGATCGGGTAAACCGAAAAACCCTTATTATCACTCAACTGTTACTTTCAGTACTGGCCTTGATAATGGCGGGGTTATCACAGAATCTGGCGATCCTGCTTTGCGCTATGCTGTTGATCGGCTTGATGGCGGTAGTGGTGCAGCTGATGGTTGCATGGGCAGCGATACTGGCAGCGCCCCACCGGCGGGGGGAAGTTGTGGGCAAAGTGACCAGCGGCATTGTTATGGGGATCCTGCTGGCCCGCCTGATCTCAGGAGCAATTGCCGATCTTGCCGGTTGGCGGGCCGTTTATCTGATTGCTGCCTGCCTGATATTGCTGATCGCACTAGTACTTGCGAAAGTGATGCCTGCCTCTGCGCCGCAGGTTAAAAAACCACCCTATCTCTCTCTGCTGCTGTCTGTTTTCCGCCTGTACCTCACTGAACCTCAACTAAGGAAGCGCGGAGCTTTTGCTCTGCTGATCTTTGCGGCTTTCAGCATGCTCTGGACCACGATGGTTCTGCCGCTCAGTGCCATGTCGCTTTCACATACTCAGATCGGCATGTTTGGTTTAGCGGGCATAGCGGGTGCGCTGGCGGCCTCAAAAGCGGGATTATGGGCAGACAGGGGCAAGGGGCAGCGCGCAACCGGCTTAGCACTGGCATTGCTGACACTCTCGTGGCTACCTATCGCCTGTGCCGAAACATCCCTGCTGTGGCTGATTGTCGGCGTTATCGCGCTGGATTTTGCGGTGCAGACGGTCCATGTGATCAATCAGAGCATGATCATTGCAGCCAGGCCCTTCGAGGCAAGCCGCCTCGTCGGAGCTTATATGTGTTTTTATTCTGTCGGTAGCGCCCTTGGCGCCCTTGTTGCCACTCAGCTGTATGCGCTCTGGGGATGGCAGTCAGTCTGCTTCGCGGGTGCATTCGTCAGTGCCTGTGCTTTTATCTTGTGGGCGGGATTACCTGAATCATGAAATTACATCATCTGCTGCTCGCGATTCTGATAACCGCCATCTGGGGCGTTAACTTTTCAGTTATCAAACTGGGGCTGAATTCCGTAGACCCCTTAATTCTGGCAGGCATACGTTTCACGCTATGCGCCTTTCCCGCGCTATTCTTTATAAAAAAACCTGATGTCCAGTGGCGGTATATCATCAGCTATGGCCTGGTTTTTGGCATTGGCTTATGGGGGCTGGTCAACCTGGGAATTAAAACCGGACTTTCTGCCGGCATTGCCTCACTCCTGCTGCAATTCAGCGCCTTCTTTACCATTCTGCTGGGAAGTTTGGTATTTAAAGAAACCCTTAACCGTTATCAAATTGCAGGCTTCATTATCGCTTGCACGGGATTACTGAGTATTGTTTTTATTACTGATGGCTCTGTTACCCTTTTCGGTACGCTGCTGGTACTGGCAGGCGCAACAGCCTGGAGTATCGCCAATATTATTAACAAACAGGCGGGAACGAAGCAGATATTTGCCTTTCTGGTCTGGTCGGGCGCCTTTTCTCCGTTACCCCTTTTCCTGCTGGACTGGCTGGTCAACGGTACCAGCGGATACACTGCGCTGGTCAACCACATTGACGCTCGCGCTCTGCTGTCCATCCTGTTCCAGGTCTATCCCAATACGCTGTTTGGCTACTGGGTGTGGAATTCCCTGCTTAAGCAATACTCTCTCTCTACGGTAGCGCCCCTGTCACTGTTGGTGCCTGTATTCGGCATTCTGGGATCCAGGGTGATATTTGGTGAAGATATTTCGCCGGTGAAGATCCTCGCCCTGCTGCTGATTATTTCCGGGCTGGGCGTAGGTTTATATGGTCATCGACTAAAGGCTTTTTTGCGTGAGAAAGCATTAATTTAACAGGCACGTTCTTTAGCAACCTGAGTGAAAAAGGAAAAAAGAAAGAGCGAAAAATACTTTCGGTGAAAACTAAAAATGGCACCCAGGGCCTGACTGCAAAACCTGTAAAAATCCGTAATCACTGAAAGAGACTGCGGACTTTTGCAGCGCTGCCGGATAGTTCAACCCATCATTTCAGGCTTACCCGATCGGTTTTACCGTCCATTTCCGGTTTTTTCATGCAATATTCAGGGGGATATCATTTTTTATGATTAATCCCCCAACCCAGTAATGGTTACTTTGGCCTTTTCTGTTAATTTTTCCTGAGTCATTTCACCGGCTTCTTCATAATCAGCAAACATTGAGGCTCTGTCCGCCGGGATGACTTCTCAGGTGTAATGCTTATTTATAGCCAAGTGTGAAATCCACTACCGCATTGGCACTGCCTGGGGTGACCCTGCTGGCAGTTGCCATATATTTTGCAACATAATTCAGTGAATTCACGCCAGCTTCGGGGTTTATTTCCACAGCCGCTGAATCAGAACGCAACGGTATCAGGGTTGTGCTGTCGGATTCATACAGTGCTATGCCCACTCCTGCCGCACTGCTGTCGCTACTCAGGCTGATAAGGCTGATATTGGCTGTGTCCGCTGTTCCCGTAAAATTAACATTTACCCTGTTCACAGAGTCAGGGCAGTTGTTGAGAAGAATGCTAAAACGGGTTGGTGCTGCCACTTCCCCGGCACTGATAAAGGCGTCAGTGCTGATTGTTCCCATCACAACAGACTGAGCCGCGCTTTTCATATCAACGGAGCATGTCTCCTCGGCAATTTTACCGTTAAATTGAATTGTCCCATCCTCCGCTTTTACCCCTGATGTACCAACTGCTGTGACCGTGAGTAGCAGCAAAACACGCGTTAACTTTTTCACCTGAAATCTCCCTGTAAGTTCTTGAGTAAACTGACGTCCAGCAAATAGCTATTTATATGTCATTGTAAAGGTGGCGGTCGCATTGGCGGTGCCGGGGGTTACCGATGAGCCTGTCTGGATATAACGTGCCGTCAACGGCACGTTAAAACCGCCTTCGGAAGCCGTGCTGCCAATGCTTATAAGCTCGCCCAGCGTAACCGGGGTACTGTTATTCAGGATCTGCAAGCCGATCCCGGTTGCAGTTGCCTGGCCAGAGCTGTCCAGGTTAATGATCCCGAGACTGGCGTCATAACTGCCTGATGATCCGGCCTCCAGCGTGACATTAACCTTCGTGCCGGCATCGCAACTCAGCGGGATCGCAAAGCTTTTCTCACCTGCCGTGGTGCCACTGCCTTTGAAATCGATATTTTTTACATCCCCCATCGGGACATTAATCACCTTATTGCTGACCGAACAGGCGACCTGCTGAACCCTATTTGTTCCGGTCAGGCTTAATACCCAGCCGGTGAACTTATTCGATGGGTCGTAATAAAAGTTTTGCTGGGCCAGCTCCCCTGTCTGCAATGTTCCTGTGGCAATGGATGAAGCTGTTTTTATCAGTTCTACGGTGAGATTCTGACCAAGAACACTACCATACATTGGGTATGTTTTATCAAAAGGAAGTGGCGTGTTTTCATTGTTTGCGCCGTTAAAGGTTATCCTTATTCCCACACCCGCAATATTGGTGTCGTAGATATTTGCACCAAGCGCACTGGGCGTGGTGAAAGCAAAAAGTAACGCCTCACTGAAGAAGATTGGTGGATTACTCGCTGAATAAGGAGAGCCCTGACAGCCTCCCAGACTGCTGCCGCCATTAAGTACGCCCGTCTGAGCGGTTGCCAGAACTTCACCGACTGCGGCATCTCTCTGCACGGCGACAGTACCAAAGCTGATATTTACCGCAATGTTACTGCCTTTACAGATGGGGTTTGTGTCCCTGGCAGCCAGGGCAAGCCCCGGTATAGCCAGCGACAGGATCAGCAGAGCGCACTTGATTCTGCTGAGGCTCTTAATCATTTCCTTATTCATTCCGTTTACAGACATTGCGCATTAACCTCTTTTAACGTACCTGGATTTTGCTCAGGCAGCCTGAATGACGCGATACATTTTTCATTATTTCCGCTGCCCCACTGCACGCGCAGTTTTCCGCTTATCGGCAGGCCACTCATATAAACTTGTCCGTCGCTGCCAACAATGCCGCTGATTGTTTCACCCTGACTTTCCAGCGTGACGCCAGCCCCGAAAGGCACGATTTTTCCGTGGTGCATCAGTGAAATTAACGCCTGGCCACCAATTCGGGTTTTAAAGCTGGCAAGTACTACCGCACCCTGAGTCGGCGTTACCGTCTGCGTTTTGGTATCGATATCGACATCATTCCCTAACGTATCGCTCTCCAGGGCGATGCGATTTTTGCGATAAGTGCTGAGATAGGGCACCACGGCGTAGCCGCGCCAGTCGGTATAGACGCCTGTGTTGTTCTGTACTTTGACGCCGCTGGCACCGGGCGCTCTGACCAGCGCCACCGTATCACCCAGCGGCTGCGCCAGCGTTACGCCGTAAGGGTGAATGACGATCGCGCCCTGTAGCCCGTAGTTAAACTGGCGGGAATCTTTACCGTAGTTATAGCCGGCAGTGGTTTCCCCATAGGTGCCCTTATAATCCACAGTGGCAGAACCGCTCCCACCGGCACCATGATTGCCCCAGCTTTGCTGCACACTGTAACTGAGACTGTTGTCAGGCAGCGCGGTGCCGCTGAGGCCAGCCTGGTGAGTGGTGTTGCCATTTTTACTGGTATTAAGGTTATAGCTGGCCCAGCTGTCAGGTAGCCATTTGCTTAGCGGGACCTGCATGCTGAAGGCAACTTGCTGATCGGTTGGATTATTGCCCGGCGTGCGGCTGTAGGTATAACTTAGCCCGTAAGTAATACCTGCAAGGCTGACGTTATAACCAAGACTCAGGTTGCGCTCGTAACCACTCATTCCCCAGTAATTTTGCTGATATCCGGAAATATAAGTACTGCCCCAGCCAGACAACGACTGCGTCAGATTCAGCTGCGTTTTACTGCGTTTGTTATGGCCGGTTCGCCAGAGAGAGTGAGAAGTTGTATATAACTCGTTGGCTTCCTGAAAATCATAGAAACCGTTTGTGGAATAACGGTAGCCCGCAAGGGTAACGGACGTTCCTGTTGAGTTAATATTTTTTGCATACTGAATGCGGTATGACTGCCCCTGCCGGGTTGTGCGATCGGTAAATTTTGTCTGTGCCTGGGTGACGTCAACCGAAACTGAGCCAAGCTGACCGAAGCTGTAACCGGCCCCTAATACGCCCGATTTATACTTTTCTGCACCGAGTACGCCGCCATAAATCGTTGCGTTATACGGCAGGCCATAGATCACTGTTCCCTGGGCAAAAGCCGGGGTGGTCGCATTACTGTTCTGACTACGGTATTTGCCCGCCGTCAGGGCATATTTGAAGCGACCTTCCCGCAACATCACCGGGGCGGCTGAAAAGGCCTGCGTAAAACGCCTTTCACGCCCGTCGGCTTCCCTGATCGTGACTTCAAGGTTGCCACTGGCAGAGGTCGGATAGAGGTCAGAGATGGCAAACGCACCTGGGGCCACATAGGTCTGGTAGATAATCGTGCCATTCTGACGCACCGTGACCTGAGCATTGCTCTGGGCAATACCGCGGATAACAGGAGCAAATCCTTTCTGGCTGTCGGGAAACATGTTGTCGTCAGAAGCCAGCTGAACACCACGAAACTGAACGCTGTCAAAAACTTCAGAAGGTGTGGAGCTTTCACCGGCGGTGAGTTGTCCCTTAAGCCACTGAATGTCGCGTTGCAGATAGGTACTGATGCTGTTCCAGCGGCTTTTGCCACTCACGCTGTCGCTCCACGTTGAGTAGTTGCGCAGTCTCCATGCGCCGAGATTAGCGCCACTACGCAGACTGAGAAAGTTGCTGCTCCAGGTTCCGGGCCTGCCATCATAATGGGTCTGCGATCCGCTGAAGCCATAGTTAGCAAACAGGGCCGGTATTCCCTGGTCCCACGTTTCAGGCGCGACAAAGCCCCTCGCCTCGCTGGTCAGCGCTGCCTGAGGAATACTGATGTCGAGACGCTGAGTGTTAAAGTGCAAAACCGCATCCGCAGCCGGAATATACGCTCCCGGATCGGTAATGGTTTCATCCGATGGCAGTGACGCAAGCGACGGAAACGCCTTTGTTTTGACCCCCATAGCCTTTAAGTCTGCCGCCTTAAGCTGAGGGCGGAGACGGCCTTCTTCCAGAACGAAACTGACATCACGGGAATCGACGAAATTATCATTTAAATAGATATCCACGCGCCAGACGCCGGGAGCCTGGCCACCTGCCTGAGCAAAATCCTGCAAATTAATGGTGGTGGATACGCCATCTATTTGCTGTAGTGAGTGAGGGTTAAACCACTCCTCTGCACAGGCTGCTTTCGAACCCGCCAGGCAGATAATCGAGATAATTATGGCTATAGGGCGCACTTGTAGAACTATCGGTAAAACATTGCGGCTGCCTTTTGTGCGAGACATTTGCATATACCATCCCTGGAAAAAATCCCTACAAAATTTTTAAAAAACTGCTGAAGCCGGAGAGGTGATGCCACCAAAATCATTAATCGCCTGCCAGGTAGCATTACCGTTAGCATTGACCGGATAATTTTGCGTTTCTCCTGGCGCAATCATCGGAGCATCTTTAATCTCTTTTCCATTTATTTTCAGCGAATAAAAAGAGATGTAATAAGGTGTTGGATTATGAACCTGAAGGTTGCTTCCGGTTTTAGTAAAAATTAACGCCTTGTACGCCTCTGCTGCTGTTTTATTTTTAAGCGATGCTGGTCTGTAAAAAAGTTTAATTCTGGTTCTGACGGAAATCTGCAACTGGTTGGCGTCGGTTTTTTCTGAAGCAGGTATTGACTTAACATTCAGCCAGAAAACAGACTCACGGTCGTCTGGCAGATTGCCGCCAGCGTGAATAATTCGAAGCAGGTTTTCCTGACCGGAATCCAGCCTGAACAAAGGCGGCGTAATAACAAAAGGTGTTTTGCCGCCACCCTGATGGTTATCTTTTTCTACCCATGACTGAATAAGGTACGGCGTTTTTTTCTCCGGGTTTTTAACTGACAATGAGGCTTCCCGCTTGCTACCATCATAAATAACGCGCGTGCCGCCCACGATAACGCCTGCCATACTCACCTGAGAGAAAAAAAAGAATAAAATAATAAAGGAAATAAAAAAAATATTTAATCGTGGCATTTTCATCAAATACTCCTGATGCAGGCCTCACCGGAGAGAGATGAGGCCTGTAATCTGGTTTTAAGGATGAATATTAATTATAAACAATGGTGAAGTCGGTTGAGGCGTTCGCTGTACCGGCAGTTACTGTGGCTGCGGTAGCCATATACTTAGCCACAAAGCTCAGCGTATTCGTTGCGCCATCGGTGCTGTCGATAACCTGTGATGAGGAGGCAGTCAGCAAAGGAACCGGCGTTGAGCTGTCTGCTTCATAAATAGCGATGCCCACACCGGCCGCTGTACTGTCGGTATTAAGCGCCAGCAAATCTGTATTTGTGGTATTTACCAGTCCATCAAATTTTACAGAAGCACTGGTCACCGTCGCCGGACAGCTGCTTAATGTAATATTGAATTTGGTCGGAGCAGCAGTTGAGCCTGCCGCCGAAAAGGCTTTAGCACTTACGGTACCCAGGTTTACAGTCTGAGAGGCTGAATCCGCATCAACGGTACAGGCGGCATCGGTAATATTACCGCTGAAATTGATGGTGCCGTCAGCAGCCTGAGCAAACATAACCGGTGATAAAACTAAAGAGAGAGCAATGAGTGTCTTTTTCATAGATAATATTCCTGAATGTTTTTCTTAATTCCTGCGTAATATTCCGCCAATTACCGCTGTAATTGTGGATATTACCGTGCTTTATAAGGTTAACGTTTTAAAAATTGGCTTTTACTTACTCCGCAAAAGCCGAGCTGCATTTTGTTTGTTTCTTTAAAAGTACGCAATATTTTAATTTATGAAGTCACCGGAAATTCATCATCAAAAAAAACATAATGTTAATAAAATGTTTCAGGCCTTATTTTTATTAAAAAATGCGGAAGTTATCATTGAGGCAAGAAAAACGCATTAATTGCTAATGACAAATTTTCTTTAATTACTTTTCTGTTTTTTCTTATTATGTATTGGGTTTTAGGTCGGAGCCGTCGGAATTTCCATTAAGCTCCAGTCGTATCAGGGAAAACTTATCTTCCCTTATGGAGTTTTACCAAAACAGTCTCGATGCGACAGTTTTCTGGTGGGTACGTGATGAGCTGACAGAACTGGATACCGCAAAGCTTAATCAGCCTTTCACATTAAGGCAGTTATTGCGATATGAAGCAGTCTTGCCGAGTATGGAGAGCTTGCGGAGTATCACGCGGCAGTGAAGAACGCTGAGTTAACCTGCACAGCAAGAGAACCATGCTGATGCTGAATTCAGGAAGGTCACGCGCTGACATAAATAGATTTCCGGTGCCATTACCCCTACGCCAGCAAAATCTGGTGCAGGATCGTGACCCCGGCTAGCTAAAATGGTGAGGCATGCAGATATATCGTAGTTGAGTCGCTCGCTCCATTAGTGAATCGGTATATAGCTCCTTTTACGTTTAGATAGATAGCCCCGTCAATTATATCAACCTTAGTGTTTGCATCAGAAGTTGATAAAAAAGCCTGGTACTTATCACCCGTTCCTTTCAGGAAATCGCGTCTGGTGATTGCTGATGGGACCAGGTAAAACTGGTATACAAAATTGGTCGTAGTACCTGCGCTCCCCTCAGTGATATATAACGTTATCTGTGAATTAACTTTTCCAAATTTATAAACAGTTAGATCGACAGGGGAGTTAATCGATTTCCACGCACCGTGGAAAGCAATGATGACCAAACACACTATTACCCACTTAAAAACCCGAACGTTTCGCATAATCTATCCCAGCTCTGATCCATGTTTGGTCTTGAGGATCATCACCGTAAGAGTTAGGGCCAGGGTAATCCGCACAGTCAGGCTGGTTTCTACCTGCAATAATCTGCGCAGCACCTGCACCACGAAGCAAAATATTATCAGGGATACCCGCCGCCCCAACAGCACCAGAGTTAAAGTTACCAAAATCTGCGTATATGACCCATTATCAAAACGGTGTAGCTGTGAGATAGACGGGAACTGAATAAATAAATCCCTCTTTCATGATTCCGGGCGAACTGTAAAAGGAATAAACCTCACCCTTCACAGAAATATATATTGCTTGATTCTCAACCTTTTTTAGAGCATCACGGTCGGATGTGATTAAAAAAGGGTGAGATTTTCCGTTCAGGCTTTCAATAAACGCTGCATCACTCTTACTGGCGTCAAACAGATAGAATCGATATGAGAATGCTGTAGTGGCACCTGCATTCACTTCTGTGACATAAAGATTTATCAGGTTAGTGACTTTTACTTTGTTAATAACCGACTGTCCAACCGGCGTAAAATGAGTGATCCGGTAAGTCACGAAGCTAACAATTAAAAAAAGTATTGCCAATAGAACATACCGCTTTCTAAAAACCGGCGCGCTTCGCATATTCAATTCCTGCTCTTATCCAGTACTGGTCGTTTGGATCATCACCAAATGGACTGGGTCCATACCAAACACCATACTCCGGTTTGGCGTTACCAGCCTTGTGCTGAGCCCACCCGGCAGCTCTCAGCAAAACAGGCTCTGAAATTCCAGCAGCATGGCCAACAGCACCGTAATGGAAATTACCAAAATTTTCATATTGTTTGCTACACCTGGATTTATAGTCCCAGGGGCCGTGATTCCTTACCTGATAATAAAACCATATGTAGGTGAGCGCAGACGGCCCTTTATGAAAACGGGCAATCATCATGTTATTAATCAGTGAAACTCCCGGTGGTGCAAACGAGGCGATATCATACGGCAGATGAGGCGAGACAGCTAACGTTGGATATCTCACGCCTGAACCCTCTCATTCCAACTATCAGCAAACATCAGATTACCATCATAATGTTTCCAGGTAATTTTTTCATAGCGGAATTCAACACATTCCAGGTGGTTGTGTTTTTCTTTGCTGGGATCTTTGGTGTCATGCATTATGGGGGATATTCCCACAATTTTAACGCCCTCAAGAAGGATATTAAAATATTCCACTTCCTGGCCTGCATGATTGATGTGATACCACTTAAATTCAGCAGATTTTAGCGTCTGTCCGGTGGCTACGGCTTTATAAAGATAAGGGGATGAGTGATCGAACTCTTTCTGGATCAGAACGGCTGAATGTTTTCTGGTTCCGGTTATTTTTCCGGTCATTCCGTCTGTAGGCAGACTAAGGTTATGCGAAAACCAGTAATTTCTATACTGCCTTCCCTTTTCGCAACGTCTACAGAGCCTTTGATATGAGCACCGCCATCATCTTTAAGCCACAGGTACGCTGGAATAGCCATGTTATTTCCTTATTGTGTTTGCTGGTTAAAAATTCCTTTTACGTTGATAAATAGCAAAAGCGCCTGACGTTTTACCAGTACCGGGAATGCAAAGTTAAACCAAACTTAACATGCATCAACCAGGGGTTGATTTTGTCCGAAAGTGGCGTATTTTTTGTGCAAAGTGGGATTTTTATGCATGTGCCGCTTAAAGATTATTAACCTCGCTCAGGCGGTTTTTTTGCTTTCTGTAGCGAGATAAATGTTGATGGTGGGTCCCGCTGGCGTGCGGCATCTATTTAGTTCCCTCTACGGTTTCGTCAGTTTCAGATTTTATAAATTCAGCAATCATTTGCAGCCGTGTTTCAAGTGCGGAAAAATTTCTTCTTTTATATTCACCGGCATTGATGACACCCCGGACATCCATCGGCGAATGGTGCGATATGTAACACCGGGTAGGTCCTCCCGGAACCGGTTGGCGCTACTCGAACGTTGGCTATAGACTGATTGAGAGCTTAACCGGACTGTCGCTAAAATGAGGCCGTGAGTCAGCGTGCTCTGACGCCATTGGGCATATCGGCCGTTCGTTTCACAAAATCACGAGCAGACTTACAAACACTCCCTCCTGAAAAGTCCTCAAATTATGATCCCGCCTGGGTCTTTCATGGCATGTTAATTGGCCTGGTTTCGCAAGCCGCGCTAGTCCTGGATCGTCTTCTTCCCGGAGAGCTTCTTCCTGCCGGCCTGCTTCAGGAGATGCAGACCACACGAACATTGGGCGGCCCTGGGTTACTCCAGGCTATGGGCTTGATGTAATACAGGGTTCAATTGAGGATGGCTCCTCTCTGTGCGGACACAAAGACTGCGGGCCTGGCAGTGTTATAGCCGTTTACCGAATCTGTGAAGGTAACACATCGGTTAGCTGCGCTGCTTTCAGGACTGATACCTGTGAAGGTGTGTAGAAATATTCTTTGCTGAACAGTTGAAGCAATACCTGCGGCAGATGAGCTGAGGAACACATCTGAAAGCGGTAAACCGCTCGCCTGCATTAATCCACTATAAGTTGTGAATTCCTGTTCTGAGCACATACCCCGGTCATGCCCGTTTTCTGCCAGAAGCAAACATAATCATTATTGCTGAATAATAATGACTAACGGCGGTTCTATCTAATGAACTACCGGGTAATTAATTTTTTATTGAAACAAAATTAACGGGAACTGCTTCGGTTAACCAAACACTGTTTTCAGCCTGGAAAAATTTAAATCCCTGTTGGTACATTCGCAGAGATTCAATTTCCAGAACCACTGGTTTACCGTAGCGCTGTCCGACAGCAATAGCCGTCTGAGTCTCCTGCGATAAATGCACATGGTGGCGTGAACCTGCAATCAATCCTTGCTGAAAAATAGATTCAAGAAAGCGTATTGCAGTGCCATGGTAGAGAAATTCTGGCGGTTCTTTTTCTCTATGCTGGAGATTTACGTCTGGGGCTGAGTGTCCCTGTGCGGCTCGAATACGCTGGCCATCGTCGGAGAGGGTAAACCGTTTCTTATCACTGCTATTTACTACTGTCTGGATCAGCTTCAGGTCAAGTATATGACCTTCTTTCGCTGCGCCTGTAATCAAAGAGTTGATGTCTGCCCAGCCTTCTGCGTCGAGTCGCAATCCAATAGTGTGAGGCTCATGACGCAAGATATAACTCAGGAACTTGCTTGTTTCATTCAGCTGCTTGTTATTCATGATTATCCTGCATGTTTTTTTCGATTTTCTGGGTTTAGTCGCCATCTTTTACTAGCCGGGAGCAACTGCGCAAGTCTAAGTGAACGGAGCGCGACTGACACCAGTTTTCACACGAGTTTCGCCCTATTTGCCCCCTTTCTGCCGTCAAGTTATCTCCCTTTTGCACCCATCGTGACGACTTACGGTCTACCTGCTCAATATGCTCTTTTCAGCTTGAGATTCTGTTCCTTAACAGGAGCAAAATCTCAATACGCAGTACGCACCTCACGCGAGGTCGATTGAGCTGTTTCCCGGTATCAATGACACTATTTAACTTGTAAGGAGATCACTTTAGCCAACAGCTTTTATTGTTTGGGATAATATCCACTCCTCGCTCATAGCGGAAGGTGCTATCACGTCAGGCTGCTTTCTGCCAAAGGCGGATATTGAGGCTTCAGGCCCCCACAAAAAGCACTTTAACGTTTTTAAGTAAGGGGCCAGAAATTTGAATAAGGTACGCATACCTTTAACTGAGATACTGGAAACCGTCTTCTGAAATATCGCCCTTTGTCGGCCCATCCGCACAAGGCTATGCCTCCCTCGCATTCAAGCACAATCATTGTTTTTCTTCTTTTGCGCCGCCGGACAATAGAGCCTGCTTCAGTCATTCTGATGCCTTAATCAGATGATGCTCATCATGAGCATCGGTTTTTGAAAGCACTGCCCTGACAATAAAGTCGTTACTTTTTCTGAGATCTTCAATATCTGGCTGGATTTTTCCATATACCCGCATCCCTTCCAGCATCATAAAAATAGATTGCGCCATGACTTTCGCCTCTTCATCCTGACGAAAGACCTGATGTATTTGGCCTTTTCTGAGTATCTTTTCCAGTCGCTTTATGATGCTGTTAAATTTGTAATCAACTTTGGCTTTGATCTCTTCATCACCCGGTAAAAGCTCACAGGCGGCGGCAATGGTAAAGCACCCTCTCACCCCATCAGGGGCAGATGATAATAAAGCCACAAATTCGAGAGTTTCACGCAGTGCGGCTTCTGGCGATAACTCTTCATCACGTTTTACGCCTCTGGAAACGCCTTCATCCATATATTGCTGTAACGCCGCAAGATAGATAGCCCGCTTATCGGGGTAAAGCTTATAAATACTGGCGCTGGCAAGACCCGATGCTTTCATAAGGTCGGCCATAGATGTTGCCCTGTATCCCTTCTGCCAGAAGCATTCCAGTGCCGTGTTAAGAAAGTCCTCTGGATCGAACTCCCTGGGTCTGCCAACGGTTGATTTCATTTGATTCTCCTGTAAGGGAAAATAATTGTAGATCGATCAATCTACAATTACAAACATTTGCGTACACCCCACTCTTTAAGCCCGACTGCCCTGCTCCGCGTTGATTTACATACAACGATGTTATGTCCGCTTTTCGCACACAGCTTTCACAAGATCCTGCCTGCTCTGCTTTTACTGTCTATCTCTCAATAAGATCATATCCGTCTGATACCCTCTTTTGCTTTCACTACACATCCATACTTCGGTGCTGACCGAAGCATCAGACTTTCATCGGTAATAAGCTCACTGAAAATTAACCATGGAGCAGACGGATGATTGCAGTACTTTTTGAGGCAAACGCCCTCCCGGAAGCACAGGAACGGTATTTACAGCTTGCTTCTGAGCTGAAGCCATTACTGGCAGACACACCGGGATTTATTTCTATTGAGCGATTCCAGAGTCTGACGACACCCGGAAAAATCCTCTCTTTATCCTGGTGGAAAGATGAGGAATCTGTGGCTGGAAAGACGGTCTGCGTCCCGGGGATGCGCGAACTCCTGCCTACAAAACACTGGGTGGCTATTATCCCGGCGTCCTTTCAGAATATGTCGTTATGCCTGAAGACTGGTTTGTAAAAGCTCCAGCCACGCTGGAACCCGCCCAGGCAGCAACACTACCCTGCGCCGGTTTAACTGCATGGTTCGCACTGGTAGAGCGCGCCGGTGTTAAGGCTGGCGATACCGTGCTCATCCCCAGCACCGGAGGTGTGGCACTCTTTGGCCTACAGATTGCCAAAGCACATGGCGCTGAGGTGATCGTGTCAGGAAGAGCCAGTAATGCCGCGCAGGCTAAAGCATTGGGAGCCGACTATTACGTGGATCGCAATCGAGAAGAGTGGATGGATGTGATTTATCAGATTACGGATAACCGCGGCGCCGATCATATTCTCGAAGTGATCGGTGGCGAACATCTCGGGAAAGCCGTTCAACTCGCGGCGGTCGGTGGCCATATCTGCCAGATAGGGGCGCTTGATGGCTTTAATATCACCTCACCGGCGATGCCCCTTATGCTGAAAGACGTAACGATTCACGGCATCGGTACCGGTAGCCGACAGGCGCTTTTAAATCTGGTTCGCGCCGTTGATCAAACCGGAATAAAGCCGGTGATCGATTCTGTTTACGCTTTCTCCGACCTGGAAAATGCTTTAGATCATTTAGAAAGGGGACCTTTAGGTAAGGTGGTAATTGAAATTACTGGCAATGAGGTGGGAGAGAGTTTGACCTCTGCGGCTTAATACGTTCCTTCAAATTAATGTCCGCTTGTCGCTCAAAGCGGACTGACATGCCTCAACAGCTTATCACCGCTTTTACCAGGCTGGACGACGTTGCCTGAACTCGTTTCGGGTAACGTCGTCAGCAGGCAAGCCGCGCAGCGGTGCGACAGCAGAATTTAATAGTTACAATATACTAATGCGATTTAATAACAGGCGCAGGATTAGGCCGGCGAACCGGCCTGAGGCATTATCAGATGGCGCAATAAACGCGTGCTTCA